>Ga0182030_10005729_pt1 | contig 26311 bp, 21 predicted proteins | sample 812S3MmetaG_FD_121299 | JGI IMG/M metagenome (GOLD analysis project Ga0182030, IMG submission 121299) | Permafrost microbial communities from Stordalen Mire, Sweden - 812S3M metaG (Illumina Assembly) | ecosystem: Environmental > Terrestrial > Soil > Wetlands > Permafrost | place: Sweden...
CGACCATTCTCCTTCTTACAGCCCAGTATCTAACTGTAATACCACCAGCAACCAGAATACGACTATCACCCAGGAGACACCCATAGAAAATGAACCTATAAATAGTAACAATAACAACAATACTATGAGCCCTTTTACCAATACCGTATCCCCCTATGACAATACTTCACCGTATTATACCCCTCCTAATGCCAATGCACCCCTTAATAATACCCCTCCGGAAAAATGACAGCTACCATTTGATAAGAAATTAATCAGTACATGGGTCAGCATTTTTACATTTTGTTGTTACCGATGGATTGGTTTTTGTCTGTTTATTAAAGAACATAAAACCTGATTATGAAAAAGATATGGTTAATAATATGCATGGCGCTGAGCATGGAAACTGTGACAGCTCAAATTGGCAAACCTTCAATACCCCTGACTCCTGACCAGCCTGTGAATACCGCCAACCAAGTGCCGAATTATTCTCAAAATAATTCCAGCTATACCAATAACAGTATGCAAAACAACAAGCCAGCAACTCCTAATGCGGGGCCGTATACAGGCAATGCGGATTATGCTGACCCGACCAGGAATGTAGCGCCTCCAGCGATGTATAATAACAATGCCGGACAACTACCTATACCACCGCCAATAAATAACCCAAATGTGCCTGATAATACCAATGCGACGATTTATAAAAAATAAAGGGCAGCTAATTGATTGATTGTTAATATTTTGACGCTTTATGATTTCTTTAACAAGTTGTGGAATGCTTTTTACAACTAACTAACCGATAACAGATTTTGATAACAAAACAAACAAAACAACATGAAAAAGATATTAATAGCACTTGCCATGATAGGTTTCGCCTATAGCAGTGCAGAAGCGCAAGAAAGAGTAAGCAACCAGGTATGCCGTTTTTCCAGTAAAGGAGTGTCCTGCTACAAAACCAAGTACGCTGAAAATTTTAAAGTGTGCAGTGACGATTATCGTTATTTCATCTGCGGTGAGACGCCCACTTATTCCAACTCTACCAATCCACAGTTAGCTGTACGCCGCCAAAGGGCCGGACGTGAAGATATGACCGGGTACAATACTTATGCATCGCTGCATGATAACAATGTAGAGCCAAGCGCACCAACTGCAATGGATATGACTGCACCTCAATCTCAGTCTTACCCTGCAAATACCGGGTTCGGGATGAGTACTGCTACTTCCTATGAAGGCTATTACCCTAAGAAAAACTATATAAAGGTTTGCTATGTGGGCAATAATGTTGCTGAAGAAAATCTAAACCCTTATCGTGGTTGCCCCAGCCCTCAATCTGAAGGCCCAGCGGTAAACAATGCACGTAATATAAATGCTAATAATGCGGCCTATGATCTTCCCCCTGTAACAGGAAGAAGCATGGGAGAATAATAATCGTTATTTAGAATGGTTAATTAGAATGGAAGTCGAATAAAAAGCAAAGGACGGAATTGAATTCCGTCCTTTGCTTTTTAGGTATATGGGAGATTATACTTCAGTACTTTCTTTCTGGAGTATCCATTTTTCTTCATTGAGGTGCATTACAGACACATCGAGGTTGTATCGTGTTTTTAGATAAGCAGCCAACTGGTTAGCTGCATATACCGACCGGTGCTGCCCACCGGTGCAGCCAAAGGAAACACTCAACTGCTCAAAGCCGCGGGCTATATAGTCGTCTACATTTATAGCCACGAGGCCGTATACATGGTTCATAAAATCGGGCATACGGGTTTCGCGCTCAAGGAACTGGCGAACCATTTCGTCGTTGCCGGTAAGATATTTATATGCCGCATACCGGCCGGGGTTTAGAATACCCCTGCAGTCAAAAACATATCCTCCACCGTGCGGGCCAGATGGTTTAGGCATGCCTGTTTTATATGAGAAGCTGGCAACCTGAACGGTTAGTTTTGGTTTTTCATTACTGGCAGGCGTCGTGTACCGATCCTGCATTTCGTGCGAGGACATTTTTTCCAGCAAAGATCTTAGCTCAGGGTAGGCCGGTGTTTGGGGATGGTCTGAAAGGAAGGTGTCCAGATTTTTCAAAGCCGGGCCAATGCTTGTAATGAAGTGGGCCTTGTGCTGCAAGAGGCCACGGAACCCATAAGAACCGAGCACCTGCAATAACCGAACTAGCACAAACTGCACATATCCTCTTCTGAAGTATATCTCGTCCATGCGAGGTACATGCAGGTCATTCAGGCTACTGATGTAGCCGTTCAACAGGTCCTCTTTCCAGGCGCCGGGCAGCTGGGCCCTGGCCTGCCAAAGCAGCGATGCTATGTCATATTGCGGAGGGCCCTGCATACTACCCTGGAAGTCTATAAAATATATCTTGCCTTCGTGCACCATAATATTGCGGCTCTGGAAGTCGCGATACATTAATGTTTGCGGCTGTATGCGCCCCAACTCCTTGCTCAGCAATTCCATTTCACTCATCAGGCCAGACCTGTCATAAGGTATGCCCTGAAGATCGGCAAAATAATATTTGAAATAAAGGAGATCGGACATGATCGCCTTTTCATCAAACTGCTTTGACGCGAAACATTGTTTATAATCTGCTTCCCTGCCAGCTATCCACTGCGCCTTGGCAAGCTGCGCCAATGCTTTGTGATATAATTTGCGCACCGGCTCGGTATACCCATCCTTAATCACGAGATCGAACAAGGAGGTCTTTCCCAGGTCTTGCTGCAGGTAGGCACGGCGGTCTTTATTGATCTTATAAACTTCCGGTACGTTGATGCCGTGCTTACGAAACAACTCTGTGAAATAGAAATAGGTGTTATTCTCCGCCACATTTGTGTTGTAGGTAGCAATAGCTGTAGTTTTACCACTGACTATGCGGTAATACCTGCGGTCTGACCCTGATACTGCGAGGGCTTCAATAGTTTCCGGCTTTTTTTCAAAATGCTCTTCAAACAGCTTTTCAAGGATACCTGTTATCTGGATGATTGATTTACTTGGTGTTATCATTTTTTCCTGGATATTCGAATAAAAATACTTTATGTCTTGCTACAGAGAATTTGTTCCATTCGTCTGTTTCTATATGGGCACCCACTATACCGCACGTATGCATATTGTCTATGCTGAATTCGGGCGACAATTGATTCACAAAGTCAGTGATACCGGGATTGTGCGCCACAATAAACACTGTCTTTACTTTATCCCTGATCTCAAAGATCACCTCCTCAAAAACGGAAGGAGTGCAATGATACAATTTTTCCTCCCATTTAATATTGTCCGGGTCATAGCCCGTAGCTTCCGCTATTTTTTTTGCCGTTTGCCGTGTTCTTTTTGCACCGCTGGAAATAATAAGATCAGGGACCACTTTCAGCTCCTTTAGTTTTTTGCCCATAGCAGGGGCTTCTTCTTTCCCGCGCTCATTCAGCGGCCGGTCAAAATCACTTTGTAAAGGATTTGACCAACTGCTCTTGGCATGGCGTATCATTACCAATGTTTTCATAATCCAAACTCACCCCAACCCCTAAAGGGGGTTCCCCATTTTGTAAAGTTTGCTTAATAATAGAGCATTTCCAAAAATCCTGAATCAGCTAAAAAATAGCTATACCGGGTTCAAGGATTATGGGGAGGAGCGGGTAGCCTGTCGCGTATTTCGGTCAGCAGTGTTTCAGTAGCTGTGGGTGCCGGCGGAGGCGCATCTTTGGTTTCTTTGTGTCGCATCCGTTCAAAACCCTTCACGATCATGAATATACAGAAGGCAATGATCAGGAAGTCCAAAACTGTCTGAAGAAAATCACCATAGGCAAAAACGGTAGCGCTATCTGCGGCGGCGGCAGCTAGAGTAGGATAATCTCCTTTGCCCGACTTGCCTGCTTTAAGAATGAAGAACAAGTCATTGAATTTAGTGCCCGATGGAGTCAAATACCCAATTACGGGCATTAGCAGATCACTTACAACAGCGGTAACTATTTTACCAAATGCGGCGCCAATAATAACACCTACCGCAAGGTCCATTACATTGCCCTTTAACGCAAACGATTTAAAATCTTTCAGAAAGCTCATGGGATAAAGGTAAAAATTATTTGTTCATCACGCCAATCACAGGACACAATTTTGGGCATAAATAATCAATATCAGTTTTTGGTATGACCCCATAAGTTTATAAAATACTCAGGAAACTATTTTTGTAAAAAATGTTTCCATAGTTTTGCGTGGGAATTAAAAATATGGAACCGTTAACAAAAATACTTAGTGCGTCCGCAGAATTGTTTAGCCAATATGGCTTTAAGACAATTACTATGGACGACATAGCGCGCAGGGCGGGTATTTCCAAAAAAACGCTCTACCAGCACTTTGCCAATAAGCAGGAAGTGGTGAACGAATCGGTACTATGGTATAAAAATAGTACTACCGAAACCTGCATGGCTGCCCTTGATGGTTCAGAAAACGCTATAGAAGCTATGGTGCGCATGCTGGCTTTTTTCGATGACATGCAAAAGCGGATAAACCCGATGGCGATCTTCGAAATGCAGCGTTTTTTCCCGGAAGCATACCAAACTTTTCGCGACCTGCTGGTGGAGCGAGATGTAGTGATGATAAGGGATAATATTCTGCAGGGAATCAAAGAAGGCCTATACCGTGAAGACATTAATGCCGATCTTCTCGCAAGGTACCGGCTGGAGACCTCCCTGTTGATATTACAACCAAACCTGCTGGTAAACGACCGTAACAGTCTCATGACAGTTGCGCTGGAAATAGGAGAGCATTTCCTTTATGGTATTATGAACGCAAAAGGAGAAAAGCTGTATTTGAAATACAAAGCAAAATATATAAAGCAGGGTGCCTAGATATAATATATGAAAAGAACAGTTATTTTTTTGATTAGCTTTTTAGCAATAAAAACCTACTCAGTCGCTCAGCAACGAATGCCATTGACATTGCAGCAGTGTATGGATTACGCTGTAAAGAATAATTACACCATAAAAAATGCACAGCTGGATGTAATGATACAGCGTGCTGAAGTAGCCCAGACCCTTTCTGCCGCTTATCCCCACATAAATGCACGTGCAGAATTTGATGATTATGTGGTTCCGCAGCGTACCTATTTCCCTACGGGAATTTTCGGTAGCATATTTACCCCGTTATTAACCGCTAACCCGGGGCTAGCCAGTCCGGCGGTCAATCCCGATGCCCCCGCTTATACAGCTATTCAAATATCCCCGCAATATAGTGGAACAGCTTCCGCAAGTCTTACCCAGCCTTTATTTGACGGAGGTGTTTTAGTGGCATTACAAGCGAGGGATGCAGTTATTCTGTCAGCGCAGCAGGCGGGAGCAGTAACTGAGGAAGGCGTCCGCTATAATGTATTGAAGGCATATAATTCACTGGTCATTGCATACAGGCAATATGATATCATTAAAGAATCCCTCAAGTACGCGCGCAACATTGAGCACGATGTTACTGTAACCAAGGAGAACGGACTAGCCGAAAAAATTGATGTGGAGCGTACAAGCGTTCAGGTGAACAACCTGGCAACCGACAGTATCAGGATAGGAAATGTGTTGGTGACCTCCGAGCAGCTATTAAAATACCAGATGGGAATGGATATTAATACGCCTATAATGCTTACTGATACAAATATCGCAAATCGCCAGGACCATGTGCTAAAATTGGTGAATGAAGAAAAGGACTATAGCAGGATACCGGAGTATAATTTATACCAGACACAGCTAACGTTAAACCAATTTAATGTGAAACGCTACCAATACGCGGGTTATCCTACACTTAACCTGGTAGCTAACGGTGGGTTCAATTCCGCTTCTGAAAACTTTAGTGACTTTGGTGTCTCTAATAATTACCTGGGTTATGCGCTGGTCGGTCTCCAGTTGAATATGCCTATATTCAATGGATTCCTCCGTAAGAACCAGGTGAGAGAGGCAAAATTAAATGTGCAAAAGTCACAAAATAATATTGAGTACATAAAACAAACCATTGATTTCCAGGCTGCGTCATCAAAGACATCGCTTAAAAATTCGGTGCTGCAAGTACAAAGCCAAAGGAGAAACATGGAACTGGCAAACGATGTGCTTGACCTGGCCCAAAGAAAGTATAAAGCCGGTGTCGGTAGCAACCTTGAAGTTACCCAGGCTGAAACCGATAAGTTAATGGCACAAACCAACTATTTCAATGCACTGTTGGATTTAATCAATGCCGAAGCAGACCTGGAGAAGGCATTGGGCTTATTGAAATAAAAAACTGTTGAGAACTTAATTTTTTTGATTTATAAACTACAAAATAAATGAAACGTTTATTTCTTTTACTAATCCCCACGATAATTTTTGCATCATGCGGCGGCGGCAATAAAGACAAGGCTGCAGAGCTCTCAAAACTCAAACAGGAACGAAGCAAACTTGATCAACAGATTAAGGCAATGGAAGGTCCCGGATCAGACAGCTCTAAGAAAGCCACTCCTGTTTCTTTGATCGAGGTGCAACCCGCAGACTTTATTGCAACTATTAATGTGCAATCGCAAATAACCGGCGATCAGAATGTGTATGCAAGCCCGCAGATGGCAGGTATAGTCAAAGAAGTAAACGTGCATGCCGGCGAGCATGTTTCCAAGGGACAGGTGTTAGCCACTCTTGATGCAGCGGCGATACAGGAACAAATAGAAGGACAGCAGGCACAGTTGACACTGGCCAAAACAGTTTATGAAAAACAGAAAACGCTGTGGGCGCAGAATATAGGAACAGAGGTGCAATTACTGCAGGCCAAAGCAAATTACGAATCAGCGCAAAGCCAGCAGGCTTCATTGGTAGCCCAAAAGAACATGTATCGTATCGTATCGCCGATTACTGGTACAATAGACCAAATGAATCTCAAGGTAGGTGATGCCAGCGCTCCCGGCTCACAGAACATTCGCGTGGTAAATACTGATAAGCTGAAGGCAGAAGCCAACCTGGGGGAAAACTACCTGGGCAAGGTTAAAACCGGCGATCCCGTGACGCTGATATTTCCTGATCTGAATGATTCCATGAAAACCAGCCTCACCTATGTGGCGGAAGCAGTAGATCCAATATCGCGCGCTTTCCTGGTGCAGATAAGACTAAATAATGCCCATAATCTGCACCCAAACATGTCATGTATTATGAAAATAGCCAATTATGAAGATAAGCATGCACTTGTGGTACCGGTATCTGTTATTCAGAAAACCAGCAAAGGTGAAATGCTCTATGTAGCAGATGGTAACAAAGCAAAAGCCGTATACGTAAAAACGGGCGCTAACTCAAATGGCCAGGTGGAAATATTATCAGGCCTCACTCCCGGAGATCATATAATCACAGCAGGGTTTGAAGATCTCGATAATGGAGACCCGATCACGCAGCAGTAAACAATAATTAATTTACTATAGCTAATCTTTATACATGAAAGACGCTTTCAAAGAGTTTAAACCATCGAGTTGGGCAATAGATAACCGCACAGCCGTGTATATCATTACCATCCTGATTACACTGGCAGGGTTAAGCACCTATTTTAGCCTGCCAAAGGAGCAATTCCCGGAAATAAAAATACCACAGATCATTGTTCAAACATATTTCCCGGGTACTTCTCCGGAGAATATGGAAAACCTGGTGACCAAACACCTGGAGAAACAAATGAAAAACCTTACAGGTATTAAAAAGGTGACCAGTAATTCTTTCCAGGATTACTCGGTTGTGATCGCTGAGTTTAATACTAATATACAGGTAGACAAAGCCAAGCAGGATGTAAAGGATGCGGTAGACAAAGCAAAAACCGACCTGCCCAAAAATCTGCCTAACCAGCCTGAGGTAAAAGACATTGACCTGTCTGAATTGCCGATACTTAACGTTAATATTTCTGGTAACTATGACCTGAACAGGCTGAAGAAATATGCAGACAGGATAAAGGATAATATTGAAGCAATGAAGCAGATAAAGCGCGTTGATATTGTAGGCGCGCTGGATCGGGAGATACAGATAAACATGGACATGTATAAAATGCAGGCCGATGGTATCACTTTTGGCGACGTACAAAATACTATATCCTCCGAAAACCTTTCCGCCACAGCAGGAGAAGTAACCATGGGAACCCAGAAACGCTTGTTGAGCATAAAAAATGAATTTAAGTCAGCGAATGATATTGCCAATGTGATCATAAAAAACCAGCAAGGCAAGGCAGTGTACCTGCGGGACATAGCCGAGGTAACAGATAGTTTCCAGGAACAAAAAAGCTATGCGCGCCTTGATGGCAATAATGTGATCACGCTGAATGTAATTAAAGCAAAAGGCGAAAACCTGATTGAGGCTTCCGATAACATCACAGCGCTGATGCAAAGAATGCAAGGCACCGAATTACCAAAAGATCTGAAAATAGTAGTTACCGGCGACCAGTCTGAAAAGACGAGATCTACGCTCACCGATCTTATTAATACGATAATCATTGGCTTCCTGCTGGTAACCGTGATCCTTATGTTTTTCATGGGCGTTACCAATGCACTTTTTGTGGCTATGTCTGTACCATTGTCCTGCGCCATTGCCTTTATGGTATTGCCAAGTATAGGCTTCACCATGAATATGATCGTTCTGTTCTCCTTCCTGCTGGCCCTCGGTATCGTAGTGGATGATGCAATAGTGGTTATAGAAAATACGCACAGGATATTTGATAACGGTAAGATGCCCATAGCGCAGGCAGCCAAATACGCGACCGGGGAGGTGTTTCTACCCGTGTTGGCGGGCACAGCTACCACACTCATGCCCTTTGTGCCGCTGGCTTTCTGGCCTGGTATCATAGGGAACTTCCTCTTTTATTTGCCCGTAACATTGATTATCACATTACTTGCATCGCTAGGTGTAGCCTATATCATTAACCCGGTATTTGCCGTAAGCTTTATGAAGCCTCATGATTTTGACCATGAAAATGACAAGCCCCGATTTACCAAAAAGGACCGGGTAATGCTGGTTATATTCGTGGCTTTAGCAGCTCTGTTTTACCTCGCTAAGTCATATGGAATAGGTAATTTTATCATGTTCATTTACCTGTTCATCCTTCTGGAAAAGTTTATCTTATCGAAGTGGATACACGCCTTTCAAAATAAGATATGGCCTGCCTTCCGTGACTGGTATTCCAAATGGCTGAAACGCTCCTTAAAACATCCGGGAATCGTTGTATTAATAACCTTGGTAATAACGTTTTTGGCTGGTTTCTTGTTTCATGTACACGGCCCTACACCCGTATTTTTCCCTGACTCCCAACCTAACTTTACTTATGTTTACCTGAACCTGCCTGTAGGAACAGACCAGGCGCATACCAACGATATATTACTGAAACTGGAACAACGGGTGAATGGTGCCCTGATAGATCCTAAAACGAATAAAAGATATCTCTGTGTAAAATCTGTGATCGCCAATGTAACGGTTGGAGCCGTAGACCCTAACAGTGGTGAAATAGGTGACTTTCCGAATAAGGGCAAGGTAACGGTGGCATATGAAGAGTTCTCCAAGCGCCATGGCGAATCAACCACTGCAATAATGGAAAAAATACGCAAGTCTGTAAAGGGTGTTGCGGGTGCCGAGATAACTGTGGACAAGGAAGGCAACGGTCCCCCACTGGCCAAACCTGTAGTAATAGAAATGACTGGGGACAACCTTGATACCCTCGTAAATACATCTGAACGGCTGAAACGCTACCTGGATGATAAGCAAATAGGAGGTGTGGAAGAACTGCGCAGTGATTTCCAGGCCAAGAATCCTGAGATAATTTTTGACCTGGACCGGGAACGCATGAACTCTGAAGGGATAAGCACCTATACAGTAGTGAATAATTTAAGAACTGCCGTATTCGGTACGGAAATTTCCCGGTTCCGCGATCAGAACGACGACTATCCAATAACACTTCGTGTGAGCGGTACCCAGCGCCAGGATATTGATGCAATACGAAATATGCCCATTGTCTACAGGGATATGGGCATGGGCGGTATCATTCGCACAGTACCTATCAGCGCATTTGCAAATGTTTACTACTCCACTACTTATGGAGGCATTAAGCGCAAGAATGAAAAAAGGTACATCAGCTTGTCGTCTAACGTGATCAGTGGATTTAACCCAAATGAGGTGGTGGCCGCTGTACAAACCGAGGTCAATAATTTTAAAGCGCCGGCAGGTATTATTATAAAAATGGGTGGCCAGCAGGAAGACCAGGCGGAAACTACTAACTTCCTTGGTAAGGCATTTGGCATCGCCATGGCCCTCATATTTTTAATTCTGATCCTGTTGTTTAACTCCATAAGTAAAACAGTGATCATCATGAGCGAAGTTGTATTTAGCTTGATAGGTGTATTCCTTGGGCTAGGTATTTTTGCAACTCCCTTCTCTATCGCTATCAGCGGAATAGCTATCGTGGCCCTGGCTGGTGTGGTAGTGAGAAATGGTATATTGCTGGTAGAGTTTATGGACCTGATGCTTGCAGATGGTATGAATGAGATGGATGCCATTGTAGAAGCCGGGCGTACACGTATGACACCAGTGCTCCTCACAGCAATAGCCGCTATATTAGGACTGATTCCGTTAGCCGTAGGCATGAATATTGATTTTGCCTCACTTTTCAGCCATCTGAATCCTCATGTATTCTTGGGTGGTGATAGCGCTGATTTCTGGGCGCCTTTGGCATGGACCATGATCTATGGATTAAGCTTTGCCACTTTCCTTACACTCATACTTGTGCCTGTAATGTGCCTGCTAAGCTTCCGTTTTAAAAGATGGGTAAAGAAGATATCAGGTAAGGCAAAAGCAGCAGTAGCGGAATAGATGAATCAAAGAACGGATGAAGAAGCTGCCTGTTTCGTGCAGCTTTTTTTATGCGACGATAAAGATTAGTTATTGTTTCTTAAATTGCTCTTGGCTAATGATAGTTTTCCGGTATGAAAAGGATTTTTTTGGCGTTCCTGATAATATTTATTGTTTCTGTTTCCAGTTATGCCCAGCAAACAGGCTGCTTCAAACCGATAGCAAACAATGAAATTGAATTGGAAACCAACATTGACTTCAGCGACTACAACGCATTCTTCCTCGGTGAGTTTCATGGTGTATATGGCATATCAGAAATAAAGCTCGCGCTCATAAAATACCTGAACCAGCATTATGGCATTACAGACCTGTTCATGGAAATGAGCTACAGCGCTGCTTTTTTGTATAACGCTTACCTTATTACTGGCGATACATCGTTGCTTATAAATCCTACACTTATTTACTACATGAAAAAGCCCAACGAAGATTTTTGGGAAAAGCTCTATGAATATAATAAAGGTCTACAGCACAAAATCACCATCAGGGGCTCTGATTTTGAGCGCATAGAATTTCTGAAAGTCCTAAAGATGCTGGCGCCTACTGGTAGAGAAAAACCTTCGGAAATTTTTTCAGTCCTCAATTATATAGATACCATTTCTGTACCCGACCTGGCGCGGGTACATACCGACAACAGCTATGCACAAAACAGCATTTACGAAAGCATCAGGGATAGCATGGAACAAAATCGGGAACTGTACAAAGCATACTATGGGGCCAACTATAAAACTGTAGCTGACATAATGTTCAACGAAAATACCTATCGCAAATTTGATAGCCGGAACAAAGCCATGTACCACAACATCATAAAGCAGATAAACGAAAACGGAATTCAAAAATTCATCACCTTCAATGGCCTCAATCATGGCGACATGTCTTATGTCGGTTGGAATTCTTTATGTCACCGTCTGGCGAAGACCCCTGCATTCAAAAATAAGCTGGCAGACATTGCCATGATCTGTAAAAACTGTTACGACTGGCAGCTGCAGCCTGAACTTCAAAATGCTACATATAGAGCACCGGCCACATATCGCAAAGACACTACGCTCATCAATAATATATATGACCAATACAACAACAAAAACTGTAAATACACCCTTATCCCCACAGATGGCGTCAATAATAGCAAAGTCAAAAAATTTTCAAATTTCATTCTCCTTATGAAAGACCAGCCGGAATTTTAAAATTCAAACCCTGAATTGGCTTTCCCTCGTTAATAATTCTTTCAATACGACCCACAAAATCAAATCTGTTTGCCCATAGATGTAATGTCGACGTCTTTTGCACAGCTATGTAGCAGGCCCCCCGGCACCTGTCCCGATTTTTTCATCGGGAGGGGTCAGGGGTTTTAGGGTCTCAGTGGCCTATCCGCCGCCTGCCGCTCCACCATCCATCCCGGATATTCCTTCCCCAGTGCACTGATATCATCCAGCCGTTTGCGTTCATCTTCTGTTAGCACAATTTCTGTCGAGTGAATATTATCATTAAGCTGCTGTATATTTTTTGCCCCTATTATTGTGCTCGTAATACCATGTTGCAGGCGCACCCATGCCAGCGCTATTTCTGCTACAGAAACATTATGTGCCCTGCCCACTTCCTCCAGCACATCTATTATGTTGTAAGCCTTCTCCTTATTCACCGGCGGAAAATCAAATACATCGCGGCGGCCTCTGGCCTTTTCATTATGCCGCGTGTACTTGCCCGACATAAAGCCGCCCGCCAGCGGGCTCCAGGGCATCACCGCCAGTTTCTGGTCTATGGCCATGGGTATTACTTCCCGCTCCGCATCGCGGCCGACAATAGAGTAAAAATATTGGAGCCCTTCAAATTTATGCCAGCCATGCTCATTTGCTATACCCTGCGCCTTCATTACCATCCATGCCGGCCAGTTGCACACGGCTATATAGCGCACCTTTCCTGCCGCCACCGCATCATTCAGAGCCCGCATAGTTTGCTCCAGCGGCGTCAGTGGGTCCACCCCATGCACGTAGAGTATATCCACATGGTCCAGTTGCAGGCGGCTCAGGCTTTCATCTATTGAAGCCAGTATATGGTAGCGGGATAGGCCCACATTATTGTGGCCCTCGCCCATCTTGCCCCTCACCTTGGTAGCTATCACTATGTCTTGCCTGTTGATGCCCAGAAATTTAATAGCATTGCCCAGAAGCCTTTCAGATTCCCCATAGGAATAAACATTGGCGGTGTCTATGAAATTGATACCCGCATCCACCGCACCCTTTACAAGGGCTGTAGCATCGTCCTGTTGCAGCTCGCCAATGGCTTTCCAATAGCCCTCACCCCCAAAAGTCATGGTACCAAAACATTGTTCCGAAACAAGAAGCCCCGTATTACCGAATAAATTGTATTTCATGAGATAAAGTGTTTTTACATCCCCAAAGGTAGGAGAAGCCAGATTCCCTCATTAGTTAAATGGTTGATAGCTGCATAGTATGTAACAATTTGTTTTTATCACTGAATTGTATAGAATTCCGTATTCTTTGTCATGAGGATAAAAGGATTTGTTTGCAAGCCGCCTTACTATTACTCACAGGTAGAAATCTTGTCAGCCCACATTTTTCGTTGAGTACCCACAAAAGATAATAACTATATATTTCGTAAACACGCAGTATCAAATTACTTTTGCACCTTTCAAACGAACATTCACAAATGAAATTAGTCACCTATTCAAAAAACGGCAAAGAACAATTGTCTTTTTATATTAGTGGAATGCTATACGATGCAAACGCAGGCTCAGATAGCTATCGGAGACAAATACCTGGCACCATGAAGGAACTGCTTGACAACTGGGAACGCTCCATTGATGATATGCGCAAAATAGAAGACGATATCAAAAGGGGCAAAAATAATGCACAGGGGATTCTATACACGGGCGCGGATGTGTTAGCACCAGTACCCTATCCTACCTCCTGCAGGGATGGGTACGCTTTTCGCCAGCATGTGGCAGCCGCTCGCCGTAACCGAAAGGTGGACATGATACCTGAGTTTGATCAATACCCCATATTTTATTTCACTAATCATAATGCCATACAAGGCCCGGGCGCTATTGCAGCAATGCCAGATCATTTTAAAAAGCTGGATTTCGAGTTGGAATCATCTATTGTCATTTGTAGGAAAGGCAGGAATATTAAAGCTGCGGATGCGGATAATTATATAGGAGGCTACATGATCATGAACGATATGAGCGCCCGCACTCTGCAAATGGAAGAAATGCTGCTGAACCTCGGCCCAGCCAAAGGAAAGGATTTCAGCACGGTAATAGGTCCATGGCTGGTAACACCTGATGAACTGGAACAGTATAAAATACCAGCGAAACCAAACCATGCAGGGAACAACTATAATCTCAAAATGAAGTGCCTCGTAAATGGCATACAGGTAAGCGAAGGCAATATGGGAGATATGGATTGGACATTCGCTGAGATTATAGAGCGCTGTGCATATGGTGCAGATATACTCCCCGGCGATGTAATAGGCAGCGGCACAGTGGGCACCGGCTGCTTCCTGGAGCTGAACGGCACAGGTAAATTGAATGACCCCAATTATAAAGAACAGTGGCTGGAGGATGGCGATGTGGTGGAAATGGAAATAGACGGTTTAGGGCACCTCAGCAATACTATTGTTGCTGAAAAAACAGAGTGGAGTATATTGAGTTTGAAGAAAAAATAAGTTTAACGGCAATGGATCAATACACAATATTAGGCGTCATAGGTTCAGGCGCAATGGGTGCGGGAATAGCACAGGTGGCCGCTACGGCAGGACATAAGGTTGTTGTGTTTGATAACAATACTGCCGCACTCGACAAAGCAAAAAAGAGCATTGTCGTGACTTTACAAAAGCTGCAGGAAAAAGGAAAGCTGCAATCTGCCGATGATGTGCTGCAACGTTTTTCATTTACAGAAACAATAAGCTCATTTGCGGGTTGCGGATTAATAATAGAGGCTATTGTAGAAAAACTGGAGATAAAGAAGGCTGTGTTCGGCGAGGTAGAAAAAGTGGTCAGTGCAGATTGCATACTTACCAGTAATACCTCATCGCTGTCCATCACTTCTATTGCGGCGGCATGTGCCGTTCCTTCCCGGGTTCTTGGGATGCATTTCTTCAACCCGGCCCCGGTAATGGCGCTGGTGGAAATAATACCTGCCATTCAAACAAACCCAGGCCTCATACCTGAAGCTACAGCGCTAATGCAGCAATGGGGCAAAATACCAGTGATCGCTAAAGATACTCCCGGCTTTATAGTAAACAGGATAGCACGGCCATTTTATGGGGAAGCCATTCGCATATATGAAGAAGGTATTGCCGATATGGCCACCATTGACTGGGCCATGACCGAAATAGGTGGTTTCCGAATGGGCCCCTTTGCACTAATGGATTATATAGGGCATGATGTGAATTACGTGGTAACGGAAACGGTCTTTCAGTCTTTTTTTTATGACTCGCGCTATAAACCGTCGTTTTCTCAAAAAAGACTGCTCGAGGCTGGCTGGCTGGGCCGTAAGAGTGGAAAGGGCTTCTATAGTTACGCCGAAGGAGCAGCGATGCAGGAGCCGCAAAAAGATGAGGTATTAGGTACGCAAATTTTTGAACGCATCCTTGCTATGCTCATTAACGAGGCTGTAGATGCGCTATACCTGGGCATCGCATCTGCAAAAGATATTGAAACTGCGATGACAAGAGGCGTTAATTATCCAAAAGGCCTGTTAAGCTGGTGCGATGAGTGGGGGACCGATAAATGCCTCGAAAAATTAGATTGTTTGTACCATGAGTATCACGAAGACAGGTACCGCGCAAGTATCCTGCTTAGAAAACTCGCTGCCGGCAATGGCATGTTATTGGCGTGACGCTGCCGGCAAGTCGGTTCGGTGAACTATAGAAAAACCCCAAACCCTTACCCGATTGCCTGCGCCAGATCTTCTTTCAGGTCCTCAATATCTTCTATACCCACGCTCAGCCTGATCAGGGAGTCTACCAAACCGTTTTTTATCCGGTCTTCCCGTGGTATAGAGGCGTGAGTCATAGTAGCCGGGTGGCCTATAAGGGATTCTACACCGCCAAGCGATTCAGCCAGGGCGAAAAGCTTTGTTTTCTTCAGCACCGCTAAGGCTTCCTCCAGGTTGTCATCCTTTAGCGTAAAGGAGATCATACCTCCAAAACCGCGCATTTGTTTCTTAGCTATAGCATGGTTAGGATGATCTTCAAACCCCACCCACAGCACCTTGCCTACCTTAGCGTGAGAGCGGAGAAAGTGTGCTATAGCAGCTCCATTCTCACAATGCCGCTGCATACGTACGTGAAGTGTTTTTATACCGCGTAGCACTAACCAGCAATCATGCGGGCCCGGCACTGCTCCGCAACTGTTTTGTATAAACCTCAGCCGCTCTTCCAGGCCGGCATCGTTCAATACCAGCGCTCCATGTACTACATCGCTGTGGCCCCCCAGGTACTTGGTAGCAGAGTGCAGGACTATATCAGCACCCAGATCCAGCGGGTTTTGCAAATAGGGAGATGCGAAAGTATTGTCACAAACCAGCGCGAGGTTGTGCTTTTTGCTGATGGCTGCAGATGCTGCTATATCTATAACATTCAGCAGCGGATTGGTAGGCGTCTCTATCCATACCATCTTCGTTTTATCATTTATGTAGCGCGTTATATTTTGCGCATCATGCATGCCTATAAAATGGAAGTTAATGCCGTAGTTAGCAAATACCTTAGTCATGAGTCGGTAAGTGCCTCCATACAAGTCGTTCGACACAATAACCTCATCACTTGGCTGCAGCAGTTTTATCACCGCATCAGTTGCCGCCATCCCGCTGCCAAAACACAGGCCATACTTACCATTCTCTATTGCTGCCAGCGCATTCTGCAAAACTGTACGTGTAGGGTTTTGAGTACGGGCGTATTCATACCCCTTATGCTCGCCCGGTCCGGCCTGCACATAAGTGCTGGTCTGGTAGATAGGCGTCATTATAGCCCCCGTAGAAGGGTCAGGATGTACACCGGCATGTATGAGTTTTGTATCGAGCTTGTAATTTTTATCAGACATTATGTGTTTATTAAGCGGCTGCAAAGGTAATTTGTTATTTTTTGATCTCTATTTAAAAAATGAAAAGCCCTAAGGCCCTTTTTGCATATTGAAATTTGATGCATAACCAGATAATAAAAAATATTTAATGAATATTTAATCCTAAAAGCCATATATCATAAAATAAAAAGCGTGTTAGAAAAGAAATAAAGTTAATTTTGCGTGCTTTTCAAAAAGTAAATTTCAAATCTATAAATATGGATGGCAATGCTGGTTCAGGATCTAAGGGAGAAAATTCTGGAAGGCGACCTCAGCGAGTTGCTCCACCACAGCAAGGATGAAGACTATCCGGCTGAGGTAGCCAAGCTATTGGGTACTATGCCCACTGAGTATGCCATAAACACATTCCTTGCATTACCGGAAAACGTACAAACCAAAATTTTTGCTTTTGTAGACCATATCCTGCAACGTGGCATTATAGAGGAATTGCCCCGGCAAAAAGTATCTAATATTCTTAATAACCTGGAGTCAAACGACCGTATCGCATTCTTTGATACGCTGGACGGAGTAGAAGTAACGGAATATCTGAACCTCCTCAATGATAAGAACCGACTCGCTACTTACGACCTGCTCGGCTACCCTGAGCAAAGCGTGGCGCGGCTTATTAATACCAACTTTACCACCGTACGTAAAGAATGGACCTTAGGTCAGGCCATACAGCACTTGCGCCGGTTTTATACAGATACACCCGCAGCCAACGTGATATTTGTAGTGGACAATAATGGTAAGCTGGTTGATGATATTCCTATCAGGCGGCTGGTACTCAATGAGCACAGCAAAACGATAGAGGATATCATGGACGGCTTTTATGTAAAGCTGGATATACAGGATAGCATTGAAGATGCGATCCAGAAATTTAAGGAGTATGACCGTGTGGCTTTGCCTGTTACCAACAGTAACAATGTGGTAATGGGAGTGGTAACTATTGATGACGTAATAGACGAGGCCGAAGAAAAGGACACCAAAGATATGCAACAATTCGGTGGTCTTGAATCCCTGGATCTACCGTATGTAAAAACCGGGTTTTTCACACTGATTCAAAAACGAGCCGGCTGGCTCATTATCCTTTTTCTCAGCGAAATGCTTACAGCTACTGCCATGCAGCATTTCCAGGTAGAGCTGGATAAAGCCCTTGTGCTGGCTATGTTTGTACCTTTGATCATGTCCAGCGGCGGTAATAGTGGCTCACAGGCGGCAACGCTTATCATTCGTGCTATGGCGCTAAAAGAGCTTTCCCCGCGCGATTGGTGGTATGTGATGCGCCGGGAGATATTTTCCGGCCTTACATTAGGCCTCATATTGGGTACCATCGGGTTTATACGTATCAGTATCTGGCAGAAAATTGGCTGGTATAACTATGGAGAACATTATAGCTGGATACTTGTGGCGCTCACGGTAGCCATCTCACTTGTTGGTATTGTATTATGGGGCACGCTCAGCGGGTCTATGATTCCAATAGTGCTTAAAAGATTAAAGCTGGACCCCGCTACATCTTCAGCCCCATTTGTGGCTACTCTTGTGGATGTCACCGGGCTGATCATCTACTTTAGCGTAGCTGCGGTAATGCTGCACCTTTAAATACATGGCATAGTGGCAAATCATTACCTGATCAATTCCAGGTCGCCTTTCATCATATGCCTTTTACCCTCTAAACTATAAAAGATCATATAGTAATAACTGCCAACGTCCTGATTCACGCCGTTAAACTTCCCGTTCCAGCCACTATAAATATCTTCCGTATAAAAAACACGTTGCCCCCATCGGTTGCATATGCTTAAAGAAAAATCGTTGTAGTGCTGTAAATTTCCTACCACACGTATTATATCGTTTAGTCCGTCGTCATTGGGAGTAAATGCCGAAGGGAACCATATATCGCATAGCTCGAAATTAACATTAACCGTGTCGCTTACGCTGCCGCAAATATTGGATGCGATAACCCAATAATTTCCCTGATCCGTTACCGTAATAGTTTGTTTAGTAGCACCGGTACTCCAAAGTAATGAACCGGTAGGGTCATTCACAGATAATATAAACTGATCACCGGTGCATAACAAAGTATCAGGGCCAAGATCAATTGCGGGTGGTGTGTTTAGTTCGCTGACGTTCACCGACGACGAAGCGCTGCAACCGTTTTGAGTGACCGTAAGTGAATAAGTACCTGCAGCAGATACAGCAATAGAAGCATTGGTACTGCCATTGCTCCAGAGATATTGAGAACTTGTTTCCTGGAATGAGGTCAATGTAACCGAACTACCCTCACAAATCGCAGTATCGCTACCCAGGCTTACTATTGGCAACGGGATGGCGGTCATGTAAAAGGTGTCATAAGCTATAGCGCAAATAATAGATGCGCTAACCCAATAAATGCCGCTGCCCTCAGTAACTGAGTTGGCAACTGAGCCGGTATTCCACAGATAAGAACTATAACCGGCCGGAGCATTCAAAGTAATTGAGTTTCCAGCACATACAAAAGTATCGTTGACCAATGATGTGATTGTAGGATGTACAGACACTACATGAAAAGTATCAATAAACGAAGCGCAGCTAATGGACGCATCAACCCAGTAAATACCAATACCTGCAGTAACAGATGGTGTTGTCGCCCCGGTATTCCAGAGATAAGAGCTATAGCCGGCAGGAGCATTTAATACCATGCCGGCAACCAACGAGCAAAAACTTGTATCACTATGACCATACGTGGTGCCGGGTGTGGTCATATCAATATAAACACTGTCTTTTCCCGTGCATAATTGCTGAAAAGAAATATCGTCAATAGCGAAATCATTGCCATAAGCAGTGGTATTCAAATCCGTCATACAAATGTTAGCTGACGTAGCTATACCGCTATTCCAGGTAACATGATTTTGCATCCATTCTGCCGAAATTGCTGTGGTAGTAAAGGTATCTACAGCAATACCATTTATCGTTATTTGAATGGAAGGCAGAGGAGGATAAAACAATGCACTCCACACTGAAAAAACATAGTTTGTGTTTGGTGTCACGGCAATTGTTTCACACCAAAAACTAACACCAGCAGTTGTAGAGGCGTCAATAGCCAGCATATTGCCAGTCCCTGTCGTATGGTCGCCCATTGAAGGCCACGCAGTATTATATAAGTAAGGATTAGTAGTCAGATCATACTCGCCCGGTATAGATGCTGTGCCGGGAGGCGGGGCGGTAGGATTGTAGGTATAACCGCTTGTAAAGCCAGTATTTCCGGCCGTAAAATTACCATTCACAACAAGGTTTCCCGGTATAAGGGATTGAACAGTAAGATAATACCAGCCCGGGCCGGGGGCCGAAAATATAGGGTCAAGTATTGCAGGATCAGATAACCCGGTGGTTGGGGTCCATTGTATGCTTAGTACGGAGTCTGCGCCGTATAGCGTTGCAGATAAAGTAACTGGTATTTCAAAACAGGTGTGCAGCGTATCGGGAAGAGATATGGAATCACAGGCTATGGGAGGTATGGCGGCGCAAACAGGATCATAATGATAAAGTTGCCGTATTTCGGAATCTGATAAAGCCCTGTTATAGATAGCTATGTCATCTATTTTTCCCTGAAATGAGTTACTCCCCGACAAATAATTTTCCCCTACGGCAAAATCTTGCCCCAAGCTGGTAGGATAAAATGTACCTGTAAATGACCCAACTAAAACAGTATCTATAAAAAGATCAAAACTATTTACAGTTCTCCTCATGGCAGCATGATGCCACTGGTTAAGGGCAACCGGTGTAGGTAGATACATATTAATACCTCCGAACACTATTGCTAAATTGTTGCCAATAGAAGCACAGCAGGTGCTGCCAATAATAGTTAATTCATATCCCACTATATCACAATCGCCATTTGCAACTATTTGCATATTTCCATCTACATCAGGTTCAAACCAACATGAATAGGTATAATCGGTAGCGTCGGTGGGCATTGGTGGCATGCGGTGCAGGGTATTGTTTACTCCACTTGTACTCCCATTAAAATAATAGGCGCAATTTATACTACCGAAGCGGTCGGTAGTAAGTGTTGGCCCAACTACCGTCAAATCCCGGCCATTACCACTATAATCATTGGCGTTACCGCAAAATGGATACCAGGCAACTAACCCGGAAGTAGGGAGCTGGGCACTGGCAAAGATTGGTATGGCCACCAATAATATTGATATAAAAACCTTCTCAGGAAACATTTAGGAAAGATACAGTATGAGTATATAGTTTTTAAATTCACGTAAAGCTATGGTATATTCTCAAATCCTGCTATACAAGATTTTGTTCCTTTATTAGTAGAATATGACAAATCGGCTGAATTGTGAAAAGAGTATATTTGCAGCAAATAAAAACGGATGAAGAAAGCCCTGATAACAGGCGTAACAGGTCAGGACGGCGCCTATCTTGCAGAGTTGCTATTGGAAAAAGGATATGAGGTGCATGGTATTAAACGCCGCACATCCCTGATAAACACGGGCAGAATAGATCACCTTTATATGGACCCACACGAAAAAAATGTTCTGTTTAAACTCCATTACGGTGACCTGACTGATTCTACCAATATCATCCGTATCATACAAGAAGTACAGCCTAACGAAATTTATAATCTGGGGGCTATGAGTCACGTGCAAGTAAGCTTTGAAGAACCGGAATATGTTGCGAATACCGATGCTACAGGTACATTGCGCATACTTGAAGCGATACGTATATTAGGCCTTGGCAAAAAAACAAAAATTTACCAGGCGTCTACTTCTGAACTATATGGAAAAGTACAGGAAGTGCCTCAGAATGAGCGGACACCTTTCTATCCTCGTTCACCATATGGTGTCGCTAAATTATATGCGTATTGGATCACGGTAAATTACAGGGAAGCTTACGGTATGTATGCCTGTAACGGTATTCTTTTTAATCACGAAAGCCCTTTGCGTGGAGAAACTTTTGTAACCCGCAAGATCACCAGGGGAATAGCAGAGATCGTATTAGGCCTTAACAGTAAATTATGGCTTGGCAACCTGGACGCAAAAAGAGACTGGGGGCATGCTAAAGATTATGTAATAGCTATGTGGCTTATGTTGCAGCAACCAGAACCGGAAGATTTTGTTATAGCTACAGGAGTTACTACTTCCGTTCGTGATTTTGTAAAATTAGCCTTTATGCATGCCGGTGTACAAGTTGGTTTTTCCGGCGCCGGAGAAAAGGAAACAGGAGTCGTAGAAAAAGTATTAAACCCCGATTGTAAGGTAAATGTCGGCGACACAGTTGTAGAAGTAGATAGAAGATATTTTCGCCCAACTGAGGTAGATCTGCTGCTCGGAGATGCTACCAAGGCCAGGGAAAAACTTGGCTGGGCGCCAAAATATACGTTGGACAACCTGGCAAAAGAAATGGTTGATGCAGATATAGAGCATTTCAAAAAGGAAATAATATTAAAACAATCAGGATACAGAACAGTTAAGCAATACGAATAATGAAGCCATCCGGTAAAATATATGTAGCTGGCCACAAAGGAATGGTAGGTGCGGCGATTATCAGAAAATTAGAAAGCGAAGGCTTTAAAAATATTATTACCCGCACTTCGGGGGAGCTTGACCTGCGAAACCAGGCAGAGGTGAATGATTTTTTTGCAAAGGAAAAACCTGAGTATGTTTTTGTAGCTGCAGCTAAAGTGGGTGGTATTCTCGCCAACAATAATTTCAAGGCTGAATTTCTTTATGATAATCTAATCATTGAGGCAAATATCATTCACGCTGCCTACCTCAATACAGCAAAAAAATTATTGTTCTTGGGGAGCTCTTGTATTTATCCCAAATTGGCACCGCAGCCATTAAAAGAGGAGTATTTATTAACCGGACTGTTGGAACCGACAAATGAGCCATACGCAATAGCCAAAATTGCGGGCATTAAAATGTGCGAAGCATATCGTGAACAGTACGGATGCAATTTCATTTCTGCAATGCCAACCAATTTATATGGGCAGGGCGATAATTATCACCCGCAAAATTCTCATGTTATTCCCGCTTTGATACGCAAATTTCATGATGCAAAGCAAACCGGCAGCAGTTACACCGAGATATGGGGCACGGGTGCGCCATTGAGAGAGTTTATGTTTGTAGATGATTTGGCGGATGCCTGCTTTTTCCTGATGCAGGAATACGATGATAAGTTGTTTATTAACGTCGGATCTGGCGAAGAGGTATCCATTAAAGAGCTTGCATATATTGTCAAAGATATTACAGAGTTCGATGGAGAAATAAAATTTGATGAGTCGAAACCCGACGGAACACCTCGCAAGCTTATGGATAGCTCTAGGCTCCATGAGCTTGGCTGGAAACATAAGACCAGCCTTAGGGAAGGCCTGTCGAGAGCATATCAATTTTTTCAAAAAGAGATACGGGAAAAAATTAACTGATCACATATTTTCTTTTCCCAGTTTCACTTTCAGGCGATATAGCAATTTGCCAAAAGGGTTTTTGAGCATGAAGTGCAGCGTCGTTAAGCGCAAGCTCCATAATTTCTGTTTTAAAGACCAACCATAATATTTGCGATATTGGGCATACGCCTCATTCATTGCATCCAGGTATCTGTTTGTGCTGATGCCGGTGGGGTCGAAAGTGGCCAGGGGATAATCGATAAATGTGAATCTCTCGCCTGCTATCCTGCAAAGGAAATCATAATCCATGGCCATCTTAATTTCATTGTCATATAGGCCATACTTTTCATACAGCTCTTTGCGCACATACATGGTTTGATGAAAGGTACCTCGCATGCCACGGTATAATTTAGCTTTTTCAAAGGGCTTACCAATTAGAACCCATATTCCGCCACGTAAAAGGCTTTGTTTGCCATGGCACCACATGATTGAAGGATCTTTTTTAAAAATTGCTGTTACCCTTTCCAAAACGGTTTCATCATATATTTTGTCTCCAGAATTAAGCAACAGAATGATGTCACCCGTAACATTTCTGATGCCTTTATTGAATGCATCGGCAATACCTTTATCGGATTCACAGATCCATTTCCGGTAGGCGGGTTGGGGATTATTTTCTAAAAATAACTTTATAGCAGGTTTTGTAGAACCGTCTATGACTATATGCTCATAAGGTTTTAAAACCTGCATATCTACCGATGTGCAGGTAAGTTTTAATTCTTCAACGTTATTAAAACAAATGGTCACTATGGAAACGCGGTTCATATCTGCAAAGTAAGGAACGGATAGATTTTATATAACAGTACTTTTTAGTTTCCTGCATTTGACTTGTTTAAGATGAATGATAAGCTCATTGCCGCCTTAGAAATAAGGCCATTTCTTAAAGCCGCCTTAGGTATAAGCGCCTGGTGATTAATCATATTTTGTATGATAACTGGGATTTCAGCATCTGCTTTATATCTAAAAATGTCTTTTTGAGCGCGGATTCCAAGATTTCTAAGGTGTCTCCACCAGGCATCATACACAATAATATTCCGTGTGCTTTTCATGCCATATCTGTCTATTAATACAAAAAGTTCGGGTATCCTAACTACTGGGTTATTAAAGGCATAATTGGTAACCTGAGTATCATTGTAACTCATGTTTATTAATGGTTTATCAATAAAAGTCGCTCGCTCTTTGAGCAATATCCTTATGTAATATTCTATGTCCGTAGCCCAAATTAATCCGGGGTCGTAATATTCGGTTACACTTTTATGGAACATGACTGTACTGGGAGGGCCTAGCGGGTTAGTTGCCAATAAAAGAAAAGGATTAGCATGTATCTTTTCAAATTGAGCCTGCGTAATTACCTGCCGGACATATTTTCCATTTTTTTCGTAATAATCATTCCTGCCTGAAAAAATAAACCTTGTGCCATTTTTGGTGGCATTCATGAACTCTTCTAAGGAATTTTCATCAACAAACCAATCATCATCATGAATTATTTTTATCCATTCACCTGCAGCCTTTTGGATTCCGGCCATCCAGTTTCTTGGTGTGCCAAGGGCTGGGGTATTTTTATAATATTTAATTGGAAAGTTATTTTTATACAGCTCCAGGACATTTAGTACCTCATCATTGGTGCTGTCATCGGTAATTATTACTTCATAATTTTTGTATGTTTGTATTGAAATACTGTCTAACAATCTAATTAAAAAGTGAACCCTGTTGTACGCGGGGATACAAATAGATACTTTATCATTCATATATACTTATATAATAAATATGGTGGCCCCCGTTTTAAAAGGTATAAAAAACAATTTAAAATCAAAAATAACCAATTTTAAAGCTTTTAAATCTGTCGGGCTTAATTTTTTCAGAATTAAGTATTTAAAGCATGCAACAAGTAAAAAAATAAAACGCTATAAATTATTAAAAAATAATATTTCTTATGTGAATGGCCCTGATTTTTTACATAGCCTGTTAGAAATATTTGTTGGTGAAATATACAAAATAGATATTCCCCAAGATGCAGTTATCATTGATTGTGGAGCTAATATTGGTTTAAGCGTTATTTACCTTAATAATTTGTATCCAAATGCTAGAATAATTGCCTATGAACCGGATGAAATAAATTTTGAGTTATTAACATATAATATTAACTGCATTAAAAAGGATAAAATTGAATTAAATCAGGCAGCGGTATGGATCAGCGAAGGGTATATTGATTTTGAAAATACAGGTGGCCTTGGCAGTAAAATTGTTTCTGGCGAAAAAAGCGAAAAAAGCAAAAAAATTAAATCAATACGATTGCGCGACAGGCTGACTAATAAAATTCATTTGCTAAAAATGGATATCGAGGGCGCTGAATATGAAGTGATAAAGGACATAAAGGACAAATTACATTTTGTGGATAATATCTTTATTGAGTACCACGGAAAGTTCGATAATCAATCAGAATATTTGGAAATTATAAATATCTTACTGCAGTCTGGCTTTGCTTTTTATATAAAAGAAGCAGCCAACATTTATCCAACTCCGTTTTTGCGGGGATTGCATTCACATCCTTATGATGTGCAGTTAAATATTTTTTGTTTTAGAAATGTTTAAGAGTAAAGCCAATAGCTAACTACATATATAACATCGAATTTACTCCTTTAGAAACTTTCTTACTGTTGAGCCATTTACCCTGACGAAATATATCCCTGTAGGATAGTCTGCAACATTTAACTTTACTTGTTCGGTATTATATGCATGGCTATATACTGTCTGACCGAAGAGGTTAGTTATTGCTATGCTCGTTATCTTATCATTGCACGTAATAGAAAGTTCTGTTGTCGCAGGATTGGGGTAAAACGAAATCATCGTATTGATGAGCATATTATTAACCCCCAGGATTAACACAGCTGAAGAAGTTGTGTCGGCGCAACCCCATGAGTTAGATAATAAACATCTATATAAATAATTATTCATAGCAGAGGGGACACC
>Ga0182030_10005731_pt1 | contig 26306 bp, 33 predicted proteins | sample 812S3MmetaG_FD_121299 | JGI IMG/M metagenome (GOLD analysis project Ga0182030, IMG submission 121299) | Permafrost microbial communities from Stordalen Mire, Sweden - 812S3M metaG (Illumina Assembly) | ecosystem: Environmental > Terrestrial > Soil > Wetlands > Permafrost | place: Sweden...
GCCGGGAGGGCAGGGCGGCTTTTGACCGGGAGGGGAGTCCTGGGCATGGCACTGCTGGATGCAGGCTATCCACTCCCGCAGCTCGGCGACATTGAATGGCTTTTCCATCAGCCCCACGACGCCGAGTCTTCTGTATTCGCCCTCTTCTTCCGAGCCGGCGTAGGCGGTCAGGACGATGATTTTTCCAGCATATCCCCTGTCTTTCAGCTTTCGGATAAAGGCAAGGCCGTTCATCCCGGGCATGTTGTGATTGGTGATGACGAGGTCGGGAATGAGCGTCCCTTTCTCAAACAGCATCAAGGCTTCCTCGGGGCCCTTTGCCGTGAGCGGGCGGTAGCCGGCGAGCTTGAGGACAATATCCAACGCCTTCCTGGTGCCGGCTTCGTCGTCGACGGCCAGGATATTCAATCGCCTGCAAGTTGTACCGGAGGTTGCAATGATGCCGTGAAAAGCATCTTCCATTCCACGCCGCTGGCTGGAGGTGCATCAGAAGCCCGGTTTCGAGAGGATAAGCCTGCGGACGCCTTCCCTGTTCGAGCGTGTGGCGTCGTCAAAAAATCAGTCCGGAATGGACTGCCAAGTCTAACAGGGAACGATGTCCCGATAGCGGTATTTGCGGTGGTTCTGGGACCGTTTTTGGCCCCGCGCGTTTTGGCTCCGCGCGAAGAGGAGGTGCAGGAGTCTGAGCACGACGTTGGCGCGTTTTTGGTCGATGGTTTGGCGTGATGTCATTGTTGTCCCCCCCGAGACAATGAATAATTTATGCCAATGATAATGGATGTCAAATTTTTGATTGGCAATAAGCGGAGCTTATCTTGATGCGTGCCTGCGCAGAAAAGGGGGAAGGGAACCTAGGTTTCGTCGAAAGAGTTGATCAAGGGGTTTAGATCGATGATCTCGTTGGCCGAGGCTTTCAGGAGGCTGCCGAGGTTTTGCGGTACGGAGGCGACCTCGACGCGGATGCCACGGCGCCTCAATTGCAGGGCGAGATGGGCGAAATCGGCGTCGCCTGTAACGAGGACAACGACGTCGGGGCGCATTTCCACGGAGAGCTCGACGGCGTCGATGGCCATGAGGACGTCCACGTTTGCCTTGTAGTGCTTATCCTCCGCAGGGGAACCGTCTTTGGTGACGACCAGGAATCCGTGGGATCGAAGCCAGAAAATGAATTTGTTCTTTTTGTCGCGTTCGGTCTGCCATTCCGCCATTGCCGGAGGGAGGCCGGCGTAGACGACCATCTCGATGAGCTGGCGTCCCTGCGCCGCGTTGGTGAGGTGGTCGCGCAGCTTAAGCCAGTCGAGGTTGCGATTGGCCGCGCGCACGGAGCTGACAATGTTTGATTCGTCCACGAAGATCAGGACCCGGGAGGTTCTCATGGATGCATGTTCGTCCATGGAAGGATGGGGAAGCAATATCGGTTGAAAAATCGTTGCTGCCGATTTGCGCCAGCCGCTACTCTGGGCGGATGCGTCACCTTTCCCTCACGGCTGCCATCCTCCTGGCCTTCTCTCTCCCGTCGATGGCTTCGGATTTGGAGCAGGAATATGCCCAGGTCCGGAAGATCGCGCTCAAGGATCCAAAGGTGCAGGAGGCGTTTGAAAGGGCGGATGAACGGCTGGATGAAAAGATCCTCCAGATCGATCCGGCATTGAAACCGGTGGTCGATAGGGAGAAGAGGAAGTCGGCCGCCGCACCGGCTGAAGCGCAAGGGGTGAAGGTGAAACATCACGCGGCGGCTTCGCCGACTCCCGGGGCTCGCCAGGGTGAGCACGTCGTAGCCAAAGGGGAGACGCTTAGTTCCATTGCCGCGCAGTACAAGGTGACGGTGTCAGCGCTGGAGAAGACCAATCACATTACTGACGAGAGGAAATTGAAAGTAGGGCAAAAGCTCGTGATCCCTGGCGCCGGAGGCGGGGAGGCCCACCAAAGCACGGAGGCGAAGCCTGAAGAGGATGGAGGGATGTGGGAGCGGTTGAAGAATAGCCTGTGATTATCGTGCCGTGCGGCGGCAGGGCGAGATTGTGGATTCTTCAGAAAAAACTTAGGCGCCATAGGGAAAGGGAGAATTATACGCTCAAGCATTTTCTTAGCGATTGAGCGGCGGCAGACCGGATTGTGTGTTCCTGGCATCCGGATCAGACTCGGAGTTCTGGAGGTGGATAACTATGCCGGATCCGATGAACGAGCAGCGAGGTGAGTCGAAACTTAATTCCCTGGGAACATTACCTGATCCCAAAACCAGCGGCACTACACCGTCTGAAAGACTTCGGCAGGAACAGGTGTACTGGTGGAGACGGAGTGCTGAGCAGGTTCAAAGAATGGGAGGCAAGCTGTATGCGTGGCGGGACATTGAATGTTAAAAAAAAGAGGCGCTCTTCACGCAGGTTGCCCCATCCGGAGGTTTGCCGCACGAGCGCCATGGGAAGATTTGGGTCATTCCCCACCTGTTTTGTTGGTCAGCCGGAAGCCTGCCCATATTCGACGCTGACTGGTGCAGCCCACTATTGCACACACCCGCGCTGGGAAAATTTTTCCCAACCATAATCAAGGCCCGGCAGTACAATCGAGAATGCTAAATCAAAATGTTGGAGGTGAAAAATATGAAGTGGTTACACAAGCATGGGAATGCGCTGGATCCGCCTATACAAGTTACTCCCAATTCCAGGAGTGCGGGCAATTTATTGCTGAGTAACGTGGCCCTTGAAATAATAGGAGTGCTGCTGCTGCTTCTTTGCGGGATTGGCCTATGCCTTATTATCTGGCTCTTTGGTCCGATGGTGAAATCATTTATGTTTTAGGCTGCTGGCCGCCTTTCGAATGGGCTACGCGACCTTCTTGAGGGAGGCAAGGTGCTCGTCCAGCCACTTGTCCGTTTCGTCCAGGCTGAGTATCTTGCCGATCTCGCACCATGCGCGGAGTGTGCCGGGCGAAAGGTCGAAATCATTATCGATCCACTCGGGGAATGAAATTTTCCCCTTTTGAAATCACCTTCCCTGAAAATCGCGCATGAAAGAATCCAGGAGCACCTCGAAGTCGACCTCGTTGGCGTCACCATCAAAGCCAATTTCGGCGCGGATATCTTCGTCCCACCGCTGGCCTCGCTCCATTGCGCCGGCAAGTTCCCGCTCGAAGGTTTCTCCGATGCCTTCTCCGGCGAAGTTGCTTTCAAAATTTATGTCGCTTTCGCGGAAATAACCCCGGCGCGCGGCACCCGTACCGACCAGGTGGCGCAAGTAATCCTTGGTGCCGCGACGGACGGCGCCGGCCACCGCTGACACCTCTCCAGCAACGGTCAGGGCGGTTTCATTCGCTCGCGCCAGCAACTCTCCGAAATCGAGTACATCGTGTCCTTGCATTCTCATGAGTCGGCCGACGCTCACTTCTTCTTTAGGTGAGAATTGCCTCACGCGAAGGCACGAAGACGCGAGGGAAGAGAGAGAGCCTATGGATTTTGTGAGGACGCAAGCGGGGGTCGAAGGGATTCGCCTTGAAAATTGCCCACGCCCGGCGCGTGGATTCCTTCTGATCCGGGGACAAGGCATAGAATTCTTCCCAAAAACTGTCGATGGCGGTGAAGCGGTACTTCACTCCGTGCGCCTGGGCGGGGGCTTGGCTCCGCTCAACACGGTCTCCATATCCACGAAACGTCCGGCTTCGGCATCAGCCATGCCACGTTTGAAAGATTCAGGAACCCATGAATCGTCGGTCTCGACAAAAAACTTGGCCACCTCCGCCCGTTCATCCGGGGGGAGGCTCTTGATTTGCTCGATGATCTCAGCCGCGCTCATGCGGGAAGTTAAGCCCGAAATCTCCTCTCCGGCAAGCGCGCATCCGTCAAAACCACCGGGTGCTGGGGGCTGAATTGGGCGATTCTCCGGATACGAGCAGGCGAATGCAAATCAGGAGGGTGGTGGCGAGTCGGGAAAATGGGGTCAGAAAAACCTGCCAGAGCCGCGACTGAAGTTGTCAAGAAACGCAGCCTGACCCAGGACCCAGGACCCCGGGGCCCCTTACTGGGCCCCATACCAGAAGGGTGAGACCCAATGCTTGCCCCACTCCATACCAGTGAGTAGAGAGGATTGATGAATCAATTGTTTTCGCCTGAAATTACGTCCAGTTCGGCAGGGTGTTCTAGCGGTGAGGGTGGCATCGAGATATGAGCCGCGTACTCATTGCAATAAAGGAGTTTCTTTCAAATCCGTGGATCGGTGGCATCGGCACGGTCGTCGGCATTGTTTCGCTTTTCTTGTACTTCAGCGGGAAGCAATCGAGGCACTTGGAATTCAACCTGAATCCGGCGAAGGCAATCGTAGTAAAAGCGGGTCAAGCCTCCAAACTCGCTGTGAGCTACGGAGGTAGTCCAATTAACTCAGACATCACCGCCGCACAAATCGCTTTATGGAACCAAGGAAACCTTTCGATAAAACCCGACAACATTCTTCAGCCGATTGCGATTGTAGTCGATGGAGCCCAAATCCTCGAAGCGACGATCCGCAAGAATAGTCGGTCAGTAACAGCATTGAAACTCGATTCAAGTGAGGTGCAAAAAGGTAGGTTGGGAGTTTCTTGGCAAATTTTGGAACATGGGGATGGCGCTCTTATTCAGGTAATCTACACTGGCACGCCTGAAGCCAACGTGCGCGTAGAAGGCGTGATCGAAGGGCAAGGAATCATTGGTATTAAATCCTTTAACTATGGTTCGAAATTTTTGGGAATCCTTCCGGAGAATACTACAGTTCTGGTGATGAGCGTTCTTTACGTTTTGGTAGGGGTGTTGGCGACGTATGTCGGGAAGAATTCGACTTTGCGTTTGCGTAGACTAGGCAATGTGACAACAGTAATGGGTATTGCGATCTTCGCATATTGGTTATGGTTATACTCGACTACGGCACCTGATTTCGTGGGAACCCATTAACGGGCACGATCAATCCATTGCCCAAAGACATGATTCGTCTTGCGTCGAGAGTCCTCCGTAAACGCTTTGCCATTTCCTAAGCCCATTGAGGCATCGATCTCTCCAGCCCTTACCGCTCAATGATCGAACGCTGGTTCCCCAACGCCCGCATCGTTGCCGACCGTTTCCATGTCGTGCGCGTGCTAATGCTTCACTTCATGGACCTCTGCCGTCATTATTGACTCTCGCGAAATAGAGTGACACGGAAGACTCGGGGTGATAAAAGTGGTTGATGTCAGTCAAACGTGACCACCAACAAATGGAAATGCGGCGAAAACGCGCCGCGACGATGTTTAACAAAGGGTATAGCGCCTCGGAGGTGGCCAGGAGATTGGGCGTCGGGCGTCAATCAACCTGTCGTTGGAAGACGGCGTGGGAAGCGGGTGGCTCTGATGCACTCAAAAGCAAAGGGCAGGCGGGGCGCAAAGCACGCCTTACGGCGGGACAGCGGACAGAAGTTGTGGCAGCCTTGGTCGAAGGACCGCTGGCCAGAGGTTATCGCACCAACCTTTGGACACTTCCCCGTGTGGCACTTTTGATCAAGGATCTGACCGGGGTTGACTATCATCCTGGCCACGTCTGGCATCTGCTGCGAGCTTTGGGCTTTAGTTGCCAGCGCCCAACGCGTCGAGCCATTGAACGCGACGAGGAGAAGATCGCCCACTGGAAGAGTTCCACATGGCCGGCGTTAAAAAAAAAGCCCGCAAAGAAGGCCGCACCATTGTCTTTCTCGACGAAAGCGGGCTGAGCACGCGTCCCCATCGGGTGCGAACCTGGGCGCCGCGCGGACAGACGCCGGTGATCCAGGAGACGTTTGGTTGGAAGAGTCTTTCAGTCATCGCCGGACTTACACTGTGGAATTTTTATTTTCAGATTCATCCCGGCTCGATCAAGGGGCCGCAGGTTATCGAGTTCCTCAAAGCGTTGTTGCGGCATCTGCGTGTCCCGCTGCTGATCCTCTGGGATGGAGCTACTATCCACCGAAGCCGATTGGTCCAAGACTTCATTGCCGGCACCGAGGGGATGCTGGAGGTGGCGCCTCTGCCTGCCTACGCGCCCGAACTCAATCCAGTCGAATACCTCTGGGCGCACCTCAAGGAGCACGAAATCGGCAATCTCATCGTGCGCCAAGCATGGGAATTGAATCTGGAAGCTACCGCTGCTCTACGCCGCATGAGGCGACGTCCAAAAATCATCCTGTCATGCTTTGCCCAAGCAGAACTTTGGCCTTGATGTCTCTCTATTATACGAGAGTCAATAAAAGCCACCGTGGCCATCTCGCGCTGCTGCGCAAGGCCCCAGAGCGCCTCAATGCCGATCAACTCCAGCGCCTCCAAAGCCTCTTCGATCAATACCCCGCCCTGGCACCGCTCCATGAGCATATGCATGCCCTGCGCCAACTCCTTAATGTGAAGAATCGGACCAAACGCCAATGCCGCCCTCTCACCTCAAAACTCCTCGCGGCCATTGATGAACTCAAAGCCTCCGGCTTCTCTCCACTGCTCACCCTGTCTCAAACCCTTGCCTCCTGGAACGAGGAGATCGCCTGCATGTGGCGCTTCACTAAAAACAACGGCATTACCGAGGGCTTCCATGCAAGATGAAGCTCATCCAGCGCCGTGCTTACGGCTTTAGAAACTTGGTGTAGACCCACTTTGGTGTAGACCCGGGTTGGAGCGGGTGACGAGACTCGAACTCGCGATTCGATCTGCGAGTAGTGTTCATACGTAAGCTATTCATAATCAAGGTAAGTGGAACGTCCTAAAACGTCATTGACCCCCTCCGTCGTTCTGATTATGTTCTGAATCATGGCTGGCATCATCAGAGATTCTCTCGGTCGTTCTCCATACTGGATTTGTGCTTATACCGCATCTGACGGGCGGCGTCTAAAAAAGTCGACGAAAGTGCGAATCATGCCCAGGAAGGGCGACGATAAAACGGCGGCTCAACTGCGGGAGGAGGCGATGAACACGTGCCTTTTATGGGCACGGCTGGCCGATGCCGGTCACGGGCGCAATATTACGGAAACGCAAGCTCGACGGGTAGTCGCCGAGATTTACGAGCGGTCCACGGGCGAGGCGCTGCATTTTCAGACCTGCAAGGACTGGCTCGACACCTGGCTTGCGAGTAAGGAGGGAACCACGGCGCCGGGGACGCTGACGAAATATCGTCAGGTCATTGAGGATTTTACGATCCAGCTAGGGAACAAAACCTCAAACCCCCTTCCTACAATATCGCCCGCCGACATTATTGCGTTTCAGAAGTCTATGCGGGACCGCATGTTGGCCGCCTCGACGATCAATCTTGCGATCAAGAAGACGTTGAACGCCCCGTTTGCCGAAGCTCACAAGCTCGGGTACATCCCTGTGAATCCAGTTGCGGGCGTGAAATCACTCAAAGACAACGTAAAGGCGCGGAGGGACATATTCACGAAGACACAAATCGATTCAATGCTGCGGGCAGCAGGTGATAGCGACTGGCGGGGGGCAATTCTCTGCGGTCTGACAACCGGTCTGCGACTTGGCGACATTGCCTCCCTCGCATGGGGCGGCGTTGATTTGAAAAAGCGCATCTTGACCCTCGATGTTCGCAAGACCGGCGAGGCGATAACGATCCCCATCCATCCGGACTTCAGCATTTGGCTGAAAGCACGGCCGCCTGGCGTTGGGCTGGCTCCGGTGTTTCCCCACCTCCATGGCAAAAAGCCAGGCGGGTGCAATGGGCTCTCTGCACAATTTGGAAAATTACTGGTAAAGGCTGACGTACAGGGGCGCTCCATCCGTACAGGGGAGGGGGGAGGCCATCGGACGTCGAGCCTGTCATTTCACTCGCTTCGGCATACGTTCACGAGCGCCATGGCAAATGCTGGGGTTCACCCTGACATCCGGCGAATGCTTACGGGCCACAGCGATGAAACGATCCACGCCCGATATTCCCACCACGAAATTAAAACGATGCGCAATGCGGTCGAGAAAATTAAAGTTGTGGCCTCGAAACGAAAACGAAAAGCCCCGCCTCCCTCGTTGCCATCGCAAAAAAATGAAGAGCCAACCGTACGACGGACCGAATCGTGAATTCACCGGTCATGACAGCCCGCTATCAGCGTGAACTATACCCATATCGAAACCTCAGCTTTGAGGAAGGTAGCCGGCAGTATGCCGGATATGATGTCCTCGTAATAAAAACACGATGACGAAGCGCCGCCAGTCATCAAATCCGAGGACAATTGACCCTCGTGAGTGGGATTTCAGGTCGTGCCCTAAAAACGAACTGCCTTTCTGCTTCGTTTACGAGAATGCTCGTGAATTGGAGCATTTATGGTTTTCGACCGGAGATCACAATCCTGAAACGGTCGAGTCATGGAGAGCATCCAATCAATGGCCAGACAGTGTGCCTGACTATACAATATCTGGCATACCCGGCACGCCAAGCCGTTCGTTTTTGCAATATTTCCCTGAATTTCCCGAAAAGCCGTGGCTTGCAATCACTCCAGACCAAAGAGCGGTACGGCTAGAGAAATGTCCAATCTTTGATCCACCGGTTGAATCTGTGATCAGCGGCAGCGATTCTGTCGAAGCCGTTTCGTCAATCCAAAATGAGAAAGAGGAGAGGTGGCTCACCCGTACTTATGCGTTTAGAGTCAATTGGAGTTACGGTGACGAAAAACTCGCAGATGCATTTAATATGTGGCTGAAGTCCAATAGGCCAAAGTCCAGTTTTCGAAATTCTCCTCACGCACCCACGACGTACGAAGACATGATGAAGAAGCTTGGGGCGCTTCGGCTGCTACGGCTTCTGGGATGGTCGTCGGCTGTGGAACTTACAAAGCATGTTTTAGGATATTCATTGTACTCAGACTCTTCGCAGACTCCCTGGAAGCGCGCTGCCAATGAAGCGGCCCGGTTCATGAACATCGGACACGAACGGGAACGCCTCTATATGAAAGTGGTGAATCACTTTGACCTTTCAGGAGCGCGTGACAATGGGCTTTTAACGAGCGAGGAGATTATTGCAATGTTTGGTTTCTTGCTTACAGCCAAGCCGAAGACTTTGCGCCCGATGTTGAAGTGGTCGCAGGAGCAGTTCCTCGACGAGGCAAGGCGCCTAGCGAGGGAAAGACTGAACATTTGAGCGGGTGCTCAACCGTTAATTCACAATTTAAGGACTGGCCTTACGATTCGGGATCGTGAGAGCCAAAATTGATAGTCTAACTACCGCACCGTTTGCTATTCCGCGTGAGGGTGGAAGCGGATATCGCCCTGAGACGTTTCGGCTCCCGCGCACCGGCCCTGATCCCTTCTTCGGCCTGACACGAAGCTGGTATTACAACGCCGAAAAAGAGGGCGTCCTTCGCCTAATCCGCCTTCGCCAACGCGGGCGCCAACGCGGAGTAACGCTCGTTCCTTACGACGACGTGGCGGCGTTCATCCAGGCAGCCAAAAAGGCGTGAATATTCCAATGATATTCGAGGCCAGAGAGAAAAAAGCGAAAGCGGCGATCGTGCCAACTACCTCAAACAAGAGCGAGGACGGCGCCGCGGCTCCCGACAATATCCTCGACCGGCGTGCGCGGATCGAACTCCCCGGGCCTGGGCGGATGATTTCGAATTTTGCAACGGAACTCGGCCAGGCTCTCGCGCAGCACGGCATCTACCGTTACGCGGGACAAGCGGCCATTTACGACGAGAAAACCAAAACGCTGGCCACGGCTAAAGCCCAAAAATTTCGCACGTGGATGGAGAATTTTGTTTTGCCTTTCATTATGACAGAGGATGGCCAAATCGAGCAGACGATAAGCAATAGCGACGCCGGCGCGGTCCTCGCGAGCGATCACTTCCTTGAAGATTTGCCTGAGGTTGAGCGAGTGAATGCTGTCCGACTGCCGGTGGCGCGCTCCGACGGAAAAACTGAACTGCTGCCCGAGGGCCACGATTCCGAAGGCAAAATTCTCACAGCGCGCGGCACTGTCCGATACTGGGAGGATATGCCGTTCGCCGACGCAAGGTCTTTCCTCAACGGCTTATTGAGCGATTTCCCGTTCGCCGACGAGAGCCGATCCAAGGCCATAGCCGTCGCGGCGATGATGACGCTGTTTGGCCTCGACCTGATTCCCCCGAGGACGATTCTTCCGGCATTTTACTATCGAGGTAACCAGGTTGGTCTTGGTAAGGGGCTCTTGGTCCAAGCGGCGATGATTCCGGTCCTGGGAGATGTCCCAACGGGCGTGAACCCGAAAGACGAAACCGAACTGAGAAAATTCCTGTTTGCCATCGCTAGGGAGGGGCGTCCGGTTGCGTTCCTGGACAATGTAACGGGAAGGATCGCCAGCGCCAGCTTGGAGTCTTTCATAACCGCTTCGACGGTGACGGGGCGCGTTCTTGGTTCGTCACAATCCCTTAATTGTAGAAAAAACTCCGTCGTCTTCATCACTGGGAATGACTGCACTCTGAGCAAGGACATGGCACGCCGGACCTTGATCTCGGAGTTGTACCTTGCGGGCAATCCCGGTGATCGCAAGATTGAAAATCACTTGGACGAAAACCGGCTGCGGGAGTTACGCCCCGAGATACTCGCCGCGCTCTTTGCACTCGTTCGTGAGTGGGCGAGCGCGGGTAAGCCCGCACCGACCAAAATTAATCCTAATTTTGTCGTTTGGTCACAGACCATTGGTGGGATCGTGGAGCATGCCGGATTCGGCGCCATCGCCGGGTCCACCACCAACGAACCTGCGGCCGACCCGCGGGAGGTGGATATGTTCAAGCTCACCGAGTGTCTCCACCAGCGGCATCAAACTGAGGCCGTGATGTTCAACGAGTTGGTGTCTCTCATGAGCGAGCACGGCCTGTTCAGCGACATCCTCAAGTCTGGCGAAGCTCTCACCAAGCAGGAGAACACGACCCTGGGCAGATTCCTCAGCGCCCAGCACGAGCGCGCCTTCACCAATGGGCTGCGCTTCGTGACCCTCGGCCAAGGGCACGCCCGGCGCTTTGCGGTCCAGAGGCTTGCCATCTCGGCGGCAGATACCGCCCCAAGCACGATCGCACGATCGACATGATGGATACGCAGTCCGAATCGGACCTTTGCTTCGACGATTATACCACCAGCGAACCAACCTCGATTCTCTTTCCCGAAGATCCCGGCACTCAAACCCCCAAGACCGTCTCTAATCCCACCATGAAAACTAACGGAGGACCATGAATAAACGCACCAAAAAGGAAACCGCGACGGCGCCAACCATCGCGGCTTCAGATTCCAAAAACCCCGTCGATCAAAACAAGGCTGTAGAATCAGCCCGGAACATGCCCCGCGCGTCGCCGGATGACAAGAGCGGCGGTGTGTCACCCGTCTTCGGCATTTTCCCAGGGTTCATTCGCGGCACTCTCCCAACTCCCATTCTCCGAGAGTTGCTCTCAGGAAATCGGAGTTTGAGGTCGGCGCTGGAGGCCGGTGGCAATCGCACCGAATACCGGATTCATTTCAGCAAGCTGCCTGCGGAAACCACGGTCGGCTTCATCCCGTTCCCGGAGCATCCGCGAGAGATCATTGCCGCCCGGCTACCATTTGCGAGCGCCGTGGTCCCGACAGTGGCATTGCGCGCGTGCGAGCCGGATTGGGTTGTCAGTCCGCAGTGGGTATCAATAGAACAGCTTGTTCGCTGCGAGGGCGTCGTGATGAAGGCCGATTGGATTGATTACAACATCAATCTGGCGGCGCGGCTCAGCAACGCCACAACTCGCGCCGTCGGCATCGACCCGGAATTGCTCGGGATTGGCGCGGCTTGGGACCGGTGGGGGCGGGAAGACATGACGTGGCCGGCGCGGTGCAAGGACCTCGCCCGGATTTCAAACCAGCCGGAACTGGCTTCAAATACCCTTGAGATTAAGTGCCGTCGCCTTGGCCTCCTCCGTAGTGACAACAAAGCCCGTTAGTGTCAGCGCCACCGTATCCCGCTGCGGGTAAGGTAGCCCCATCCACTTACTAACTATGGACACCACAACATCAGAACCCGAAAACAACAACGCATCCGCAACCAACGACGCTCGCCACGCGCCCGGCGGGGGCGGCAATGACATCAACAAAGAAATCGCCGCCGTGAAAGGTGATGCCGTCTTCTCAACCAGTCCCTCCGCCGAAGAAACCGGAGCGAGCAGCTACGGCCAGAAGTTGGCGCTGCTCACCGGCCACCCGGGAGTGGAAGAGCCGAAAGGGAATAACGCGAAAGAGCCTGCCGGTCCACTCAACGAACAGGAGAAAAAAGTCCTGAAGACGTATGAGGAAATCATTCAGCAAGCCAAGTTGGGAATCATGGTCGCCTTTTTCCAGATTATTGCGGTCTTCTATCGGATCAAAACGGAATTCCTGTACCGTGAAACCCATCCTTCCTTCGAGGCGTACTTCAATGACAAGTGGGGCTATGGGCGGAGCCACGCCTACCGCCTTGCGGATGCCGGCGAGATATATCTCCGGGAGAAGGCGTCCCCACGAGGGGACACCATAAAATTGCTCGATAGCGAGGCCCATTACCGGCCTTTCGTGAAACGCACGGTCGAGGAGCAGGACGCTGTAATCGACCTGCTGGGCAGATGGGTAAATATGAGCGGACGCCAGGAAGTGACGCCGCGCATGGTCGAGTCCGCTGTGGCTGTGCTCCACCCGCCGGCAGGAGCGGCTGAGCAGGATGAAAGAAAGAATGCTCTGGTGACCAAATTTGAAACCGCGGTCGACGATATCAAAAAGCAGTTGCCTGCCGGTACACCGAAGGACGTCCGGCGTCTCCTCGATCAGTTAAAGAAGAAGACAGCGGCTCTTGGCAATCCGACACGGAAAACGGGCATCGATTGCACCGATGCAACATGGAATCCTTTGCAGGGGTGCTCAGGGGTCTCGGCAGGCTGCGATAATTGCTGCGCGGCAAAGCTCGTCGCGACGAGGTTGGCTGACGTGTATCCGGGACTGGCGTCCGAGGTGAAGAAGGACGGAAAGAAGACCTACATCTTCAACAACGTCATCCGGCTGTTGCCCGACCAGCTCGGCGACCCGCTCCAAGATCGGATCCCCGGGCGCTACGTTGTCAATTCCATGTCCGACCTGTTTCACGACAAGGTACCGGACGAGTTCATCGAGGCCGTGTTCGACGTGATGGAGAAGGCGCACTGGCACGAGTTCCAGGTGTTGACTAAGCGCCCAAAACGGATGGCGGAGTTTACCGAGCGATATTTCAAGGACAAGACCCCGCCGGCCCACATCTGGCTGGGAACCTCAACGGAGAACCAGGCTGCATTGGACGAGCGCCTCCCGGAATTGCTGAAGGTTAAGACCGCCGTCCGTTGGCTGAGCTGCGAGCCGCTGATCGGCCCCATCGAATTTGACTCCCTCGACGATATCGACTGGGTGGTGGTCGGCGGCGAGAGCGGGTCTAAAAGAAAGATGGAGGTCGCCTGGGTGACGGGAATCCGTGACGCTTGCGCCGAGGCCGGTGTCCCGTTCTTCTTCAAACAATGGGCTGACTATGGCGAGGATGGCAAAAGGATTAAGAAGCCGAAAAAAGATGGTCTCACTCCGCCTGCGTTAGAAGGTGTCATCCACAACGCATATCCGGGGGACCAGCCCGCCAAGCCCGCCAAGCCTGCCAAACCAACGGTCAAGCGCCGCGGGCGCCCGAAGAAGGCTGAACTTCAGACGGCAGCGTCAGAACCCGCCACGGGACCCACCGCAAATGCCCCAGTTGAGTGAGCTGCGGCACCGGCGCACCGACTCTCCATAACAAGCACACCAATGAAATTCAAAATCACACCACAGGACAAGCGTACGGTAGGCGGAGCCATCCGGAACTACTTCAAAACAAACGGCTACAAGGGCATTCACCAGTTTATTCTCTTTCGTGAATTGCAGGCTCTGCTGCCCAGCATCCCGGAGAAGAAGAATCTCCAGATCTGTGAAGAGTTGCAAAGGGATGGAATATTCTCGCTTTTCTATCTTAATGTTGACGACGGCGGCTCCTGCATCGGCGTAAAATGTGAACCGTGGCTGATGCGTTACGGCGGTCCGCTCGATAACGAACTCGTGGCTTATCAACCACAGGTCGATTCAGTGAACGGCGGGCTACTATACGACGATAGCAGCCGCATCATTCAATTCTTAGAGCTGATAGCCCGGCTCCTGAAGGCCCACACGCCGCCCGAATCCACAGCAGCGCATGCGAGCGCGCCGGCCCCAGAACCCGCCGCGGCAGCCACCGAAACTGCCCCGGTCGAGTGACCTGGGCGCGGACACGCACATCGCATTCTTCAAAATCCAGTAACTAACAAAGTACATGAAATCAAAAATAATATTCACCGATGGTGAAGTGATGAACCGTAACCATCCAGATACATTTCCAATTCCATCCGAAGCGGAGAAGCGCGCTATTCGGGTCGGCGATCTGGTTAAAGTGTGCGCGGAGGGCGAACGCTTCTGGGTCATAGTCACCAAGTTTAATTGGCCGCATTTGACGGGTACCGTAGACAATGTTCTCATGCTCGCGACCTCACCAGCCTTAGACTATGGCAAGAGCATTGACTTTGAAGCTCGGCATATCCTGGACATTATGACGGTAGCGCAGTTGGAGATGGAAAAGCGTATGGGTGGGCGCCTCGCTCGCTTGGATCAGCAGACCGCATATTTCGTTCGAAAGAACGGCGACGCTATCACTATAGTCGTTTTCCATGACATTCCCACGGGGCCTCCGAATTCGAAGGAGGATGAATACCAAAAGTCCTTTGTAGCTGCGGCTGAAAAGCTCGATCTGCACCCGGAGGAGCAAACCTCTCAAGCCAACGGTGGCAAATCGAAGTACCTCTTGTTGCTGAAGCTTCCAGCAGGGATTTCTGATTTCGAAATACACAATGCAGTCCGCGAAACGGTTGAATCTCTCAGAAAGGAAGTGACACGAAACCTGGAAGGTAAAGGTGAGGACGGGGTGGATAATCCTACCACGAACGGTGAGTAAATGATCAAGCTTCTGCAGCCGCGGGGATAAGAACGTAGAGGAATATCAGCATGCCTATCATACCATTTTCACGAGTCTTCGAGGGTTCAGACCTGACCATAGGGGGCCTGCAAGCGTGGCACGAATATCTCGACCAGCTCAACTGGGGACCCGGTAACCGCGATCATTCCTCGTGGGTTGCATTTCTGCGTGCCTGTAGTCTGGGCGTAGAAGCGAACCCTGCCATCGCTGAGGTGATCATGAGAATTCGGGAATCCGGCGGAACGTTCGAACCGTCCAAAATTCAAAGCCAGGCGCGCCGTGCGTACGAAAACGCCGGCAATGCGCCGGGGGAGTTGAACGCGCTGGCGCGGCCGCCGAAGGCGATCTACTCGCCGGAAAAATTGAAGGCGGTGGCGTCGAAGCTGCCAGGTGTGGATATTAAGTACCTCGTCGCCCGGTCACCGATGCCGCTCTTCCGCAACAGCGCGATGTTTCTCAATTCTCTCTATCGACCGAGAGAAAAGACTCTGGTATTTACCGACTTTCAATCTCAGGGACAGATTGTTTTTGAGGCTGGCACAGTGTGGAGTCCGCCTCTCCCGACCGAGGCGCAGGAAGGCGCGTGGTTTCTCATCAACCCTGTGGATGGAGCATTTTATCCAAATCCACGTCAGGAAAACAAACCCTCCCGTCGAAGCGAGGAATCCATAACAAGCTGGCGTTATCTGCTTCTTGAGAGCGACGTGGCTGACCAGAATGACTGGCTTTCCTGTCTGGCCCAGCTTCCACTAAAGATCGTCGCCATCTACTCCTCCGGCGGCAAATCCATTCATGCCCTCGTGCGGCTGGATGCTACGAGTAAGGCCGATTGGGACAGGCAACGTAATGAGATAAAACCCATTGTGGTGACCCTGGGAGCTGATGAGAGCGCACTTACTGCCGTCCGGCTCTCCCGACTGCCAGGGGTGCGGCGCGGGGAGAAGTTGCAACGTCTCCTCTACCTTAACCCTGATGCTACGGGGGCGCCAATCATGACGCTGCCAACTAAACTTCGATCATGAGTAATCAATTCGATGACCTCCGTCAATTCGCTAGGGATCATGGCATGGCTGAAGAAGGCGATCCAATTATAGTAAAGCCCAACGTGCTGTTACCCGGAGGGCGCGTTAGAATTCTGGATACCGCGCGGGCGCTCTTCGGTATCCTCGCTGACAAAAAGGTTTGGTTTTGCAGGGGTGGCGCTGTCGTGATTCTGGAAAAGGATCCCGGGCAAATACTGCCGGTCGTTCATGTCCTCAAGCCTGCAAAGGCTCGCTCAGAATTCGAGGAATACGCGGATTTGTTCGTTCAAAACAAGGACGGACCAGTGCCAGGGGTGATGAGCGAAGATACAGCGAAAGCCATTCTGGAGTCGAGCATGGCAAAACAGACCCTGCCCAACCTTTCCGGACTCATCAACTGCCCGCTGGCTATTCTGCGCAATGGAGAATTTCATATACTCCCCGCCGGATATGACGCCCGCACGGGGTACTACGTCACAGGCCCCGCCGCGACAGAACCGGCTTCTTTGGAACAGGCCGTGGCAATCATCACAGGGATCATCGCGGAATATTCCTTCCAGACGCCCGGGGATATTTCACGTGCCATAGCGTCCATACTCACCCCGATGCTCAAGTTCGGCGGATTCATCAAGGGATTTGTCCCCATCGAGGTGGTCGAGGCCAATGACAGCCAGACAGGGAAAGGGTATTTCGTACTTATTCGCTGTGCCGTATACGGCGAGCAACCCACATATGTAGCTGCAAAGAAGGGTGGCGTAGGAAGCCTCGATGAATCATTCGCCTCAGCCCTAGTCAAAGGCCGGCCGTTCATTGTTTTCGATAATTTCCGCGGCAATCTGGACAGCCAATACCTGGAAAGCCTATTGACGGCTCAAGGGCAGTTTTCGGTGCGGATTCCACACGCAGGGGAGATGTATATTGATCCGTCTCGGTATCTGGTGTCCATCACGTCCAACGGGATGCAGACGACGAGGGATATGGCGAAACGCTCATCGTTCATCCGGCTCGAAAAGCAGAACAATCATCATTTCCATCGGTTCAATGACAACGACGATCTTCTCGTAACGATCCGGAAACACCAACCGATGTTCTTGGGAGCCGTCCTTGCGGTAATCCGCCAATGGCATCAACTGGGAATGCCACGAACTAACGAAAACCGTCACAGCTTCGTTGACTGGGCGCAGATCAACGACTGGATTGTTCAGAATCTTTTCGACGAGGCGCCACTGTTGGACGGCCACGCTGATGCCCAGAACCGCGTGCAGGATTCGGCCCTCACGTTCGCAAGATTGCTGGCGATTGAAGTGAACAACCGCGATCAACTGGGGACCCGATTAAGCGCCACTGAGATATTCGACATTTGCGAAAACGGCGAAATTTCAATTCCAGGACTGGGTGAAAAGCAAAGTGATAATCAAGACTTTGGAAAAAAACTCATCGGCAAGATTATGAACAAGTTGTTTGGCAACAACAACCACTTTGCCATGGAGTCCTTCATCATCACCCGCGAGAGCGAGAAGGTCGTGACCCTGGCCGGCAATACGCAGGAACAAAAAAAATACACCTTTACGCAAGCTGAAAAACAGAAGCCGGCGGAGGGTGCATGAAATTAACGCTTCGAGCATGAAACGCCGGAGGCAGTAACCGCCCTAACCCCCAAGCAATCAAAGCAATGGTTTTGGAAAATCCGGGGAGGGGTAGGTCCTCCAAAAGCAATGAAAGCAATGAAGCAATGGTTTAGAAAAAGAAGAAGTTCCTACCCTCTATTACTCTCCCTTAACCCTAACCCCCCTCTCTCTCTTTTATATAAGCATTGCTTTCATTGCTTCATTGCTTTTCGCACTCCGCCGCCCCCCACGCGGGCTGATTCAGCATACCTGCCACAATTCACATCATCACCATGAAAAACACACCAACTCAAACAATGAAAAACAGAACATCAACACTGATCGAAGCGCCACGCGGGATAGCGGTTCCGAAAATGATCGCCCAGCAGACCGGCGGCATTTCTTACAGTCGGACGCAATCGTCTTCAATTCTGGCCGTAGCGGGTGCCCCTATCATTACTCGCATTGTTCGGCCCGAGTTCAATGCCAAGGGCGTCGAGACCATGCCGTGGTATTTTGCGGAAGTCCTCGGCGTTCTTGCCAACAATGGGAAGGTTCTCCTCGACGGCGCCGCATTCGCACAATTCGCCGGCTTGTATGTCGAGATAGACGACATTGCCTCCGCCACAATCAGTCCGGCCACGCTCGCCGGGGATACTGGGTGGATGATTCTTCAAGGATGTCCACACTCCCGCGAAACCATCTTGGTAAACTCGCGACTGGGGCTGATGGGGGACGCGCCCCAGATGGCGAAACTGGTATCCCTTAAGAAAAATCAAATCGAAGATTGCCCGGCTCCACTGCCAGCGCTGAAGGCGATATCTGGATACAAGGGTGTCACGAGAATCTTGAAATGAAAATCGACGCCTCTCAGGCCCAAGCCCTGAGCCGGCAGCACCTCCACATTAACGCCACTCATGAACAAAACACCATACAGACTATGAAAAAAAACACCGCACCAAAACAACACGTCACTGCTACCAAACCCAAACAACTGAATGATATAATGCTAAAGATTCAAACCGATGGCTACCTCATCGCGATGGACAAATATCTTGGCATACGCGACTTCGTTCATCCCGTCACTGCCTTCCTGGATGAGTGCGGTCCGGTGAAGTACGATTTTTACGGAGTGGACTCCTCGTTTCACGGCAAGGTGTTTTCAAAGATCGAAGCCAGGGAGATTCAGAAATATGCCAAGCTTGGCGAAAAAGATGGAATCATCTTCATCCTGGACGGTGAATTGATCGGAGGGATGACGCCGTCGATAAAGAACGGCCACCCCTGCTATTCCTTGAATGCAGCGTCCTTCGAAGCGGCAATCACTCTCAACGCATACCTCTACGCGGACCGCAAACTTTGGACATCACACCTGTTGACCAACATTTGGGCGCCTCTGCCGGTGCATGACGGGGTCATCTAAACGGCCTGTCGCTTGTCTTAATATCCAATGCAATCAGCAGACAATCTAATACTCCAATGAAAAACTTCACGCGAGAGCAGTTTGAAACAATCGCCGCCAAAGGCTCCATGCGAAAGCCCACAGGTGAAAAATATCCCGGAGAAGACCTCTGTGAAACCCCACTGGAGCTGGGGTTTGCAAACGGGTATTCTTTTGCGGACGTTTGCCGTTGCTATGCGACCAGGAGCGGTTGCAAGAAAGACCAGAATGAATTCGAGCCAACGGATAAGGCGGCTTTGGATAAAGCGTACGAAAACTTTGTCTATGATGTTGTGGTGTTCGCCGTAACAATCATTCGAGGGGCCCCACAACTTGCGCTTCGTCTCGCTGAATCAATTAAAGTGGCGGCACCTGTGAGACCGAAGGACTAAACATCCCAGTGTCCACGGGCTCGCGGTACGCTGAACCGTAATCACTTTGATGGCGACGAAAAATGTGATAATCATCTTGCAATAATGACCCGGAATTTGCTAATATAGGGCTATGCAGTGGGGGTAATCCAATAACAACGGATTCTGACGTAGCGGTCAATCTCTTACGGCAATTAGAAAGGAGTCAAGAACATGATTATGTTACCAAAAAAGAACACTTACGATCTGCCAGAGGGCGGTTATCGTTCTATATTGAAAGACGCCTTCATCGTAAGGCAGTCTGAGTACGGCAAAGGTGAGGATGTGCTACGGCTGGTATTTCAAATCACGTCGTTGGAGCATCCGCGATACAACTACCTCGCGGGCAAAAACTACAAGATGAGCGATCCCGGTAAAATCGGCAACGATCTGGATGCATGGATCGGTGACGAATTGCTCAAGCTGCTCAATGAAAAGGGCGGCATCACAATTGAAGCCATTGAGACATTGATAGGCAGTGAGGCGGACATCGAAATCGTGCTCATCTACAACGATGACCACGAGACGGCATTCAGGCATATCGTAAGAATATTGCCACCGGGCACGTTGGTTGACGACGATCAGCTTCGTGCGGCTGCTTAATTACACCTGGAAATGACACTCCGCGCGTGTTTAGGGATTCCCTGGCCACCCGCGGAGTTTTATTTTCAAGGAGTAGCTTGTTCTTCATATCCGGTCGAGGCCAGGTATTCCGCCATGGCGGAACCCGTCCCCTCGTGGGGACAGTCTTTTTCGGCACGGTTGCGACCACCGGTCATGAGAGCCAGCGATGAATCGATAACGCCTGAAATTTCAAAAAATACGTTCGGTCGCAACAGTCCCTGCACTCATAGCTCTTGTCTTCGTGAACGGATATCGTATCGGTTGACGCGATAGAACCATATCGCCAGGACAGCACATTAAGGAATAGCAGGCCAAAGGAGATTCGCCATTCGTTATTATCGGCGACCGTGCGTGCATTTATACTGTGCAAGACGATCGTACGTTGCTATCATATAAGAATGACAGGATTCAAGGCATTCGAGCAAGGTATACCGGCGGAGGGGATAAGGAGTCAACGAGACGCGGCTAAGCAGCAGCAGCGGTGTGAACACATCTTACGTCAATTGAGAGAAAGCGAAATCCTGCTCGATGTGTTAAGGCCCATTTCACCCACACCACGGCGATTGGACCGGACGACCATCGAGAGGTTCATGAAGGCGACGGCAGATGTCAGGCAATCACCAGATTTTCACGATGACGGTCAAGATGGTCACCTCATCGACCCACGCGGCTACTTCATCCATCGATACCCTGAACAAATCAAAAAATATGGGCCAGTTTTTTTCGGGAGCGATATTGTTTGGGACCGCAGGCAGATTTTTGTAACCGACGCCCTCAACGATCTCACCTTTGCTGCGATACTAGGTACTCCCTGCCTTGGGTGCCAGGTAGTGTACTTCCCGTCTGAGGCGCAATGGTATTGCTCAGATTACAGGATCGATGGTGCTTACTTTCCGACGAGCGAGGAGAAGCTGGGCATCCTGATTTCTCACTACTTTATTCAATGCTCACAGCACTGCCACAAACTTGCCGGCAAGGCCGTTCTCATGCTCAGGACGCCTCAGACAATCAAGAACGTGATTACGACCGCCAAGGCCATGCTGGAGGTCGAGAAATCATTCTTTACCGGTAAGGACGGGCATCGTCGTTACGTGGATGGCAAATTCATCGAACCAACCGAGGAGCCTTCGTACCAAGTCTTCGTCAAGAAGGCGATCATCGCAGAGCCGCAGGGCAAGGTCACCGTCCACGATGCGTTCCACCGGTACTACCAGTTCTGCCGCGATAACCAAATGACGCCGTTGACGAGGCAGGAATTCAAAAGCCTTGTCTCGGAAGTTATCCGTGCAATCTTTAACGTCGGCCTCCGGCATGACATCATTGGCGACAATAATAAACAGGGGCATGGATGGTGTGGGATCACGTACAGGCAGGAGTTCGCTGAGTGCTTGGGAAGGAACTAGCTACGATGGAACCAGCCGCGTGGCCGTGGAGGTCCGTCTGGTCCTCTACGAATGAGCAAAAAATGGCGAAATAATATCGTCTGATATTTGATTCGTTAATTGAATTGAATATTGGCTACCGCCTGATCAAAAACCGAGTCAAGAAGTCCACCTTGCGAGGCCGGAGAAGTGCAGTGTATATGCACCTTAGTATTATCCTTGCGTTTAAACACATAAGTAATGATACGCATGTGCCCTGTCGGACAGTTACATTGCGCAATACTTCTAAGGCCCTTACAGCCCTGGTTAGTAGAAGTATATTGACACAGTAACTCCGCCCAATTACTTCCCTGCGCAGATGAAATCGTTTTGCTGCGAGCAAGAGATTCCTCAATTGTTCCGGGCAAGTCATCTAATTCAAAGACAATATTCGGCCTAAAGTTACCAATTGGACTACCAAAGCAAGCCGGAAGCGGAAGATTGGTGACTGATTCTACGGTCCATCCAACTGGCGGTTGAAAAATAAATCCTGTGCCTGCAATATTGACAGGACCATAACCAATGACTTGATAACGAAAACGCTGGAACAAAAACCAATATCCGGATCTAAGAAAACCAACACTCCAAAGAATTGCACCTGGATACCAGAATATTGCTCCGAGATGAATGAAGTTGAAAATAATCGCAAGTAAAAACAATGCCCCACCCAGATACATTGAATAGTTTGCCCATATTGGGTAATACATAATGAAGTGTATGTTGTTATTGGAAAAGTGAGTGTAGAAATGCGCCGCACCCGCCCAACAGCAGAACAACGGCAAGTATCAGGACGACTGCGCCAGCTAACATACACCCGCATCCTGATCCGAATCCTTTTGCTAATCCTTCTTTAACTGGGTCACTCATAGGTATATTTGCATAATTTCAGGATTGGTTTTTATGTCAGCCTGGAAAAGTTGTTGTGGACACAATGATTACACCCTCTAACGACATCTGCCCTTACCCTTTGATCTCGGCTCCACATTTCGGGCAGCGCTGACAGAGACCTTCCGAAACCGCCCTTCCACCGAAAGCAGCCGTTGCAAACCACGCCACCGGACCGAAAACGAGTGAACCCAATCCCCCGATTATCAACGCACCGGCACCTTTCGCGACTGCATCGCCGACGTTCCTTGTGGGCACCACCCAAGAATTACATTGTGTGCACCGTACAGTTCCTGGCTGTTGCTGGTTGTCATTTCCTTGAATCGTCTGGTCCATAGTATATTCCTTTCTGCGATTTGCGTGATGAGGTTCGTGGGGAAAATGGGTTGAGTCTCAGGGACGCTTTCCTGCCCCTTTCTTCATGCGATGAGGTCAGATGGACTGCTCGCCCATCTCCGCAACGCGGTGGCTGGCGAGCCATCGCGGCATCACCACTGCCAACGCCGTTGTCCAGATGCGGGTTCATCGTTCCGGATCAAGAATGCCAACATCTCCCGCATGAGGTCAACGAACAAATTCCACATAAGGAATGGCGTTTCTCTCAAGTTTGAGGGGTGTCAACCCCATCTCCACTGGACCGGAAGCTCGCTGCGTTCCTGAAGAAGCAACGTGGGGAGATGTCATTCGCTGCTTTCTCGAAGAAGACCGGATTTTCACCGTCCATGCTGTTCCGCCTAGAGAACTGTGAGCAGTCGATCACTCTGGGCCGGCTCCAGCAAATCATGGATCGATTGAAATGCAGTCTGGATGACGTATTCGGGGCCGCCAGGAAGTGACCTCCAGCCCTGACAGCTAAAGGGAGGACCAGCGCATGGCCGATCCTCCCCTTCTCGCCTCATCGCTCAGGCTCGATGAACCGATCCTCGCCCAGCAGCTCGTTGATGGCCTCCTCCACATGGCCGATGTTGATGCCACACAGTCGCTTGCTGGCGATGTAGTCGAGGACGAGTTGACGTTCATCTGGTGCAACCCGCAAGCGTAACCGCCGGGCGAAATCACCCACGGTCTCCGTGTTGCCGGCGTCGAGGATGAGCCGGTGGTCGAAATGCCGCTCCAGGTGTACCAGGTGCTCTGGCGTGAGGGATAGGACGTTGACGATCTCCTCAAGAATTCGGGTGTTTCTTCCCATATTGCCTCCTTTGGTTGAAATGAAAGAGAGAAGCTTCCACCATAAAGGTGAAAGCGCCGCTCTTGAATTGGTACACCACCGCTCTAGGAATTCTTTAAAGTATCCCAGACCTGAGTGCGCCACTTCACTCTGTTATACCAAAGCTTTTCTAAGGGCTACTGGAGGGGTAACATATTCACCCAAGCTAATCCGGAGATAAAATATCAGTTAAAGTTGCGCCCCGAAGCCTTGGGGGCCATTTGCATCATCATCGATTTATCCTCAAAAATATAAAGCGTATATCCATTTGGACTCAAATATTGCCAACCAACGTAAGGGAGCACATATTGCTTCGTGCCAGGTCTCTCAGTTGCGAATGAAGTCAAAGACGGAATATGATAGGCATTAAGAAATTGCTGTGCAAAATCAGAAGCATCCAAATCGGAGGTATTAAATAACTTATCGACAAGCTCCGGGCCAAGGACAATTGCTGTTACGTTTTGATTGGAGTCAGCTATAATGTAGAGCAATAACAAAGTTGGCGCGTCTGGAAGGTCCATTCCTTTTGGAGCTAGCCGGAAGCTACCATAGAAATCGACTACATGTAATTCCCTCCATTTCATTCCGGCAAACAAGCCCTTCGAAAATATCAAATCTTTAAGAAGCTTGTTTATAATGTCACAAGCATCGCCTATTTTCATGCCAATATACAAACCTTTTACTTTGAGGACCCCTTCTGCCGGTGAGCTTCTTGGCATTTGGATAGCTCCATCGGTTTGTGCATCAGAACCGAAGCCGGAGGATGCAATGAGAAACATTAATACCAACACAGCACCTATGACTTTAAAGGCTTTCATTAGACCGGCGTGCCTTCGCTCGTTTCACGGTAGATGTTCATTGGTGTGGCAAAGCATTTGTCCGTCCAACGAAGACCGGACACTTCTGGAAGAAGGTCAGCCATTCGACCCCAATTACAAACATGAACATTCTGAAGCTCAGCATCCACTCCCAGATACCCCTTCTGCTTATTGACCGCCGGTAAGTGAGCATAAATTAGAAGGCGTTCCGCTAACTGGATATGTCTATTCCAAACGTCATCCGGCGGTTGCGTTACCCCTTTAAGCTTACCGAGATGAACGCTAATTCTTCCATGTGCTTCGTGGGTGTGATGACTGTCGAGCCACCAATCGTGGTTTCGAATCCGACTACCGAAGTGGCCCTCCGAGCGCCCAATGTAGAGTAAAACGTGGCTGCCATAAACCCGGTGGGAACCGTATATCTGGTAAATGCCAAAATCCGTATCGGTGTTGCATTCAGCAGCCTCCTCAAAAGTGAGCGGACCCACCCATTCAATCTGGATAATTGTCGTTTCGTTTTCCATTTATCTCCTTTTTATTGTGTGAGAGGAATTCAACCACCTCTTCCACTCCAAGTCCAGCCGTTTCAGCTGGAAGTGGATCCTCCACCTCCCAGCTAAAAGAAGGCTGCACCGGCCAGCCTCCTCTTCCATCACGTCGCCACAGCAATCCACTCGGAAGCACCGGCCATAAACCTGTCTTCATGCTTCCAGCGGATGGATCCCAACGCGGGATCAACGCAATAAAATCCCTTGGGTGTCACACCCACCACCAGAATGGCGTGATCGTCCTCATACGTCAGCGCAAGCTTAGCGTTGCCTTAATTATTTTTCCGCCCATTCGTTAAGGCGCAATAGTATTGCTACCGCCATCTGTACCTCCAAAACTGGCACCGCAAGCACGAAAAGTACTGTTTTTAACTATGACGGTGCCGCCGCCCGCTGGTTGAATAGAATTATTCAGATTGAAAAATGAACAGCTATCAATCACGGTATTTTCAGCAGCTCCAATCACACCGTATGTTGTGACACTGCCACCAGTTGCAGAAAGATCCGAGACTACACAATGCCGCAAGACCTGTGTAAACATTTCCTGGCCTCCAAAATTGTTAATTGCAAACCCCGTTACTGTGGAATTGACACTTTGCAGACCGGTAACCGTGCAATCTTCAATCACTCCGGAAAAATTCGAAATAATGCCGATGGGCGTTGAGGTAGCTCCAGAGGAATTCGTGACATGACAGCGGACTAAAACGGCATCAACGCATTCTATATCTAATGCGGCGAAGCCCAGTTGGGAGTCACAGTTCATATCTTCAACAGTAATCGAGTTTGGGTTAGCTCCGTTAGACAAGGTAGCACCTACTGCTACTCCGAATCCGATGATGGTCCCATTGGAGACTTTGACATGGGAGGAGTTTATGTTGACCCCGATAGAACTGCTCACGTTTGCGGAGCCTGTGGCGGTCAGCGTGTAGCCATTAAAATCAATCACTACATTATCGGTTGTCACACTGATAGCGTTCCCTGAAGTCTTCGTCATCACCAAATCCTTGGCAAGCCTATACTTACCCGGTTTTGAAATGGAAAACGGTAGGTGTGTGATGGGCGTGCCGATAAGAGTGTCGGCTTTTACATCAAATGAAATCATGGAGGCCAGAACTGCAATACAGAACAGGATGGTTTTCATTGGCCCCTTATACTTTCCTCATTCCGAATACTCAAGGTCGAATATTCTGACGGAGTGAACTGTACAGCACATAAAACGCGTTAAACCCGTCCTGATCCACGTCGAGCCTTACCACACCGGCTCAAGCTCCTGCCGATGGTCCTGGATCATCTGGAGCACGTTTGGGATGTTCGTGGTGTATTGGGGTGGTTTAGTGAGATGGCGAATTCAACCATTCGCA
>Ga0182030_10005732_pt1 | contig 26306 bp, 18 predicted proteins | sample 812S3MmetaG_FD_121299 | JGI IMG/M metagenome (GOLD analysis project Ga0182030, IMG submission 121299) | Permafrost microbial communities from Stordalen Mire, Sweden - 812S3M metaG (Illumina Assembly) | ecosystem: Environmental > Terrestrial > Soil > Wetlands > Permafrost | place: Sweden...
AATGCCGATGAGCTGCAGATCAAAATGGCGCAGGGCGCGAAGCCTGGCGAGGGCGGCCAGCTTCCCGGCCACAAAGTGGACGCCACCATCGCGCGCGTGCGCCATTCCACTCCTGGCGTGGGCCTGATTTCTCCGCCTCCGCACCACGACATCTATTCCATCGAGGATCTGGCGCAACTCATTTACGACCTGAAGAACGTCAATCCGCTGGCCCGCATTTCGGTGAAGCTGGTGGCGGAAGTGGGCGTGGGAACGGTGGCCGCGGGCGTGGCGAAGGCGCATGCCGACGTCATCCTGATCTCGGGCGATAGCGGCGGCACCGGCGCATCGCCGTTGAGCTCCATCCAGCACGCGGGCATTCCGTGGGAACTGGGTCTGGCGGAAGCGCACCAGGTGTTGGTGATGAACGATCTGCGCGGGCGAGTCCGTCTGCAGACTGACGGCAAGTTGCAAACCGGCCGTGACATCGCCATCGCCGCACTGCTGGGCGCCGAGGAGTTCGGTTTCGCCACTGCGCCTCTGGTAGCCATGGGGTGCATCATGATGCGCAAATGCCATCTGAACACCTGCCCCGTGGGGATCGCCACGCAGGATCCGGTGCTGCGCGCCAAGTTCCGCGGCACGCCGGAGAACGTCATCAATTTCTTTTTCTTCCTGGCCGAGCAGGTGCGCCGCTACATGGCTCAGATGGGCTTCCGCAGCTTCGACGAGATGGTGGGCCGCAGCCACATGCTGGAAGCGCGGCCGGTGCTCGACCACTGGAAAGCCAAGGGCATCGATCTTTCGGCCATCCTCTATAATCCACCGGTCCCCAGTCGCGTGGCGCGGCGTTGCGTCGAAAAGCAGGATCACGGTCTGGAAGAGGCGCTCGACTACACCCTGATCGACCAGGCGCGCGAGGCCATCGAGGACCGCAAGCCCATCGAAATCGTGCTGCCCATTCGCAATGTACACCGCACGGTGGGAGCGATGCTGTCGGGCGAGATTGCCCGCCGCTACGGTTCCATGGGATTGCCCACGGACACCATCCACTGCCGCTTCAACGGTTCGGCTGGCCAGAGCTTCGGCGCATTTTTGGCAAGCGGTGTCACGCTGGAACTGGAGGGAGACGCCAACGACTACGTGGGCAAGGGACTCTCCGGCGGTAACCTGATCGTCTATCCGCCGCGCAATTCCACCTTCCTGCCGGAAGAGAATATTCTGATCGGCAACGTGGCGCTGTACGGCGCCACGGGAGGCGAAGCTTATTTCAACGGCGTGGCCGGCGAGCGTTTCGCGGTCCGCAATTCGGGCGCGACGGCCGTGGTGGAAGGCACCGGCGACCATGGCTGCGAGTACATGACGGGGGGCACCGTGGTGGTGCTGGGCAAGTGCGGGCGCAACTTCGCCGCCGGCATGAGCGGCGGCTTCGCGTACGTGTTGGATGAAGCCGGCGATTTTGCCGAGAAGCGCTGCAATCTCACTTCGGTGGACCTGGTACCCCTGGGCCAGGACGAAGAGATGGTCCGCGCGCTCATCGAGAAGCATGTCGAGACTACCGGCAGTCCGCGAGGCCAGTGGGTGCTGGAGAATTGGGTGCAAATGGTGACCAGGTTTCTGAAAGTCTATCCGCGCGATCTGCGCGCGTTGCAGATTGCCGCTGTCAAGGAGGTGGTCCATGCCTGATACCACCGCGTTTCTCACCGAAGCGCGCGAGACTGCGCCCCGCCGTCCGGCCGCCGAGCGGGTCCGCGACTGGTTCGAGATTTATCTCCCGTTCCCGGAACAAAAGCTGCGCGCGCAGGCGACGCGCTGCATGGATTGCGGCGTGCCGTTCTGCCACAATGGCTGCCCGCTGACCAATCTGATTCCCGACTGGAACGATATGGTGTCGCGCGGCCGCTGGCATGAGGCGGTACGCCAGTTGCATTCCACCAACAACTTTCCGGAATTCACCGGCCGCGTTTGCCCCGCGCCGTGCGAGGCGTCCTGCGTGCTTGGCATCAACACACCCCCGGTGACCATCAAGCAGATCGAAAAGACCATCGTCGATCGCGCTTTCGCCGATGGCATCGTCGTGCCGGAGCCGTCGTCCACCAAGACGGGGAAGCGCGTCGCCATTATCGGCTCCGGTCCCGCCGGTTTGGCCGCCGCGCAGCAACTGGCGCGCGCCGGCCACGATGTCACGGTGTACGAGAAGGCCGACCGAATCGGCGGCCTGCTGCGCTATGGCATCCCCAATTTCAAGATGGAGAAGCACCTCATCGATCGCCGTCTGGACCAGATGCGCGCCGAAGGTGTCCGTTTCCGCACGGGCGCCCACGTGGGCGTCAACGTGGCGGTGGAGGATCTGCGCCGCGAACATCACGCCCTGCTGCTGGCGGGCGGCGCCGAGCATCCGCGCGATCTGCGCGTTCCCGGCCGCGAACTGAACGGCATTCATTTCGCCATGGATTTCCTGCCGCAACAGAATCGCCGCAATGAGGGCGACGATGTGCCGGCGGAGCAGGCCATTCTGGCGGGGGGCAAGCGCGTGGTGATCATCGGCGGCGGCGATACCGGCGCCGACTGCCTGGGCACCTGCCATCGACAGGGCGCGCATTCGGTGACGCAGTTCGAACTCTTGCCCAAGCCGCCCGACGAACGGTCGCCCTTGACCCCGTGGCCGCTCTGGCCCATGCAATTGCGCACCGAGGGCGCGCACGAAGAAGGCGGCACCCGCGATTGGAGTGTCTCCACCGTACGATTCTCTGGGGACGAAGACGGCAACGTGCGGCAGCTCCACGCGGCGCGCGTCGATAGCAAGCTGCAGGCAATTCCCGGCACGGAGTTCACTATGGACGCCGACCTGGTGCTGCTCGCCATGGGCTTCCTCGGGCCGGTGCGCAACGGCATGGTCGAACAACTGGGCGTGAAGCTCGACCAGCGCGGCAACGTCGCCACCGGAGACAACTACATGTCGTCGGTGCCCGGAGTGTTCGCCGCCGGCGATATGCGTCGCGGACAATCGCTGGTAGTGTGGGCGATTGCCGAAGGACGCAAGGCAGCGCAGGCAATCGATAAATATCTGACTGTCTGATTGCGCACGCAGCTTGCCGGCATGTAAACCCTCGCACGCCAGTTGCTGTCTACGCTTGCGATGCGAATCGGAGACTAATTCATTCTTACTTGCTGGCCTCTTTGATCTTGACTACCCGGTCGGCCGGAATATCTTTCATCTCCTGCACGACACCGGATGGCCAACGAATTTCGACCAGGTCGGCGGACTTCGCAGGGCCTAGGCCAAAGTGCACGGGGCCGGCACTGGAAGAGGCGTATCCCGAGGCGAAAGCCACGTGGTCGTACTGCGCCTTACCGCCTGCCATTACCTTGATCCGCGCGCCGATAGCGTCGCGATTGCTCTTGGTGCCTTCCAACTGGAACTCGATCCAGTGATTGGCGCCCGGGCTGTCGTTCATCCAGATCTCCGCGGGAGCGCTGAGCGCCGTGACCACCACATCGAGCCGGCCGTCGCCGTTCAGGTCTCCGACCGCCGAGCCGCGATGGCGCGCGGCGGGCTGTGCGGTGAAACCTGCCTCGGCCGTCAGCGCCTGAAACTTGATGCCGCCCAGGTTGTGGAACACCGAATTGGGCTGCTCCACCTGTCCCTGGGCCGAAAATCCCAGGGACTGCACGTGGCCGCGCGAAACGAACAGATCTTTCCAGCCATCGTTATCGAAGTCGGCTATGTTGGGCGAATATCCGCCCATGGGGGCACTCGCGCGGCCCATGCCGCTCGCAGTTGTCACATCGGCGAATCTGAGCTTGCCGAGATTTCGAAACAAAGGGAAGGTCTCGTAAGGGAGCGCCACGAAGGCGATATCCGGAAAGCCATCGTTATCGATATCGCGGGCGTCCACGCCCATGCCGGAAATGAGCTGTCCTTCCTGAGTGAGTGCTACGTCGGCATCGAAGCCGATCTCTTCGAATTTGACGCCGCCCTTGTTGTGGAAGAGAGAATTGTACATCTTGTCATTGGCGACGAAGATGTCCATCCAACCATCCAGATCGAAGTCCGCGATTCCCACGCCCATCCCTTTGCCGGGATTTGCGCGGATGCCCGATTCCGCCGAAATGTCGCGGAAAGTTCCATCGCCATTGTTGAGGAACAACTGGTTGGGAGTGGCCTTGTAGAATTTCGGATGGCAGTAGTCCAGACGCCCGGGTGCGGCCTCGCAGGCCGGTTCGTTCTGAACGTCCCAGGCGAGATAATTCACCACGAACAGATCGAGTTTCCCGTCGTTATTGACATCCACCCACGCGCCACCCACCGACCACAGCGGCCCGTACTGCTGGTCCGGCGTACTGATCCCAGCCTCTTTGGTGACATCCGTGAAGGTGCCGTCTTTGTTATTGCGGTAGAGATGATTGCCGTGGACGCCGCCGACGAAGATGTCTTTGAAACCGTCGTTATTGTAGTCGCCGATGGCGACGCCGGTGTCGTAACCGGTGCCGGCAAGGCCCGCCCGCTCGGTGACATCTTTGAAATTGCCCTTGCCGTCGTTCTGGAAGAGGCGGTTGGAATATTTCGCGGACGTCTTCTTGAGGGTCTGGATGTCGGCGCCGTTGGCGAAGAAGATGTCCAGGGCGCCATCGTTATTGAAATCGAAGATGGCCATCCCGCCTTCCATGGTTTCGGGCGCGTGACGCCGATCGGTCTCGCAGCTCTCGACGCGAAAATCGATGGGTTTGTAAGTGAAGTGGATGGGAGCGGGTGTGCTCTGGCTGAACGCGGCGACCCACACGATCGCCAGTGGGACGGCGGCGATGACGGCAGTTCTTCGAATCATCGGATGGCCAACTCCGATTGTACTCGACGGCGGGGAGTTGGGGGCGCGGGGAAGGGTGCTCACCCCGTGTTCGATCTAAGTGCCGCTGCGGACTCTGCCGCCGGTTGTCGCGCGTCGCTTAATTCTTAGCCCTCCAGCGGGGCGCTACCCTGTCCCTGTAGCGTCCGACGGGGGTGTTCTGGCAAGTTCCCAGTTCACACGATCGGGAGATTCTACCTGTCTTCAGTTGGACCTCGTCGAGGAATCGCGGTTCTAACCGCGGAGGTCATCTCCGAGGCGTGGGTGGGGCGCTCCGCGGGTCAAGATGCCTCCCGGAGAGCGGCATCGTTCAAGGCATGGGCAATCACGGCGACGACGCGGCTGACTTCCGCATCCGGCATATCGACGGCAACGGGCAGGCCGATTAGGGTTTGAGCAAGACGATCGGTATTGTCGAGGCTATCCGCCGAAAGCGTGCGGAAATAGGCTTCGCGATGCAGGCCCAGTCCATACCACCGCCGGTGTTCGATGCGCTCCCGGTCGAGGGACTCCCCGACAACATTCGCTTCGGTTCCGTCCGCGGCGCGGAACAGCGAATAGTTCGAAGCCACAAACGGAGACGTTATGAAGCGGTCGCTCCTTTGGCACGCCTGCGCGTGCAAACGATATGCGAGCGCCACCCGATTGTAGTCCTCGCGCTTCGCGGACCAACCATCCAGTTCCGCCAGGCCAACGGCCGCATGGTATTCGCTCATCTTCCCGTTGATGCCTGCCGACCGGCTTTCCCGCACGTGCATAAAGCCGAAGTTGAGAGCTTGCCGGCAGCGCGAAAGCCTCGCTGCATCGCTACACACGATGGCACCGCCTTCACCCGTGCAGAAAGCCTTCGTGGCATGAAAGCTTATTACCGTTGGCGTGCGGCCAGCAGATTGTTGCGGGCGGTCGAGCAGTCCTTCAATTCCCGCGGCTGCATCGATGACGACCGGAATTCCGGTTCGCTCCTCAAATGCCTCCCATTCAGGAAGAGGGACGCAACGGCCGTAGGGAGCAACCACGACGATTACTCCCGTCCGGTCCAAGACAGCGTGCTCAGCGAGCAGGGCGGGTTCGAGAGCCCAGGAATCTGCCTCCACATCCGTAAGATGAATGGTGTATCCGCACTGCATAATGGCCGACGCCGTGCCCACGAACGTGTAGGCAGGACAAAGGCATATGGGGCGGTCTGGCCCGGCCCGGCCCGCCAATCCCAGAATCGCTCCGACGAGAGCGGCGGTACCGGAGCTAGCGGTCGCCACCACGGGCCCGGAACACCCGAGTTCGCCGGAGAGCCGTGACTCCAGTTGCCGCGCCAGAGGGCCGTGGTTGCTGTACCAGCGTTTCCGGTCCGGCACATCCAGGTAGACCCGGACGGCCTCCGCCGGGGGAAGGCGCGGAAGACAGGCGGGGATTCCCCGGGGGTTGGGGGGTTCCTCTGTCGGGGGCTCCGGCTCCGCATCGGGGGCCGGCTTCAGCGCGTAAGCCATATACTCGTACAATCCGTAATCCGCCCGAAAGCCAATTCGCCGTCCCGCCAGTTTATGCAGGAATTGTGCCATCTCGTCATAGGAAACGTGAAAGAGATCAGATCGCTTCCAATCGACAATGGCCGACATGACGTTGAAGATGACTCCGCGGCGGGCGTGCGGCCAAACCTTCGTAAGCACTTGTTCGGTGAAGCTCCACATCTGCGTCTGGGTGAGTGTGTGTTTCACGGTGAAGAGCCCGTTAGCGACCAGGAAGTCGCACTTGATCCCGGACTGTTCGCCCTCACTTGCGGATAGCACGTCTATGTTGTGGAAGGCAGCACCTGGATGCTTGATCCGGGCAAACGCCAGGGCTTCGGCGGATCGATCGATCCCGACGTAGTCAATCATGGTTAGCCGGCGCTGCCGTATGTAGCTGAGAAGCTGCCCGGTGCCACATCCTAAATCGCAAACCACGATTCTCGAACCCGTGCGACAGGACAAAACGATGTCAAGAATGGTCTTGAAGCGCTCATTGCGGTCCTCGTCACTTGGCCAGCCGGCGCCTTTCGCGGTGTCGCCATGAAGGGCGAGACACGTCTGGTAGTACTGAAGAATTGCTTGGGCGGGTGGTAGTGACAGATCCAGGCTCGCGGCCATTCAGGATACCTCGCTTAAGATCTGACTGCGAAGATCTTCCGGATCGGATGAGACTAATGAAGGGAGCATTTGGAAGATGCCTCGCTCATAAGGGCGGAGAAAACTCAAGGTGATGCCGGCATCGGCAAACACGGCGGGGGAGTAAAGGCCGCGGCCTCCGGGCGAACCGAGGTAGCCGGACCCGCCGACGGCCTTGACGGCCGCGATCACGCGATCCTGCCCCTTCAGCCCGGTGTCGATTGCGAGGCTCGAACTTCTGAGAATCCGCGCCGGCAAACACAACGCCTCGGCGACCAGGCGCAACCCGGCTTCGAGGAAGTCCACGACTCCTTCCAGGGGCGAGTAGAGGTGATCCAGAACGGATCTGGCGAGCGGCCCTTTGCCTTCTTTCAGCCACGTATGACGTTCCAGCCGGCGATTGAATGTGCCCCGTGCGTTCTCCGCAAATACCAAATCGCGAATCAGGACCTCGCGCGGTTGCCGGGCGAGAGGTAAAGTGAGCCATTCCGGCATCCCCGTTGGGGCTGGAACCTCACACCTGTGGACCCGCCCTCGCCGATTGAACTGGACGCAGTCGAAGATCACGAAATAGCCGGCATTGGCGAAGAGACGATAGTAGCCCCCGTAGGGAAAGAAGTAAGGCTGCATCACGGTTACCAAGCTCGTGCACGAGGGATGAGAGATCATTTGCGCCCCCCGGGGAGCCGCGCGTAGCCGAAGCCGTTCCGGCCGAAGCCATCACCGTTGTAGATCATGATTAGATCTTCACCCAGCGGCATGACGCAACCGTAGGCTTGCATCCAGCTGTCCCAGTCGTCCGGCCCGGGTGGGTTCTCGAACTTCAACTCTTCCGGCGTCCATCCGTCACCGCAGGGGAGAGCCGCGGTGTAGAGCCGATAAGCCGTTCCACCCGGCTCCCGGAAACGGCTGGAGCCACGGCTGCTAAACCACAGACGCAAACCGGTTCCATCTCGGGCTACCCAGGGGCGGCCGAGGCTGGCGGCTGAAAGATCCTCCGGGTCCAGCGTGAACTCATTGTCCAGTCTCCAGATCACGCCGTTTTCCGAATGAGCGAGGCGCAACGAGCAGAACGGCTCGAGCGCACCGTCGACAGAGCGCCAGTCTACGAAGTTCGCGTACCACATTTCGAAACCTTTCGCCGTTTGCCGGACACAAGGGGCTGTAACCGAAAACGGATCGCGGGGCCCGGTTGACAGCACGGGCCCGTCACACAGACGCCGAAAGCGAACACCGTCGTCGCTGACCGCCACTCCAATTCCCAGTTGATACGGAACGTCCAACCGACGATGGACCCCAATATAATACAAGTAAAAGCGGTTATCGACCGCCAGTGCGGTGGACGGGATCACCCCATCGTGATCGAAGGCGCCGGCGGAGCCGGGCAAAAGCACGGGATCCGGATGCAGGCGAATTGTTCTGAAGCTGTCTCCTGGATCGACATCGACGCAAAGAACGCGGCTCGACGGCTGGCTGTCCCGGGCGGCGAAATAGACGCGCCACAGGCGATCTCCCAACGGGAGCACGGTCGGCACCTGGGCGTGACTTTCCCACCAGCCATGCGAAGCTGGCGGAGAAAATATGCGGCCTTCGCGTCGCCACAATCCGTCGTAGAGGGAGGGACGATGCGTCGAGGGGCTCGCGAGATTGGCTTCCGAAAACACTTAAAACAGACGCTTAATGCGCGATGCGGAATACCGGGCCACGGGTGTTGCGGAACCAGGAACCACACTTTCATCGGGCAGATTCCGTTTGACCAATGCAGTTGAGCCAAGAAAGCATCCCGCACCCACCGTCAGTCCGCTCTCCACGCCCACTTTTGCCGCCAAAAACACACGCTCTCCGATGGTAGCCGCGCCTCCCACGGCCACCTGGGACGCGAAGAAGCAATAATCGCCGATGACCGCATGGTGACCGATATGATTCGAGCTCCACATCATCACGCCCGCGCCGACACGGGCAAAAGGCTGAATGACATTATTTTCCAGGATGAAGCAGTTCTCGCCGATCTCTTTGGTGTAAATATGGCATGCCGGGTGTACGAAGCTGGTGAAAGTGTACCCGCGCCGCTTGCCCTCCAAATGCCGGTCGCGCCGAAATTCATTCAGGCGGCGATAGCTAAGTGGGCCGAGCAGTTTTACCTGGTCCGGTAAAAAACGGGATTCCAGATTTTCCCATTCAATCAACGGCAGACCAGCAAAGGTATCGGCGCGTTTATGCGACAAATCGACAGTGAATCCCACGATCCGGTCTGGGCCGTGCGCGTCAATGTACGCCTTGGCTACTTCGGCGATCTGGCCAGCGCCGAACACGACGATATCAGCCATCTTTCGCAACTCTCTTGAATAGATTGTCTCAGACTAGCACAGGCTAGCGCTGTTGTGCCTCCTGCGCTTTGGTGTTTGGATGAGTCTTGGCCGAATAGTTCCTCGGCCGGCGCTGTCTGGGCTCATCCTGAATTGGAGACTGCGCGAGTTCAGCCACTCGGCCGGCCTTGCATTCGGCGCAGCCAAGACCTCTGCGCGAGTTTGTACAGGGAATCCTGCGAATCTGACGATTTCGAGTATTGTGCTTGCGATGAAATCAAAGATTGTATGGAATGAACGCCGTGGGCGAGGCCGATTCCCGCCCCCTGCGCCATGCTAACTCACTTATTCTTGATCAGTTTGCGTCTCGCGCATGGAACGCTAAACGATTTGGCGCAAGCATTCAGGCGCGACGCCGGCCATTTACCCCCACATGCCGCAACTCACCCTTTCTGCGAAAGCGAATTTCGAAGCAAAACCTGTAGAGAAGATCTGCAATTGCGCGCCCGTCCGGGCCAGTCGATGCGCGACGTGATCCGGACGCTCACCGCACTTCGAGAATTTTCGAAAGGAATATGCGATCGGCGTGCGGACAACTCTCGCGATGCCGGCGGTAGATGGCCAGCACGTAACGATCTGAAAAAGTTCGGCGAGCTAGCGCACCCGCAGAGGCTGCGCCTCGCTTCGCCGCCGTGTTACTCTCCGGTCCGTCCAGATACCACCTCGATTGGATACGAGGGCACCTCTACGCCACGCGAGGATGCCCATGCGACATGTTCCTCCACGAGATCTAACTGGAGCAGGTATGAGCCCGGCGGCGGAAACTCACGAACCGGCAGGAACAGGACAGTTGTACCGCCAGGTTCCAGACGCGCGGGTACCTCCGTACGTCCGCGATCCCAGGGGGGCACAATGGCGCCCGAGGTGTCGCGCCAGTGGTACGACAGATGTACGTTTGCAGGTTCCGACCCGCGGATTCCGGGGCGAAACAGCCGCCTGGACGTGTTAGTGATGCTGACTACCAGGGGTTCGGCCCGGCCCGCCGGCATGCAATCGGGAACCTCCAGTGCCTGGATGCGGCAACTCAACGGCTCGGACGTCAGGTTCACGCTCTCGACGGTACCGGTAGCTGCCCTCGGTGGAACGTAATCCAAAGGTCTGGTGTGATACTGCTTACCCTCGTACAAGTACCATTCGTTGAAGTCAGCATCGCCAACGCCCGATTCGGCCCCGGACGATGGCCCCAGATCTCCACACGCTCGCGCCTTGGCTTCCCGTGTTTCCCGCGGGTGCCAAACCAGATCCCAATGCACCAGCCATTCGTGAGTGAGGTAGCGGGCTTCCCCGAGAACCTGGATATCGCGGTGAACCTCGCGCGGGGACCGGATGATCGCGGGGAGATTGCGAAATAGGCGAGTCTGATAGTCGGTGTACCAGGGGTATGAAGCGATGAATCGTTCGCCTGGCGGCGTAGCCCATCGGCGCAGTATGTTGTAGTGGGTCGCATAACGGTCGCTGAGCAACTCCTGGAGCCGGCCGGGAACCGACCAGGTGTCGCCAAGAGTTTCGTCATGGTCAACTCGCAGGATCCAATCCGCGTGGCACGAGCCCAGCGCAATATCGAGTGCGCCGATAAAATCCTGTTTGCCACGGGGGAAAAAGCTCGCGTGCGGGATTGAGCAAACGACGTCCGCATACTGGTGTGCGATATCGCCGGATGCATCCGTGGTCGAATCGTCGACCGCTACCACCAGTTCATCGGCGATTTCCCGCAGATGGGGCAGAATCCGCGCGAGCTTCTCCTCACCGTCGATAGTGGCCACTAAGACGGTCAGGGAAGATCTCGTTGCAAGTAACCGAGGAAGCGCCATGTTCAAGTATACTCATGGTATCCCGGCTGGATAGTTCGCACATTTATGGCGAACGATTGTCTGACCACTAAGTTCGGTGCCGTTTGCGGGCGGTGCAGATGTAGTAGAACTCATAGACCTGGGCTACATGGACATCCATGACTTCCGGCGGCAGCAGTTCGACCGGGCAGTGGTGGATCACGTCGTGACTGGCCAAGACTTTCATGAAATAGGCGCGCTCAATGAGACTCGCGTTCGGATACATCTGTTCGTCCAGGAACAGTAACAGAGCCCCCGGCCTGGCAACACGGACCATCTCCGCCAGAGCCTTCCCAGGATCGGTCATGCCGTTGATCGCTCCGTAGTTCAGGACGACGTCGAAGGTCCCGGACTGGAATGGCAGGTTCATTGCGTTTCCCAGCACTAGATCGATGGCGACACCGTTACGGCTCATCATCTCCAAGCCCTTGGACAGCATAGTCTGAGACAGATCGATCGCCGTGTAGTCGGCGTTTAGCTTCATCCAACCGTGCTTGTACAGTGAGTCGCAACTGCCTGTGGATACGTCCAGTACCTGCAGCCGGTTCGCCGTCCCGATCAGCGGAGTCACCACGCGCTCGTGAACCGCCGCGAAAGACTCCGCGGGCTTGAACCGCCGCCGGCGGATGGACAGGCTGGCCGGGATGGCGAACAGGAACAGGTGCAGCAGGTATTTTTGCCGCGCGAAGAACACGCCGATGGCAAGCAGTGGCAGGGCGAGGATCGTGGTCCAACCAATGTTGCCGGGTGATGTCAGGAAATAGATGAACAGAAGGAGCAGCGTTGCGATGAGCGCGCAAATCATACCGTAGATCGCCCACTGCCGCCGCGACGTGCTCGCCGGCCGCACCGGCAGCAGGATGAATGGCATCAGGAACCCATACCAGGAACCGAACACTCCGTCGTAGAAGCGGTCGCGCAGCTTGCGATCGTGCGCGCCGACCGCCTCCTCAATGTAGAGTTTCGGTATACCGAGAATGCAGGGATAATCCTGTCCGCAATTAAGGCAGGTCCATTTGGTGGACGAAATGCTGAACCCGCCACCGCTGCACTTCAGGCAGCGATACTTTCCGACTATGGTTGCTGCCATCGATTCCTCGGTTCGGTCACGCATGCGGATCGAAACGCGCGAAGGTTGCGCCCCAACGGCCATCTTCGGAATTCCAGTCGAACTTGTCCTCGCGGCTAGACTGCTTGACCCAGCAATGGTATCACCGCGTGGAGGGTGGTCCGAGTCAAAACGACATCAGGCACAGTTCGGCGGAGTTGGTGTTTCCTGAAATACCAACCTCGCAAATCGCAATGCTATGCGCCCGATATGGCGGAAAGGGGGGCGGCCAGAACTCACCCCTGATGCAATCTGTGCGCGGCGTTCACTCGTGCGGCGCGCCACGACGGGACGGCCGCCGCTAAGAACGCAATCGCCAGAACGGCGCCGGCAGCCGCGGCCAGAGTTGCCGGACTGTGGGCCGGAATGCCGAAGACCAGGTCGCTCAGAAGGCGCACGGCGAACCATCCCCCTACTGCGCCGATGGCGACTCCCACCATTGCCAGGCGGAGCGCATGGAAGCTGGTCCACCGCAAAATCCGTCCGGGCGACGCGCCCAGCGCCAGCCGGACGGCGATCTCCGGTTCGCGGCTGGTCACCCAATAGTTCAGCAATCCATAGATTCCGACCGCGGCGAGCAGCATCGCCAGCCCGGCAAATAGCGCCAGCAGCAGCGTGGTGAAGCGTCGCCGTGCCAGCCCGGAGCCGAGAGCCGCATCCATGGTACCGAAGCGCTGCAGCGGCAAATTGCGATCGAGCGCAGCCACGCTCGCGCGCACCGCTGGCATCGACTGTGAGGGTTCCCCGGCGGTGCGGATGAGGATGGCCACGGAGCCGTCCATTTCGTTTGCCGCCGCCCATGGCTGATAGACTTCGACCTCAGGCTTCTCATCGAGCCCGAATTGGCGAACGTCCGCGACCACGCCCACAATCTCCAGGAGGTCGCCTTTCTGGTACGGTCCGCCGAACTTGAGTTGATGTCCGATGGCCGATTCATTAGGCCACCACCGATGTGCCACCGACTCGTTGATCACCACAACTTTCCGCCCGTCCGGACGGTCCGTATTACTGAACTCGCGGCCCTGCCGGATGGGGATGCCCATCATCTGGAAGTATCCCGGATCGGCCCAATTAAAAAGCGCAAGGGGCACCTGATCGCGTGGAGGATCGGGCCGGCCGGGCACGGAATAGAACCAGTCGCCGCAATCGCCCATGGGCGGTGGACAGTGGACCGCGCCGACAGCGGTCACGCCGGGCAAGTGACGCAGGCTGTCCGTAAGGCTGCCATAAAACTGGCGGACAGCCTCAGGGCTGCTGTATTCCTTCCCGGGCAAGTCGAGCGAGAAAGTCAGCAAGCGCCCGCTATCGAACCCCGGATCGCTATTCTGTGCCGCCGCCAGGCTGCGCAACAACAATGCGGATCCGAATGCCAGCACCAGCGTGATGGCCACTTCGGCCACTACCAGTAAGCTTCGCATCGATTGACGACCCTTACCGCTTCCCGCCAGCCGCGCGCCTTCCTTAAGTGCAGTGCTGAGATCGATTCGGCCCGCCGCCAGCACGGGCGCCAGGCCAGCCAGCAAGCCGGCCGCTAGCGTGATGGCGCTGGCGAAGGCCAGAACTTGCAAATCCACGTGCGTCTCGGCCAGCCGCGGGATAGTGGTCGGCGCGATGCCTACAAGCAGGCGCAAGGCGCAGAATGCAAACAACACTCCCACCAGCCCGCCCGCTACGGCGATGGCCACATTCTCGGTGAGCAATTGGCGAATCAATCGGAGTTGCCCGGCGCCGATGGCCTTGCGCAACGCCAGTTCGGACGCTCGCGCAGTATTGCGAGCTAGCAGCAGGCTCGCCACGTTGGCGCAGGCGATCAGCAGGATGAGGACCGCGGCGCCCATGAGCACCTGCATCGTGCTGCGCAGTCCGCCGACTGTATGTTCCGTAAGAAATTCACCGTGACTGTGGTGATCCTTCTCGGTCCCCGGATCGACCTCGTCCAGGCGCCGCATGATGGCGTCGAGATCGGCCCTTGCGGCCGCCAGCGTCACTCCAGTCTTCAATCGCGCCAGCCCGCGGATCGATGCGTGCTGCTGGCGGCTCGTCCATTTGGCGGAAATCCTGCCGAGCGAGACGTAGTAATCCACTCGAAACCACGGCATCCACAAAGGAGCGGTCACGCCGGCCACTTCATAAGGGTTCCCGTTCAGGAGCAGAGTAGACCCGACGATGTGTGGGTCGCCACCGAGCCGGCTGGTCCAGAATTGATGAGTCAGCACGATAGTGGCAGGCGCTCCGACCCGGTCATCCTGCGCGCCGAGGAGCCGGCCCATCAGCGGGCGCAGGCCGAACAATGCGTAATACGGCGCGGTAACGGCCATCCCCTGCGTGGTCACCGGATCGCCGCGGCCGGTCAGCGTCCCACCGAAGAACTGAAAGGCGGCCATGTCATCGAAGGAATGATTCCCTGCGCGCCAGTAATTGAAATTGCCCCAAGTGACGCTGAAATCCGACTTGGCGTTGGCCTCGCTGAGCACCACCAGACGCTCAGAATCGGGGTAGGGAAGGGGCTTCAGCAGGACCGTGTTCACCACGCTGAAGATGGCCGCGTTCACTCCCACTCCGAGCGCGAAGGTCAGAATCACCACCAGCGAAAAGGCGGGCGACCGGCGCATGGCGCGGAAGCCGTAGCGCACGTCCTTGAGGAGACTCTCGATCGCCGCGAAGCTCCACGCATCGCGGGCGTGCTCGGCCACCGCGGTGGTGTTGCCGAAATGGCGGCCGGCCGCGGCGCGGGCGGCTTCGGGAGACATGCCGCGCTCCATCAGGTTCGCGGTTTCCAGTTCGACGTGGCTGCGGACTTCTTCCGCCAAGTCGTTATCGATTTCCGTGCGGCCCGTCATCCAGGCGCGCAGTTTGCTCCACCACTGGCGCATATCGTCATCCTTCCGGCGTAAGCACGCGGCTCATGGCTTCCACGAAGCGCTGCCACTTCGATTGCTCTTCGATCAATTGTTTCCGCCCGAGCGGAGTCAGGCGGTAGTAGCGGGCGCGGCGCGCTTTCGGCGAGACTTTCCACTGCGCCGTCACCCACTCGCGCTGCAGTAACCTTTGTAAAGCCGGGTACAGCGAACCGTTATCGACCACGAATTCGTTGCCCGACTGTTGCTCCAGGAACTGCCCGATGCCGTAGGCGTGATTGGCTCCGGCCTGGAGACTGCGGAGAATCAGCACTTCGAGAGTGCCTTGCAGGAATTCCATTCGCTCAGATGGATTGTCTACCGTAGACATACTACCCATATATACGCTGGGAACGGGAAATAGTTGCTATGATTATTCGAAAATGTTGCGAACATCCGTTCTCGTGCTCCTGGCTGCGCTGGCGGGCGCGCAGACTCCGTCCAAGCCGCAGTACGAGGTCTACGCGATCCGCTATGGCTCGCTGCCGAATTTCCAGGTCTCCGGCCTGGTAGCCGGCGCCGACCGCTCCCGCCGCATGGACATCGCCATGATGGTCTGGCTGATCGAGGGCGGCGGCCGCCACATCCTGGTAGATGCGGGCTTCTATCGCGAGCAGTTCATGAAGCAGTGGAAGCCGGCGGACTACGTCCGGCCGTCCGAGGCGATCGCGCGTATGGGCCTCAAACCGGAAGATATCACCGATGTGATCGTCAGCCACCTGCACTGGGACCACGCCGACGGCGTCGACCTGTTCCCGAAGGCGCGGACCTGGATCCAGAAAGACGAACTGGAATACTACGCCGGTACCGCGTGGCAGTCGCGCGGCACCCACGGGGGGATCGATCCGGAGGACGTGCTGGCGCTGGTGAAGCTCAATACCGAGGGCCGGGTGGCGCTGGTGAATGGCGACGCGCAGGAGATCCTTCCCGGCATTTCCTGCTACACGGGAGGCAAACACACCTACGCATCGCAATTCGTCACGGTAAACACTGCCGCGGGTACCGTGGTGCTGGCCAGCGACAATATGTATCTCTACGAGAATCTGGACAAGCACGTGCCGATTGCGCAGACTCTCGATGCCGAGTCCAACCTGCGGGCGCAGGATCGCATGAAGCAGCTCGCCGCGGACCCTCGGCTGATCGTGCCGGGGCACGATCCCGCGGTGATGACGCGGTTCCCGAATCCCAAACCCGGGGTGGCGAAGATTCAGTAAGAGGATTTGGGCTCTTTGTGGGGCGGGCAATCTTGCCTGGCAATCTTGCCTGCAGGCGGTCTTTTGGACCGCCGTTTTCAATGCCCGAACACTTTCCGGAAAAGTCGGGCTGAAGCCCTCCGCAGGCTGAAGCCCGCCCCACGTCGCGGGCACCCCGAATGCAGAGAGTGGCCAAAGCTCAGGCAAGTGCCCCGGCTTTGATGACTATCGCAATTCGCCCGCGTCGACGGCTCCCATTGGTCACGGCTCAGTGAGCACACTTCGTTTCCGAGCCGCGACCCAAAAAGACCGGTTTCCAGGCTCACCCACGGACAGCTTCCCCTACTCGTAGCTGATTGCGACTTTCGTGCCTGCGCCCGCAGCCGCGGAATCGACGAGCTTTTTGCCGGACTTGGAGACCGTCACGCGCGAGATATGGGCATCGCGGTTCTTGTGCCGGATGACGTCAGGCGTATCCCCATCCTCAAAAGCGCTGATCGGGGAGACCGTCAGCCCCTTGGAGTGCGGGCCACTCGCGACTTCAATGTTAGTCCCCGCGTAAGTGACATTCACTGCGCACGCCTGGTTATTGCAAGCGATAGTCCGGGTCTTCCCGCCGACGGTAACTACTACCTTCGTGATGGATCCGTCAGTCTTGGGGTGGACCTTTTTCTCGCCGTCCGCCTTGAACTGGTTCCACGGAACCGCCGATTGGATGGTCAACGACCCGTCTAAGATCACGATAGGCGTGTCGCCGCTTGCCCTACCGATGACTCCCGCCGACAGGAGTGCCAGAGCGATTCCCGTGACAATCCCTATGTGTTTTCTCTGCATCTTGTCTCCGTGTACCGGACGCGGCCTATCGCGCGGCAGCCAACGTGGCCAACTGCTTCCCGCGGTCCTGAATATCGGGCCGACCCAAGTATGTTTTGTAGCTATCACTGTCCCACTTCTGTTGCAAGCTCGCAAGTAGGCCGGCAGCTTTTTGGACATTTTCCCGCGATTTTGCGGGGTTGCCCAGGGCTTTTTCGGCGCCCCCCGCCACCAGCCAACTCCGCCACTCGGCTTCCTGGTTGCCGGCGCCGGCGAACCACTGCTGGGCGGCCAGAGCGGACTCGCGGGCGCGCTGGGCGTCGCCGGCTGCGAGGAGCGCTTCGGCGTATGCCAGCCTGGCATCGGCGGCCAGCAGCGCGGAGCCCGATTTTGCGGCTAACTGCGCGGCTTCGGACAGCGCTGCCAGGCCCTCGCGGCGCGCCCCGGTGGCCGCCTGAGCCGCGCCCATCACGCTCTTCGCCGCCACTGTGAGGTCGATGTCGAGGTTCTGTTGGTCGAGCACGTGCCGGCTGAATTCCATGGCGCCGTGGAAGTCCCGCTGGCTGAGCGCCATCTCGGCGCGGGTCAGGTCGCCGAGCGCGGCCACTCCGCGCGACGGGCTGGGGATGGCATCGCCCAGCGCCTGGCGCGACTCCGGATAGCGGCCCAAACGCCAGTACACTTCGGCGGAGTTCAGCAGATCGTAGGCCGTGCTCAATTGGTCCCTGGTCTTGCGGGCCGCGTCGTAGGCCTGGCGGTATGCCGCGAGCGACTCCGGGAGCCGACCCTGCGCCAGCAGCACCGTGCCGCGGCCCTGCTGGGCCAAGGCCACCAGCGACGGGTCGCCCATCTGTTCGCCGAGGTGCAACTGCTGCTCGAACGACAGGAGCGCCGCGGGGTAGTCTCCCTTCTGCCGCTGGGCGCGCGCCAGCAGCACCAGCGCGTTCCCCGTCTCCTTCTGATATCCGCCGCGCCGGTACCACACCAGCGCCTGCTGGATGTCGCGTATGGCGGCGTCCACATCGCCGTAGCGCATCGCCAGGCTGCCCAGGGAGAAGAGAGCGCGCGCCTCATTGCGCTCCGAGTGGAAACGGCGGGCATAGTCCAGGCTCTGCGAGTAGGCCTTGCGCGCCTCGTCGGCATCGCCCTTGAGGAAATAAGCGTTGCCCAGATCGACCAGTCCGCGCGCGGTGAGATTTTCGAGCCCGTTGACGCGCGCCATGTCGATGGCCCGGGCGGCGTCGGCCTGCGCCTGGGCGTAATCGCCGGACCCGCGATATTCCGCCGCGCTCAACTGCAGCAGCGATTGGATCTCCTGGGAGACGCTACCGATGTCTGTGGAGAGCTTCAGCGCCTGCCCTAGCAGGGTGCGCGCCTCCCCGTAATTCGCCATGCGGTTGGCCACCACGGCGCGCTGGTATAGCACTTCCACCGCGCCTTCCAGATTGCTGAGCCCGCGATACAGTTCCTCGGCCTGCTGGAACGCCTGCGACGCGCGGTCCTGCTGCAATTGCCGGCCATACAGGATGGCGACGCGCAGCCACGCGGCCGGATTCTGCGATTGGCGGCGAGTGGCCTGCCGGTAAGCCTCGGTAGCCTCCGGGAGCTTCTCGTTCTTTTCGTAGGCGCGGCCCAGATCGAGATAGGCGTTGGCCTTCTCCTCGGCCGGTGCGCGCGCCAGTAAGTCGCGATACAGGGCGGTGGCGTCCGCGAGTTTGCCGGTGAGAGTAAGTTGCAGCGCCTGCTGGTAGAGGCGCTCGGAGCGAGTCAGCGGCGGATTCGTCCCCGGCGGCGAGGCGCGTAACATCTCCTCGCGAGCCTTGTCGGTGAGGTCGAGTTCCATGTACGCTTCCGCCAGCCGCGCGTGCGCCATGCTGAATTGCGGGTCGCGGCCGGCGGCCTGTTCGAGCGCCTTACTCGCCTTATAGTAAGTGCCGTCGCGCAGCGCGGCGATACCTGCCTCATACCAGCGTTGCGCCTCCGGCGTGGCGCGATAGGTGCGGCCGGAGAGCAGCCACCAACTGGCGAAGATGGCCGCGAGCAGGAAAAACAGCGTGACGGCGGCCGTGGTTCGCGAGCGCCGCAACGGGCCGGTCAGCGTTTGGAGGGAACTCCATCGTGCGCCGGTGCGTAACGCGGAAGCGACGGCGGGCGCGGGGAGCACTTCGGTCTCCTCGGTTTCAAGCTGCGTCATGGTGGCGCGTGCGGCCCGGAGATCGGCCAGCATCTCATGGGCGGACTGGTAGCGCGCGTCGGGATTCTTGGCCAGCGCTTTGGCCACCACCGCGTCGAGCGCCGGCGGCACGCGCGGATTCGACCGCGAGGGCGGCGGCGGATCGATATGCAACACGCCGGCTAGAATCTCCACTGAGTTGGCGCCGCCAAAGGCGCGCCGGCCGGCCAGGCATTCGTAGAGCACCGACCCGAGGGCGAACAGATCGCTGCGCGGTGCGAGCGGCGCTTCGCGGGCCTGCTCGGGCGACATATATGCGGGTGTGCCGAGCACCGTGCCCTCGGCGGTGGCCGACGTGGCGATGGTGGGACTGTCCTCGCTCGCCGGTGCGGGCTCGTGGTACAGTTTGGCGAGCCCGAAATCCAGCACCTTCACCTGGCCCTGCTGGTCGATCACGATATTGGAGGGTTTGATGTCGCGATGGATGATGCCGCTGCGATGCGCCTCGGCGAGGGCTTCGGCCACCTCCTCGGCGATGCGGACGGCTTGCAGGACGGACATGCCGCCGCGCTGGAGCAGGTGCGCGAGATCCTCGCCGGTGACCAGTTCCATGACGAGGAAGGGATCGCCGCCGGCGGACTCGCCGTAGTCGTAGATGCGGGCGATGTGGGGATGGTTGAGGGCGGAGGCGGCGCGCGCCTCGCGCAGGAAGCGAGCGCGATAGGCGTCATCGTCCTTGGGCGAGCTGGAGAATTTGATGGCCACGCGGCGCGCCAGGTGGGTGTCCTCGGCGAGGTACACGACGCCCATTCCGCCGCGTCCCAGCGTGCCGACGATCTTGTAGTGCGATACGGTCTCCCCGATCATGGATTGCCCCATTCTCCGATAGGGGGAGGGGAAAGGGCAAGAAGGGGCGAGGGGATCACCGGGCTGCCAGGGCGGCGAGGCTGCGACCGCAATCGGCGAAGTTCCCGCCTTGAGGACGCGGATCGCCTGGAGTCCGAAGTGTGAGAAAGCGCACGTAAGGTCTCTGTAAGTAATCCTATTCAAACCGAGTAAGTGAGCCAAAACTCGATTCGGTGCTAGGCTGCTTAGACATTTCAGAAATCAATATCTAAGAACTCTTGACAAAGTTCGCCGAGCAGTTCTTGTTTTCGGCGTCGAACTGGGGATTTTGCATTTCGAACGCCAGATAAGAGCCCGATGCGGAACTGCCGGGGCGGGCGCCGGAGGACACTTGAAGAAATGCGGTATAGACGCCGCCCGAAGACTTGCGGGCGATGGCGATGGCCACCTCGGCTTCGCTGCCGCCGCCCGGAATGGGGACGCTTGAAATGAGCGATCCGCCGCTAGTGCTTGATGCGGCAAGTCCGGCGGCAAAGGCGCTGAGTCATATTAGCTCCAGTACTTCAGAATCTGTTTATCTGAAGAATAAGTCTGTCTCGGATAGTCGTCAAAGCGATAAGTGAGAAAACGATTGATTTACTTTTTGAGACAGAGAGGAGGGTAATCACAGGAATTGATTTTTGGCTCACTTACTCAGATAGTTTAGAAGGACTTGCCAGGCAATTTGGGGCCTTAACCGCGCGGCAGCGCATCTCGGGTATTTACCTGGCACGGTCGCGAGGCCGTACCAGCTCTTCTTACAGCACCGGCGTAAACGCACGCAGCCGCTTGACCGATTCGATCACCCTCCCCGCCACGAAATCGATCTCTTCCGCAGTATTCCACCGGCCCAATCCGAAGCGCACCGACGATCGTGCCAGATCCTCGCCGATGCCCAAGGCGCGCAGCACGTGGCTGGGTTCGGCTACCGCGGACGAACAGGCGGACCCCGTGGACAGCGCTACGTCCGGCAGATTCATGAGCAGGGTCTCGGCATTCACTCCGGCGAAACTCACATTCAGATTACCCGGCAGCCGGTGCTCGCGCGAACCGTTCACCGCCACCGCTTCCAGCCCGCGCTCGAGCTGTTGCAGCAGACCGTCGCGCAGAGTTGTGAGGCGCGTGCACTCCTGCTCCATCTCGGCGGCGCACAGGGCACAAGCTTCCCCCATGCCCACGATGCCCGGCACGTTGAGCGTTCCCGATCGCCGGCCGCCTTCGTGGCCTCCGCCATCCATTTGCGCCGCCAACTGCACCTTGCGGCGCCGCACATAGAGAGCGCCGACACCCTTCGGCCCGTAGATCTTGTGGGCGCTCACCGACATCAGGTCGATCTGGTCGGCGTTCACATCGATCAAGATCTTGCCGAACGCCTGGGCGGCGTCGCAATGGAACAGCACGCCGTTCTCGCGGCAAATCGCGGCGATTTCGCGGACCGGCTGAATCACGCCGGTCTCGTTATTGGCGTACATCACGCTCACCAACAGGGTTTCAGCGCGGATGGCGGCGCGCAGGCGGTCGAGATCGAGGAGTCCGTCGGGGCGTGGCGGCAGTACGGTGGCGGCCAGCCCCAATCGCTCCAGGTGGCGCACCGGGTCGAGCACGGCCTGATGCTCGGTGGCCATGGTCACGATGTGATTGCCCGCCGTGCGATAAGCCTCCGCCACTCCTTTAATCGCAAGATTATTGGACTCGGTGGCGCCGCTGGTGAAAACGATCTCGGGCGGCGTGGCGCCGGCGAGCGAGGCCACGCGTTTGCGGGCGAACTCCACGGCCTGCTCGGCTTCCCAACCGAAGCGGTGGCTGCGGCTGGCGGCGTTGCCGAACTTAGGGCCGAAGAATGGCAGCATGGCGGCCAACACGCGCGGGTCTACCGGCGTGGTGGCGTGGTGATCCAGGTAGACGGGAGGGTGAGGCACGGGCAACTCCTATTTTGGCGCAGCTTGACGGCTGACGGTTGTGGGTCGCCGGGTAATGGCGGATACTATTTGTTAACCGGCACCTGCCGGAGTGCATGGCGAACCCCTCAGCAGCTCCCGATACCGAAATTGGCGCGCGGAACGAGTTGGTCCCGCTGTACCGCGTCGTCCTGTTGGACGACAACGATCACACCTACGACTACGTCATCGAGATGCTGCAGCAGATTTTCATCTTCACCCTCGATCAGGCATATCGTCACGCCGAGGAAGTGGACCGCTGCGGGCGCACCGTGCTGATCACCTGCGAACTGCCTGAGGCGGAATTCGGCCGCGACCAGATTCACGCCTACGGCCGGGATTGGCGCCTCGAACGGTCGCAAGGTTCGATGTCGGCGGTGGTCGAGCCGGCGGGGTAGTGCGGCGGAGCTATCGGCTGTCAGCTCTCAGCTGTCAGCTTTCAGCTCATGCGTTGCAGACTCCGGACATTCGGCCAACTCGTTAGATCGCCAGGTATCGAACCAGTCGAAACCTTTGCGACGACAAAGCTGACAGCTGAGAGCTGAGAGCTGAGAGCTGAGAGCTGAGAGCTGAGAGCCCTTAATCATTTATCATAAGAACTATGACGTTTTCCCGCAGTCTGATCCTGTTTGGCGCAGCTACCGTCTTGCTGGGCCAGACGCCTCCGCCCACTCCGCCGACGCCGGCGCCCATGCCCCAGGTCCATCTGTCGGTGGAAAATCCACCCGCAGTCAAACAGCCGGAGGTGCCACCGGACCGCGTGGTGATCGCGGTGGGCGATGTCAAGATTACCGCCGCGCAGTTCAATGCTCTGGTTGCCAATTTGCCCCCGCAGAATCGCAACGCAGCCCAGGGCCCCGGCCGTAAGATGCTGGCCGACAATATCGCCAAGATGTTGACCTTGGCGCAGGAGGCGCAAAAACGCAAGCTGGACCAGACCACCGAGTTTAAGAACCAGGCGATGTTTCAGAACTTCAGCCTGATGGCGAACACCCTGGCCGGCCAAGTCAGTAAAGATGTCCAGATTTCCGAAGCCGATGTCCGCCAGTATTACGAAGCCCACAAGAGCGAGTTCGAGACGGTCCATGCGAAACATATTTTGATTCGCTTCCAGGGTTCGCAAGTGCCCGTCCGTCCGGGGCAAAAGGACCTTACGGACGCCGAAGCGCTGGCCAAAGCGCAGGACATCCGCAAGCAAATCCAGGATGGCGCCGATTTCGCCACTCTCGCTAAAGCAGAATCCGACGACGTCGGCTCGGGTGGCAACAGCGGCGGCGACATGCCGGCGTTCAAGAAAGGCCAAATGGTGCCTTCTTTCGAAACCGCCGCCTTCTCCATGAAAGCCGGCGAGCTAAGCGAACCGGTGAAGAGCCAGTTCGGCTACCACATCATCCTGGTGGTCTCGCACGATACCAAGAGCTTCGAGGAGGTGCGGGCCGAGCTCGAGACCCGTATGAAGCCGGAGCAAGGCCAAAAGGCGGTCAACAAATTCATCGAAGACCTGCAGAAGGCCGCCCCGCCGGTCCTCGATCCGGAGTTCTTTCCAGCGCCGGCTCCGCCGCCAGCCCCATCCCTTGTGCCGCCGGCTATCAAGCTCCCGGACAAGAAGTAACGTGCAGACTCGCAAGCTGGCTCTCGCGTGTCCGGTATGCCATTCGGGCGAAGTCTTCTATAGCTGCACGCCCAATTGCTGTTTCAACCACGTGTGTTCCGAGTGCGGGACCACGTTCGAGCCGGTCACTACGCTGGCGGGCGGCACAGCATCTGGAATCGTACCGCCCAATCCCCTGCCCGAGGCCGCCGACCCTACGGTAGCCTGCGCCAAATGCGACTCCACGGATGTCTATATGCTGGACGGCGAATCTTTGGTCAATGCCAAGCTGGTCAATGCCAAGCTGGTCAATTCCGAGCGGGTCTATGCCAGGCTGGTTTGTGCCAAGTGCGGGAGCTTGCTCAAATTGGAGATTACCGAAGTCGCGCCAGGGTAGAACCGCTTAGGAACTGTTAAGAAATAACCGCTCCTTTTAGTCGCGGCTCGGAAACGCGCTATCCCGATACTGAGCCGCGACCAAAGGGAGCGGTTGGCGCAAACTGGCACTGTTATTTCTTAACGAGCCCTTAGTACTTTCGAGGAAGTCCCAGGTTGCCTTCCCTGCCCTGGAAGTGATAATCTTAAATTACCGCAGGTTGACCTGTAGGCACTCCCAGCCCGGTCAGCTCTGTGGTTCGGTCTGTTTAAACTTTCGACCCTGGCGCTGCTCTGGCACCAGGGTTTTTTATTTCCGCCGACAATTATTACGTTTTACCCTTGACACTACCCACGAGTGTACGAGGTATACTTTCCAGATTGCAGGATTTGAGCCATAATAGATCAACCGCCGGGCCTAACGGGACATCGGCGGACATAGATGATGGTGGCGGATGGTACCCAAATCGTGGATCGGATTCGGCTGGGTGGGCGATCGGATCGTGTTGGCCTGCCTGGCGTTATTACCCTTCAAATGCCTCTCCGCACAGGAGATTATGGCCCCCACCGGGGGCTTGGTACGGCTGATGCCTTCGGACGCGGCCATTCTGGAATCGACCGAAAACCGCAAGGACCTGCCCTGCACGGTAGTACCGGATAAGCCGGCCCTTGGCTTCGATCTCAAATACCATGTGGGATACGAGGTCAGTGTGGCGATCAGGGACCTTGTCGGGGCGGATAACCAGCTCACCATGGTTTTCCGCGTCACCCCGGAGAATCAACGGGATGGGATCTACTTCTCGCAGCACTTTCAGGTTCCTACGATCGACCGCGACGAGGGCGGTCCGGCCTATTTGGACGGGGCATTCACCGTCGGCGAGGGCAAATATCACGTCGATTGGCTGATGCGCGACCGCGCCGAGCGCATGTGCTCTTTCCATTGGGATTCGGAGGCGAATCTGCCTCCCAAAGATAAGCAGATGACGCTGGATATCGCCGCCGGAGCTGTGCAAGCCCTCGACATGGAGATGTTTAAGCAGGAACCGCCCGTCCAGCGGGAGCAAAAGCAGGCGCCCCTCACCGTAAAGGTGATGATGAATTTCGCGCCGCAGGACGCCAATGGGTCTGCCCTGCAACCCCTCGACACCCGCGCCCTGCTCTCGATTGTGCGCAGTATTGCGCGCGAGCCGCGCATTTCGAAGTTCTCCGTGGTGGTTTACAACATGCAGCAGCAAAAGGTGGTCTACCGTCAGGATGAAGTCTCGCAGATCGACTTCCCCGCTCTCGGTCAGGCTGTCAAATCATTGCGGCTGGGTACCGTAGACCTGAAGCATCTGGTGCAGAAGCATAGCGATACGGAGTTTCTAACGCAGTTGATGACCAACGAAATCAAGGATCCGAAGGACGGCCTGGACGCGCTGATTTTCGCCGGCCCGAAAGTAATGCTCGACGACGGCGTTTCCGCCGAAACCCTCAAGCAGCTTGCGGACGTCAAATATCCAGTGTTCTATATGAATTATAATGCGAATCCGCAGGCAAACCCTTGGCGTGACGCCATTGGCAACGCCGTAAGGGTCCTCAAGGGCGCTGAGTATACCATCAGCCGTCCCCGAGATCTGTTTTTCGCCTGGACCGAGATCATGGGCCGTATTGTAAAATCAAAGGTGGGGCGGGCGGCAACTGCCGAAGCCACCCTTCACTAAACCCATGCAGCCCACTTCCATCGCATTGCTGCTGCTCTCGGCTGGGCTTCCCGGCTTTTGCCAGAAATTCTCGCCCGAGAATCTGGCGCCCTCCATCCCCACGCCATCTTCGGTGGTGGACCGGATGCTCGACGCTGCGCACGTCAAGGCTAGCGACACAGTATATGACCTCGGCAGCGGTGACGGCCGCATTGTCATCGCCGCGGCCCAGAAATACGGCGCCAGAGCCGTCGGCGTCGAGATGCTGCCCGACCTGTGCCGGCAGGCGCAGCGCCGCATCCACGAACTCGGCCTGGACGACCGCGCGTCGATTGTAGAAGGCAACGTATTCCACGTGGACTTCAGCCAAGCCACGGTAGTCACCATGTACTTCATGACTGACTCCAACGAGCGCCTGCGCCCCAGCCTCGAGAAACACCTGAGGGCGGGAACGCGCGTGGTGTCCAATCAGTTCCCGGTCAAGGGATGG
>Ga0182030_10005734_pt1 | contig 26298 bp, 16 predicted proteins | sample 812S3MmetaG_FD_121299 | JGI IMG/M metagenome (GOLD analysis project Ga0182030, IMG submission 121299) | Permafrost microbial communities from Stordalen Mire, Sweden - 812S3M metaG (Illumina Assembly) | ecosystem: Environmental > Terrestrial > Soil > Wetlands > Permafrost | place: Sweden...
GCGACATTATTTGGAACATCGGCGTAGTGATCGAGCTCCATACTTGAACTGGCACGTCCTTGAGTCATAGACCTTAGATTAGTCGTATAACCAAACATTTCACCAAGAGGTACAAAACCAGTAATTTCTTTTATGCCTGGGTTCAAATCCTCCATACTTTCGATACGTCCACGCTTAGAGTTTAAGTCTCCAATCACATCACCCATGTAGTTTTCAGAACAGACCACAACGACTTTCATTACTGGCTCTAGTAATACCGGGTTAGCTTTCTTAACTCCGGCTTGCAGTGCCATTGATCCGGCAATCGAAAATGCCATTTCAGAGGAGTCAACATCGTGGTAACTGCCATCGTAGAGCTCGGCTTTAATGTCTACTACAGGATAGCCGGCAAGTACACCGTTACTCATAGCTTCTTCAATACCTTTTCGCACTGGCGTTATGTATTCAGCGGGTACAACACCACCTTTAATCGAGTTAATAAACTCAAAACCAGCACCAGGAGTATTTTGACTAAGTCGTAACCATACGTCACCATACTGACCACGTCCACCACTTTGGCGAATAAATTTTCCTTGCACTTCAACGGCATCTTTGCGGATTGTTTCGCGGTAAGCAACCTGGGGTTGTCCAATATTGGCGTCAACACTAAATTCTCGGCTCATTCTGTCAACTAAAATCTCAAGGTGTAACTCACCCATTCCGCTAATAATTGTTTGCCCGGTTTCGTCGTCAACTCGAATTCTAAATGTTGGGTCTTCCTCGGCTAGGCGTTGTAAAGCAATACCCATTTTTTCTTGGTCTGCTTTGGTTTTTGGCTCAATTGCGATTGAAACCGGAGGATCAGGAAAAGTAATACTTTCTAAGACTATAGGCTTAGCTTGGTCGGATAGTGTGTTCCCTGTCGTAGTACCTTTAAGCCCAACGATAGCGGCAATGTCTCCAGCCGTAACACTTTCGATATCTTCCCTTTTATCAGCCTGCATTCTAACAATACGTCCAACTCGTTCTCGCTCACCAGTGGAACTGTTAAGAATGTATGAGCCTGACTCAAGTTTTCCAGAATAGACTCTAAAGTAGGCCAACTTGCCTACGAATGGGTCAGTCGCAATCTTAAAGGCTAAGGCAGAAAATGGCTCTGTTTCGCTAGGAGCTCGTTCAATCTCGTCGCCAGTCTTAGGCTGCGTGCCCCAAGTGCTACCTCGATCAAGTGGACTTGGCAAGAAATCAACAACAGCATCAAGTACTTTCTCAACGATAACGCCTCGACCATCGCCACCTGTAACTGCGAAGAATTTTCCAGTTAGTACTGCACTACGAATAGCTTGTTTAACATCGGCTTCGGTCAAGCCCTCTTCGCCGACTTCAAAATACTTCTCTAATATCTGTTCGTCTTCAGCGACTGCGTTTTCGACTAGTAAGCTACGAGCTTTCTTGGCTTGGTCGAGCATGTCAGCTGGTATTTCACCTTCTACGAGCTCATGATCAGTAAAGTCTTTATAGGTAAAAGCCTTCATACTAACAAGGTCAATTAGGCCATTGATACTTTGTTCAAAGCCAATTGGAATGTGGATCGGAAAGGCTCTTGTAGATAAGCGGTGGTGAATTGATTCAAGTGACTTATAGAAATCTCCACCTGTTTGATTAATCTTATTGATAAAACAAATGCGAGGAACTTTATACTTGTCAGCTTGACGCCAAACTGTTTCTGATTGGCTTTCAACGCCCATTTTTCCGTCAAATACGACTACAGCACCATCGAGTACCCTAAGACTTCGCTCAACTTCAACTGTAAAATCAATGTGGCCTGGAGTATCGATAATGTTAATTTGATTATCTTTCCAATAAGACGTTACGGCTGCGCTAACGATAGTGATACCACGTTCTCGCTCTTGTGCCATCCAGTCGGTTGTTGTTGCTCCGTCATGAACCGCACCAATCTTGTGTTTAAGGCCGGTTCGGTAAAGAATGCCTTCAGTTGTAGTTGTTTTGCCAGCATCAATATGGGCAATAATGCCAATATTTCGTAGCTTGTCTAGAGGGTATTGTTTGGTAGCCATTTAAATCCTAAGAGTTCATTAGTTTATATTTTTAAAACCTAGCAAAGTGAGCAAAAGCTCGGTTGGCATCAGCCATTTTGTGAGTATCTTCTCGTTTTTTGATAGCGATACCTTGATTGTTATAGGCATCGACTAGTTCTAGGGCGACACGGTCTGACATATCCATACCACTCCTAGATCGAGCGGCTGCTACAAACCACATAGTGGTTAGGTGAGACTGTCGTTGGCCTTTAACCTCAAAAGGTATTTGATAGTTTGCGCCACCAACTCGGCGTGAACGGGTTTCCATGTGTGGCTGAATATTGTTCATCGCTTGTTCAAAGACCTCAAGTGGGTTTTGAATTTTAAGTCGGTCAGCGGCTTTTTGCATGCCTTGATAGACGATTTTCTCAGCTAATTGTTTCTTACCATCGTGCATAACACGGTTAATTAGCTTTTGAACGGGCACGGAATTGTACAAACGGTCTGGGTTTATGTCACGAACTAGTGACTTTGTCTTTTTCCTAGGCATTATTTCGAACCTTTCTTGGTGCCATACTTACTGCGACCCTGTTTACGGTCGCTAACACCTTGAAGATCTAGTGCTCCACGTACAATGTGGTAACGAACACCTGGAAGGTCTTTTACTCGACCACCACGGACTAGTACAACGGCATGCTCTTGAAGGTTATGACCTTCGCCGCCAATATAGGCCCAGACTTCTTGGCCATTGGTTAAACGCACACGGGCAACTTTTCGAAGGGCTGAGTTAGGCTTCTTTGGGGTTTTGGTAGTAACTTTGACACAAACACCACGTTTAAATGGAGAGTGTTTTTCATAGTTACGGTTTTCCAAGTTATTAGTAACACGAAGTAAGGCTGGTGATTTAGTCTTACCAGACTTGGAAGTTCTTGGCTTTCGGATTAATTGATTAATTGTCGGCATATCTCGGTTATCCTAACATCTTTAGTTTTCTTCGTCAACACCTAAGGAATCGTCGGAATCGTAGTCATCGTTAGAACGATTAGCGTTAAAGCCAGTTCCAACAGGTATCTTTCGTCCTAGAATTACGTTTTCCTTAAGCCCAAACAGCTTATCGACTTTGCCGCTGGTTGCAGCTGCAATAAGTACACGTGTAGTGTCCTGGAAGCTAGCTGCACTTAGGAATGAATCGGTACTTAGTGAAGACTTAGTAATTCCAAGCAGTAATTGAGTGAACTGAATCGGCTGTTTTTTCTTAGCAACTAAGTTCTCGTTAGCCTCAACAGCTGCAAGCTTACTGACGATATCGCCTGTAACAAACTCGCTATCGCCTACGTCCTCAATCTGAACTCGACTAAACATTTGTCGAACTATGATTTCTAGGTGCTTATCGGCAATGTTTTGACCCTGGTTTGCGAATATCTTTAAGATTTCATTCATGATGTAGCGTTGGGTAGCTTCTACACCCTGGAAGTTCATTAAATCGTGAAGGTTTATTGAACCAGTTGTTAGTCTTTGTCCGGCTACAACGCTTTGGCCATCTTCAATCACTAGTGTCTTATATCCTGGGATTTGGTAACGAACAACACTTTGGGCGTCAGGTGTTATGATGATTGACTTCTTGGTAACCTCAACCTTACCACCAATTGGTGCGATAAGTGGGCTAGCGTCTTCGTCCTGGGCGGCAAGAACGTCACCTAGGCTTACGAGTACGTTATTGGCAATAGCTGGTGTACGACCGCGTAGCGGGAACTCAATAGCTTTTTGCTTCTTTGCGGTAATTTGGACAATATACTGATCATTTTCTTCTGAAGTATTGGCGATCCCATCAATTCCGGCCAAATATGCCTGTCCTTTAGGTGCTCTAACTTCAAACAACTCTTCAACACGGCTAAGTCCTTCAGCAGTATCATCTGCTACAGCCGCACCAGATCGGTGCTTTGAGTCTAGGCTAAGCTGCGTACCAGGCTCACCGATACTTTGGGCAGCGATAACGCCAATTGGGTGGTGTGAATAGACTAGGTCACCAGTTGCAGGGTCTAAACCATAAGACTTCTGAGGGACGCCACGGACTGAGTTGGCACTTAGTACGCTCATGATTTTAACACCGTCAAGTTTTTCATCGGCTTCAATTTCTTTAGCAATTGCTAGAGTAATAAGCTGACCCTTCTTAACGTACTTACCTATATTTTCAGCGGCAAATCTACCGGCTAGACGTGCAGAATAGTTGACACCAATTTCAGCGGCATCTTCTCGTAACATTGAGAAGCCATGGTCATCGGTTTCATCTTCACCAAGTGTAAAGACGTCCTGAGCGACATCAACTAGTCGACGAGTTAGATAACCTGCGTCGGCAGTCTTTAAGGCAATGTCGATGACGGCTTTACGAGCTCCACGGGTTGCCGTAAAGTACTCAAGCTGAGTAAGTCCGGATGTGTAACTTGATTTAACTGGAAGCTCGATAGGTTTTCCAGAGGTATCTTGGAATACTCCAAGCATTCCAACACACATTTTCATCTGAGAAATGTTACCTCGAGCACCAGAAGTCATTGCAATGGCTGTTGAGGTGTCTTGGCCGGCTAACTGCTTCGTTAAGAGATCTTGAACGTGAGTCTCAATTTTCTGCCAGTTTTCAACAATTAATCGGTAACGTTCGTCTTCGGTTATGAAACCTTCTTCAAACTGCTCACTAATCGCGGCTGCTTTGGTTTCGCCACCAGCGATTACATCGTCAATTCCGTGAACTTCTTCAAAATCACCCATTCCCATTGATAGGCCAGAAGTAGTGGCGTAATAGAAACCTAAGTCTTTTAGGTTGTCGGCTATTTCTGCAGCTTTTAGCTGTCCGTATTTCTGGTAGACCTCAGCCATAACGTCTTGAAGACGCTTCTTAGTCATTGGTTGATCTTGGAAAGGAAAATCTTCTGGGAATAGTTCGTTAAATAGCAGACGTCCGAGCGTTGTTGTTCGGCTCTCACCACGGTAAAGTAAACGAACTTTACTCTGTAACTCAATTGTGCCGGCGTCAAGAGCCATCATTCCTTCAGCTAGGCTAGAAAGTGGTTTGATGCCTTTCTTAGTGGCTTCTGGGCGTTCGTATGTTAAGTAGTAACAACCAAGCACGATATCTTGCTCAATGTGCAGAATTGGCGATCCATCAGCTGGCTTCAGTAGGTTACGGTTGGCTGCCATTATGTTTCGAGCTTCGTCTTGAGCCGCATCACTAAGTGGCAAATGAACTGCCATTTGGTCACCATCGAAGTCAGCGTTAAAACCCTTACAAACAAGAGGATGTAGCTGGATGGCGCGACCTTCAATTAGTACAGGTTGGAAAGCTTGAATACTAAGTCGGTGAAGACTTGGGGCACGGTTTAATAGAACATACTTGTCCTTAATAACAACGTCAAGAGCGTCCCAAACTTCCAAAGCGTTAGTCTCAATCATTCTAGTAGCGCTACGGATGTTGTGGGCCTGTTCGCGGGCGATAAGTTCACCGATTACGAAAGGTTTAAATAACTCCAAAGCCATTACTTTTGGTAGTCCACACTCGTTAATCTTAAGTTCTGGGCCAGAAACGATAACCGAACGACCAGAATAGTCGACTCTTTTTCCAAGTAGGTTCTGACGGAAGCGGCCTTGCTTGCCTTTTAACATATCACTAAGACTCTTTAGACGACGTCGCTGACCGGTTGCGGCAACAGCACGACCACCACGAGCATTGTTGTTATCGATTAACGCATCAACTGCTTCTTGAAGCATTCTTTGTTCGTTACGGCGAATAACCTCAGGTGCGTTTAGCTCAATTAGTTTCTTTAGTCGATTGTTTCGGTTGATAACTCGGCGATAAAGGTCATTTAAGTCAGAAGTTGCAAATCGGCCACCAGTCAATTGAACCATTGGTCGAAGATCTGGAGGAATTACCGGTAGAACGCTTACGCACATTGAACTAGGTTCGATATTGGCTCTTTGCATCCCTTCGAGTAATCTAAGGCGCTTCATTATCTTTTTCTTGCGCTGGCCTTTAGTTGCCTCAGCTTCGACGTTAAGATCGTCAATCAGCTTAGTCAGGTCAATTTCATCAAGAAGATCTTTAATCGCAGATCCACCCATTCCGACTTGAATGATTGATCTAAGATCATCCGGCAGACCACGGTAATCGCTCTCGTTAATCAAATTGTACTTATCAAGTGCTGTAAGTTGGGTGTGGGTTAGTTCATATTGCTCGGTTAACTCTTCTAGCTCTTTGGTCTGTGCTTCGGCTAGGGCTTTAATGTTTGCCTCTTCTGCCTTAGCCTCAGTCTCATAACGCGTTTTAATTGCTAGTTTAGCGGCTTCAAACTCAGCTTCTTTGTCAGCGATAATTTGGTCGCGCTTAACTACATCTACGCTTTTGATAACGTAGCTTGCAAAATATGCAATTCGTTCGAGGTTCTTAACCGTCATGCCAAGTAGGAGTCCTACGGCTGATGGAGTACCTCGTAAGAACCAAATATGAGCAACTGGTACAGCTAGTTGAATGTGTCCCATTCGTTCCCTGCGAACAATACTACGTGTGACCAATTCACCTTTTTTGTCTACAGCAGCTTCTCGGCTACGAACACCTTTGTACTTAGAGTCATGTGGGTTAATGTCTTTGACCGGGCCAAAGATTCGCTCACAAAATAATCCATCTCGCTCAGGTTTCTGGGTTCGGTAGTTAATTGTCTCGGGCTTGGTGACTTCACCATAACTCCAGTCAAGGATATCGGAAGGGCTGGCGACTGCTAGTCGGACTGCGTCGAAGTCAGCAATATCGGTTCCGTGTGAGTAATTACGCATATTTATGCCTCCTCCGTTACGTTAATAGGTTCCGCGGTAGATGGTTCGGACATCTCATCGATGGTTTCGGTTATTGACATACTAAGATCAGAAAACTCATCGACTGCCGCTTCTTCAGTTAGGTCAAGATCAGAAATACTAGGTTCAGGGACATCAATAGTTGGTTGATGTGAGGCTTCGTCTTTAATGTTGTTCGCTAAGACTGCTTCAGCATCGACAACCTTATCGGATGTAACTAGGTCGACTTTAAGACCCAAGCCTTGAAGCTCCTTGACTAACACGTTGAAGCTTTCTGGGACTTTCGGCCCAACTATCTCAGTGCGTTTGATGATTGACTCATAGGCTTTTGATCGCCCATAGACGTCATCGGACTTAATTGTAAGCATTTCCTGCAGAGTATTGGCTGCGCCATAGGCTTCTAGAGCCCAGACTTCCATCTCTCCAAATCGCTGTCCACCGTTTTGGGCTTTACCGCCAAGTGGTTGCTGGGTAACCATAGTGTATGGGCCCGTTGAACGAGCGTGAATCTTATCAGCAATCATGTGGTTTAGTTTGATCATGTACATAGAGCCAACAGTTGTTCGTTCTGTAAAGGCCATGCCATTTCGACCGTCGTATAACTGTTGCTTGCCGTCTTCAGGCAATTTAGCTTGTTTTAGCAAGTCTTGGATAGTCTTAACATCAACTCCGTTAAAGGCTGGAGATGCAACTTTTATACCTAGGGCTTGAGCAGCCATGCCAAGGTGAGTTTCAAATAACTGACCAACGTTCATTCTAGATGGGACACCAAGCGGGTTCAAGATAATATCAACAGGTGTTCCGTCTTCCATAAATGGCATATCTTCAATCGGCAATATTCGAGCTATTACGCCCTTGTTACCGTGTCGTCCACCAAGTTTGTCACCAACAGCAATTTTACGCATTTGAGCTACGAAGATTTGGATTTGTTCCAAAACTCCAGCCTTTAATTCATGGCCGTTCTCTTTATTGAAGCGCTTAATTCCAACAACTTTTCCGTGTTTGCCGTTACTCATGCGCTGAGAAGTATCTCGAACTTCTTTGGCTTTTTCACCGAAGATAGCTCGAAGAAGCCGTTCTTCACTACTTAGTTCTTGTTCACCTTTTGGTGTAATTTTTCCAACTAAGATGTCACCAGGGTGAACTTCTGCACCGATGTGAACTACTCCATCATCATCAAGATGACGTAGGCTCTCTTCAGATACGTTTGGAATATCGCTTGTAACGATTTCAGGACCAAGTTTAGTTTCACGAACTTCGAGCATGAAATCAACAATGTTGATAGATGTTAAAGTATCGTCCTGAACTAGGCGACGAGAAATGATAATAGCGTCTTCAAAGTTGTATCCTGCCCATGGCATAAAGGCGACGATTAAGTCTTTACCAAGTGCAAGTTCGCCATTTTGAATGCTCATGCCTTCAATAAGTACTGTGTTCTTAGTGACTTTATCGCCACTATTAACTGCAACTTTTTGGTTGATGCTGGTGCCTTCGTTACTTCGAACAAAGTGTTGTGGCTCATAGGTCTTAATTGAGTCTTTGTACTTAACGACAACTTTATCGGCACTGGCTTCAGTAACTACACCCGGCCCGTCAGCTAAGACTAGCTGCCCAGTGTTTATGGCTGCAGCATGTTCGGTACCGGTTCCAACGATTGGAGAATCAGGATTAACCAACGGGACTGCTTGCCGTTGTTGGTTACTACCCATCAAAGCTCTATAGACATAGTCTTTCTCAACAAAAGGAATCAAACTAGCCGATGAACCAATAATCTGGTTACGAGCGGCATCTAGGTGAGTTGTTTCATTGGCATCGACTTCACCGGACTGCAAATATCTTCGAGCACTAACACGCTCGTTTACGAAGTAGCCATCTTTATCAACGTCTTCACCGGCTGATGCAATAATTGATGATTCCTCAGCATAGGCGTCTAGGTAAACTATTTCATTAGTAACTCTGGCTTTTACTGGCCAAGTTATTTGCTCTTTAATGGCGCCTAGCTTTTTAGCGTCAGCAGCCGTAATTTTAGCTCCGGCTTTAACGATTACTTTGCCTTTTGGATCGCTTAGATCAAAAGCGGCAATATGACCGACTGCATTAGCGGCGGTAGCGGCGTTAACAACCTTTCGATAAGGCGTTTCAATAAAGCCATATTCATTTATACGGGCATAGTTAGCTAGGTTTAATACCAGTCCAACGTTGGCCCCTTCGGGCGTCTCAACAGCACAAATCCTACCGTAGTGGGTAGCGTGAGCATCACGGACTTCAAAGCCAGCGCGTTCTCGGCTTAAACCACCAGGCCCCATAGAGCTTAGGCGTCTTTTGTGGGCCAATTCACTTAGGGGGTTAATCTGATCCATGAACTGTGAAAGCTGAGAGCTAGCAAAGAATTCTCGGACAGCAGCAACTACAGGTCGAGCGTTGATTAGCTGACCCGGTGATACCGTTTCGATTTCACTCATACTCATTCGGTCTTTGGTGTTTCGTTCCATTCGTAGCAGACCAATTCTGAATTGTCGTTGTACTAGCTCGCCAACTAATTTAACTCGTCGGTTAGCTAAAGAATCAATGTCATCAGCAGGATCTTGGGTGTTATTCAGGCGGATAATCTCGGCAATAATCGCTTTTAAGTCGTTAAGCTGCATGACACGGTTCTCTAATGTATTAGGAACCTTCAAATCGAGGCGTTTGTTAATCTTATATCGTCCAACACGGCTAAAATCAAAGCGCTTGTAGTTATAGAACATGTTTTCAATAAGACTTCGGGCGTTATCTACGGTTGCAAGGTCGCCTGGTCGTAAACGTCGATAAACTTCAATTAAAGATTCGTTTTGACCACGAGCTGGGTCCTTCTCGAGAGTTACGTCAATATAGCTTATTGGGCCTTCATCAACGTGCTTGAAACTTGTCTTTATGTCAGCATCGGACATACCAAGAGCTCTTAGGAGAGTTGTAACAGGCATCTTTCTTTTACGGTCAATCTTTACATAAAGAGCACCGTTAACTGCGGTCTCAAACTCTAACCAGGCACCACGGCCAGGTATTACTTTTGCACCGTAAAGTGCTTTTGTACCATGTTGCTCAGACGTAAAGAAAACACCACTACTTCTTATTAGCTGGCTTACAACGACTCTCTCGGCGCCATTTATAACGAATGTGCCTCGTTCGGTCATCCATGGATAGTCACCAAGGTAGATTTCAGTTTCTTTGATTTCACCAGTTACTTTATTAGTTAGTTCAACGGTAGCTTTTAGGGGTGCTTCATAACTAACATTGTTTTCTCTAGCTTGATTCTCGCTAATTTTAGGCGCTTCGAAACGAGGATCTTTTAACTTAAGGCTTAATTTTGTACCAGTGTAGTCATCAATTGGACTTATTTCTTGTAATAATTCTGGCAAGCCTTCTTCGACAAACCATTTGAACGATTGGTTTTGATGATCAACTAGATTTGGAAGCTCAATTGCTTCGGTATAATCTGTGAAATATGTTCGACCGTTTTTATTTGTTGTGTGAGTAGTGCTATTTGGCATAAGCTGCAATTTTCCCCTATGTATCTGCGGAGGATAGGGATAAATCCCACGACCACGTTAGTCCCATTGTTAATAAAAAGTTTAGGTTAATGTTGTAGTTTTTGCTTGAGAAGGATCCTAAGTTGCTGGATTCAAGTATTATTTTGATACATCAATAGTACAGCGCTGCTTACACTACTTCTTAAACACAAGTTTGATTGAGTGTAAGACAATTGTCAAGCAGATTTTTGCTATTTGTCTTTACTTAGCTTACGTGGAGACGACATAACCCCATCTACGAGCCCATATGCCTTGGCTTGTTCGGCGGTCATCCATTTGTCTCGCTCCATATCGACTTTGATAGTCTCGACTTTCTGACCGGTGTTCTTAGCCATGATTTCGTTGAGTCGGTGTTTAATTCGTAGTGACTCCTGAAGGTCAATTTCCATATCAGTAACTTTTCCTTTAGTACCTGAGCTTGGTTGGTGGATCATCACGGTTGAATTAGGCAGAATGAACCTTTTGCCTTTAGTACCGGAGCTTAGTAGGAATGCTGCTGCTGAGGCTTGGACGCCGATGCCGACGGTTTGAATATCATTAGATAAGTACTGCATCGTGTCATAAATCGCTAGAGCGTCGTATACACTGCCTCCTGGGCTATTTATATATATCGAAATGTCTTTCTTTGGGTCTTCTGATTGAAGAAACAGCAACTGAGCGACAATTATATTGGCTGAGGCTTCATTTACGTCTGTGCCAAGAAATATAATTCGATCTTTTAGAAGTCTTGAATAGATATCATAAGCCCGCTCATAACGACCCTCTGATTCAATAACTGTTGGAACTAATACGTTTGCACTTGGTTTATTCATATACTAATAAATATACACGGCCAATTGGCACTCGTCAAGTGTGAGTGCTAACTATTGTACGAAACAATTTTAGCTAGAGTTTTTTCAGTCAGGATTTGGTTGGTAATGTTACGATTGTTCTCGAGTTTATCGAGTTCGGCTTGCATTTTTTGGTCAGGATACTGACCTTTTAGCATCTGTATACGGATCTCCAGTTCTTCTGGTGTGACAGTTATATTTTCTTTTTCGGCAATCTCGCTAAGTACTAAGCCCATCTTAACTAAGTTCTCGGCTTGGTCACGGTTTCGGTCGCGGTGTTGGTCGTTGTTTATGCCTTCGCTTTTTAAGTGTTCTTCCCAGGTTGTACCGCGGTAGATAAGGTTTTGCTTTTCGTCGCGCTCCATAAGATCAATTTGCTCTTCAATCAGAACTTTCGGAATTGATACTTTAGTCTTCTCGGCTATTGCTAGTACTAAGTCGTTCTCATATTTAGCCTGTGTTTCCCGGTCACGTTCAACCTGGAGTTGTTTTTTAATATCGGCTTTTAATTCAGCTACGGTTTTGAATGGCCCGACTTTCTTAGCAAAGCTATCGTCAATTTTTGGCTTAGTGGTTTCTTTTACCTCTTTTATGACAACACTGAAAGTAACTTTCTTATTCTGCAGTGCAGCAACTTGATAATTACCGGGGAAAACTATATCAAAAGTCTTTTTAGCACCTTCTTTTAAGCCAATCAGCTCTGGTTCGAAGCCCGGAATAAAAGTATTGCTGCCAAGTACTAACGGGAAATCTTTGCCATCGGCTCCATTTATTGGTTCGCCACTTTTAGCGTCAACTCCCGAGAAATCTAGGGTAACTTCATCAGTATCTTTGGCTGGGCGCGATACTTTAGTTTTTTTAGCGTCACGGGCGGCTAGTTGGTCAATAACTTCATCAATATTCTTGGCAGTAACGGTAGTTGTGGGTTTATCAACAAGAAGAGTTTTGTAGTCTGGCAACTCGATGTCACCTACATGATCAACCTCAATAACAAACTCTAGGGTAGTAAATGGTACAAAGCGAGTAACATTAACTTCTGGTCGATCAACCGGTCGGATGTTTTCGCTCTTCAGTATCTGACCATATAGCTTATTAATTACTGCATCAATGAATTCACTTTGCAGGCGGTTTTGATCAAGATTTTTCTCAACGATGTTTTCTGGTGCTTTTCCTGCCCTAAAACCTTGTATTTTTAGTTCTCTACCAAGCTTTTTAACAACTTCTTTCTTAACATCAGCAACGTCAGACGTATCTGCTGTAACTGTTAGTTTTACTCTTGATTCGGATAATTTGTCTTGTTTCAACTTCATAGTTGTATAACTTTACCAGACTGAGCCGAGTAGCGCAAACCTACGACCTTAGTAAAAAATATAGTGTTAGGCCGGTTATAATTGCCCAGGCAACCTCGACAACTATTCCTATAGGTTGCTGAAACCACTGTACCTTGGCGTGCAGTTTTACGATGGCGTGACGCTCAGCCACGGGCTTTGGGGTTTTACCTCGCCCATTATCTTTATGCATATTAAACCACATAACATCTGGGCTGGTTGCTAGAATGGCACAGAAGATTGCCAGCCACCAATACTGTGGTCTTATGACAAAAATTATTATTGCCAGTACCACACACAACCCTATATCTACCGACAGAACTGCCGTATTGCCTTTATGGCTTAAGCCAAGATTACCTTCGTGAGGCAAACCATCTAGGGCAAAATGAGACACAAAGGCTAACGGTATTGCCACTGGGGCAGCAACACTTAGGCCAATTACAGCTCCTGTCATAGCGTGATTAATGGCCCTCATTCTATATCTAGGATTCGCTGTTCTTTATAGTGGTGGCTATATCTGCCAAGTTTACTTTTGTTTCTTCTCTAGTTGCTAGGTTTTTTAAAGTGAATTGACCAGAAGATATCTCTTCGTTTCCAATAAATAGCACAAAGTTTATGCCTTTTTTAAGGGCAGATTTAATCTGTGAATCAAGTGATCTATTGCTGAAGTCTACGGCAACGTTTAAGCCTTCTTCGCGAAGTGAGTCAATTATTGGTTTGGATTGTCCGCTATCATCATTTATTAAGGCAATATAGACATCGGTCTCAGATTTTAGTGTCGGTAGCAGTCCGTGAACCTCCAAGAAATCGTGCAAAGTAACATCACCCATGCCAAAGCCGACACTTGCAACCGGTTCTGCACCAAAAAGGCTTACTAGTCCATCGTAACGACCTCCACCGAACATTGCTCTTGGATTACCTGGATCTTTATCAAATACTTCAAAGACTATGTCGGTGTAATAATCGAAACCCCGCATCAGGGTTACATCAAAGACTGCATTGTTAATCCCGTTAGCCTGTAATGTTTTAATTAAGTCCCGTAGTTCGTTAATTGAATCATGTGACTTTAACTCGCCTGGCAATGTATCAATATCATTAACACCTAGAACTTCTAGTAATTTAGGCGCTTTCTCGTCTCCAATAACATCAGTTAGTAAGCCTTTAAATTCGTCTGATTCCATTTTAGATTTTTTGTCTATCAAATGTATAGACTTAGTTACTGTCTCGGGATCCAGCTGACAGTATTCTTTTAGGATATATTCAACTAGTTTGCGACTATTTATCCGAATCGCGAACATTTCTGGTGTAGCTTTATAGCATAGTAATAATTTGTTAGCAACTTGGATGATCTCAGCATCGGCTTGTGTACCAGATACTCCAAAAATATCAACATTCAGCTGCCAGTGTTCACGTAGTCGGCCGCGCTGAGGCCGTTCGTAGCGCCACAAGTTTGGAATTGAATACCAACGCAGAGGATAAGCTAGTTCTTGTCGTTGCCCTGCTACCATACGAGACACCGTAGGAGTCATTTCCGGTCGCAGAGTTACCTTACGGCCTCCACGGTCTTCAAAAGTATAGGTTTGTTCGTTAACTAGCTCTGAACCACTCTTGGCTTGATAGATTTCAAGCGGTTCGATAATCGGTGCATCATATTCTTCGTACCCATAGCTTTCTACGACTTTTCGCATAACACCAAAAAGGTATTTCTGTAGACGTTTTTCTGGCGGGTAAAAATCTCGAGCACCCTTATATGGTTGTGTTGAAAGTGTCATATGTATGTTGCATGGTGGGTGATGAGGGATTCGAACCCCCGACCCCCTCGGTGTAAACGAGGTGCTCTAGCCAGCTGAGCTAATCACCCTATCTAACAGAGTATATCATAGAAACTTATCGTTATTAAAAGGGTATACTATGTACTATGAGGTATAACCAGAAACGAGTATATACTTGGAATGCCGATATTGCTTACAGTGTTGGTTTAATAGCTAGTGATGGATGCTTACAAAAGGATAATAGACATATAGATCTTACATCAGTAGACACTGAGCAATTAAAAAATTTTTCAAAAGTTATTGGCAGGAATCTGTATATAGGAAGAAAGAGTAACGGCAGGGGAAAAGTAGCCTACCGGATACAGTTTAGTGATGTCGCATATTATGATTTTCTAGTCGCGGCCGGATTATACCCCGCTAAGAGCAAGACGATTGGTAGACTAAAGATCCCCGACAATTTCTACCGAGACTTTTTACGAGGTCTTTTCGACGGCGATGGTTCAACTTATAGTTATTATGATCCACGCTGGAAGTCGAGCTACATGTTTTATACAACTTTTAGCTCAGGAAGTATCGACTTTATAAAATACATTCAGTTATCGAATAAAGTTTTCGTTGGGGTCAATGGTGGCTCAATTAGAACTTCCCCGGGCGTCTACATCTTAGCATATGCAAAATTAGATTCTTACAAGATCTATCACTATATGTATTATGATAGGGATGTTATCTGTTTAAATAGAAAAAGAAAAAAGCTACTATCATTTATGGCTGTAGATGGAGCTGATATACTCAATAGACAACGCGCGAGTGGTGAAATGGTAAACACGCTAGTCTGAGGGACTAGTGCCGAAAGGTTTGGAGGTTCAAGTCCTCTCTCGCGCACCATTAAACGGTATATATTTTCTAAATATTTCGTAAATATTAAGGCTTAGCGCATCGGCAGATTTTCGTAGCCTGCTCCGACATTATAGTCGTGCCTGAGTAATGCCTTAATGTCATCGACGCCAACATTCATTTTAACTCCAGGGTTCATTGTTCCGTAAGGATCAAATAGCTGTTTTACTTTTTGAAAAAGACTGTATATCTCGCTGCCATATATTTTCTCTAAATAGGGCCCTCTTAATCTTCCATCGCCGTGTCCGGCGCTGGTACTACCGCCTAATTTAGTAATTAATGCCGTATATTCCTCGAGTAGGCGAAAGATTGTTTGACGATCCCCGACCTGGTTTAAGTCTAGGTATGGTTGAATTATCAGGTTAGCGTCACCTACGTGCCCCCAAACAGCAGTTTTAATGTGATTTCGAGCTAGCATTTGATAAATACCATCAAGGTATTCAGCCAATGACTCAGGTGGTACAATTCCATCCTCAATAACCGGTAGGGCTCTTAGATTCCCCCTATTATGATTAAGGATTGCAGCGACACTCTGTCTAATCTTATGAAATTCAAGCTGTGTCACCGAGTCACTTGCGACTTTATTAGCTTTAGCATACTTCTCTAGTACTTTTACGGCCTTCTTAGCTTCTTTTTTCTGTGAGCGCTCGGCTACGTCGTCAAACTCAACCAGTAATACAAAATTTGGATATGGGCGCAGTATTGATTCTTTTAATAGATTCGGATGCGTTTCGTGCAAAAGAGTAAACACCCCTTTATCTATTAGCTCAATAGAACTTGGAATATCAGTTAAAGATCTTAATTCTCTGACTGCTTCAGCTACTGATGTTATGTCGTCGAAAGTACCGATAATAAGAGTTTTAGCGGGGTTATACGGAATGGTTTTTAGGTTGATTTCACTAATTATTCCTAGTGTACCTTCAGAGCCGACAAATAGGGGTGTTAAATCAAAGGTATTCTTTGTCTTTACATCCCAGATATCGTAGCCAGCTGAGTTTTTAGTAACATTTAGTTTCATCTTAGTCACAAGCTTCTCGTTTTCTTCTAAAAGTGCATCTAGGCGCCTGTAAACTTCACCTTCTAGAGTAGCTAGGCCCATCTTCTTGTTGAGCTCGCGCTTGTTAAGTGGCTTGGTAGTAATTACCTCGCCGTTAGCCAGAACTACCCGTAGACCCTCTACATATAGTCTTGTGTCGCCATATTTAAAAGACCTATCGCCGCTAGCATTATTTGCAACAGCACCTCCGACAGTCGAATACTCTAACGAATTAGGTGCTGCCGGTATAAAATGACCGTGTGTCATCAGTGTCTGTTGGAGTTTTCCGTAATTAACTCCTGGTTCAACAATAACTTTTCCGCTACGGCTATCAAGTTCAAGTATGCGGTGCATGTGGGCGGGCATCGCCATTATAATGCCCACACCAAGCGCTGAGCCAGTTTGGTCGGTACCGCTGCCGCGAGCTGTAATTGGTAATAGTCTTCCACGCTCAGCAAGTTGCCATGTAAAACGAGCAGTTTTTCTTATATCGCTCTCATTTCTTGGATAAACGGCGAGGGTTGGAGTAATAGTGAAAACGCTCGCGTCGGTAGAGAAATAACTCCGAGCGTCAGTTGAGTCCATAACCTCTCCAGATAAATGGTCTTGAAGATAATATGCGACTTTACTCATGTTCCCTTGTTGCTCCCACTTTGTTTTGTAACTACAAATAATCATAGCATGAGCGGCAATCTTCTTGTAGGCGAAGATTACCTGATAATGTATTTAGCTATAGTATTACAAGCTTTATTCAAAACCATCACTGGCTTGAGCGGACAGAGATAAGTCACCCATAAAATTGCATCTATCGCAGTCATAACGGTCGTCAGTATTTACTGTCATTAAACAGTCTACTGGTCTTTTCTCAAATGCTTCGCTTGCGGTAGTTAGATCATAACCCATCTGGGTTTCTTGATCCTCATAGCCCGTGACGTTAACATCGAGCATAGATTCGGATCTTTGAAAATGCAAAGCACTCTGCTCGATTATAAGACGCACGGAACTACAAGATAATGATGATGGGATACTTGTACCAGGTTCGGTTTCTTTATGGGTATTCATAATAATATTTCTCTGGGCAGTAAATGGTGGGGATGAAAGGACTTGAACCTTCACGCCTTGCGGCACTAGCTCCTAAGGCTAGCGTGTCTGCCAATTCCACCACATCCCCACATCTTAAAGAATCAATTATATGATATCAGATAATCTGTCGACAACCACAATTGCATGAATTGATAGCCAGTCTTTAACTTATTTTCTAAAGAATATTAGCTTAGCATCGCCATAATCGTGTTCGGATATCTGCTTCAGTCCTATCAAAACAGGAACATTCTCCCTGGTAGGCCAGTCAAGTATATAAAGACCACCCGGCTTAACGTGAGAAGTTATCTTCTCAAGTATTTTTGGCTGAAGATCATCATACGGAGGAGCTGCTATAACTATGTCAAATAATGAATCCTGATTGTTGTCCGACCAACCACTGATATTAGCTCGTATTGCTTTGACTTTATCTATAATATTAAGGTCAGTAATACTCGCCCGTATAGCTTGGTAGGCATTCTTATCTATATCAACTGCTACTGCAGATTTGGCGCCGCGGCTGATTGCCTCGAAGCTTAATGCTCCGCTACCAGCAAAGGCATCAAGAACGTTAAGCCCACTTATGTCGCCTAGGGCATTAAACATCCCGCCACGGGCTTTGTCGCTCATCGGATGGGTTCTATTACTACGTGGCGAGGCAAATTGCCGACCACCTAAATAACCAGCGATTATTCTCATTTTATGACTTTGATTCTTTTAGCTTCTTTTAAAGCACAGAACCATGCAAGCGTTACAATCTTAACCATGCGCGGAGCCAGCTCCCGGCGGATATCAAGCGAAAGTGACGGCGTCCAACCTTTTCTATAAAACCGTTCATACATATGAAAAGAGTCTATCTCGCTGACGTATAACTTGAATGATTCGACTAAGTTATCGTAGCCTTTGGCGTTCTCTAAAACTGTTTGAGGCAGAGTGGCTTTCATTAGTAGTAAGGGTAAAATAATCGTTGCTGCACCAGCTTCAAAGGTGGTATGGGTAGTTAATAAGCCTTTAGGGCCAATAAGCTGTGAACTTTTTCTAACAGTGCCTAAAAAACTATCACCCTTGACTATGAAATGACCTCTTACTGTTTCACGAGTACTCTTATTCTCAGACCGGAGTTCCTCTAACTGTTCTTCGTAAGGATAATGATGAGCCGGAGTTAAACCGTCAACCAGAGCGTGAGCCAGCCACGCAGCCTCAAATCCAGATCGATTGTGATCGCCAAGTTTGAGTTCTTTTACAAGCGCGTCGTAATGCAGTTTAACTACTTGAAAGTATTCTTCATTTTCACCGTCTGGGTCATAGAAGTGCCAAGGTGGTGTACCGTTACCTTTTTTTAGCCTAGGAGAATCCGGGCCACGTCGTCCCTCGAAATGAATAATCTCCTTAAATGTGAAATATTCTGAACAATCTATAATGTCAGATAGCTGCCTGTAAGCTGCTTTGTCGATTTTCTGATGGGCACGCAAAACAAAAGAATACATATAAAGGTTAAACCTTAAGTTTAATTTAAGTTAGTAATTGCTCTAAGCTTGTTAATAGTTTTTTCTAACTCTTTATATTTTAGCAGGCTTTCTTTATTTTTTATAAACTCCTCAGCGGCATTACGAGCAGATTTAATTAGAGCAAGGTCACTAAGTTCGGCGATTCGAAGGTCTAATGCTCCATGTTGGTCGGCTCCATATATTGCACCCGGCCCTCTAAAAGTTAGGTCAATCTCAGCTAGCTTAAAGCCGTTATCATTTGATTCAAGGGCTTTTAGCCTCTTAGTTGAGGCAGCGCTATTACCAAGCATTAAGTAGCAGTAACCCTGGCTGCCATCACGACCGACCCGGCCTCTAAGTTGATGGATTTGTGCTAATCCATAATTCTCAGGCGATTCAATCATCATAACTGTGGCGTTTGGCACGTCAACCCCAACCTCAACCACGGTTGTACTCACTAGAATGTCTAAATTGTGGTCTACGAACTTCTTCATAACCTCATTCTTATCGCTACTCGCCATTTTGCCATGTAGTAAACCGACCCTGTATTCTTTAAATGAATTCTGTCGAAAATCATCATAAACTTGATTAACTGACTTGGTCGAATTCTTGGTTTCATTAATTATCGGACAAACGACAAACACCTGTTTACCGGAGTCGAGTTGCTGTTTGACTGCTTTATATGTCGGTAGTAGTGAGTTTGGCGAGACAATCTTAGTAATAATTGGTTTTCTTCCCTCGGGCTTGGTATCAATCATTGATAGATCAAGCTCTCCAAAAAGAGTTAAAGCTAAGCTTCGCGGAATAGGCGTGGCACTTAGGCTCAGAACGTGAGGCATATGTCCAGCCTTTGCCATTAGGGTCTTTCGTTGTTCAACGCCAAAACGATGCTGTTCGTCAATAATAATAAGGGCTAATTTATTCATGTTGACTTTCTCTTGAAGCAGAGCGTGAGTACCAATAATAAACTTGGTTTTTCCCGAGGCAATCGATTCAAGAATTATCTTACGTTCCTGTGATTTTTGACCGCCAACTAAAAGTCCGACAGTTTTGTCGAGTGAAAGAGGCTTTAATAACTTTCCAAGCGTCTCATAATGTTGTCGAGCCAGTAATTCAGTTGGTGCCATTATTGCTACCTGGTAGCCAGCTACAACTACCATTAAGGCCGCCATGGTAGCAACCACAGTCTTACCGGATCCGACGTCTCCTTCAACTATACGGTTCATTGGGATTCCACGCGCTAGATCTAAGTAGATCTTCCAAATAACCTTCCTCTGGGAATCTGTTAACTTGAAGGGTAATTCGTTAACAAATTTTTTAGCAACATCTTCTTTAAATGGAATAGGTATCGTAGATTCCGAATCGTTTTCATACTTGTTCAGTAAGCTAGCTAGACTTAAGTTAAAAACTTCTTCGAAGCCGAGTCGTCTTCTAGCCTGGGCTAACATATCATCATTTTCTGGAAAGTGCACATACTCTAACGCCTCGGCCCGCGATATAAGCTTTTGTTCTTTTATCAGCCAAGGTGGAAGGGTCTCTGGCACTTGACGTAAAACAGGTAGTAGTTCCCGCAGAGACCGGCGAATCTGTAAGCTTGAAAGGCCTTTCGTAAGATGATATATAGGCACAATTCTAGCTGTGTTAATAGGAAAATCACTGACCAGTTCCATGCTTGGATTCATAATTGAGAATGAGCGATTGCTGAGTTCAAATATTCCTGACACAAAATATTCTGTTTGGGCTTTTATTGCTGAGGCACGATAAGGTTGATTGAACCAGATTAACTTTACACTGCTAGTAGAATCGCTGGCTACGGCTTCTGTAATATGTAAGCCACGACGGACGTAGCGCCCTTTGGCTTGTTTAATGACGACTTTAATCGTAACCGGGCCGGGTTTCATATCAGCAATTGATACTACATTGGAGTAGTCCTCGTATCGCGACGGGAGATGGTCGATAAGATCAGCTACAGAATTAAGTCGCAGAGTTTTATACTTTAGAGTTAACTCGTTGCCCACGCCTTTGATACTTGAGAGAGGGCTATTAAGCGTCATTATCACGTCCGGCTAGTATACTATCTAAGACTTCAACTCTACAAGGGTTACGTCCTTGAAAGATTTGCCTCGTCGAAGAAGTAACCGCCCGTTCTGGAAATCAGCTGCTTCAAAAACCTCTCGGTCGATCTTCTTGTTATTAATCGAGATAGCCTTATCTGATATAAATCTATTTGCATCTGTGGCCGAACTTGCTAAACCGGACGCAACCAATGCGGTTACGATTGATCCATCGGCACTTGAAGATACTGTGGCAATTTCTTTTCTAATATCGTCAATTATTGAATCGGCTTCAGCAATCGATTTTTTTCCAGTCAAGAATTCGGTTACCGCCTCGGCAAGTTCCATTTTTTCTTTGCCATGGACGAGGGTTGTTACGGCTCGAGCTAAGGTTCTTTGACCAGTCCTGGAACCCGGTTCTTTATGATGACCTGCAATCGCCTCGTCTATTTCGTCTTTAGAGAGTTCGGTGTATATCTTCATGTATCCTTCAAGACCCCCGTCATCAACATTGATCCAAAACTGGTAAAAAGCTGTTGGGGTAGTTTTCTTAGGATCGAGCCACACCGCTCCCTCTTCAGATTTTCCGAATTTCTTCCCAGTTGCTTTGTTTATTACTAAGGGCTGCGATAAGACATTAACTTCAGCCCCACGAACCCGTCGAATAAGATCAACGCCGCTTAAACAGTTGCCCCACTGGTCGGATCCACCGAGTTGCAAAGTGCAATCATACTCATCAAATAAATGAAGATAATCAATACCTTGCAGAATCGTATAGCTAAATTCGGCATAGCTTAAACCATTGCCATCCTCGCCAATGCGAGTAGCGATGTAGTCACGCTGGATAAGCGGGGTCATCGAAAAATGCTTCCCATAATCACGCAAATAATCTAAAACGGTCATTTTGTGAGTCCAGTCCAAATTGTTGACTAGTTTGAAATCAAAACCAGAGAATACTTTCTTAATTTGTTCCTCGGCGCAAACCGTGTTGTGGGCAATAGTTTCAACACTTTGGAGTTCTCGCTCTGCGTCTTTGCCACCTGGGTCTCCAATCAGGCTAGTAGCACCGCCGGCGACAATTATTGCCATGTGGCCGTGTCGCAGCAAACAACGATCAAGCATCATGGCTGCTAAGTTACCAATTGTCTGAGAGTCACTAGAGACATCATAACCGTGATAAAAGACAATCCGCTTATTGTCTATCTCTTTAATATCGGCATAGGTTGTTTGGTTTACGAATCCTCGCCATGTAAGCTCTTCAGATAATGTCATAAATAGAGTATATCGCAATCTTAATGTCTGCTGAAGTAATAGTTGATATTTATTAAATCCACATACTGTTTATGACTACCTTTTTGTTATAATATAAAGCAATCATCTCAAACGGAGTAAATACTTAGAAATGGCGAGAGCTAGAAAAAGTCCTAGTAGGCCCAAACGGGGAAAAAACACTTTTGTAACCCATAGTGGTAATACTATTAAGATAAACCGTACAATGGGCGACAAGCTAAGGGCTAGAAGTGATAATCTAGCCAGGCGCCGTGCCGAGAGATTAGCAACACTGCCAAAGTCTCACTTTAAACGGTTCCTGTCAAAACTTAAGCCGTCTTACCAAATTGCCTACTGGACAAGCGGTGAGGGTGCCTTAATGGCCCTTAAAATCGTCGGTGTTGGCATAGTCGTTCTGTTCATACTGTTAGTCGGATTATTTGCTTACTTTAGGAAAGACCTCCCCCAACTTAATAATATCTCCGGTCAAAACTTGGGTGGAAGTATTACTTATTATGACCGTACTGGTACGACAGTGCTTTGGCAGGATTATGACGCTATCAAACGTATCCCGGTTCCCGGCAACCAGATATCTCAATATATGAAAGATGCTACCGTAGCCGTTGAGGATAAAAACTTTTATCACGAGGGCGCTTTTAGCGTTACGGGAACAGCTAGAGCGGCGTTCCATGATTTAATCAAAGGTGGTGGAGGACTTCAAGGAGGTTCAACGCTCACCCAACAACTAGTTAAGTTAAACGAAGGCTGGACAGACGATCGAACTATCACCAGGAAGGTTAAAGAATTAATCCTAGCAGTCGATGTGAGTAGAGAATACAGTAAATCCGATATTCTGACCGGATATCTGAACATCGCACCTTATGGTGGAGTAGATTATGGTGTTCAAGCAGCCAGTGAGGATTATTTTAACGAGCCAGCATCACAACTAACCTTAGCCCAATCTGCTATGTTAGCGGCTATACCCCAGGCTCCAAGCGCTTATTCGCCTTATAGCAGCCCAGTTTATAATCCGTCTGTCACAATTAACGAGTTCGACGAACCAGCGCTCACAGCTAGAGCCGATTATATCCTCAACATAATGGTTACACAGGGTTATATAACTAAAGCCCAGGCAGCGGCCGCTAAAACAGTTAATGTACTGGGAGAAATTCATCAAGAACAAACCTTATATTCAGGCATACAGGATCCCTATTTCGTTCTGACCGCAAAACAAAAACTCGAAGATAAGTACGGTGCTTCAACTGTTAATCACGGCGGCTGGAAAGTCATAACGACGCTGAGCGTCCCTCTTCAGAACCTAGCCAATACACTTGTTGCTAAGAACTTACCGTTGGTTGAGAGAAATCATGGTGACGAAGAAGCCCTAGTCGCAGAAAGCACTCAAACCGGTCAAGTTGACGCCCTTGTTGGCGGTGTCGATTTTAGCAACCCAACTTACGGACAGATAAACTATGCCGAGACGCTTATACCGCCTGGTTCGAGCTTTAAACCCTACGACTACTCAAGCTTAATAAATTATACCGATAACGCCGGAGCTGGCTCAATGTTATATGATGTTGAACAACCCCTACCGGGCTATCCCTGTACTACTGGCTCCCTGACTCCACTTAACGGCGGAAACTGCCTAGAGGATTATGATTTTAAATTCCCTGGCCCGCTGGAGATCCGCTACGCACTGGCCGGATCCAGAAACGTGCCAGCCGTTAAAGCCATGCTGTCTGTGATTCCAAACAAGCAGTGTGAAGCGAATGTTGTTGCTGGCTGCGTACCGTCAATTAACAAAGTTATTTCAACTGCCGATGCAATGATGGACGTACCAAACGCCTATCAATGTTACTCGGACGTGGCGCTTACCCAACCCACACAGTGTTATGCTTCATCAGCCTTTGGTGACGGAGCCTATTTAACATTAGCTAACCATACTAATGGTCTAGCGACTATCGCTCGAGGCGGAGCTGCAATTCCTCAAACGTTTATCCTTAAAATTACTGACGATTCTGGAAATGTCGTTTACAATTGGACGGCACCAAAGCCAGTCCAGGTCCTTAAGCCTGACACGGCATTTATTGTTGATAATATCCTCGACGACCCCCGCGCTTCATACCTACCAACTGTCGACAAGTTTCAGAATTACAACGGCTGGGAGATAGCCGTTAAAACCGGTACGACTAATAATGAGTACGACGCACTTATGACAGCCCAATCGACACAATATACAGTTGCTTCCTGGGTTGGCTATCACACTAGGAATGTGGCTCTAACTGCTGGTTTATCAGAAGCCGTTACCGAACCACTTACTAAGGGCTGGATTGAGGGAGCTCTAAGTATGCTAAACGAAAAGCCAGTAAACTGGGTTCAACCTTCAGATATTAAAGTCCTTCCCTCGTTTATCCAAACGACTCATATTGATTATGGAGACGAGGAACCTGGGCCAAGTACCGATCTGTACCCATCATGGTACACTGGGCCGGCTTTAACCGGAGCAAAAACTCAGACACAAACTTTAGATAAGGTCTCCAATGAAGTTGCGACTAGCTGTACGCCACCGATGGCCCAGGAAACTCAACAATCTTCTAGCGACAGCGAGTTCTCAGTCGATTTGTTCTACCCACTAGGTCAAACTGTTCCGCTTGGTACTTCTAGCACAGCGACAGCAACAGACGACGTCCACAGTTGTAGCGACCCTGCTTTAGCTGCTCCATCAATAACGGTTGATGACAGCACAACTGATGCGCCAATACCGGTATTAGCTACTCCCGGGGAAGACGCCTGTACCACCAGCTGTAATATTCAAGTTACTCTTGGCTCGCCGGCTCCACCGGACAACACTCAAGGTACTGTCCCATATGCCAGGTACCCAATTACTGTTACGCTGCTAGTAAATGGACAAGCCTCTGGCTCGCCACAAACCATTGCTTCAAGCTCTGACTATTCAACCACTAATATTGTCTTTCCATACACTCCAACCTCAACTGCAGCTAATGTCTCAGTCCAGATAGTAGATAATGCCCTGTATTCAGCGACATCTAGTTCTGTCCAGGTCATACAAGGCCCCTAACGCCAACAGTTTAGATTTATTCTTTACCTAAGTACTTATTAAGACCGCTTCGGACATCGGATATACCCTTTAGCATTGGGAATTTTTCAGCACCTCGCTGCATAGGACCAATAGCACTAATAAAACCCATCTTTTTTGCTTCAGACAGTCTTTTGTCTAAAAACGACACGTGACGAACTTCACCTGATAGGCCAACCTCGCCGAACACGACCGAGTTTGTTTTTAGCTGTAATCCCTTTGAAGCAGATCCTATTGCCATGCAAATTGCTAGGTCGGCAGCCGGGTCTTGAATCCTGATGCCCCCAACAATATTAATATATATATCTTGACTAGATAGTTTTAGCTTAGTCCTCCGCTCTAACATAGCGATCAGGAGATTTAAACGATTTAGCTCAATACCGCTGGCCGCTCGTTTAGGATATCCATAGCTAGTTGGGTTCACTAAAGCTTGGACTTCAACGAGTAGCGGCCTAGTGCCTTCAAGTGTCGCAAGAACAATTGAGCCATCTGATACCTTACGCTCAGCTAAAAGCGCCTGTGAGGGATTTAAAACGGGTTGTAAGCCTGATTCAACCATCTCAAATATGCCGGCCTCAGTTGTTGAACCAAAGCGGTTTTTACTAGACCGAAGTACCTTGAAGCCACTAGCTAGATCGCCGTCGAGCTGTAAAACAACATCAACCATATGCTCTAGAATTTTTGGGCCAGCAATAACACCGTCTTTAGTAACATGACCAACTAAGATAATTGCTGTATTTGTTTGTTTAGCGACAGAAGTTAGAAGTTGGGTACTTCCAGTAATCTGAGATATCGTGCCGGCGGCTGACGACAATGCATCACAGCGCAGAGTCTGTATCGAATCAATAATTACTAATTTATATTTTTCCGACGCTATACTATCAGCAACATCATCAGCAATATTGCTAGTTACTATTTGTAATTTTGGCTCCTCACACTTAAGTCGCATTGCCCGAAGTGCAATCTGATGAGCTGATTCTTCACCGCTAACATATAAGACCGGGCTAGCTTTTGCAATTTCATTGGCA
>Ga0182030_10005735_pt1 | contig 26297 bp, 20 predicted proteins | sample 812S3MmetaG_FD_121299 | JGI IMG/M metagenome (GOLD analysis project Ga0182030, IMG submission 121299) | Permafrost microbial communities from Stordalen Mire, Sweden - 812S3M metaG (Illumina Assembly) | ecosystem: Environmental > Terrestrial > Soil > Wetlands > Permafrost | place: Sweden...
CGCGAGTATCTAAAAGAACTGACGAGTGAAACCGGTGCGCCGATACACCGGGCCGTGGACGTGTTCCAAGGGTTGGGCTGCGAAGTGCGCGAAATCAGCCTGCCCGCCACCGATTACGCCATCGCCTGCTATTACATTATCGCTACGGCGGAAGCCAGCTCCAATCTGGCAAGATACGATGGCGTGCGTTACACGTTCCGCTCCGGCCACGGGGAGACACTCGCGGATATGTATAGAAACACACGCGGCGAAGGCTTCGGCGCCGAGTGCAAGCGGCGCATCATGCTAGGCACTTACGTGTTAAGTGCGGGATACTATGATGCGTACTACCTGAAGGCGCAGAAAGTGCGGGCGTTGATCGCCCGCGATTTTGCGAACGCGTTTCAAGAGGTGGATGCGATTGTCGCGCCGGTTTCGCCCTTCCCGGCTTTCCGGCTGGGTGAGAAAGTGGACGATCCGATCGCTATGTACCTCTCGGACATCTATACCATTACCGGCAGCCTGGCGGGGATTCCGTGCATGAGCGTACCGTGCGGAGAAACCGCCGGGGGGCTGCCGGTAGGGATGCAACTATTGACCGGGCATTTCGCCGAGACCACGATGTTTCGGCTGGCGGATGCCTTTGAAAGAACTCAGAGAAGATAAAGGAGACTGACATGCCATTCAAACTGCCGCCGTTACCCTATGCGCCCGATGCGCTGGAACCTTCCATCGACAAGATGACCATGGAGATTCATCACGGCAAACACCACGGCGCCTACGTCACCAACCTGAACAAGGCTTTGGAATCGGCCCCTGGCCTGGCGAGCAAAACCGTGGAGGAACTGCTGGCCGACAACTGCGCCATAGTTCCCGAGAATATCCGCACCGCAGTGCGCAACAACGGCGGCGGCCACATCAACCACTCCATGTTCTGGACCATCATGGGTCCGGGAGCGGGCGGGGCGCCGGTGGGCAACGTGGCGCAGGCCATCGTGGGCTCCTTCGGCAGTTTCGACGCTTTCAAGGAGAAATTCAACGCCGCCGGCGCCACGCGCTTCGGTTCCGGCTGGGCCTGGCTGATAACAGCGGGCGGCAAACTCGACATTTACTCCACTGGCAATCAGGACAGCCCAGTGATGGAGGGTAAGTACCCGGTGATGGGCCTGGACGTTTGGGAGCACGCTTACTACCTGAAGTACCAGAACCGCCGTCCGGAGTACATGGCTGCCTGGTGGAACGTGGTGAACTGGGAGGAAGTAGAAGCGCGCTTTAACGCCGCCAAGTAATCGCAAGTATTCGGGGCAGGTCCCGAGCCTGCCCCGGAGAGACACTCGCGGGAGCCTCTTTTCATTCATGCGCACTTACGATCTGATTGTTATCGGCTCCGGTCCGGCGGGCCAGCGGGCGGCTATCCAGGGGGCGAAATGCGGCCGCCGCGTGGTCCTCGTGGAGCAGCGGGAAATCGTGGGCGGGGTGTGCGTCAATACCGGCACCATTCCCAGCAAGACCATGCGCGAGGCGGTTTTGCATCTCTCCGGCTTCGAATACCAGGGCATTTACGGGGTGAACTATCACGTCAAAGACAAGATCACCATGGCGGACCTCGGGTTCCGCGTGAACCAGGTGATCAAGACCGAGTCGGACGTGATGCAGAACCAACTCACGCGCAACGGCGTGGAGGTGCTCACCGGTAAGGGTAGTTTTCTGGCGCCCACGCAGGTTCGGGTGGAGAATTCCCGCGGGCAGGCGGACCTGGAAGCGAAGGTCATCATCGTGGCCACCGGCGCCAGGCCTGCTGCGTCGCCCACGGTGCCGGTGAATGGCCGCAACATTCTGAACAGCGACCAGATTCTGCAGATCTCGGAGATCCCCAAGACGCTCATCGTGGTGGGCGGCGGCGTGATCGGGGTGGAATACGCCTGCATGTTTGCCATTTTGGGCGTGCGCGTGATCCTGGTGGAGAAACGGCCGCGTTTGCTGGAGTTCGCCGACAACGAAATCGTGGAGGCGTTGTCTTACCACTTGCGCGACCATCGCGTCACCATGCGGCTCAACGAGGAAGTGGCCAGCGTGGCGGAGACGCCGGAAGGCGGCGTGGTCGCCAACCTGAAAAGCAACAAGCGGATTGTGGGCGATGCGTTACTCTATGCCGTGGGCCGTTCGGGCAACGTGGACGAACTGAATCTGGCGGCCGCCGGACTGGAAGCCGACAGCCGCGGCCGTATCGCAGTGAATGCCGAGTACAGCACCAAGGTGCCCGGCATCTACGCCGTGGGCGACGTGATCGGCTTCCCCAGCCTGGCTTCCGTGTCGATGGAACAGGGACGTGGCGCGGCGGCGAACGCTTTCGGTCTGAAGATCCGCTCCAACCCCGCCAACTATCCGTATGGCATCTACACCATTCCCGAGATCTCCTTCACCGGCAAGACGGAAGAGACGCTGACCGAGGAAGACGTTCCCTACGAAGTCGGCATGGCCTACTACCGGGACACTGCGCGCGGACAAATCCGCGGCGACACCACGGGCCGCTTGAAGCTGATTTTCCATCGCGAGACACGCGCGGTTCTGGGGGTGCACATCATCGGCGAAGAGGCGGCGGAACTGGTGCACATTGGGCAGGCGGTGATGACGCTGAACGGCACCGTGGACTATTTCGCGGAGACGGTCTTCAACTATCCCACGCTGGCCGAATGTTACAAAGTGGCGGCTTTCAACGGCCTCAATAAGTTGAAGTAACGATCAGCGCCCAGCCGGCTTTTTGGCGCACCTCGCGCGCCGGCGGCAGCGCGGCTTTCACTGGCGTCACTTCGGAGAGTTCCAGACCGCTGGCCAGCAGCACTCCGCCGGGGCGCAGGACGCGCACCAGGTCGGGGGCGATGCGCACGATGACCTCCGGGTTGATATTGGCCACCACCACGTCCACCGCAGCCGGCGCCACGGCGTCCACCGAGCCCACGAACCCGCTCCCGGCGATTTGCACGGCTACCGGATCGGTGTCGCAGGCGTAGACCTTGCCCGCGCCCAGCAGCGCGGCCGCCTGCGCCAGGATGCCCGACCCAGTGCCGACATCGAGCACGCTCGCGCCGGGCTTCACGAACTCTTCGAGGGCTTCCAGGCAGAGCCGCGTGGTCTCATGGGCGCCGGTGCCGAAAGCCATCCCGGGATTTACCACGATGCGGAAACGGCCGGCCGGCGTGGGGTCGTCGCGCCATGCCGGCGCCAGGAAGAAGCGCGCTCCCACCTCCATGGGCTGCAATAAATCGCGCGCCGCCTGCACCCAGTCGCGGGTCTCTTCGATCCGCAGGGTAGAGCCGGGGAAAAGCTGCAGCAACTGGCTGTAATCTTCGCTGTCCTCGAAGAACGCCCGCACGCGCGCGGCGCTCAGTTCGGCGATACCCGCGGAGTGGTGGTCCCACAAGTCCGCGATCAGCAATTCGCGATCTTCGGGATCGCATTCGATTTCCAGGGAGAACATGTTCGTTATGATAGAAGAGAGTCCCCCTTTATACCATGAAACTAACAGGCATTTTCCCCCCTATCACGACTCCGTTCGATCATAACGGCAACATCTACGCGAGCAAAGTGCAGCACAACGTGGAAAAGTGGAACCGGACGTCGCTCTCGGGTTATGTCGTCATGGGATCCACTGGCGAAAGCGTGTTCCTGACCACCGAAGAGAAGGTGGTTCTTTGGGAAATGGTAGCCAAACATGCGGCGCCCGACAAATTGCTGATCGCCGGCACCGGCATGGAGAGCGTGCGCGAGACCGTGGCGCTCACCAATCGCGCGGCGGAAATGGGCTACAAGGCGGCCATGGTGCGGACGCCGCACTATTACAAGAACCTGGTGAATCGCGCCGACGCGCAGGCGCTCTATTACCGGACGGTGGCCGACCAGTCGCGCATCCCGCTGATCATTTACAACTGGCCGCAGGCCACGGGCGTGGACATCCCGGTGGAGGCGGTGGTGGCGTTGTCGGAACATCCCAACGTGATCGCCATCAAGGAAAGTTCCGGCAGCCTGGAGAAAGTCATGCAAATGATTCGCGAGGTGAAGCATGGATTCCAGGTGCTGGTGGGTTCGGCCCCGACTCTCTGGCCGTCGTTACTGATGGGCGCGTGCGGCGCCATTCTGGCGTATGCCAACGCGGCGCCGTATTCGGTGATTGCCATCTGGGAGGCCTACCGCACGCGCGAAGAGGCGGCCGGATTGGACTGGCAGAACCGCATCGGCCGCGCCTCCACGCTGGTGACCGTCAAATACGGCATCCCCGGCCTGAAATACGCCATGGATCTGAACGGCTACTACGGCGGTCCGCCGCGCCTGCCGCTGAGCGTGCCTACGGAAGCCGCGAAGAAGGAGATCGCGGAGGCGTTTCAGGATCTGAAGGGGTGAGGCAAGACTGGAATCGGAGAGCGGGAATCGGTTCCCGGCGACCGCTCGCTTACGCTCGCGGCTCGGTAAGGCTGCGTTGATTCCAGGAGACTTGTTACTGAGCCGCGACCGTTAGGAGCGGTTCGGAGGGACGGAGACGCCTACGACGTCGAGATCGTCGACTACCGTTAGGAATATGGCAGCTACCGCCAGCGCTTGAAGCGCCGCAGCGCGCCGGCGCACTCTTCCACGCCGAGGAGATACGCCACTGCGAAATAGAGAGCGCCATACGTTCCCAGGATCGCCGCGCCGTACAGCATTCTGTGCCCTTCGCCAACGGCCAGTTTGACGCCCCACGCCGCGGCCGCGGCCACTGCGGCCGACGTCCACAGCTTCGCCACCAGTGCGGCGGGTAATCCGGTCTGCCCTATGCGGCGATTCAAGGTGCGCCGCAGCAGGGTGAACTCGACCCATCCGGCGACACCCGCCGACACGGTCAAGCCCGCTGCGCCCCAGCGCGGGTCGAGCCCGATCCAGCGCGGCAATGGCAGCGCGCACAGGTATCCAAGCGCGGTGGTGAGCGTCACGCGGATCACTGCAAACCGCAGCGGCGTACGCGTGTCGCGCAGGGCGTAGTAAGTGGAGGAATAGAGCCGGCCGAGCGTCGATGCCAGCAGTCCCACGGACGACCCGGCCACGATTCCCCACACGTACATGGAATCGGCGTGCGTGAACTTTCCGTGCTGAAACAGCGTGGCGGCAATCACACCGCCGAGCGCCAGAAACGCCATCGCGGACGGCACCACGAAGAAGGCAATCTGACGCAGCCCGTTATTCAATCGCCGTTGCAGGTAGCCGGCTACCTGGTTTTGGTCGCCGAGCGCGCTCGACATCGCCGGCAGTTCCGCCGCCGACACCGCCATGCCGAACAGACTCACGGGCAGGGTATAGAGGGTCTGCGCGTTAGTCAACCCGGCGACCGCGATCTCGGGCAGATAACTCGCCAGAAAGACGTCCACGTAGGCGCTGATCTGTACGACGCCGCGGCTGATGAAGACCGGCACAAAATTGCGGACCACTTCGCGGACCTCGGCATCGTGCGTCGCCAGCCGCACACGAATGTGGCGCGCCAGCCGCAGCACCACCGGCAACTGGACGGCGAATTGCAGCGCGCTCCCGAGCACCGAGCCCCACGCGAGCGCGACGATCAGCCTCTCCGGGTTCATTCGCCGGAAAACCAACAGGGTCGCGATCATCGCCAGGTTCCACAGCACCGGTGCGGTATAGGAAAGGAAGAACTTCCGGTGGCTATTCAGAATTCCCAGGCACCACGCGGAAAGCACCAGCAGCCCGGCGCCTGGAAATAAAACGCGCACCAGCCGGATGGTGAGTTCGCGGGTGGCGCCGTGGAATCCGCCGACGATCAAGTCCGTGACGAAGGGTGCGGCCAACACGCCGAGCAGCACGATCACCGCCGTAGCGAGCGCCAGGATGGCCGCTACGGCGCCCGCTACACGGCCGGCTTCCTCCTCGTCTTCCTGGGCCAGCAGCTTCGCGTAAACGGGAATAAACGAGGCCGAGAGCACGCCCTCGCCGAACAGCGTCTGCAGCATGTTGGGGATGCGAAAGGCCGCGCCCCAGGCGGCAGCGATTGGGGAAAGCCCGAACTGGCCCGCGAAGATCCACTGGCGGACGAAACCGATGAGCCGGGTGAGCAGAATGCCGCTGGACACCAGGGCGGCGTGCCGGCCGGTGCTTTCGCGCTGTTTGGTTTGGGCCACTAAGGGAGCTTCTCTAGCACGGCGGCGCCCACTTCCTCCGTGCTGTTCCTGCCTCCCAGGTCGGGCGTGCGGACCTTGCCTTCCGCCAACACCGCGGCGACGGCGGCTTCCACTTCGCGGGCGCCCTCCGCGATGCCAAGGTGATCGAGCATCATGCCGGCGCTGAGGATAGTGGCCAGCGGATTCACGATTCCCTTGCCGGCGATATCGGGCGCGGAGCCGTGCACCGGCTCGAACATCGAGGGAAAACGGCGGCTGGGATCGAGATTGGCGCTGGCGGCGAGGCCCATGCTGCCCACGATGATGGCGGAAATATCGCTGAGGATGTCGCTGAAAAGATTCGAGCCGACGACGACGTCAAAGCTCTCCGGCCGGCGGATGAAATTCATAGCCGCGGCATCGACCAGCAGCGACTCGGTGGCGATATCGGGATACTCGGCCGCGACATCCTGGAACGTGCGGTCCCACAGGACCATACTGTATCCCTGCGCGTTGGACTTGGTGATGGAGGCGACGCGCCTCTTGCGATTGCGCCGCTTGGCCATTTCGAAGGCGAAGCGCACGATGCGTTCCACGCCGCGGCGGGTGAAGACCGAGGTCTGGATGGCGACCTCCTCCGGCTGGTAGCGATACACGAAGCCGCCCACGGGGGCGTATTCGCCTTCGGTATTCTCGCGCACAACCACCAGGTCGATGTCGCCGCCCTTGGGCCGCGCCAGAGGCGACGTGACGCCCGGGTAGAGATAGGCCGGACGCACGTTGGCGAACTGGTCGAAGGCGCGCCGGATGGGCAGCAGCAGGCCGTTGAGGGTAGTGTGGTCGGGAATTTCGGGATGGCCCACGGCGCCCAGCAGGATGGCGTCGCAGGGCTGCAGCAGGTCGATGGCCCCGGCGGGCATCATCTGGCCCCAGCGGAAGAAATGTTCGGCGCCCCATTCAAAATCCTGAAACACCAGGGCAACGTCGTGCTTTTTCGCCGTTTTCTCGAGGACGCGTTTGGCTTGCGGAACGACTTCCGTGCCGACGCCGTCCCCGGCAATTACCGCGATGGTAAATGTTTTCATGGACTCGAACTCAATTGTAGCCAGAACCCGCCGTTGCGCGCCCGCCCCGGGTGCTTAAACGCTTTTGGGGATTTGTGGCAAAAACCCCCTGACGGTCGTGGCTCGGTAACGGTCGCGTTGATTTCGCAAGGCTTACAGAGCCGCGAGCGTAATGTAAGCGAGCGGAGTGCGTTCCCGAAAACGCTTAAGCACCCCGCGCCCGCGCGGTTGCGCGCCTTATACTGAAGGCAGCATGCAGCGCGACTTCCTGCGCGCGCCCCTCGCCAAGTTGGGCACGCCAGTGTGCCGGACCGGCTTGTCGGCGACGTACCGGCCGGGCCGCCAAACCGTGCGCAAGGCACTCGACGAAGGCCTCAATTATTTCCAATATTTCGGCTTCGACACGCAGATGACGGGCGTGCTGCGCGATTCCATCGGGTCGCGCCGGGACCAATATGTATTGGCCACCGGCGGGTATAACTGGATCGTCTGGCATGAGCCCCTGCGGCGCACGCTCGAGCGGCGATTGCGGCAGATGCGCACGGATTACATCGACATCTTCCATTTCTACGGCGTCACGCGGCGGAAATATTTCACCCCTCGGGTGCGCGACGAGCTACAGGCGGTGCGCGAGAGCGGGCTGGTGCGAGCCGTCGGTATTTCGACGCATGACCGGGCGTTGGCGGCCGAATTGGCGCGCGAGGGGGTGCTCGATGCCATGATGGTGCGGTACAACGCGGCGTCGCGCGGCGCGGAGACGGAGGTCTTTGCGAAACTGCCGGAATCGAACCCCGTAGTGGCCGGCTATACCGCTACGCGCTGGAGGTCGCTGCTCCGCCGGCCGAGGGGCTATCCCGCGGGCGGCCGTGTTCCCAGCGCGGGAATGTGTTACCGCTTCGTGCTGTCGAACCCGGCGGTGCACATTTGCCTGATGGCGCCCGGCAATTTGCGGCAGTTCGAAGAGAATCTGGCGGAAATCCGCCGCGGCGCGCTGGATGAGGGCGAAATGCGATTCATGCGGGATTTTGGGGACGCTTGCCGGGGGCATGCCAGCTAGGGACAGAATCGTCACTTCCGCCGGAGAGATTGCCCAGCCCACGCCAGCAGGCAGCCCGCGGCGCCGCTCACCGCCAGGACCGCGGTGTGCCAGACCATGATATGGGGGGCCTCGAAGTTCGGGCAGTGAAGCTCCAACATGCCCACGCCAGCCAAACCGGAGAGCGTGCCCGCTGCTACTCCGGCGGCAATCGAATTTACGGCGAACCCGCGGCGGAGTATCCACCAGCTTATAACCGCGGTGGGAATGGCATGCAGCAGGCCGGCCTTCAGACATGCGACGCCTTGGGTGACAAAGCGTTCATGCCGGTAGTCGGTAAACAACAGTGCGAAGACCGCGGTCAAAACCAGGCAGCCGGACGCCAGCAAGACCCACGGGGCCACCGGATGCCGGCTTCCAGGAATCATTTCGCCGGCACTGACCATGGCCGAGAGGCAGATGAGAGCCAGCAGAACCGGAAAGATCAGCGCGATTCTCGCCGCGCTCATGGCTTCAATCCCGTGAAGGCCCAGGACGGTTGCGCCCGCCAACGCCACCGCTGCACAAACCGCCGCCAGGGCCGCTGCCAGGACTCCCGAGGATGGCAGGGGACGAACCGGCTGCAACGACGCGCCCATCGAGTTCGCAATGCGATCGAGCAGCGCCGGGTCCACGTCCGGGGGAGCGCCGGCCGCTCGATTGAGCGCGTCATCGATGTCCCCGTTCCTCACGACGGTTCACCCTCGCGCAGGCTGCGCATCCCGATCCCGCTTAGCCGTTCCCGCAATTTTTCATAGGCGCGATGGGCCTTTTGTTTGACCGATCCCACGCTTGACGATGTGGCCCGCGCCACCTCCTCGAGCGACATGCCGGCCACTTTCAACATCGCGATCACTTCGCGCTGACTCTCCGGTAGAGTAGCAAGAATCGCTTCCAGATCGGGAGTCCCGGCGGCTCCGGCTGCGGCCGATTGGGGGATCTCCAGATTCTCGTCGAGGCTCTGTTCGCGCATCCCCGCACGCCGGGCTTTTCGATAGTGGTCCACGCGGATATTGCGGGCAATCGCGTAGAGCCAGGGGAGGACCGGTTGGCCGGGGCGGTAGGTGTGCCGTACCTGATGGATACGCAGCCACGTTTCCTGCAGCAAATCGTCGGCCGATGGACGGCTGACAAATTGCACCAGGAAGAAGCGATGCAGTTGCGGACTAAGCTGCTTGACCAGGGCGGTGGCTGCGGTGAAATCGCCCTGCTGATAGCGCACCATGAGCGATTCTATGCCGGCGTCCGAGTCCATGGAGAAAAGAGCGGTCATCCAATTATCGCCGAGACGGCCGGCCAGGAAGATGCCGCATGGCATCGGACGGACGGGGGACCACCACTCCCGCGGTGGTCCCGTAACGTCGGGCTAATCGATGATCGCGGCGCCATTGATGGGGCTGGCGATTTTCACCGCGAAGCGGAGTGTCAGTTCCCCTTCCGAGTCGATGTCGAACAGGGAAGCGTTGGAGGCGTGGCCGTCGCCTCCGTCGATCACTCCCAGCAGGCTCCCGTCGACCGTCAGGTCGGTCGGCGGTCCCGTAAGGGTGGCGGCTGCCGGCTTGTCGAAAAACACGCTCGTGTCGCTCACCAGGTAGCGCAGCAACTGCTTGCCAGGGCTGTCCGAAGAGTATAAGAACTGCCCGAAGAGAGCGTTCCAGCAAGGCGCGTGCGTGATGTTGCCGGACTGATCCATGTAGGGTGTGGGACCCGCGGCGGTGGACACAATATGACCGTTTACAACGAGCGTTTCCAGGTCGGAATGCGCGATCGTGAGATAGATGTTGGCGCCCTGGCCGATCAAGCCAAACGGCGTGTTGTTGTTGGGCGCCGGGGGCAGCATGACCGCCTGGTTGGTCACGCCCAAACCGGGCATTCCGTCAGTGGAGAGGCTCACCTCCGCGACCGACCCGGTCTTTTCGGTGTACGCGACTCCGCCGGCGTAAGTCACGATCTGCGCCGCGCTCTTGTCGGCCAGGAGCAGTTGTACCTGGCCGTCCGCTGGCGTCTGTACCGTGTTCCCGTAGACCGGGAACGATTCGGCCATCGTCAGCTCCAACACTACCAGGTGGCCACTTCCGAACGCGACCGATACCGGCTGCGAGGCGGTAGCGATCTTCTGCGTGGGCTGCATGGCGTCACCGCGGCGGACGAAGATGGTGACGTTGCCCGAGCCGAAATTGACTACGGCCGCAATCTTGCCGTCGACGGCCACGCCGCCGGCGTTACCGCTGGCGCCGCCGTTTCCTCCGGTGGCGATGTAGGTGGTTTGTTTGGTGCGGGTATTCACGACCGCCAGATAGTTGGTAGTGCCGTTGGTGGCGGTCAGGAACAACGGGGCGGGGGCGGTCTGCGCTTCGGCCACCGCGCCTGCCCGTGTCTGATCGGCGGCGGCCGCCGTGAATGCCGCGGCGGCAAAAATCAGCGGTAAAGTTATCTTCTTGGTTAACATTCGTTTTCCCTCTCCTTGATGGGCTCTGCCTGACGGCAGGTTGCAACTTCACATCTGTATTCGCCCGTTGCGCGGGAGAAGTCACGGTCCCAGGAAGTTTTTTTTGCGGCAGACCGATTCCGGAACGTGAGGAAGGGCACGGCCACGCGCCGTCCTCGCAGGATTCTTAGGGTCATGTGGCGCACGCACTCCTCCGCGCTCCTGCGTGCCGCGTCGGCACTCATGCCGACGCCTGCATTTCCAGGACGCAGAGGCGTCGAGTGGGACTCGACGCTGCACCGAGGAGTGCGTGCGCCACGCGAGAGTTCGAGAAGATCCGAAACTACATCGAGGAAAATCCCGTGCGGGCGGGGTTGGCGAGGGAAGCCAGGGAGTATCGTTGGTCGAGCGCGGGCCGGCCGACGGGGGCGTCGGCCGCGGACCAGGGGGTCCGCCCCACCGACGTCCGGCGGCTGTAAGTCTCGGGCACGCTCAGATTCGTTCGACCGGCGTGCACTTTGACCGCTCCCTCATTTCTGAGTCGCGCACACCTGCGTGATTGAGCGGCCGTGCCGTAATCCGGCGGTGTTTTATGATGGAATCATGCGCCGGCTGGCCGCCCTACCCCTGGTAATTGTCTCGTTCGTCTCGGCGCAGACCCTGCCGCCGGAAATGCTCGGCGGATTGCAATGGCGTGGCATCGGACCCGCCGCTACCGGGGGCCGCATCGCCGACCTGGCCGTCAGTGAGGCGCCCGGCGAACCCACCACCGTCTACGTCGCCACCGCCACGGGAGGCGTCTTCAAGAGCGACAACGCCGGCGTTTCCTTCGCGCCCGTTTTCGATCGCGCCGGCGGCATGATGTCCATCGGCGCCGTCGCCGTGGCGCCCTCCGACCTGTCCGTAGTATGGGTGGGCACCGGCGAGGCCGACAATCGCCAGAGCTCCTCCTGGGGCGATGGAGTCTACAAGTCGGTCAACGGCGGCCTCACCTGGCGCAAGATGGGGCTCGACGAAACCCGCCACATCGGCAAGATCCTCATCGATCCCTCCAACCCGAATATCGTCTGGATTGCCGCCGTGGGCCACCTCTGGGGCTCCAACGCGGAACGCGGCGTTTTCAAAACCACCGACGGCGGCGCTACATGGAAGAAAGTTCTCTATAAGGACGAAAACACCGGCGCCATCGACCTCGCCATGGACCCCCGCGATCCCAAGGTGGTCTTCGCCGCGCTGTATCAGCGGCAGCGCAAAGGCTGGGGCTTCAACGGCGGCGGGCCCGGCAGCGGCATCTTTCGCACCACCGACGGCGGCGCCACCTGGACCGAGTTGCGCGATGGCCTGCCGCCCGGCGACAAGGGCCGCATCGGCCTCGCCATTTCAGCCACCGACGGCCGGGTGGTCTACGCCGTGGTCGAAGCCGACCCCACCGATCGCCCCAACGGCGGCGTTTTCCGCAGCGTGGACCGCGGCGAGACCTGGGAACACCTGTCGAGCCTCGACCCGCGGCCCATGTACTACAGCCGCATCTATCTCGACCCCAAGGACGGCAACCGCGTCTATCTCATGGGCTCCAATCGCGGCCTGTGGATCTCCGACGATGCCGGCCGCAGTTTTCGCGAGGTCTTCAGCCACGTCCACGGCGAAGACCACGTCTTGTGGGTCGACCCCAATAACCCCAACCGCCTCATTGTCGGCGGCGATGGCGGGGTTTCCATATCGTTCGACCGCGGGCTCTCGTGGCTCTTCCGGCTCAACCTGCCGATCGGGCAGTTTTACAACATCGCGGTCAACAACCGCGACCCGTATTCGATCTGCGGCGGCCTGCAGGACAACGGCAACTGGTGCACTCCCAGCGCCTCCAGGATGGCCTACGGCATCTCTTTCCAGGACGCCTTCAATATCGGCGGCGGCGACGGCATGCAAGCCGTTTTCGAGGACGATCACACCGTCCTGGTGAGCTCACAGAGCGGCAGCACCGCGCGCCTCGACCTGGATAACATGGAGCGCCAGGTAATCGGCGCGGTTCAGGCGCCCGAGCGTCCGCAGCCCGCTTACCGCTGGTATTGGACCACCCCGCTGATCGTTTCCAGCTTCAGTCCCGACACTATTTACACCGCCGCGAACGTGCTGTTCCGCTCCGGCGACCGCGGCGTCACCTGGCACGCCATCAGTCCCGACCTGACCGCCGATATCGACCGCGAACAGCTCCGGATGATGGGCGGCCCGATACCTCCGCGCGCGCTGTCCCGCGATGACGGCCAGACGAATTTTTCCGCTCTTACGGTCATCGCCGAATCGCCGCTCGATAAGAACCTGCTATACACCGGCGCGGACGACGGTGCCGTCCAGATTACCCGCGATGGCGGCAAAGAGTGGACCAATCTTACAGCCAATCTTAGCGGGCTTCCGCCGCGGCTGAATATCGGCGGAATCGTAGCCTCTAAGTACTCCGCAGGGCGCGTCTATCTCACCGTGGACGGGCACTTCAACGACGACTACCACCCTTACATTTTCGTAAGCGAGGACTACGGCAAGAGCTGGCGCCCGATTGTCGAGGGCCTGCCGCAGACCTCGGTGCATCGCCTGCGCGAGCATCCAACGAATCCTAACCTGCTGGTCGCGGGCCTCGAAACGGGCGTATTCGCGTCCTTCGACCGCGGCGCGCACTGGACCACGCTCGATACCAACCTGCCGCCCGTCCCGGTCTACGATCTGGTCTACCAGGGGAGCGGCAAAGCGCTGGTGTTAGGCACGCACGGGCGCGGAATCTGGATTCTGGACCACGCGGAACCGCTGGCTCAGATCACGGCCGCGGTGCTGAACGGTCCCGGGTATCTGTTCCCCGTGCCGCCAACGCATTACCGGAATATCTATAGCGGCCAATATTGGTTTGGCGCGGGTGAGTTCTTCGCTCCGAATCCTCCCCAAGGTGCGGTCATTACTTATTACTTACCAGCGGGCTCGGGCGATGTCCGGATTGCCATCGCCGATTCCGCCGGCAACACCATTCGCACCCTGCGCGGCCCGTCTCAGCCGGGGATCGATCGCACCTGCTGGGATCTCCGCCGCACCGCGGCGCTCGATAACGCAATTCCGCTGCCGGGCAATTGCAATGGCACTACCGGCCGCGCCGGCCCGCTGGTATTGCCTGGGAATTACACCGTCACCGTGACAGCCGGGGGAGGCGAGGCGCTCACCGGCCGTGTGACGGTCGAGCCGGATCCGCAGTTCCCCATCTCGGACGCGGACCGCAAGACCCGCGAGGCCGCCGTGATGAGCGCCTATTCGCTGCAACAGCAACTCGCCGCGGCACGCGCCACCTACCAGGCGATGGCGGGGCAAGTCGCCGCCGCGTCGATAGACCGGGTTCCGGCGCCGGCGATCGACAAAGTCTCCGCCGATGCCTCGCAAGTGCAGGGCGAAATCTCGCACGCGCTGACCGAGGCCTACAATCTGCAGACTGCCATCGACGCCTACCAGGGTCTTCCGACCGCCGCGCAATTGCGCGATCTCGACTGGGTCTGGCAAGACGCCATCGCCGGCGTCACCGCGCTGAACCGCTTGATCCTGCAGGATCTGCCGGCGCTGGGACTCTCCGGACCGCCGCCCGCGCCAGTGCCGGTCAGGCCGTAAACGGAGGCGTGGCGTTCGAGACTGCGAACTCCCCTCCTCGGTGCGCACGCGCCTGCCCCGCGACGCCCGGAGGCCGGACCGTTTTGCGGCGTGCCCGCGAGGGGACGGTCCCCGCCGGCCGAGGCTCGTAACTGCCGGCGCGGCAGCGTGAGAGGCTGCGCCCTCGATCCCGCCTACAGCTTCATTCTTTCCAGCTTGCGGTAGAGCGTCTTGCGCTCGATGCCCAGAATCTGCGCCGCCTTGCTTTTATTGCCCCCGGTGGCGGCCAGTACGCGGCGAATCTGGTCTTCCTCCGCATCCGCCAGAGTATCCACCGGCTTCTCGCGCGATTCCATGGCGGTGAGCGCCTCGTGCACAGCTTCTCCGTCGATGCGCTCGGCCAGTATGGTGAGCCGCTCAATGACGTGCTGCAATTGCCGCACGTTGCCCGGCCAGGTGAATTCCTGCAGCGCCTTGACGCCGGAATCCATCAGCTTCACTTCGCGGCTGTAGCGCTGTTTGTACTTGCGAGCGAAGAATTGCGCCAGCAGCGGAATATCCGTGCGCCGCTCGCGCAGCGGCGGCATGACGATGCGCACCACGTTCAGCCGGTGCCACAAATCCTCGCGAAACTTGTTCTCCTGCACCATGCGCTGGAGGTCGCGATTGGTGGCGGCGATCACCCGCACGTCCACCGTCTTCGAGCGCGAAGCGCCCACCGGGCGGATTTCGTGGCTTTCCAGAAAGCGCAGCAGCGCCAGTTGGAAATTCTGTTCGATGTCGCCGATTTCGTCCAGGAAAACCGTGCCGCGATTGGCCGCTTCGAAAACCCCCACGCGGTCGCGGTCGGCCCCCGTGAACGCGCCGCGCATGGCCCCGAACAGCTCGCTTTCCAGCAGCGATGGCGCGATGGAGCCGCAATCCACCGGCACGAAGGCCTGGTCTTTGCGCGGGCTGAAGCGGTGGATCATGCGCGCCACCAGGTCTTTGCCGGTGCCGGTCTCGCCTTCCACGATCACCGTGGCGTCGGTCGGCGCCGTCTTGGAAACGGTCTTATAGACTTCCACCATTCCGGGCGAGATGCCGATCATTTCGGTCTCCGGCAGGTCCTCTTCGTGGGCCTCGTCGCCGGCGCCATCGCGGGCGATTTCAGCGCGCGTGATGGCGTCCAGCAGAACGTCCAATTCGAACGGCTTGGCGATATAGTCGAAAGCGCCGCCGCGCGTCGCCGCCATAACCGTCTCGATGGTGCCGCGGCCGGTCATCAGAATCACCGCGCACAGCGGATCGCGGCGCTTGGCGGCATCCAGCACGTCGAGGCCGGTCCGCTCGTCGATATAGATATCGGTGACGACAATCGGGTAAGCTTCGTCCGCCAGCCGTTCGATGGCGTCACCCGTGGTGGAAACGGCTTCCACCGCGTACCCGTTGGCCTCCAGCGCGGTCTGAATAGTAAATTGCAGCGCCGGATCGTCTTCCACTAATAAGATTCGTTGCATTAATGTCGTTCCGCGGGACTGGGGGCCGGCGCCGGTATGGCGGCCGGCAACACCAGCGTGAAGCACGAGCCCTCGCCGGGCTGGCTGGTTACCGCAATCTGTCCGCCGTGCTGTTCCACGATCTGTTGGACGATCGACAACCCGATTCCGGTGCCCGCTTCCCCCGATTCTTCGGCTTTCCTGGTTCGGTAAAACTTATGAAAGATCTGTTTCACTTCTTTCTGGTCCATGCCGATTCCCTGGTCCGCGACGGCAATCCGGACATGACCGCGCTCGCCGCTGGCAGTAACCGTGACCTCGGTGCGCTGGGGCGAGTATTTCACCGCGTTAGTAAGTAGATTGTAGCAGGCATACTCCATCAGCTCGCGGTCGCCACTCAGTTGTAACTCGGCGGCTGCCGGCTTCACGATCAGGGCGATGCGCTTGCGTTCCGCCAACGGCCGCACGCGCGCCACGCAGACTTCCACCAGTTGCGCCACCGGAATGGCTTCATGCTTCAACTCCATTTGCCCGGCGGTGAGACGCTCCACGTGCAGGAAGACTTCCACCATGCGCGCCAGGCGCTTGGATTCCGAGTTGATCAGGCCGGCCACCTGCTTGCGTTTCTCCTCGGTGAGGGCGTACTTGGAGATCAGCTCGCTGGAACCTTGGATGGCCGAAAGCGGCGTGCGCATCTCGTGGGTCACAAAGTGCATGGCCTGCTGATAGCGTTCGCGGGTGGATTGCTCCATCCGCCAGTTGCGCCGCACTACCAGGTGGTAATACATGGCCGCGGTCAGGTCGGCCAGCACCGCGGCTGCCAGCGGGGTGGCCAGGGAAAAGACCTTCTGGTGAGTGAAGCATATATAAGGTGTAATCAGCGCCGCCGCCAACACCAAAGCCCCGCCGGCGTAGGCCCACCAGCCGGGCAGATAGCGGAACGCGAGGCCCGCGGCGGCGACCAGCGCGAGGCTGAAGAGGAGCACCCATTGCTCTCCCACGTCGGTGATGAACAGTTTCTGCGCGATGGTTTCAAAAGCGCTGGCGTTGATCTCGATCCCGGTGGTGCTGCGCCCGAAGGCGTAGGGCGTAAACAGGCGGTCGCGCACCAGGGTCTGGGCAGTGACGCCCACGAAGACGGCCTTGCCCGCGAACTGCGCCGCCAGCGAAGGGTCGTCCAGCAGGCGCACCAGCGACACTTTGGGAATGGTCACGCCGGGCGGGACGTAGCGCACGCGCATGATCCGTCCATCGTCCGTGCGCCGTGCGGGAATCACCAGTCCGCCCACTTCCACGTCGCCGGAGTGATACCGGCCTTGCCGCTCGATCGGCATGGGAGCGTTGCGACTGAGCCGGAAAGCCTCCAGCGCGAGCGCCCATCGGCGGTCGTGGCCGGCGATTTTTTCGAGCGAAATGGAGCGCGTAATCGAGTCGTTGTCATCCGGCTCGGCGTGCACGTGGCCGATGGCGGCGGCGCACCCGGCGAAGGGCTTGGGATCCTCCCAGCGCACCGGATCGTCCATTAGCAGGGCCGAAAGCACCAGGTGCGGCGTGTGGCAGAAGGCGTCTTTCAGGGCCCGGTCGGCGCTGGGATCGTCGCTGCGGTCGGTAAGCGTGACGTCGATGGCCACGGCGGTGGGATGGACTGCGGCGAGCAGCCGTAAGGCTTCGGCCAGGGGTTTGCGAATGTGCATCCCGCCGAAACGCGCCAAGGTGGCCTCGTCAATCGCCAGGATGGCGGATTGCGGCTGCCAGGGTTTCGGCTGGTACCAGCGGAAGAATTCGTCGTAGGCGGCGTTATCCAGGTCGGCACGGAAAAAGCGGTAGCTCCCGAGCCAGGCGGCCACAAATGCCGCCGCCAGCAGCCCCACATACGCCGCCGTGTTGCGCCAACCTCGCTGTTTCATCCCGCTTCCGTAAGGCCGCAAGGCCCGACAATCCTAGTATAGTGGGGCGGGCGGGAGCGGCTGCGCATCGTGGGTGCGCAAGCGTTTGGGGAATGCGTCCGGTCGCTTACGCTCGCGGCTCGGTAACCCCTGCGAAATCAGTGCGATCGTGTCGGAGCCGCGAGCCTGAATCGGGTCGTCGACGCGGAACTCGCCGAGCTCTCTGCCGAGATGCGCGCTTGCTTCCGCCATATTGCGATCCTCATTGAGGAATTCGGATTGGAACAGGTCCGGCAGCCGCACGTAAAGCACTTGCGAGGCCCGCTGTGGGAGATGCGCTTACAGGACAGGACGGGCATAGCGCGCGGCCTGTACGTCGCAACGGCTGGCCGGCGGGTGGCCGGCGGGTGGTAGTGGTTCGGGTATTTGGAATCCGGTAATGACCGAAGTAAATGACCTCCACAAGAAATGGATGAAGAGCAAGGAGTACCGCCAGGCTTACGAACAACTGGCGCCCGAGTTTGAGCTGGCGCGAGCGGTCATCGCTGCGCGCTTAAGCGCCCGCCTCACCCAGGCACAGCTTGCGCAGCGTATGGACACCACCCAATCCGTCGTGGCCAGGCTGGAGAGCGGACGATCCCGGCCGTCCACGCAGACGCTCGCGCGGCTTGCCGCGGCGACCGGCACGCGCCTGCGGATCGCTTTTGAACCGCAACGCGCGCGACATTGAGCGATCAGCGAGTCCGCCGCGCAGCCGGCGCCTTGCCGATCCGCGGATCGCGCGCCATCACCAGCTCGCAGGCCCGCTGCGCCGCCTCTTCGAAATCCGGCGCATCCGCCGGCAGCACCTGCCAGCCCGTGACTTTCTTGCCCAGCACTCCGATGGAGCGCATGTTGGGGAACTCGCCGCGCAGGCTTTCGTGATGCTCTCTCGTAGTGGCCAGCCAGACACCGTTGTCCGCCGAGTCGCCGGCCTTTTCGCGCAGGATGAGGACAATCCGGGCGCCCACGTAGACCGCCAGGCAGCCGAACATGGGGCGCGTGGTCGGGCGCAGCGCGGCCAGCGCGTCGAGCACAAACGCATACGGGACCGGCCTGCGCGTCTTGACCGGCCAGGGCGCGTCGTTCGGACGGAATTTCGCCATCGGAAATAGGATATACCGCCGCATCGGGTGGCGGCGTCGCAGATCCGCCACAGGAGTGGGCCGCCGAACACGTTTTCCGCACGGCCGGCCGCGCGAAACTAGGGGTTTTTTGCTGCGGCCTTTGGCGTGCAAGCTGCTGCCGCCGAGGAGGACCGCACAAATGCGGAACAAGACCCCCCACTCCGGTGTCTACAGCAACATGAATCGCCTGCTGCTCGTGCTGGCCTGTTCCATAGCCGCCCTGGCGCAACAACCTTCGCCGCAGGATCCGGTGGACGCGGCCATCCAGACCTTCTGGAGGATGGACAGTGCCCATTTCCAGGAAGCCGCGGCCGCTCGCGAGCAGGCGCGCGCCCTGCTGCAGCGCGTACCGGCCACCTCGCCGCGCTTCGCCGGTTGGGCGCAGCAGGTGGCGCAACTGTACCAGAATGCCGGTCTGAATGCCCAGGCGCGTGCGGTCCTGGAGGACGGCCTTGCCCGCACCGCTCCGCTGGGGGAATCCGACCCTTCCCCCATCGCCATGCTGAATGCGCTGGCGGGGCTCTGGCAGCAGGACGGCAGCCTGCTCAAGGCCGTGGGATATCTGGAACAGGCTGCCGCGGCACAAGCGGCCGCCCCTGTGACTGCGCCCGCGCCGCGCGCTTCGCAGGGCGCCGCAATGTATGCCGGCCGTGTATATGCCGGCAATTTCATCGGTGGAGGTTACTCCGGAAACGCGATCCAAGCATATATACGCCTGGCTGACCTATATCAACAACTGGGCCGGCCGGACAAGATAGCCGAACTTACCGCGAAGATCCAGACGCTGGCGGCAACCGACCAGCGGGCGCTGGCCAGTTTCTATGAGCAACTCGGCAAGTTTGCGGACGCCGCCGCCATCTATCGGAACCTCGCCGACCAGGCGAACGATCCGCAAGCCAAAGCTTCGGCCTTGCAAATGCTGGCTGGCGTTGCCGCGCGCCAGCAGCATTTCAGCGATGCCGTGGCGGCCATGGATGAAGCGATCGCGACGGTGCAGCCGACGGAGACTCCTCTCAGTTTCGGCCCGTCCTGGTGGATGCAGCAGACTCGGGCCATTTATCTGCGCGATGCCGGCTTGCTGGATCAGGCGGACCAGGCTTATCGGCAACTCCTGCAACAAAGTCACGGAGGCCCGCAGGAGACCCAGTCGTTGTCCGCGTATGCGGGCTACCTGGCGCAGACCAAGCGCGGCGTGCAAGCGCAAGGCCTGCTGCAAGACTATCTGGCGGACAACCCGAGCCTGGACCCACCGCAGCGAAGTAACATTCTCTATAGCCTTGCCAACGTGGCCAGGCAGTCGGGAGATAACAGCGGCGCCGATCGCTACCAGCAGGCGGCGCAGGCGTTGCAGCCGCCACCTCAGCCGCCCGCGGGAGAGATGCGCATCGCCGGGATTCTACAGGAGGCTCAGAATGCCGCCAGCCAACACCGCCTTTCCGATGCGTACCGACTGGCTGGCGATGCCATCGACGCCGCCCCGTCGGCTGCCGATGGGCAGCAGATCGAGTGGATGGCGCCCCAGATCGCAAACCTGTTGGCGGCACAAAGAGAATCGGCCAAAGCCGATCAGCTATTCCAGCGCCTGTTGGCCGTGGCGCAAACCTGGAAGGTGCACAGCGCGCAGCCGCTCCTGACGGTGACGCAGAACTATGTGCGTTTCCTGGAGAGCCAGCCGGAACGCCTGAGCGAAGTGCCCGCCGCTATCGAACAGTATCGCCAGGTTCTGATAGAGGCCAACGGGCCCGGCAGCGGCACTTTGGCCGAGCCCTTGCGCATGAGCCTGGAGTTTGCACGCGTTCACTCGCAATGGGCGCACGCCGCAGAATTGGCGCGCGCATTGCTCACGCTGCAGGAGTCGTTGAGCGGGAATACCAGCGACCCATACCTGGGCGATCTGCAAACCGTGGCGCGCATGTATCAGGCCGCCGGAGACTCCGCCCGCGCCCTGCCGCTCTTCCGCAAAGCCATTACCCTCGCCGACCTGCTGGCCACGCCGAACAACGACTGGCGCGGTGTGCAGACCCGCATGGACGCGGCCTTCGCACTGGCTGCCGCAGGCCAATTCGACGAGGCCGAGACGTTGGCAGAGGAGGCCGTGGCGCTGCAGCGGACGATGCGCAACCCAGGGCCGCCTGTGGAACAACAACTGGAGCAGATTCGCCAGATGAAGCGCGCGGCGGCCGCCAGGAGCGCCAGCCGCGTCCAGGGATAATCGCGCCGCCGGGGCGCGCGCCGCCGCTTTGTCGCATAATGGGGACCGGACTTCGCCTATGAACAAATTCGTCCTCGCGGCCGGCGGGTTGGCGATTGGCCTCGTGGCCGTCTTCGGCCTTTACTTGTTTGGGAAAGGCCTGCGCAACATCCGGATGGCCCTGGTCAGCGTGAAGTGGCCCACCGTGTGGCTGGCGCCGGCCATGGCAAAGCCGGTAGGCGGCTGATGCCCGGCGCTTACGCCGCGTTACGAAGCCGCGCCGCCGAGTTCGTGGCGCGCTTCTCCGCCGCCGGCCCGGTTCTGGTGCTCGCGCCCGTGCGGGCGGCGGCCGACGAAGTCGCCCTGGAAGCGTGCGCCGACGCCTTTCTCGACGTGCGCCGCCTGGCGCTGCGCGAGTTCGTGCTGGAACTCTCCGCCGCGGAGTTGAATCGCCGCGGCCTGGTGCCGGTGGGCCGGTTCGTGCGCGAAGCGCTGGCGGCGCGCGTCACCGCCGAAGCGCTCGGGCGCGGCGAGCTCACCTACTTGCAGCCGGTGGCCGGTTTTCCAGGCTTCCCGCGCGCTTTGACCGCGACCTTCGAAGAACTGCGGCTCAACGCCGTGGAACCCGAGCGTCTGTGCGCCTGCGGCGAATCGGGCCCCGACCTCGCACGCCTGCTCGCGGCCTACACCCGCGAGCTTTCCGAGCGCCGCCTGGCCGACCACGCCGCGCGGGTCCACCTCGCCCGCGACGCCTTTTCCGCCGGATACAACAGCCTGCGCCAGACCGCCGTGGTGACGCTCGATCTCGCCCCGCGCAGCCGCCTGGAACGCCAACTGCTCGCCTCCGTGCTGGACGCGGCGCGCTTCCCGCTGGAACTGCGCCTCACGCCGGATGCCGCCGAGCCCGCCTCTTCGCTCCAATCGTTGCAGCGCTATCTCTTTTCGAGCGACCCGGTCCCGGTGCGTGAGGAGGATGGCAGCGTGGTCATCCTCTCCACTTCCGGCGAAGCGCTGGAGTGCGTGGAGATCGCCCGCGCCATTCACGCGGCGGCCGCCGAGGGTGTGCCCTTCGACCAGATCGCCATCCTGCTGCGCTCTCCCGAACGGCATCAGCCGCTGATCCTGGAAGCGCTGCGCCGCGCCGGAATTCCCGCGGCCTGCACGCTCGCCACGCGCCGTCCGGATGTCGCCGGGCGCAGCCTCCTCGCGCTGCTCCACTGTGCCGACGAAGGGCTCTCCGCGTCGCGTTTCGCGGAGTACTTGTCTTTGGGGCAAGTGCCCGAGGGGGACGAGCCCGCCACGCCCGCGCAATGGCAGCGGCTGCTGGTAGATGCCGCCGTAATCGGCGGACTCGGGCGCTGGGAAACGCGCCTCGCTGGCTTGTGTGAGGAACTCCACCGCCGCCACGCCACGGAGGAGGACGACGCGGCGCGCGAATCGCTCGACCGGCGCATAGCGGCCGTGGAGAACCTCACGCGCCTGGCTCTGCCAGTGGTCGCGCGGCTGGCGGCGCTGCCGGCGCGCGCGTTGTGGGGCGAGTGGATCGCGGCCCTCGGCGAACTGGCCGAGTTCGCCTTACGCGAGCCCGCAGGCGTCATCGAAATACTGGAAGAACTGGAGCCGATGGCGGACATTGGCCCGGTGTCGCTGGGCGAGGTCCTGCTAGTGCTCGGACCGCGGCTGAATTCGCTTGCCGCGGCGTCCAGGGAATCGCGCTTCGGCAAGGTCTGGCTGGGCGCCGTGGAAGAGGCACGCGGGCTGGCTTTTCGCCACGTGTTCGTTCCCGGCGTGAACGAGGGTCTGTTCCCGCGTCCGCCGGCGGAAGATCCGCTGCTGCTCGAAGGCCAGCGGCGCGAGCTGGGAATCGAACTGCGCGCCCAAGATACCGAACTGCTGGGCATCGCGGTGGCCTGCGCCAGCGAGCGCTTGCACCTTTCCTTCTCGCGACTCGATCTGCTCACCGGGCGCGCGCGCGTGCCGTCCTTCTATGCCTTTGAGGCACATCGCGCGGCGGGCGGACGCGAAATCGCCGTGCGCGAATTCGAAACCCGCGCGCGCACCGTCACCCAGACGCGCATCGGCTGGCCCGCGCCGCGGGATGCCTCCTCCGCCATCGACGATGCCGAGTTCGATCTCGCCACTCTAGCCCCGCTCGCCGCGGGTTCCGGACAATATCTGAAGAGGCTGCCGGGCCGCTCGGTCGAGTCTCTGCGCGCCCGCTGGGCTCGCTGGCACAAAGCGTGGAAAGCCGCCGACGGCCTGGTGGTGGAGGAAATCGGCAGCGATGCCCTGACGCCCTATCGGCTGTCGCAGCGCGCCTGGTCGCCCTCCGTGCTGCAGCAGTATGCGCGCTGCCCCTATCGCTTCGCGCTGCGCGGCATCTACGGACTGCGCGCCGCCGAAATGCCCGCCGGCATTCAGCGCATGGACCCCGCCGCGCGCGGCGAACTTTACCACGCGGCGCAATTCGAACTGCTTCGCGACCTGGCGGCGGGCGTGCTGCTGCCCGTGACGGGCGACAATCTCGCAGCGGCCCTCGACCGGCTCGACGCCGTCCTCGACCGCGTGGCGCAACGCTTCGAAGCCGACCTGGCGCCGGCCATTCCGCAGATCTGGCGTGCGGAAATCCAGGCCATCCGCGCCGATCTGCGCGGCTGGCTGCAGCAACGTGCGTCGCTCGATGCGGATTGGACCCCGCAGTTTTACGAGCTCAGTTTCGGACTCCACGACCCCGCGGGCCGCGACCCGCGCAGCCGCAAGGAGGATGTGGAGATCGATGGCGGTTTCCGGCTGCGGGGATCGATCGACCTGGTGGAAAGGCACGCGAGCGGCCTGCTGCGCGTGGTGGATCATAAGACCGGCCGCGTGCCCGAACCGCGGCCCGAATTGGTGGGTGGCGGCGAAGTGCTGCAACCGGCGCTCTATGCCTTGGCTGCCGAGAAAATGCTAGGCGAGCCCGTGGCCTTCGGCCGGCTCTACTATGCCACCATCGCGCAAAACTATACCGCGGTCGACGTGCCGCTGAACGATTGGGCCCGCCAGCGCGCCCTCGCGGTGCTGCGCGCCATCGACGAGGCCATGCACAACGGCTTTCTGCCCGCCGCGCCGCGCAAAGACGGGTGTAAACGCTGCGAGTATGTGCCGGTATGCGGTCCGTATGAAGAGGAGCGCGTGGGCGACAAATCGCAGCCCGAGTTGAAATCTCTGAGGGAGCTGCGCACATGGCGATGAACCCGGACAAGAACGGGTCCGGCATGAACGGCCGTAACTGCAACCCAAGATGCCCTCGCTGTTCTAAACTGAGTTCATGGCCACGGTAGATCTGTTTGACCGGATTACGGTTGAGCCGGGTAAGTGCGGCGGGAAGCCGTGCATCCGTGGTATGCGGATCACAGTCCGGCGGGTTCTGGAATTGCTTGCGGAGTATCCGGATCGCGGTGGGATTCTGGCCGCGTATCCGTTTCTCGAACCCGAGGATTTCCAGCAGGCTCTACGTTACGCGGCGGCCACCGTGGATGACGAGCGACTGCCCACAGATCGAGTGGCGTGAGGCGGATTCTTCTGGACCAGGGGCTGGCTCCTCATGCGGCGGCGGTCCTTCGCCGGCAGGGATTTAACGCTGTTCCTGTTTCCGAGATCGGAATGGACCGGGCTGAGGACACTGACATCCTGCAGCTCGCAAGAAGCGACTCGCGAGTGTGCGTGACGTTGGATCACGATTTTCACGCGCATCTGGCTCCCAGCGTTCACGGACGACCCTCGGTGGTGTTGCTCCGTATTCAGGGGCTTGACGCAATTGGCCAGGCGGCTCTGATTCGGTCTGGATACCTGCAGTGTGAAGCAGCCCTCATCGAAGGGGCGGCGATTTCCGCCGACGGTGAGAGCGTTCGGATCCGGCGGCTGCCTCTGAAATAGGGGCACGGCAAAAAGCGCATCGCGCTGTATCGACCGTCCCCGGCGCGATACGGCGTCCACTACGAATGTCTAACCACCGGCACGAATCGCCCAAGCCTGAATACCGCCGAAGGACTTTCGCATGGTTATTTTCAGCAGCCCTTGACCTGTCTACAGCTTCAGGGTTCACACTGGAATCAGGACGATGCCGCTGACTGTCACCAATCTGGCGCGTGCCTGCATGCTTTCCCGCAGCACGCTGCTCTACTACGAATCCATCGGGCTGCTGGCGCGGCCCCGCCGCACCGCGGGGAATTACCGCGCCTATACGCCCAAAGATGTCGAACGCCTGCAGCAGATTTGCGTGTACCGCGACGCCGGCGTTCCCCTGGCCGATATCCGCTCGCTGCTCGACGGCGGACGAGACGACGCAGCCGCCGTGCTGCGGCGCCGCCTGGTGGAACTGAGCGCCGGAATCGAGCGGCTGCGCGAACAGCAGCGCGCCATCGCCCGTTTACTCAAAAGCGCACATAAACTAAGGAGCATTCCCATGGTTACGAAAGAAAAATGGGTGGCCATCATGAAGGCCGCCGGATTCAGCGAAGACGATATGCGCCGCTGGCACGCCGAGTTCGAAAAGGCCGCGCCCGGCGACCACCAGGAGTTCCTCGAATTCCTGCACATTCCGGCGGATGAGATCGGCCACATCCGCGGCTGGAGCCGCGAATCGCCCGCCACCGCGCCGACGACATAGTGTACGGCGCGCCCACCCTTTATACTCGTAAGCATGTCTGAGGATGGCGCCGCGCCGGCACCCGCAATCCTGGTCCGCGGCCTCAAGAAGTTCTACGGAACCAAGGCCGCGGTCGATGGCCTCGACCTGGAAGTGCCGCGCGGCTCCTTTTTCGGCTTTCTCGGACCCAACGGCGCCGGCAAGTCCACCACCATCCGCATCCTCACCGGCCTCATCCCGTATGACAGCGGGTCGGTCGAACTCCTGGGCTATCGCCTGCCCGAACAGGACCTCGAAATCAAGCGCCGGGTGGGTCTGGTCCCCGACGAATCGCTGCTCTTCGACCGCCTCACGGGCGTGGAGTTCCTGGAATTCGTGGGCCGCATGTACGGCCTCGCGCGCCCAGTGGCGATCGACCGCGCCCGCGGCCTCATGGACCTTTTCCAGCTCCAGGCCGACCGCAAGATCATCGCCGAGTATTCCAAGGGCATGCGCAAACGCGTCGCCATGGCGGCGTCGCTGATTCACCACCCCGAGCTGTTTCTCATGGACGAGCCCTTCGAGGGCGTCGACGCCATGGGCGCGCGCCTCATGAAGGACATCCTCCACGACCAGGTGCGGCGCGGCGCCACCATCTTCCTGACTTCGCAC
>Ga0182030_10005736_pt1 | contig 26294 bp, 22 predicted proteins | sample 812S3MmetaG_FD_121299 | JGI IMG/M metagenome (GOLD analysis project Ga0182030, IMG submission 121299) | Permafrost microbial communities from Stordalen Mire, Sweden - 812S3M metaG (Illumina Assembly) | ecosystem: Environmental > Terrestrial > Soil > Wetlands > Permafrost | place: Sweden...
CCAGCAACCACTCCAAAGCCTTGCCTTTTCGTAGTTCCGAGCGTACCGCGCCGGTCCGCCCGGCCGTGTCGAGCTGGTCGCGCAACTTCTTGGGCGTGGTCTCCATCCGCTCGGCCATGATCACAATCTCGGCCTCGAGCGCCTCGTCATCGATTTCAATCTCTTGGGCATCGGCTAAGGCCCGCAACCCCAGGTCAGCCTTCACTGCCTTGTGCGAATCGGCACGCACGGTGGCCAACAGGTCATCCGGCCCGGTGCCCGTGGCCTGTAGGTAGTCAGCCACGCTGATGTTCTGCGACTCCAACCGGTGCTGCAGATCATGCAAACGTTCGTTTACTTCGGCATCGACCAGCACTTCGGGCACCTCTTCGTCGGAGACTAAGTCGGCCAAGGCCTCGATGGTCTTTTGGCGCTGACCCATCTGGGTCTGCACCAACTTCACTTGCCCGATCCGCTTCTCAATGTCGTCCCGAAGCTCCCCAACAGTCTCGAACTCAGAACTCTCGGCCGCCCATTCGTCAGTGACCTCCGGCAGCTTCTTTACCTTGACGTCCTTGACCAACACCCGGAACGAGATCGGCTCCTCTGTCCCGGGAGCCGGGGCAGTGAAGGCCAAAATGGCTCCGGCCTTGACGCCTCGGACTTCATCATCGAGTTCGGCCACCACGTTGCCAGCGCCCACTTCGTACAAGTAATCGTCGACCCCCACCACTTCGGCCCCATCGGCGTCATCGCCGTGCAGGTCGATGCTGATGAAGTCACCGTCTTGGGCCGGACGACCGACTGCTTCAAGCTCGGCGTCGTTCTCGCGCAAACGGTCGACCTGATGATCGATCTCCTCTTCGCTGACCTTCAAGCCAGGCAGCGTGACCTGGAGTCCGTCATAGCCAGGAATCGACACCGTCGGACGTACTTGGACAACTGCGTCGAACGACACGGCGCCGGCATCTTCGCCAGAGGTGATGTCGATCTCAGGCGGGGCAATCGGGTCGACCTCGGCGTCGACCACGGCCCGGGCGTAGAAGTCGGGCAACGATTCGCGCAGGGCTTCGGCGCGCAACGCACCGGCACCACCCATGCGGGCTTCGAGCACCTTGCGAGGTACTTTGCCGGGACGGAATCCCGGTACACGAATTTCCTTGGCCAGAGATTTCACCACGTTGCCGAGAGCACTCTCGAACTCCGGTTCGTCAATCTCCACACTCAGGCGGACGAGGTTTCCCTCTAATGGCTCAGCAGTAGCACGCATCACGAGCAGCACACCTTAATGTGCGCCTTCAGGCGTCCCGCGCCAGGGCACTCCGCCGCTGACAACTCCACTGCGGGGAACGCATCCCCGGACCGCTCAGATCATGAAGTTCATGGCGCCGAGCACCGCCTGGGCCAGGGCCGGGTCACCTTCCACCCCTATCCCTCCGGCGGCATCCACCTCGTTCGCCGTCGATCGGCCACAACCGAGCCGCACGAAATCGAGGCTGGAGAGCGAGAGCCTGGCCGTAACCTCGTCGCCGTCCGAGGCCGGAGCGGCCCGACCATTGCGGATCACCAAGGCAAAGTGCCGTTCATCGGTGCCTGGCCCAGCCAGATCGAACGCCACCACGCTGCCTTCGGGGGCGGCCGCCTTCTTGCCCACCACGAATCCCATGGCCCCTTGCACCCGGTCTATGGCAATCGCACTCCCTAGACCACCAGCACCGCCCGGGCGAGTGACGGCTCGGCGGACATCTTGCTCATGGACCCAGCTGTCGAAGACCCGCAGCTCCATGAACTGGGCGTAGGGCACTTCACCCGCCGGGCTATACCCGACCTTGGCCCAGGCCTCGTCGTCGAGCTCGGTCAGCGCCGCCAGGCGGGTCTCGGTCACCTCTTCGAATTCCGCCAGTACGGCGTCGGGGTCACTGGCTCGGCGCACCGCCACCCAGGGCTCAAGAGAGGCCGCAAAGTCGTTCTTGACGTGGTCGCCCAGCGGCTCATCCCAGGCGGGAGCCTCCTCCCCCAGCAACATGCGCTCAATCCCGATGATGTGGGAGAACTGGTCTTTGACGCTCCAACCGGGGCACGCCGTCGCTCGGTCCCACTCCCCGGGACCCAGGTCCCGGCCCACCTCAGCCAAGGATTCCCAGGTCTCTGCAAGTGCCGCCCGAGCTACTGCACCTCGTTCGCTCCAGCCCTGTTCTGACATCATTTCGCTCCTTCTGCGTGCCTGAGCGTACTGGCCAAACCGTCAGCTTGGCGTGAGTATCCCCCCCTTGGCTCGTGCCTGCCGCTAACTTTCGAATCCATCGGACCCCACGATGGGCCCGATCGTCCAGGGGGCTCACCGAACAGAGGAGTTGTGATGGCGAATTTTGAGGGTTATTGCGTCAAATGCCGTGAGAAGCGGGAATTTGATGGACAAGAAGTGGAACTGGCCAACGGCCGTCGTGCCGCCCAGGGCCTCTGCCCCGTCTGCGGCACCAAAATGAACCGCATTCTGGGCAAGAAAAAGGACTGAATCACTTCACGTTGCATCGCCTGACAGGCACGCTGAGACTGGGCGTGTCACCATCAGTACATGCATGAACTGATTGTTCGGGGTGGCACGCTGGTCGACGGTACTGGCGCTGAACCCAGAACTGCCGATGTCGCGATTGACGGCGGGCGTATTACCGACGTCGGGAACCTGAGCGGCACCGCCGCTCGCACCATCGACGCCGACGGGCTCCTGGTCACCCCGGGGTGGGTGGACATCCATACCCACTACGACGGCCAGGCCACCTGGGATTCCGAACTGGCTCCCTCGTCCTGGCATGGGGTCACCACGCTGGTCATGGGCAATTGCGGCGTCGGCTTTGCCCCGGCCCAGCCGGATCGCCACGACTGGCTCATCGGCCTCATGGAGGGCGTCGAAGACATCCCCGGGGCCGCACTCAGCGAAGGCATCAGCTGGGAGTGGGAGACCTTTCCCGAATACCTCGACGCCCTCGAACGCCGTCAGTGGACGGTCGATGTCGGCACTCAGGTCCCCCACGGGGCCGTGCGGGCCTATGTCATGGGCGAGCGAGGGGCCCGCAATGAGCCGGCTAATCCCGAAGAGATCGACGCCATGCGAGCCATTGTCCTCGAAGCCATTCGGGCCGGAGCCTTGGGCTTCTCCACCTCGCGCACCATCGGGCACCGGGCCATCGACGGCGAGCCCGTGCCAGGCACCTACGCCGCCGAGGATGAGCTCTTCGGCATCGGCAGTGCCTTGGCCGAAGCTGGCACCGGGGTCTTCGAGTTAGCTCCCGTCGGCTCGGCCGGCGAACTCTTGCTCGATGCAGTAAAAGAAGTCGACTGGATGCGCCGCCTCTCAGCCAAGATCGATCGACCGGTCACCTACGTACTGCTGCAAGTCGACGATGAGCCTGAACTGTGGCGTGCTCAACTCGCTGCTTCCTTGGAAGCGTGCGAGGAAGGTGCTCGCCTGCACCCACAGATAGCCGGACGGCCCACTGGAATTTTGTCGGGACATCACACCACGCTCTGTCTGTTCGACAACATGCCGGTGTATCAAGCCCTCAAGGCCAAGGGACTCTCAGACAAAGCTTTCGCGGCGGCCCTGGCCGATCCCGAGTTGCGGCGCCACATCGTTGAGTGGACTCCGGACTCCCCCGCCCAAGCAGCCGAGATGGACAAGGCCTACCACCGCACCTTCGTGCTGGGCGACCCACCCGACTATGAGCCCGGACCGGAGAAGTCTTTGGCCGGACTGGCTGCGTCATCCGGCCGCACCGCCCTGGAAGTGGCCTACGACTTCATGGCGGAAAACGACGGAGGTGGACTGCTCTATATCCCCATCCTCAACTACGCCACTGGCGATCTGGACCATGTGCGTGAAATGCTCCAGCATCCACGCGGCGCCCTGGGACTCTCGGACGGCGGGGCCCACACGGGCACCATCTGCGATGCCTCCATGCCCACCTTCATGCTCACGCACTGGACCCGCGACCGCAGCCGGGGTGAGACGCTGCCTCTCCCGTACATCATTAAGAAGCAAACGCACGACACCGCTCGCCTTTACGGCATGAGCGATCGAGGCACGGTAGAGGCAGGTGCGTTGGGCGACCTCAATCTCATTGACTACGACGCCCTCTCCTTGGGCGGTCCCTACGTGAAGGCGGACCTCCCGGCCGGTGGGAGTCGACTGCTGCAACGCGCCGAGGGGTACGTGGCCACCATAAAAAAGGGCACAGTTACCTTCGACCACGGGGAGCCAACTGGTGAGACTCCCGGGCGCCTTGTACGAGGAAGTCGCTGAACCCGGCAAACTGCACCCATCATGAATCAGCCTGAGACCCGGTACGCCCTCCGCGATGGGAACCACATCGGGTATCAGGTGTGGGGTTCCGGCCCCATCGATGTCCTCGAGTTCAACAACGGCCTCATGATCTCGATCGATGAGACCTTCGAAGAGCCCAACTGGCTACGCTACGAAGAGGGGTTGGCTGGGTTCTGCCGGTTGATCCGTTTCGACGCCCTCGGGCTTGGACTGTCCGACCCTTTCCCGCCCGGCGTCAGCCCCAGCGTTGAAGGCTGGGCTAAGGACGCGTTGGCCGTGTTGGCCGACGCCGGCAGCGAACGCTCTGTGGTGCTGGCGACGAGCGGTGGGACCTTGCCAGCGCTGTGGTTGGCCGCTCATCACCCTGATCGGGTGACGTCGCTCGTTGTGGTCAACGGTACTTCACGAGTTCTTCAGACCGACGACTACCCGATCGGCGTCCCAGAAGAAGTCATGGAGTCGATCCCGCGCAACATCGAGGTACCAGCGTCGACCGACGAGGTGCCCCAAGACATCGCCATCTATGCGCCAAGCATGTCCCATCGAGTCGGCTTTCGGGAGTGGTGGGGGCGAGCGGCCCGCCGTGGCGCCAGCCCATCCACCGCCATCGCGTGGAACCTGGTCACCTTCTCGGCCGATGTGCGGTCGTCTCTCCCGGATATCTCCTGTCCCACCCTGGTCATCTCGCGCGCCGACATGTTTGCCGATCTGGTGGAGCACGGTCGCTACCTCGCTGACACCATCCACGGTGCCCGCTTCGTGACCTTCCCGGGCCCCGACATGGTGGCCTGGGCCGGCGAATTCGATGACATCGTCGACGAGATTGAAGAGTTCGTCACCGGCTCACGCCGAGGCCACCAACATGAGCGCACATTGGCCACGGTGCTCTTCGCTGACATAGTGGATTCGACGATCCGAGCTGCCGCCGCTGGTGACCGCCAATGGCGCAGCGTGCTGGACGAGTACGACGTCAACGTCCAACGACTGCTGGCTCGATACGACGGCACCCACGTCAAGAACACGGGCGACGGCACCCTGGCTCGCTTCGCCAGCCCGGCCCAATCGATCCGTTGTGCGGTGGCCATGGTGGACACGGCCAAGAATTACGGCATTGAGATCCGAGCCGGACTCCACGCCGGCGAGATCGAACTGCGAGGCGACGACATCGGCGGGCTGGCCGTGCACATCGCTTCGCGAGTGAGCGCGCTGGCGGGACCCAGCGAAGTGCTCACCACGGGCACGGTGCGCGATCTGGTCGTGGGTTCGGGCATCGTCTTCGACGACCGCGGTTGGCACAACCTCAAAGGTGTGCCCGACGAGTGGCAGGTACTTACGGTCACTCAGGTCTAAGCGACCGCCCTATTACCCCTCGGACCCGTATCCGGCGTTCTTGAGCATCCGACGAAGGTCGACCACCATCTGCGTGTCGATGTCCTTGTGCTTAGGCACCTCAATTGTCTCTGTCTCTTCGCCCAGGGTGATCAGGTACTTGCCCTTGTGCGTCTCTTCGACTTTGGCCACCGCCTCGAGCAACGAGAGGACGTCATGCCACTCAATGTTGTGCCCAGCCGGGTGCTGCAATATGTGCGCCAGCGTGTCTCGTTGATGATTGTTGAGATGAATAGGTTCGCTTGTCGTCGACATACTTGGCCTCTTTCTTCCGGGGATATTCGCGAGTCTCGGGCTCGACCCATCGTGTTGACCACGCTGTTGCACCCTCTTGGGTGGAAGTATCGCACCAAAGTGGCCCTTCGAGGATCTCGGCCCATCGACCCGATTACGCCGACCGGTGCTCTACCGATTGATTGGTACGTCCGATCCGGTCAACGTTGCGCCAGAAAGCGATAGCCGGCGCCTCGCACGGTAAAGAGGAATGGGTCCAGTCCCGGCCGATTGAGCTTTCGCCGCAGATAGCCGACGTAGACGTCCACGACGTTGCTGCCCGGATCAAACGAGTAATCCCATATATCGACCACCACCAGCTCGCTTGAGGTCGGCTGCTCGGAACTGCGCAGTGCCGCTTGGATCCGTGCCAGCAGTTCGTCAAACGAGAACGGCTTGGTCACGTAGTCATTCGCCCCCGCGTTCAACCCCTCAACCTTGTGAGATATTTCGGCACGAGCCGTCAGGATGATCACGGGCATCTCGAAGCCATGCTGACGCAACCAGTGGAGCACATCGAGACCTTTCCGCTTCGGAAGTCCGAGATCGAGGAGAATGATGTCGAACTGATTGCCCGCAAGGTTGCCGAAGGCAAGACCAGAAAGAAGCCCTGCGCTCTCTCAAGCGCCAGCTCTCCAACGCCGTCTACCGCCAGCTGCTCCTCGACGCCCAATAGGGGGTCCGGGAGGACACCCAGGGACGACTCATTGCCTGCGTGACCGGCTCTTCACCCTGCGCGACCGGTTCTTCGGCAAAGTCACTCCCGAAACCAGAGAAACTCTACGCCGCCATGTTCCTTGATGACGGCTCCATTCGTCGCGCCCTGAATCGCCCGAAAATGGGGTCTTGACTCAAAGAGGATTCGATTGGTACGCCCGACTTGTTGGACGCCAGAAGCGATTGCTCAAACGAGGAAATGAGAGTGGCTAGATCGCCTACGCTTTCGACGGTGACTCGTGCCATGGAAAGTATCCGTCCAGGGTCCGAGAACCCACTTCTTGGGAGCGTTGTCCAAACAACCTCCCGATGCGGGCAGCCGGAAAAGAGCAGTTCAGAGGTAGAAAATAACGGGATGTGGCGCAGCTTGGCAGCGCGCCTGCTTTGGGAGCAGGAGGTCCGGGGTTCAAATCCCCGCATCCCGACCATTTGCGGTAAACCCCATTTAGTGGACCGCGCTTATGACAATGCGGCCTGGTTGATGTTGGCTGAGGCTTAAGCCTCGAGTTCGTTCGGGGTGAGATAGCCGATCCCGAGATGTCGTCGGCCCTGGCTGATGGGCACGGCGGTCCAGGTCGGCCTTCCAACTCCGTTCCCACCGCACCCCACCCACCTCCGCCTCATGTACCGTGCCCACCGTGTTCACCGTTACTGGAGTTGCGCAGAAAGATGCTTGGGACCGCGATGTCCTTCCCCCCGTCGAGAACGTTCGACCAGGAATGTGGTCCATCCCAGTACCGATACCGAACAATCCGCTGCGCTATGTGCTGGTCTACGCCATAGAGCTGAACAACGGCATCGCCCTCGTCGATGCCGGCTGGCCCACCAACGACGCTTGGGACGCCCTCAACGCCGGACTGACCGAAGCCGGCGGCTCCATCAATGACGTCGAAGCCGTGGTCGTCACCCACCTCCACCCTGACCACTACGGGCTAGCTGGCCGGGTGCGAGAGACCTCAGGCGCCTGGGTCGGCTTGCATCCCGCCGATGCAAAATTGCTCGATTCCCGCTACCACGACACCGACGGCTTAATCGAACGGATGCGCGAGCTGCTCCAAATGTCGGGAGTGCCCGAAGACAAGTTGCCCGACTTGAATATGGCGTCGATGGAAATCAAGTCCACGCTCAACGTGGCCCTGCCCGACCGACTCATCGAGGATGACGAAATCCTCGACCTTCCCGGTTGGGACTTCAAGGCCGTGTGGACCCCTGGTCATTCGCCCGGGCATATTTGCCTGTACTCCGACCAACACAAACTGCTCCTCTCGGGAGACCACGTCCTCCCTCGCATCACCCCCAACATCTCGTTCCACTCCCAAGCCTTCGCCAATCCATTGGGCGATTACCTTGAATCACTGGCCAAGGTTCGTGGCCTGCACCCGGACGAAGTGTTCCCGGCGCATGAGTACCGGTTCTCCGGCCTCGACGAGCGGCTCGATGTGCTCGAAAAACACCACGCCGACCGCTTGGCTGAAATTGAAGGGATCGTCCGGCAACGACCGGGCATTTCAAGTTGGGATACCACCTTGGCCCTCACCTGGTCCCGACCTTGGGAAGATATTCCCGACTACATGCAGCGGGCCGCCAACGGGGAGACGCTGGCCCACTTGGTCCTGCTGGAGCGAGGCGGCCGGGTGAGGCGCGAATCGAACGTGCCGGCTCGTTTCTTTGTGGCTGAATAGACGAGTTCGCCGCTATTCGTCGGCTTCGGGGTCGGAGTTCTGCGGAAAGTGAGATGGAGGCGGATAGTTGGGCGGAGGTGGTGGTGAGCCAAATCCTCCGCCGCCCCCGGGAGGTCCGCCTCGACGGGAACCGCCCCGTCTATTCATGGTGAACGTAAAAGCGATCACTCCAATGATGATGACGATGTACGCGTAGTGCAGCGTGTTGTAGGCCGATCCATGCAGGTGAAACACGGCCGTCCCCACCAACAACGCCACTAAGAGGCCCAGACGGATGTAACGGAGGCCAGGACTCCGGCCACCCATCCCGCCCATGCCACCGAACATTGGCGCAGTGTAGGCCGCGCCAGCGCCGCGGTTTAGGCGCGATGCAGGGTCACGCTGCACCAGGCTCGCCGTCGGCACGAAGGGCATGTCATTCGCCGGTCGTACTTGCCCCGCGGTAGCCAAGCACCAATCGGAAACTGATAGATGAGCAAATCCAGCAACCCGATGCGCGACACCTGATGGCACCGTTGACATGCAACCGTGAAAGATCCTCGGTCAACCAACGGGTTGTCGGAGGTGGCGCGGACACTGTCAGATCCCGGTCGTGCTCCCGAGAACAAGGCCCGCTTTCCCACCGGCAGCGCAATGGTGTGGGCCGAGGTTGGATCAGGAGCCCCATCGTTCGCACTTTGCGCCGATGGCACCCAGAAGAGCGCCCGTTTTCCGAGTGGGTCAGGCGTCTTGTCACTCTCGGATCCAGACACTGACTAGATCGTCTCCATGGCCGCAAAGACCTTGGTCGCCAGGGAGCGATAGGCCACGGCGCCTGGAGACGACGGGGCGTGCTGGAGCACGGAACGACCGAGCCCGGGGGCTTCAGCAAACCGCACCGACTTGGGTACCGGAGGCTCAAAGACCGGCAAGTCGTACCGCTCCCTCACTTCGGCCAGCACCTGCTTGGCATGGGTGGTGCGGCCGTCGTACATGGTGGCGATCACCCCGAGGACGCGCAGATCTTCGTTGGCGAACTGGCGCACGTCATCAATGGTTTCCAGTAATTGACCGACCCCGCGATGACTCAAGGCTTCGCATTGCAGAGGGACGAGGACGGCTTCGGCCGCCGTCAGCCCGTTGATGGTGAGCACCCCCAACGACGGTGGGCAGTCAATGAGGATGACGTCGTGGTCCTTCAGCACCGACTCCAGAGCTCGGCCCAAAACGTGCTCACGCCCGGTGCGACTGAGGAGATGCACCTCGGCACCGGCCAGATCGATAGTCGCCGGAATGAGACTCAGGCCGGGAACACCTTTAACCTCAAGCCTGACCTCGTCCATCTTCGACCGGCGTACCAGCACATCGTGCAGCGACGCCGTGAGGTCATCGGGATCAAATCCCAAGGAAAAGGTCAAGCAGGCCTGAGGATCGAGGTCCACCACCAACACACGCTTGCCTTGCTCGGCCAGCGCCACCCCGAGCGACTGCACCGACGTCGTCTTGGCTACCCCGCCTTTTTGATTGGCAACTGCGACGACTTTGACCACGTCGGTGAGTCTACGACGACACGTTGGGATTCGAATTGGTGGACGATGCCGGGATGGGTCCGGACATGCGTCGGGTGCAAGTGCGCTCTCGAGGTTCTGTCACATCGATTGCGCTGGTGACGTGGTTTGCGACCATGCCCGTGTGGCCGCTTCGTCACCTTCGACGACCCAGATGGCAACGGCATTGTCTTGCTAGACACGGCAGTTCCTCAATATTCGGCCCTTGCTCAGTCGTCGGCGAGCGACGGCTTAGTGATAGGCGGCTTCTTCAAGCGATACATCGTGGACAAGATTACCCAGGGAGAGATTGATGTCATCGGCGTGATAGCCCCAGGTCGGCCCCTGTGCTGCCATCACTGTCGGTCGAGGATCTCCGGGCGATGTCTTGGTGGTGACCTGCAGCCACGTGACACCACCGCTGCTCTTACATTGCGCCGTGTAGAGGCCGGGGAACGTCACCCACGGGGTGGACACGTTGACACCAGGCACCGTCGCCGTGACCGTCGGGAAATACGGGGTGAGGTTTCCTACCCCAGCTCCAAAGGTTGAGGGGTTGACGCACGCCACCTGCTGACCAGCTTTCGCCGTCTGCTGCGACTGCAGGCTCACCCCTTGGCCCGGTCGACCAAAAATGGTATTGGCCGGGGGTGTTGATCCAAACGACGAATAGGCGATGACGCATCCCGTTTGATTCACACTCGCACAGAGAGGAATCTTCTTGAAGCTCCCGCCCACGGTCTTGCCGGTCGGCACTTGCACATTCCCGCCAGCGATGATGGCCGAGACAACCAGCTTGCGCAGTTTGGGGTTGGGGTCGATCACATTGTGCAAAAGCCGGATCAACATGGCCGCACCTTGCGAATGCCCAATGAAGATGATGGGGCGGCCGTCGCTGTCATGGGCGAGAAAGGTCTTCCAACCCGAGAGGAGACTGGCGTACGCAACAGCATCGGCCGTGGGATCAGCGCCCAAGCCCTTGGCCAGGTCGATGGTGGTGCGCTGTCGGTACATCGGTGCCCACACGTTGCAGACTTGGGAAAATTGAGCCGCCTGCGAAACCGCTGCGCCGATTTCGCCCGCCTGCACCTTGAGATTGGCATTGGGGGTGAGCTGCCTCGAGACGGTTGGATACACGTAGAAGCAATCGAATTTCGACGACGACGCCACCGCATTGGGCACCGCAGTGGTCGAACCGCTGGCGCTCACTGAGGTCGCCGTCAGATTGCCCGCACACGGGTCGGGCAGCTGTCCAGGTCGGCACAGCCACACTGTCTTGCTGCTGATGGCCTGCTGACCGTGCACAACTTGTGTCGAATTCGTTGCAGCTGATGCCGCCGATTCTGCGCCCGGGAGCATGATCATGGCACTCAGGGTCATGACGATGCCCAAAACTGCTGGGGCAGTCAGTGCGCCCGCCGTGGCCCGCCAATGTCCCTTTCGAAGCGCCCTCATGGTTGACCTGCCCTGATGCACGTGGATTGTGCGTCCCATCATTGCGCCCTCCGCAGGTGATTTGCCACGCGATGCCGTCTTCATCCGATAGTATCTGTAATCGATTACACATTCAACTGGAGCGTCATGGCCCAACGACGGCAATCCATGCAGGGGGAACGGACTGGCGTCAAGCAAGTCGCACAGGAGGCGGGCGTCAGCACGGCCTCCGTTTCGCGGGTGCTCAGCCATACGGGCTATGCCAGCGCCGACGTGAGGGCTCGGGTCACCCAGGCCGCCGACCGGCTGGGATACCAACCCGATGCGCTGGCCCGCGGTCTGCGCAGGCGGAAAGGCACCGCCTTGGGAATATTGGTGCCTGACCTCACCAATCCAGTGGCCTTGTCCTTCATCCGGGGCGTGCAGCACGTGGCACAACCTTGCGGATATGCGGTGGCCATCGGCGACGCCCAACGCAACGCCGACATTGAACGAGGCCAACTCGAACTGTTTGAAAGCCAGCGAGTCGCCGGGGTGATCATGGCAGGTGCCCTGCTGGACCCCAGCGGTGTTGCGGCACTTGGGACGGACATGCCGATCGTCCGCTCCCCCGCCGCCCTCGAGTCGAATGCGGCGGCAGAAAACGATGCCATCAACGATGCAGTCAGCGATCTAGCCCGACTTGGGCATCGCTCCGTGCTGTTCGTGAGCCGCTCCCCGTTCTCGCCGCAGCGTGACGCCAACACTCGCACTGAACTGCGTCGTAGTGCCGTGGTGGCAGCGGCGGCCCGGCACGACATGTCGGTCGATCACTGTTCGACGCCGATGGAGCTGTCCACGGCCGAAACCATTCGACGTCTGGGGCGTTTCATTGGGAAAACCAAATCTGGGCACGCCATCATCTGCGCCTCCCACCGACTCGCACCGCAGTTGCTGGGAGCAAGTGCCGACATGCGTCTCACGCTTCCCGACGAGCTCTCCTTCGTCTCGTTCGGAGATTCGGATTGGGCCAGGGCATATCGACCTGCCGTATCGGTGATCCGATTTGATCGCTACGCAGAAGCCCGCTGGGTCACCTACAACCTGCTCGTGCATTTGGGCGAATCGCCGAGCTCCGAGGAGGAACCGAGTGCACCCGCATATGTGCACCGAGCCTCGGTAGGGCCATGTCCGCCCCGTCAGACTTAGCGAATAGGGTCGGCGTACCGGGTCTCGCACCCTCGCCAGCGTGCGCACCGAGCGATACCCGGCTCGCTCGAAAGTAGGAAGTCAGGCTCGTGCCCGCAGTATCGATGAATCAGAAGGTGGCCGTCGCCGTCGTCTTCGTCTCAGCGATGTTCATGAACATCATGGACATCACCATTGTGAACGTGGCCTTGCCCACCATTGGACGAGACTTTCATATCGCCCCAACTGCGGTGGACGGCATTGTGATTGCCTACCTCGTCAGTCTGGCGGTCTTCATCCCGGCGTCCGGCTGGTTAGGCGACCGCTTCGGAGGAAAGCGGGTGCTGATCACTGCCGTCGTGGTCTTCACGGTCGGTTCGGCCATGTGCGGGATGGCTCAGAACATCACCGAACTGGTGGTGTGCCGCGTGATCCAAGGTGCCGGAGGCGGCATGTTGGCTCCTGTCGGGATGGCCATGTTGTTCCGGGTCTTTCCTCCGGCGGAGCGTATTCGGGCATCGAGCATTCTGACGGTGCCGACGACATTGGCTCCCGCCCTGGGGCCGGTTCTCGGAGGACTTCTTGTCACCGATCTCTCGTGGCGCTGGGTGTTCTTCGTCAACGTTCCGCTGGGCATCGCCGCCGTGACCTTCGGCGCGCTCTGTCTCGAAAAGTCGACGCCGCTCGACGCCGGGAGATTTGACCTCCCCGGATTCCTGCTGGGCGGAACTGGTCTGGGCTTGCTCATGTACGGGATTTCCGAGGGACCGCTCAAGGGATGGTCATCAACCGAGGTGGTGGGGGCTTGCCTCGCCGGTGCGTTGTTGCTGACGGCGATGGTCTTCGTCGAGCTCCGGGTTCAGCGACCCATGGTCGATCTCCGGCTCTTGTCGGGTCGATTATTCCGATCGGCCAACGGAGTGATGTTTCTCGTGTCGGCAGCCTTTCTCGGCACCCTATATCTCATTCCCTTGTACTTCCAAGACGCCCGTGGACTCAGTGCACTGCAATCTGGTCTCTCCACATTTCCCGAAGCGTTCGGTGTAATGTTCGGCGCGCAGTTGGCCAGCCGGATCATTTACCCGCGAGTCGGACCACGCCGTCATGTCACCTGGGGACTGGTGGGCCTGACCATCACACTGCTCTTACTGACGCAGCTCACCGTGACGACTAATCTCTGGTTGATTCGCGCCATCATGTTCACGCTGGGGCTGATGATGGCTCAGATCTTCGTGCCGACCCAGGCGGCCAGTATGGCCATGATCTCACCGGCCAACACCGGACGTGCCTCCACATTTTTCAACACCATGCGGCAAGTTGGGAGCGCCGTCGGTGTGGCGATCCTCTCGACCGTGCTTATCGGTGTGGGGACGACGCATGTGTCTGGCGGTGGATCTCAGCCCAACATGACCGCCTACCGCCTCGCTTTTGCTACCGCCGCCCTCTTCGCCATTGCCGCGGCCGGGTTCTCTCTCACCTTCCATGACAGTGATGCGGCAGAAACCATGGTCAGACGCCATCCCAAGGCTGCACGCAGCACTTCTCCACAGCCTGACGTTCGAGAAAGCCTGCCAATCACCCCGTAAGGGTGACGATTTCTTCAGCCAGACCTCTCAAAATGACCTCACGAAGCGGCGGACGCTCGGAAACGTGGGGGGTTGCATTGCTAAACGGGCCAGTTGAGTACCTGATTGTCGGATTTCGGGGAATGCAGTTGGCGTCTGAGATCACTAAAGAACTCTCAGATCTCGTTGGCGCAGGCACCATTCGACTCCTTGATGTGAAATGCGCCGTCAAAGCCGAAGATGGCTCACTGGTCGAAGTCGGAGACGAGCACGTCGAAGCATTGTCTGCCCAGGTCTCTCGCATTGGCTTTGAAGGAGACCTGATCAGTCCTGAAGATGTCGGGCTGACATCGTTACATCTCGAGCCAGGAACGTCAGCGCTTCTCCTACTTTGGGAAGACCTGTGGGCCATGCCATTGGCGGAAGCTCTGCGGAAAGCGAACGGAATCGTCATTGGCGTAGAGCGTGTGCCCCGCGAGGTCATCGAATTTGGATCAGACGCCAGTTAGAAGAGACCGAGTTGTCGAGCCCGTATAATTGCTTGGTCTCGATTTTCTACGTCGAGCTTTCGAAAGATCCGCGCCATGTGTGTCTTCACCGTATTGACGGAGATGCCACATTCCTCGGCCAATTGAGCGTTAGTCAAGCGACTAGGAAAATAGGAGAGAATGTCAGCCTCTCTACGGGTGAGCGGTTCGGCCGGCCCTCGTATCCACGCTGTGGCCGATGTTCTTCGAGCCCGTTCAAGAATCGCCCTACGAAAAGACTGGCGCTTTGCTGAAACTCCTGTCATGAGGTCAAGGACGATCGGTCCGGTCCTCACGAATACTTCGACCAACGCATGCTGTTCCCCGATGGTCATCGCTTCGTCGAAGTATTTCTTGGAACCATGCACTCCCGTCAGATGAGCGAGCCACGAAGTCAGAATCAACTTCTCAATCGATTGGAGAGGAATTCTCGGGTCATCCAACCAGCACGCAGCCGTAGCAATCATGTCGCCGGCGCCACTAATGTCTCCGAGGGTCAGCGCGCAGGCCACACTCTCGAAAGTCGACGACGGACCGCCGTTCGATTCAGCAGCGAGTACGCGTTGCGCCTCCTCGGGGTGGCCAGATACACGCAGGATTCGACTACGTAGTCCCAAGGTGCGGTCCGCCACGATCGGTGACGGATGGCTGGCCAGCTTCGTTGGTGAAGCCAGCACGGTGGCCATCGCATCATCAGGTCGACCTTCGGCCTCTTGCAGAAGCGCCAGCCCGAGTTGGCAGAACCACAACACTTGATTCCGCTGAGTCGGTTCACCCCGTCGCATAGCTTCGCTCAGCGCGACATCCGCCAATTGCGTCTCACCTCTTTCGAGACAGGCAAAAGCACCAGCCAAGTACGCATCGGCGAGTGACCCATGTGGCATTCTCCCGCTCTCGCGGGCCAGTTCAATCGCCTCGGCCGAGAAGGCAATCGCCGGGGCGGTGGCACCACACCAGGCATTCACGAGACCGAGCGAACCCACGACATGGATCTTGAAGATTGAATACGTCGCTCCTTCCGCGACCAGCGCTCGGTGCAGCCAGGCCCGGGCATCGGCAAACCGCCCAGCCATGAAGTGCGCCCGTCCGGCGCTAACTATGGCCACGGTTTCGATGGTTCGAGGAGTGGTGAGATGCATGACGAGAGGTACCTCTTCAGGCGGAGTTTCGGTCAAGGCCCGAAGCGCCCTCTGAGATGCACGTAACGACACTTCAGGATTCGCTCGGAGTTGAGCCATGCTGGAAAGAATCCCAAGGGCAGCGGTCCTTTCGCCCCGGGTGACTGCGGGATCGATGAAGAAACGTTGCAGAATGTCATCGGCTTTTGATTCGTGACCTTGCACGGCATGGAGCAACCCGAGAAGGAGCTCAACATCGAGCCGGCCACCCCGAACGGTCAATGGAATCTCCTCGATCCATCGTATGACCGTGTCCATCTCTCCCTTTTCAAATGCCTCGGTACCACGCGACAAGATGAGCTCCATGGCACGCGTCCAGGCTCGAGCCCGCAGGAGATACTCGATCGCGATGGTCACCTCTCCTCTCTCCAAGTGCCAGTCAGAGCCTTTGATGAGAAGTTCTGGTTCAAGTCCGGGCTTGAGCGATTGCAGTTGAAAGCGCAGGAGATCTCGGAAGAGATGATGGAATCGATACCATTCGCCACGAGCGTCGACCGGCAACAGAAACATCGATTGACCGGCCAAGTTGGACAAAATCACATGAGCGTCGTCCTCCCCCGTCAGCGCTTGCGCGAGGTCCCCGCAAATTTCATCTGCCACAGAGACTGAGAGTAAGAAGTCCAGCACTCGTTCCGGCTGCATCCGAAGTACTTCACCGCTCATTGAGGCGTACGAAGATGGACCACTGGCGGCGAACTGCTGAACGAACTCCTTTGGGTCAACGCCATTACTCAACCGCAACGCGGCAAGTTGGAGTCCAATGACCCAACCTTCGGTTTGCCTCACCAATTCAGCGACTTCGGCGTCTTCAAGATGCCAACCGCTAATCCTCTCGATCAGTGCACCGGCATCGGGCACGTCAAATGCCAGATCTTCCCGATGTAGTTCGCTGTTCTCATTGCTCATTTCCCGCAAGCCACTTCCGATCGGAAGTTCAACCCGTGTGGAGAGTATGAGGTGCGCATTGGAGGGAAGGAGGTGGGCCAATTGGGCGAGGTCCCTCAAGAGGTCGACGTTGGAAAGCTTGTGAAAGTCATCAAGAATGATGACGAGTTCGCCCATGCCGGCAATCTGCGCGACGAGTGCTTCGAGAAATGACGTCCCCATGCCGACGCCGCACATGAGAAGAAGCGGCCTGACTCTGTGTACTTGCGGATTCTTGACGGAAAGGCCCTGAAGTAACCGTCCAGCGAATCGAACGGCGTCGTTGTCAGATTCATCAACGAAAATCCAAATGACGTTGACCTCAGGATGTTCACTGACCCATTGGGCCAGCAGTACGGTCTTGCCTTCTCCGGCCGGGGCCATGATTGGGGTCATTGGAAGACTCAATGCCCCATCAAGGCGACGCACGAGTGCCGGACGAAAAATCTCGTGTGGTGGTGAAGCTGAAATCTCGGCCACGAGCGCTATCTACTTCCCCGCCGAAGGTCCCACTACACGTTGAGGCGAGAGGAACACCGCCCGTCGTTGTGGCACATGGCCCACGCTCCCAGCTCAGGTTTCGAGTGACGATACCAGATGCATCCCAGATCCCTCTGGCCGAGTTTTAGGGTTAGCACCTTCTCTGATGTCAGTCGTCGACAGTGGCAGCTTCAGTCATTATGTGAAGCCACTCTCACTGCGAACTGTGACCAACCAAGCTGCCGAACTCCAGGTCTCGATCTCAGGACAATTGATCTCACGTTTGCAGGTACGCGGGCCATCGACGATCCAACCATCCCGCAACGATTCCCTCAGTTCCAGTTCGGACACGCGGAGCGGCCCCAGTCACCCAGTTGTTGGTCACAAATACACGCGATGTAGTCCATTCCGACGGGTCGAACTGCATTAGCCAGGCTGGCGGCATAGCGAGATTATTCTGGTTTCTCGAAGACATGGAACAGCCGGCGGCCTACGACCACGTCGAACATCTCTCCCGTATGAGAAAAGTTGAGGGCATCGGCAACAACAAATCTGGCTTGAATTGTTTCGATCTTCGGCGAGTGGCGACACATCCACGCCGATCGCATCTGCTCCCCGATTCGCGCCCAAGGTGGCATGTTCGCCGGTGCCGCACCCCACACCGAGTATGCGGCCGGCAAGGAAACCACGGTCAGTCAATTCGACCACGGCCGGTTGGGCATGTCCTATGACCCATGCGGGAGCATTCCCGAGATACGCCTGATCCCAATCACTGCCGCTCTTGCTTGCCTTGTCGGAAGGTGCGGGTACCAGTGTCACCTTCGGCCCGACTGCCCAGCGATGTCGCCTATGAGTTAGTCACAATTGATGGTCCGGTGTCGTGCTCTTGGGCGTTGGATTCCGACAGCCCAAACCACCGCCACCAACGGCTCCGGAGTTGCCGCTCCGTCAACAGAGGTTCTATAGACCACAACACGACAACGATGGCTAACACCAGCGGGATCGTCCCCAGTTCGAAGCGGAGGCGGTTGTTCTCGGCCACATCAAGCAACGTCGCAGTGGCATAGACATAGGCCACGGTGCCCCACAAGAACGAAATGACTCCCACCACATTCCGACCAAGGTGGCGGCGGCGGATCCACACGAACAACGGAGCACCGATCAACGCGACGGCATAGACCAACACGGTGCTGTAGGAGATCTGGGACGCTGGCGGTGCCCGCCCGAAGAGGGCATGGAAAGCGGTGGTGGCGGACGGTGCTTCAGTGGGTTGCCATCCGATGACCTTGTCAAAACCGTCCACCCAGGGCTGGATCTTCAGCCAATTTTGATAGACGAATGGGTATTGGTCAGACGGGGTGAGCCATACCGCTGCTCCGATGGAAGCCTCGTGAAAGTAGGAGCCTGGTTCCAACTCGATATAGCGCAGGTCGTCGCCCAGAAGAAGCGACGACACGCGGACATAGACGATGTTGTTGAAGTTGGCCGCATGGGAGGTGTCAGCACGCTCGTCGAGAGCCGCAACTCCAGTGTGATGATCCGTTAGGAACTTTGGCGTATAGGCGGACACCGGCTTCCATGGACCCACGAGTACCAATGGGGGCAGTTTTTTCTCTCGCACCAGCTGGCGAAGCTGACCGCTGCGCGCCGCTGGTACCAGGGTCAAGTTGGCCAGATTCATGCCAGCCCAACTACTGGTCGAATACGTTCCGAACATGTAGGCGTCCTTGACCACCCAGCCGGTCACGAGAAGGACGGGGATGGCGGCCACAGCCACCACCTGCCGCACTCGATCGCGAACGACAAATGCCATGAGCAGAAGTACCGCCACCACCCAGATCGGCTGATAGAGGCTGTCCAAGAGCGCCAGTAAACAAATGCACGAAAAGAATCCGAATCCATACGCCCATTTCTGTGTGCGCAAATATCGAACACAAAAGAGTGAGCCGAGCGCCAACGCTGCCGCACTCGGATAGGCATAAAACAGCCAATTCTCGTAGAGAATGGTCGATGGACTCACCATGAGGACCAACGCGACGACGAGCGCGAGCGCCGTCGACGAGCGCAATTCGATCAGAAGCAAATAAGTGGCGATCACAAGAACGAGGCCGATCGCCATGAAGGAAACCCATGCACCGGGCTGCTGAAGACCACTGGGCAAATGGAGAAGCAATCCGCAGTAGAGATTCAGCAAGGGAGGCTGGCTATGCAGATTCCACACACTGGTGAACAGGTCGTGTTTGAGCAACCTCACAGCCAGGATCTGCTCGCTGCCCGAGGTCATGGGTGAGAGGTCGAATCGCACACCGGCCAGCCAGTAGCCGACTCGCGATACGGCGAAGCACACCACGATGATGACAATCGGGAGAAAGTGCCTTGAGCCAATAAGGCGGTGCAGGTGGGTGTCTGACTGTGTGCTTCGCGTTCGAATCTCGGCGGACTCGTAGGTTACGGAATGATCGACGGAAGGCGATGCCACGCCCGTCATGTTGACACCTCAGCGCCGCCACGATGCGGTGGCGACGAAAATGCGGAGCGTCTTCCCGGTCCCCGCTGCGTACTTGCGACTGGTCGTCTAGGACACGAGCCGATCAGCAATCTCTCCAAGATTCGAAGATAAGACCGGTTCGGAAGCGGCACGGGCTCTATTCTCGACTCCGTGAAGATTTCTCCATGGCCATCACGCCAGCCTGCGCTTGCTTCACGAGGAGTGCGACGATGCCAAGAGTGATCGGGCATTCCTGCCCCGGCCCCGACGACACTCGCCGCAAGGTGGGCCGTAGTGGCTGCGACTGATACTGGGCTGACGCCGGCCAAGCAGTCTCCGGCGCTACCCACACACCCAAGTTCAGGCCGCGACTTTCGCCCCGACATCCAGGGACTACGTGCCATCGCCGTGCTGGCCGTCGTTCTTGATCATTCCGGCCTGGCGGTGCACGGAGGCTATATCGGGGTCGACATCTTTTTTGTTATCTCCGGCTATCTCATCACTAGCCATCTGTTTGGCGAACTCTCGGGTTCCGGACACATCTCGCTGGCCCGCTTCTATGCCGGGCGAATTCGCCGCATTCTCCCAGCGGCGACCGTCGTTATTGTGGCCACGCTCTTGGCAGCCTGGAAGTGGGACCCGCCGCTTGAAATTCATTCAGTTGGGCTCGATGCCATTGCGGCAGCGTTCTTCTGTATCAACTTCCGGATCGCTGAGACAGGCGCCAATTATTTCGCCAATCCGGCGCCTTCCCCATTTCAGCAGTTTTGGTCCCTCGCCATTGAAGAACAGTTCTATGCGCTATGGCCACTGCTTCTCTTAGCCGTCAGCTGGCCGGCCAAACGAATGACCTCGAGTCGACGAGCGATCTCCATCACCCTGATCATCGTCATTGCCGCATCACTCGCTACCTCAGTCACTCTCACCAAGTCCGGCTCATCATGGGCTTACTTCGGGCTTCAGTCTCGGGCTTGGGCGCTCGCACTCGGGGCCTTGGTGGCCATCAACGCCGAGGGACTCTCTCGCGCCGTTCGCCGGATTGCCGGACCACTTTCCTGGTTGGGATTGGCGGCAATCATCGGTTCTGCGTTTTTTTTCACCACTTCCACTTCTTATCCGGGTATCGCCGTCGCCCTCCCAGTTGTTGCCACCGCCTTCGTGATCACTGCCGGTATCTCCGCCCCTCGCCGAGGCGCCGAAGCTTTCTTGGGGCTCGGTCCATTTCAATACATTGGGAAGATCTCCTATTCCTGGTATCTCTGGCACTGGCCGATATTCATCTTCCTGCCGGACTTCCTTGGTCACGTCGCCACCAACCAACAGATCGTGCTCGCCTTAGTTGGGTCATTCGTAGTCGCATCCGTCAGTTACGCAGTGGTTGAGCAACCGTTTCGAAGGAACCATAACTTGACCCTCTACCCGCGACGCGGTCTGCGCCTGGGAGCGGGCCTCGTGGGGATTTCCCTTCTCAGCGCGATCATGGTCATGACGTTCGTGGACGTTCCGACGGCAACCGGTGCGGCGGCGAGGCAAACGGCTTCGATCTCGACCAGCGTTGCCCTCGCCGCTCATTTACGAAGTTTGCCGTCGAACCTCTCCCCCCCTCTGGCGGACGTTCCAAATGGCTCCCCCCCTGCGTGCTTGGCCACCTCGCATGTGGACGCACTCGTCACCTGCAAGTTGGGAGACGTACGCGCCAATCACACCGTGGCCCTCTTCGGAGATTCTCATGCTTGGCAATGGACTCGACCGTTGGCCGCCATTGCGTCCAAGCGTGGTTGGAAGTTGGTGACATACACGAAAGGGGCTTGCCCTTTAGATCCAAACACCTTCACCTCGATCAGCAGCTTCTACAACTTTCCGACTTACGCTGGGGATTTCGGCCTCTACTGCGAAAAATGGCTCACTGCTGTTCTGGCTCGCCTCGCTACCATCCGACCGGAGCTCGTCATCATGTCGTCGCTGACGTACCCCTTCGTGACGCCTACCTCCCTCGCCCGAACCATCGACAAGGTACGAGCTGACGGCTCGAAAGTGGTGTGGCTTCAGGACACTCCACTTCCGCTTGGCCCAGGAGTCCCCGCCTGTCTCTCCGAACACCCAAACGAAATTCAACTGTGCGGTTTCAGCAGAGCCTACGGACTGCGCTACCCGAAACTCAGAGACGCGCTCCTCCAAGCGGCGGTCCGAGCTGGCGCGGAAGTCGTGCACACGGTGCAGTGGTTCTGTACCGCCACCGACTGCCCACCGGTTATCGCCGGCACGGTCGCATACTTCGACAACAGCCACGTCGCGAATGCCTACGCGCTCAAACTCACCGACGACCTTTCAACTGCGCTGGCCACCGACCTGCCAGACGTCAAGCCACCACATTGATTTCACTTTTCCAAAGGAGACAATGTGGACCGCTCCGCTTTACAGCTTCGACAACTGGAGAGTTGGAGAATGACAACATCACAGTAGGCCCGATCGGGAGCCAACGCCGTCACGAGCGCGGGCCACATCGCTGCAGCAAAATATCGGTGCGGACTTCCGTCGCCAAGCCCCAGCGCCCCCGGCAGGATTCGAACCTGCGTGGTACGGATTAGAAGTCCGTTGCCTCATCCTCTCGGCCACGGGGGCGTATCTTCCTCGGCCCCAGTTTGGCATCAACCCGCGAGGACTCCAGGCCATCGGCTGCGGCGTTCTTTCATAATGAGTTGGTGACTTCCGAACGGATTGAGGGTTAGCCCACGGGCGAGTTGAACCTTTTGATTCGAACCCATCTCCAGCCTCTTGAGGTCACCCGATCCTGGGATCAAAGAGCTGAATATGGGCAAAGGCCCTAGAACGATATGGACGACGTAGGCGGTCTTCGGGGCGATCGAGCCAAAGTGGCGCCTAAACCGTGCAAAGCAAGGCACATTCGGTCCGATATTGAGTCCGAAAGTAAAATATTAGGTCCTAAACCGTAAAATACTTAATTTAGGCGCCCGATGTAGCGAGAATACAGAAGATTGAGGTTTTTCAAAAAAGACCGCAAATCAGAATGTTTCCTTTCGTTCTTCCAACTGCTGTGTTACATTGCTATTGCAGTACGGCGGTACGGAGAGGCGGGCGCATGGTCGGAATGCGGCACGTACATACCCCATCTTTCAGATTTGCAGGAAGTTAAGGGAGTGGGATTGGTCACATTATGTGGCCGAACCATTGCGACTTTTAAGGGGTATGGAATGGGTAGAAGTAGCAAACTGCAATCAAATTCTGTGCTTGCAGACCTAGTTAGCGCCGGTCTTCGAGGCGAGCAACTTGCGTATTCAGATCTCTACGGGCGGTATCGGCTCTATGCCTGGGGAGTAGCCCTTCGGGTTACTCGCAATCGGACGACTGCCGAAGAAGCCGTGATCGATGGTTTTGCATCGGCCTTCCAGTCCTTGAACAGGCTGCGAGATCCGATTCACTTTCCGGCGTATCTGGCATCGTGCGTTCGAAACGAAGCTCTAATGTCGGCGCGAGTCACTCGCGACACCATTCAAATTGACGGACTGCAGGAATTCCTCGAAGACGACGTCACACCCGAATCCATCTACAACTCCGCTGTAGACGGCAACGAGGCCCTAGAGGCATATCAGCGGCTCGATGATCGACAGCAGCAAGCGGTACACCTGGCATACATCGAAGGAGTTTCCGCCTCCGAAGCTGCCGCGGCTTTGAGGCTCACCGTGAACGCATTCCACCAGCTGCTCTTTCGAGCGCGGCGAACTCTTCGCCTTCGCTTCATCGCGCCGACTCTCACCAAAGAAGCGCCGCGGGCATGCCAGTCTTGCAATAACCAGTTGGCCGCCTATGTGAGCGGAACTGCAAACGTTCGTGCCTCAACGATGGTTGATATGCATGTCGCTGGATGCAAGGCCTGCCGGGAACGACTCGCCGAGGCACGGGCAACGTGCGAACTTCTCGGACGCGCCAATGGAGTGCTTCCCAATGGACTCACATCGCCGTTTGACCCCGATCGCGGTAAAGTTACCGTGCCCGAATCCACCGAGCCACAGATGTACCACGACTATCACCGGGTGATGAATGTAGGTCTTGCCTTAGCCGTCACAGCTGGCGCCGTACTACTTACAACTCACACCGGACCAGCTGGCGCAACTATGCGGACCGTTCCAAAGCTCGTGGATAACCAAGCCGGGAGCCAGCGGTCACAGCGCGCCGTATCCTCCCCAAACTTTCGGGCATCGAACGCCACCTCACCTCCGAATTGGATTTCGACGGGCTTGACGAACAGATTCGAATTCACTGAGTCGGGACTGCTGCGTTCACTCACGATTTCGCAGCTGGATGAGCGGTCGGCACACGTGCCTATGCAAAGCGTGGTGTCCGAAGAGGCGATTGGGGTGTCAACACCTCAGCATGCCAACGCATTGTTGACTGCGGCGTCCAATGGCAAGTTTGGTCGAACCGGTTGTATGACCCGGAGTATGAAGAGCCGGGCCGTCACTTGTGCATCGGTCTTTGACTCGGCTCGCATCACGTGGCCTCGACAGGAGTCTGTAGCTACATAGTTACTGAACGCGAGTACTGCCCCTGAATACGAGCGCCATGAATTCTCCCGTTCCGTGCATGACGTCGAAGTGCCACGCCATTGATTGGATCGAAGCGACCTCGATTTGAGCAAGCATCGAATTCGAGACTTCAAGGGGTCGTCGCTAGAAGTTCGGCGAGCTTCTCTGATGGTTTCAGATATCTGAGGGTCTTGCGAGGACGATTGTTGAGGCTCTTAGCTATAGCGTTGAGGTCCTGGACGGAATGGACCGACAGGTCGGTGCCCTTGGGCATGTATTGGCGGAGAAGTCCGTTGGTGTTTCCGTTCGAACCCCTCTGCCAAGGGCTGTGGGGGTCGCAGAAGTAGATCGGGGTGCCCGTTTCTACCGTGAAGTCAACGTGGCGACCCATTTCGGAACCTTGGTCCCAGGTGATCGTCTTGACCAACTGGTCCAGCAAGGTGGTGATTGCCTTCTGCATGGCCTCGTTGACGGTCGCGGCGTCCTTGCCTGCCCTGAGGTGCAACAGCCGGACGAAGCGGGTCGTGCGTTCCACCAAGGTGCAGACCGCCGATTGGTGGTCCTTGCCGATGATCAGATCGCCATCCAAGTGGCCCGGCACGGCTCGGTCTTCCACTTCGGCCGGACGCTCCGAAATCATCACCATCTTGGGGATCTTGCCCACAGTCGACGCGGGACCCCGCGGCCGCCGTTGAACTCAGCCGGAACGCAAGCAGCGGGCTAGCTCACGACGGAGTTCACCTCTACTCTGGACATAGAGCGACTGATGGATCGTCCGGTGACTCACCTGCATCATCGGATCGTCCGGATCTTCAGGGGACCAAAGCTGTTTAAGGCCTTCGACCGTTTGGGCCAGGAGCGCCGGACACGAGATCATCTTGGCTGGTTTCGGGCGGCGAGATTGCTCCTGCGCACGAATGTGGCCGACCAGGCCCGGTAGTCATCGCGCCCATCGCTAACCGCAACCTCACGGCTGACGGTGGAGGGCGCCTTATCCATCCGATTAGCAATGGCGGAGAACGTCTCGTCCTTAGCCAAGCCGATCAGAATCTCTCCTCGGACAGCAATGGTCAGTCAACCAGGACGCGGCGTCTACGTTGCCGCCCGAGCGGGCTGTGGGGTTCGGTCACAGGTCACTGCCCCAGAAATTGAGCATCGGCAGCCCTGGCGACCTTTCCCCAGCCGAAGCCCTTGCCCCACTGACGATGAACCATCTGCCTCTATTCCAACGTCAATGGGGATCCACCCACCAAAAACCTCCTTGGCTCATCCCGATATGTGTCGTGACTCACCTCTTTCGTGTGGTGATCCCTTGATTCCGCCTTTTGAGCACCTCATGCTGATCGTCCTTAAGCGTCGGTCGCAGACAGCGGACCAAGCCCGATTAATCGAACTTGATGGGACATTTTTCGGTCCCTAGCTGAATCCCAAAGTCAATCAATCGACATGCCATCGTTTCTGACTGCACCCATCAAAGTGTGCCAACGGCGCCGACCCGCATAGCAACTCTTCGCCGGAACATATGACGACAATCTTGACCCATATTGGAAGAGGTATGCGCACGAGTCCTTTCGCTCGACCCGGTTTACCGCTATCCGTTTGATGCGCACTGGCTCCGGCGATCATGTCTATCGACTTGCATACTCTCTGTTGCAAGACGAACCCATCGCCGGGCGGATATCGCTACCCAGTTACCGAAACTTGAGTTGGTGAAATGGCGCTTTCCAACGCTGGGGGCGGAACGGCGACGTAGGGAACTATCACGGTCGAGTTGACCTGAGTCGTACCCGTCATGGACGGGTCAGCCAGATTCACCCCGGTGGCGGTACCAACGTTGATTGCGCTGCCGGCACTGACATTGGCTTGGGTCGTGGTGTAGGTAGCGGTGCAAGTTTCGACCGCTTGGGGAGCGAGCGAGGTCACGGGGCAACGGATCGCCGAAAGTCCCAACATCGGGTCAGTGACCGTCGCCGGGCTCAGGTCGACGTTGCCGATGTTGGTGACTTTGTAGGAATAGGTGATGGTGGCACCGGGATCGGCCTCGCTGGCTCCGGTGGTCTTTGAGATGGTCAAGGTGGGTGCAAAAGGAGCTGATATTTC
>Ga0182030_10005738_pt1 | contig 26286 bp, 17 predicted proteins | sample 812S3MmetaG_FD_121299 | JGI IMG/M metagenome (GOLD analysis project Ga0182030, IMG submission 121299) | Permafrost microbial communities from Stordalen Mire, Sweden - 812S3M metaG (Illumina Assembly) | ecosystem: Environmental > Terrestrial > Soil > Wetlands > Permafrost | place: Sweden...
CCGAAGAGGCGATCCAGATACTCGGCGGCTACGGCTACGTGCGCGAGTACCCCGTCGAGCGTTGGCACCGCGACTCGAAGATCTACACAATCTTCGAAGGGACCTCTGAAATTCAGCGCCTGATCATTGCACGCGCCATCTCGGGCGTGCACATCAGGTAGTCCTGAGCCATAAATTAGCAGGCTTTCGTGATTTGCGAAAGCAGTGCACCTCGCCTTGAGAATTGCCTCGACCTGTCACAACTAGACCCACAAATTGGATTATTGGGTCCATTTGTGGGTCTGTCGGATAGGGCCGAAATCGAACGAGATAGTGCCTCGATTTGGCAAGTAAGAGGCGGACGTGGCGCCAGAGCAGCCCCGAAGACTAGGTACCAGGAAAAGGGGCTCAGAGGGCAAGCAGGAGTCAATCTGAGAGACGTCAGGCCCGGGGCCGTCCCGGGCTACCATCGCACAAACCCCGATCGGGGGAGGAAGAACGTTCAAACCTGCGGACGCCCGTCTCTCGTTGCTTAGTAGCTGCGGAGTCTTCTAGCGCGGGCTTAGGCTTTTCGCATCGAACAAAGTGGCTGGACTTTAGAACGAACGTTGCCACAAAGTTGGTTCATAACTAATGTCGCCTAACAACTCAGGAGCCAGTTCCACGATTGTTCTTTGCATCTTTTGTAGTGAGAGGCGACCAAAGTCCGAAGAGGACGTGCTACCTCTGTGGTTATCTCGCGAGCTCAACTCAACTGGCCAAGTAATCACCGAGTTCATAACTGAGATTCCTGGGCAACCGAGAACGAGTCGTTTTCAGCCGTTCGGGAATCTTGCCACCTTGAAGCTTGAACGCATCTGCCACATTTGCAATAACGAGTGGATGTCCAAACTTGAGGACATGACGAGTCCTCTTCTTATTCCGATGATTCAAGGTCAGGCTTGTCAGTTGACGACTGAGGATCAGCGCCAGATCAGTGCATGGGCGCAGCTGAAGTGCCTGACGCTCGACGCTTTCTATCCTCAGACCCACGGCGGCGTTCGTCACTTGCCTGAGAGGATGGCTCACGCATTTTGTCAGACCTACCAACCTCTATTGAGCTCCACCGTGACGATTGGGCAGTTCATACCTTCGGCGGCGAACGAGAAGATTCGCTGGGGTAGATACATGAGTAGCTTGCCCCCCACGGATGTTTACGCCTCTTTAGACGTAGTGGTGTGCACGCTTGCACTCGGACAGCTACTTATGCAAGTGTCAATCGCGGCGTCAGGTTTTGAACAACCGAGAGAGGCACTGCATCATCTCGTAAGGCGTCACCCGATGTTTGATTGTTGGCCAGCGGACCGAGTGATTACATGGCCGCCAACAGACGCCGTGGTAGGTGACCAGTTTGACGATGTGGCAAAAGCTCTGATTTACGTGAATAAGGTAACGGATGTTCCGGGACCATCCCATCCTTAACAAGCTCGGCAGTGCGGCTCACGAGACTGACCGCGAACTTGGTGCAATGCTTTTGATTAGATGAGTACAGGCACTCGAACAATCGTCATCGTCTTCGCCGTTCTCGCGGCGCTATGCGAGCTCTTTGGGACCGTTACCGTTTTCCTGACCTATCGACGATCAGCCAACCTCGGCAAGGCGATTAACCAGAAGCTTGGCATCGAGGAATACGCGAGTCAGTTTGACTCCGAGACCAAGCGACATTTGGCCGACATGATGCAGCGCTGGGCCGACCCTGGCGACGTTCGACGAGTAAAAGAATTCAGTACCGATTCGATCAAACTGCTGTCGGAATCGCTGGAACCAAAGTGGTGGATCACGCTGGGGCTATGGGCCTACATTTTCGGTGCGTTGCTCGGGCTGGCCGCCGCGATAGTGGCGGTGGCCTAAGACTTCCGAGTTCACGTCGCAATTCGGAAAAGTATCGGCGCGAGCTGCGGGAGAATCGCTTTGTGGACAAGTCTTACGGGGATGTCTGAAGGATCTCGTAGAACGGAATGCCGCCAGGTCCGTCAACTCCCTACTGAATGGTCCACGTGCCCGTACCGTTGGCAGTTTTAGCCAAGGCGCTAGTTTTACTGACCCTTGCGGTTCCGCTCATGCACGTCGTGTCTTATGCGGTTTCGGCGGGTTGCTCCGCGTTAGTTTTCTTGCCCCCGAATGGGTGCTTAAATCGTTCCTTTGCGCGCTGCCCCCACGAAGAACGGTCAACGGCATGATCGACGGCAGCATGGATCTCATCCTTAGTCTCTTGGTACACGCTTCCGGCAATGGGGATGACGGAGGCAACGCTCCCGAGAATAACGTTCAAGAATCTGAGTGCGGCGCGGGAACGTTTGACCTTCTTCCTAGCGTTGCCTTTGACGGTCAATGCTCGAATGGCCCGGTCCATGAATTCGTCGTATGCCACTTTGTAAGCCGTGAGCTTGAAGTGGAGTTCGGCGTTTCCGTCGTTAAGTCCGTGCCTTACAAGCGCGTCACGTTCGGTGAGATCTGAGTTGGAGATTGAACCAACAAGATAATTTCCCTGACGTTCGACAACCGCCGCTAGCGATTTGAGCTCCTTCGTGACTTCATCGTCCAAAAGTTGGGACTTCTCAAGTTGGTCGAGGACTAGCTTGAGGAACGCCTTCGAATCTTGAATGAACGCCATGAGCTGCTCAAACGTCGGTCCGTCACTGTTGAACTGACGCGATTCTTCGTCTCCGTTCGGAGGACTCATGGCTGGATTGTAGTTTCGCGATTGCCGGGCTGCTTAAGTTAGTTCGGAGTCATCGGGAGCACTCGAACTCGCTGGTTTCTTTACGAATGCTCACCGTAGCGCCCGGTAGCAGGGTTTTGTTGGTGAACTCTCGTGGCGAGCTTGTGGCAGATCTCCTGGGCAACTATTTGCCGGCGCTTGCCTTTGACAGCTGCCTCGTCCAACCTTTGTAGACGATGTGTCGAATGAATGCGAAGAACCTTCGTGTCCATTTCTTCGGAACCGTAAAGGCGCCTATTAAGGCAATCCATATGAAGTTTTCCAGAACGGCGTTGATAGCGGAAGCACCGTCGACGTGACTCTCTAGTGAGTTCAATACGAAAAGGCCGAGCGCAACCAGCAGTAGAGAGGGGCTTTTTAACCTCTTTTTGGGCTTCGGGTCGGGTTCGGCGTAACGCTTTTTTGACGGAGGAGGAGTTGGGCCCGTGTAGGCCCTAGCTCCGGAGTACGGCGGTTCAGGGCGCGGCGGTTTAGGGGCGGGTGGCGGATCAGATGTGGGCCGAGCGAGCTGGGCATCGTATTTGATTCTCTCTTCTAAGTTGATCAGGGTGTCACGCGACTGGGTAGCCGCCGCGAAGAGCGCGGGATTCGAAATGCCTTCGCGTGCGTCAGGGTGGTAAATTTTCGAGACCTTTCGGTACGCCTGCTCGATCTGCTCTGTCGTCGCATATTGAGGAACACCCAAGACTTCGTAGTAGTTCAAGTCCATCGATGATCTCCGATCCATTGTCGGCCCTTTAGATCTTGGACCGAGACTGTCGTCGATTGGCGAGCTCTCGAAGTGCCGCGCGGGCCATCCAGCCGACCAACTTGTGTCCCGAGGTCGTTCTCTGGACGGACTTCGAGCGATCGTGAGCAATCACCGCCGGCGCCGGAATCACGCTCGTGAAAATCACCCAGCACGGGTACTGGGCCAACAGCGTCAGGATCGGATGAGTCTTCGCCCACAGTAAGGAGTTTGACTCTAGGGTGTCACGTCGACCAGATACGGCACCACCAGCGGTGTTTTCAAAAGCCACAATGAGGCGGCAAACTCTTTGGATGACCTAAAAACCGCACGTAATGGGCACTCTCGTGAGCGATGATCACCGGAGACTCGGGTAGAGAGTGGCAAAATCGTCGAGTGAGTGTTGAGGACGAAGACGCGGAGCTAGTGGGGTTGCGCGCCGCCGAACTAGCTCAAATGTCCGAGCCAAGCGACATCGGAGTGGAACTTGAACTAGCAATGCTGGAATTGGAGAGGCGCTTCCCTGATGTCGTCTCGTTGCAATTCGACCACGACCTCAACATGATCGATGGTTACGACTTGCACAACGCGGGACTTGAGTATCACGATCAATTTCACGAGGCCGAGCAGTACATCAAGGAGACGCTTAGACCACTGGCTAAGAGAGCACTTTACGGAGACAAGAGCGACAGCGATGTTGCATTCGAGTTGATGCACGAAGCAATCCACAAATACCCCAAAGTGTTCAGTTTTGATACTGACGAGCAGGGCACCATTACGGGTTTCCGTGTGAAGTACGACACCAAGAGGAACAGCGCGCGCACTATTGAAGCGGCCAAGTTGTATTGCAAGCGTCTGTACGAGGAACTGGAACCGCTCGACTACCGGTGATCACAACGGCAGATCCAGAGCTCGACGCTTCACCCCCCTGTGCAACATAAGTCTGGCAAACTGACGAGATGACTCGTTGGGAGAGAAAAAGGTGACCACCGTCTTCGAGATCCTCGACGAACTCCGGTCTCTCGCCATTGACGAGCATGACAAGGGCAAGCGTTTCGAGCGCCTGATTAGGACGTGGCTGCTTGAAGATCCACAAATGTCTTCAATATTTGAGTCCGTCGTGGCCTGGAACGATTGGCCTGATCGACCTTCAGACCAAGACGTGGGAATTGACCTCGTCGGTACTGAGCGTGAGACCGGAAGGCTCTGGGGGATCCAGTGCAAGTTCTACGAAGAAGACAAGTACATCAGCAAGGAAATGGTTGGAACCTTTTTCGCTGAACTCGGAAAGGATGCCTTTAGTAAGGGCCTGTTCATAACGACGTCGAATAACTGGTCTAAGCATGCTGAAGAGACTTTTGACGGGCAGACCAAAGAAGTTCTTCGTATTGGCATGACTCAGCTTCAGGACAGCCCCTTTGATTGGTCCAAAGTTTCACTTGACCACTTGGACGATCTTGTTCGACTTCCCAAGCACCAGCTCCGGCCTCATCAGCGCGAAGCAGTAAATGACGTTCTTAGGGGCTTCGAGACGAACGACCGTGGCCAGCTCGTCATGGCTTGTGGAACCGGAAAGACTTTCACTTCGTTGAAGATCGCGGAAGAACTACTTCCGAGTGGTGGAAGTGTTCTTTTCTTGGTACCTTCCATTGCACTGTTGTCTCAGACGCTGAGTGAATGGACCAACGAGTCAGAACAGGCACTCAGGTCATTTGCTGTGTGTTCTGACTCCAAGGTCGGCAAGAACGTCAGGGATGAAGACATTCGCTCGTTCGACTTGGCTTACCCAGCAACGACGAATGTTGCTCGTCTGATTGAGAACTACCAACTTCACACTAAGGGCTTCGCGGGTATTAGGGTTATCTTCTCCACGTACCAATCAATTGAAGTCGTGTCAGACGCTCAGAAGGCGGGGTTGCCCGAGTTTGACCTAATCATCTGCGACGAGGCTCACCGCACGACTGGAGTTACGTTGAGCGACGAAGACGACTCACCGTTTGTTCGTGTGCATGATCAGAGTTTCATTTCAAGCAAGAAGCGTCTCTACATGACGGCCACTCCTCGTGTCTACGCGGATCAAGTCAAGGTAAAAGCGGATCAGCTCGATGCGGTGCTTGCATCGATGGACAACAAGAAGCTCTATGGTCCCGAGTTTCACCGGCTCATGTTTGGTAGGGCCGTTGAGCGCAAACTGCTCAGTGACTACCGCGTCGTGATCCTTACGGTTTCCGAACAGAAGGTCTCAGAGCTCATGGCTGTCGGCCAGGGAGTTGATGCACTTGACCTTCGGCTCGATGAAGTAGCAAGAATTATTGGATGTTACAACGGCCTTGCAAAGCGCTCATCCGACGCTAACGAATTCAATCTTGACCCTGCTCCAATGAAGAGAGCGGTTGCATTCTCAAACTCAATTGCTGCGTCAAAGACGTTCTCCAACAAGGCAGCAGAAGTTGTCAATACGTTGCTTCTCAACGAAGACGACGAAGAGGCCATTCGAATTCGTACCGAACACGTCGACGGAACCAACAACATTCTCATAAGGAATCAAAGGCTCCAGTGGTTAAAGGACGAACCCGAGCCAGGAACCGTAAAGGTTCTCACCAATGCCAGGTGCCTCAGCGAGGGAGTGGATGTACCAGCCCTTGACGCCGTCTTATTCCTGAGCCCAAGAAACTCGGTCGTTGACGTCGTGCAATCCGTCGGTCGGGTGATGCGCAAATCAGAAGGCAAGGAATACGGATATGTGATCGTGCCCGTGGCTCTTGCCGATTATGAAGATCCGGAGACAGCACTAAATGACAACAAGAGGTTCAAGACTGTCTGGCAAGTACTTCAAGCTTTAAGGTCACACGACGAGCGCTTTGCAGCAATGGTTAACCGAATTGCCCTTGACGGAAAGGGGCCTGGAAACGTAATTTTCGCACCAGGATTCGGCAGCGACGATGAGAACAAGTCCATTGACGATAAGCAAATGGAGCTGCCTCTATTTGAACTTGAGGGTTGGAAAGAAGCAGTCCTGGCGAAGTTGGTTAGCAAGGTTGGTCAGCGCGAATACTGGGAGAACTGGGCGAAGAACATTGCTGAGATATCTGCAACCTTCCAGCTTCGAGTTCAAGCGATAGTCAAAACCGCCGACGAAAATCTACGAGGAGTCTTCCAGCGCTTCTTAGAGGGACTTCGCACCAACCTAAATCCAAACGTCACTGAGCAAGAAGCGATCGAAATGTTGTCACAGCATTTGGTGACGAAGCCGGTGTTTGACGCCCTCTTTGAGAATTACGAATTCTCAAGTCACAACCCCGTCTCGATAGTGATGGAGGAGATGCTCACGGCGTTAGACGCTCATTCCCTTGAGCGAGAGACAAGCGACCTCTCCAAGTTTTATGAATCGGTGCGAGAGAGAGTTGCCGGCATTGAAACTGCTGCTGGCAAGCAGCAGGTCATCAAAGAGTTGTACGACAAGTTTTTCCAGGGGGCATTTTCAACGACGGCTGATTCGCTTGGGATTGTGTATACGCCAACTGAAGTGGTCGATTACATGATCCACGCCGTCAATGACGTCCTCAGGGATACTTTTGATGTTTCCATTGGTGAGCCCGGTGTTCAGATACTTGACCCCTTCACCGGAACAGGTACTTTCATTACTCGATTACTCCAATCTGGTCTCATCGGACCAGACCAGTTAGAGCACAAATATCGCTACGAACTGCACGCTAACGAGATTGTTCTTCTTGCGTATTACATCGCTGCCGTGAACATCGAAGAGACGTTCCACGGACTTCACCCCGGTAAGTACCAATCGTTTGATGGCATCGTTCTCACGGATACGTTTCAGATGAATGAGGGCGACCAGAGCGGAAAATTCCGCAACACCAATGTCTTTCAAACCAACAGCGCTCGCGTAATGGCTCAGAAGAAGGCTGATATCAGGGTCATCATTAGTAATCCGCCTTACTCCGTCGGGCAAGAGGTGGAAGGCGATGGAGACGCGCGAGAGGCCTATCCCGACCTTGACGAGCGTATCCGTCAAACCTACGTTGCAAAGGCAACTGTGGTCTCTTCCAAAACTATGTACGACAGCTACATCCGAGCATTCAGGTGGGCGAGTGACCGTGTAACCGACAAAGGTATCGTTTGTTTCGTCTCTGGCGGTGGCTGGCTAGACGCAGTGGCTGCGAGTGGCATGCGCAGGTCACTGGTCGACGAGTTCAGCAAGATTTATGTTCTTAATCTTCGAGGGAATCAAAGAACCACACAAGGCGAGAAGAGCAGGAGTGAAGGCGGGAAGATATTTGGTCAGGGGAGTCGAACCGCAGTAACCATCACGTTGTTGGTCAAGGACTCAAGCTCAAAAGTGCGAGGAAGAATCCTGTACCACGACATTGGTGACTACCTCACTCGTGACGACAAGCTTGAGATGCTGGTCGCAGCAAGTAGTGGTGAGAAATTTCCTTGGCGGGAGATAACTCCTAACGAGCAGGCCGACTGGATCAATCAACGCGTGGCTGGTTATGAAAAATTCACTCCACTTGGAGACCCCGACGCTAAAGGTAGAGAGAAGGAAACCTTCTTCACGCTTTTCTCAACCGGTCTTTGCACTCATCGAGATAACTGGGTCTACTCCTTTTCTCGTAGGACACTTCATGCCCGCATGATCCAGATGGTGACCGATTACAACGAGGTAATAGTGGCGGACGAATCTGGAGATGATGAAACCGCGACCAAGCATGCTGCGAAACTCAAATGGGATCGAGATCTGAATAATGCTCGAATGCGTGGAAGATCGGCAAAGTTTGATAAGGATCAATTAGTTGTATCTCAGTACAGACCTTTTACCAAAGAGTGGCTCTACTTCGACAGGTTATTTAACAGCCAGCTCTATCAGATCCCAAAGATTGCTCCTCTTAGTATGAAGACCGGTCCAGTGATCGTGACAACCGGTGTTGGATCGAGTTCTGGGTTTTCAGTGTTTATCACTGACTCTCTTCCCGGTCTTGATTTGATGCAAAAGACTCAAGCCTTCCCTCTTTACTGGTATCAGGAACCTTCGAACGAGGGGGGACTGCTCGAATTTGATATGGGTCTTAAGAGGAGAGAGGGTATTTCTAAGTGGGCGCTTTCGCAGTTCCGCTCACTGTACGGGGTAGACGTAACTTCTGAGGACATCTTTCATTACGTATATGGAGTGCTGCACGCACCAAAATTTATTGCGATGTATGAAGACAACTTTGTCAAGGAGCGCCCACGCATTCCCATAGTCCGTTCAGAAGAGTTGTATTTGTCCTTTAGGGACGCTGGACGTGAGCTCGCTGCAATCCATCTCAACTATGAGAATGCCGAACGGTACGAGCTCGAAGAAGTAACTACGGGCAATGCCAAAGGGATATCAAAGCATTACCACGTCGAGAAACTTCGTTTTCCCCCTGGCACAAAGCTCACCGACCGACCGACCTCAATTGTCGTTAATCAGTATCTTCGCCTTGATGGAATCCCACAAGAGTGTTGGGACTACATGTTGAGTGGCAAGGCTGGGCTCTATTGGATCATGGACCGCTATCAGATCACGAAAGACACAGCAACTGGAATCGTCAACGACCCGAATGAATACTCCGATGACCCCAAGTACATCGTTGACCTCATTAAGCGGGTGGTCACTGTGAGCGTCCAAACAATACGGATCGTGAACTCGTTGCCAGTTTTTGATTGGTCAGAGATCACGGTTTGATACATGGATATAGAAACTAGCGATGGCTAAGTCGTACAGCAAAGTCTGGAAAATTGAACCGCATACTAGAGCGAAGCACGACATTCTGCGTAGTTATCTGAATGCTTGGTTTCCAATCATTGGACGCTATTCCCATCGCGCCATCTTCATTGACGCTTTTGCTGGGCCCGGCGTTTATGAAGATGGATCGCCGGGCTCTCCAATCATTGCTCTACGCACGCTCCTTGATCACTCGGCTCTTGCGAATCTTGGCTCATGCACTTTCTATTTCCTGTTCATCGAAAGCGACGAGAAGCGCTTCTCGCAACTCGAACTTGAAATATCCAATCTCGGTAGCCTTCCATCAAATATTAAGATCCTTACTCGCAACAGTGGCTTTGCGGCAGTTGCCGATGAACTTGCCACACTTAGTCGGGACAAAAATCAGGGTCTCGCGCCAACGTTGGCCTTTGTCGATCCCTTCGGTATCTCCGGCATCCCCCTCAACTTAATTGCGGAGTTGCTTGCATCCGACAAGTCCGAACTCCTCATCACATTCATGGCCGACCACCTCAACAGATTTGCTCGAACTGGACAGATTGACAAGCACTGCATCGAGCTTTTTGGGACCGACCTTTTTCGAAACGCGCAGGGAATTTCGGGATTGCTTGACCTATACGAGAAGCAACTTCATGACGTCGCCGGATTCAACTACGTTCGCGAATTTGAGATGCTTCGCGCCGACGGACATCCTGCTTACTACCTCATTCATGCGACTAGATCTGAAATTGGAGTGTCAAGGATGAAGGATGCCATGTGGAAAGTAGATAGAGGATCCGGCATATCTTTCTCAGATCGCCACGATGGCCAAGGAAGTTTGTTTGAGGGAGAAAATGTACATGTGGGTCCATTACGTTTGGCGTTGTTGACAAAATTCGCGGGACTTCAGGTCGAAATTGCGGACGTGGCAAAGTTCACTCTGTTAGAGACTCTCTACCATCCGGATAAGCACCTAAAGACGATGACTCTGAAGCCCATGGAAGCTGACGGACTACTAGCAGTGGTCAATCCAAAAACCGGACGACGCTTGGGCACCTTCCCCGATGGAACGATTATCAGGTTCGCGAACTGATCGGCATTTCATTCCAAGTTCGCCCGTCCATTAGACGACCAGCTGCTCCCTTTCCGACACGTCGCATTTCGACGGGCGCCCCAGGAATCGTTACTCGAGGCATCTTTTCAAGAACAGCGCCGTCGATCGCGACCGGTACTGAACCAGGGTCGCCATTAGGCGCCCATGCGCCCCATTGCTTAAAGAAGAACGCCACATTCTCTGATCCGCACTTGTCCCGAAGGCCCTTTGCCCACGATGGATGCATTGGACGGGCCCCGGGACCTGATTCTCCACCCGCAATGACCCAGTCGATTCCGGTCAGATCGAGATTGGGAAGCGGTCCCAGTAACGGTTCGGCTGAGATGAATCTAACGGCGGCCGGGACCTTTCGAAGGTGGTTGGCGCGGAAGTTGTATCGCTCTGACTCCACACTTACCCCCATCCAAACGTTGTCGGGCCACGGGAGCCGCTGTGCAATTTTGGACAATCTTTGGGCGCGTTTGGTGAGCACCTGAAATGTGTGTCTCGGTGTATCGGCCATAATCTGAAAAACATCGTCGATGAACTCGTCGGGAACGTCGGGATGGAACAAGTCGCTCATGGAATTTACGAAAATGACTCGCGGAGCCTTCCAGCGATGCGGCAGAGCTAACTGATCGGGATGGAGAGTCAGCAAGAACCCCGGACCTGAAGTAACGGAATTGCCGTCGTTTTGGTACTTGGGGTTGCCCATCGCCTTTAGACGGCGCGAAAGCGTAAGTGCGTAACAATTGTCACACCCCGGAGACGTACGGTCGCACCCCGTTGTCGGATTCCACGTTGCCTCAGTCCATTCGATGCTTGACTTGTCTGCCACTGTTACCTCCTCTCCTCGCTATCCAAGTTAGGTCTGCTTCCCCCACAGTTGGCGCACCATTTAGAAACACCGGTCGTTTCTTGAGTTCGAAAGCGCTGTCAGGCGTCGCAACAATTAATTAACAATTCGCGGCATGCAGTTCTCAACTCACCCTCATCCGAAAAAAACTATCTCTGGATAGATGATGTCGAGTGTGCACCAATTTGGGGCGCGGACATAGTACTTCCTGAGATTCCTTCGGAATCGCGAAAGGTAGTACAGAAATGAAAATGATTAACTTTGAAAGTGCCACGCAAAGCGAGTTGTCGAGCGCAAGGAACAAGGCTCGCCGTTTTGCCGCGACGATTGCGCATCTTGATGACGCGACTTATTTCGAAGCCTTCGACAACTTTGACGTAAAGTTGCTAGAAGACATGACACTCGATCGCTTTAGGAACCTGGTGCGAAGCGGTGCCTCAATTTTTGAGGTCAATGTGGCGGCGCTGAACTTGTAGAAAGGTGCAAATCGAAAAGCTTGAAGCGATGACGTGACCGAATGCGGTCACGTCATTCTGCATTTCTGGTAAGAAGTCCCGTGCTAAAGCTTTCTCCGCCTGCACGGTGATTCACATGCCTCAGCAAATGGTCCACCCGCTCTATTCTGACGATCCGCCGAAAGGCGTGACCATTGACGAGTGGCAACAAGTCCGCATCGTCCTAGGAAGGGTCGTTTCGGTCATCGGTGACGCTGGGCCCTATTTCATGGTTGAGTGGGGAAATCTAAAAGACAAAGAGCCTGTGTGCCACGCAGTCATGTCCCTTCTCAATTTGGGTAAAAGTCTGAGAGCCGTTGAGGATTTATTGACTGACGGCGGTTACCCAGGGTGTGCGCAGCCCGTTCAAGAACTCTACATTCGAGCTCATAACTTCATAAGCCAGTGCGCGGTTGCGGATTCTCCCTCGAATGTTTCACGGACCGGCAATGCGATTATCGACAAGGCCCAAAACAGTCTTGAAATCGCATTTTCGGTGCGCTAACCACCTGCGCGCGCAGGGAGACTCTGGAAAGTTGGGACGTCGAGTGCTCACAGAGGCAATTAGCTTGTGACGGCGTCAACAATCGTCTTCGTTTCATTTCTTGAGTATTCGACGCAGAAGAATGGAAAAAAGTAACGGAAGGCAGGAGCGCATTTGACTTCAGCAAAATTGGGGACGCCATTGTTCGCCCTATTGTTCGCGCTGGACATTTGATCATATGTATCTCTCTCCAGTCCGCATTGTGTTTTGCTTCAATTGGTCCTTAGATTTGACGGTTGGCTACTAGGCGGGAAGGTCCCCCTCAGGCGAGGTGTCATTCGCAGATAATTCTTCGGCGGAGACGAGAGCTTCAGAATTCAAAGCCTTGCGTATTGCCGATCGTTCTAAATTTGTAACTTCCATCAAACGTCCTATGGAGACGCCCGCGGAGTGTGAATCGCGAATACGACTTTCTTGATCTGCCTTGAGAGCGCGCAGGTTCTCTTTTGATGTCGCCAACTCATCGCTAAGCTTGTTCATACGCTTGGATTGTGACTTCACTTGATCGCGCGTCTGAATCACTATTTCTGTTATCTCGTTGAGTCCTGTCGTAGCGAGCAGTGAATCCTCTGCTCTTGTCCGCGCTCTTGCGGCGGCCTCATCTATCTCTCTTGGTGTCATTCCTGCGAAGTCAACGCTCATTGGAAAGTTCCTTTGTAGTGCTGCTCACAGAACATCTGGAGCTCTGTTATCGATAGTGCGCTCGAATGGTGAGATTGCAAGTAGGAAGTTGACGGAGACAGCAAAGAGACCTCTTAAGTGGAAGAGAGTTCGACGACCATCGACAATCTCTCTGCCAGATGACCTTGACTGGCTTGACTAACTGTGAATGTACCTGTGGCTTGGACAGGACACTCGTCGTTGATAATCGATTGCCAGGCCAGTGGTGGCGCCGCAGCGATCACACTTCTTTCCTTGCTTCTGTTTCTTGGTCTCTAGGGGAAAGTAACTACTCATATTTGAACCTCACTGTCAGTTCAATAGAGGCGGATCCTCTATCGGTGGTTACAGTCCTGAGAAGTTGCGCGCTGGCAAGGCATTGTTCGGATATCCGGCGATTTGAGACATGGTCGTCCCGGCCTACAGTTTGAGAGGTCTCGCGTACTGCCCGCACCTGGTGGCAATTTTCCCGCTGATTGTGTCATACGTCATACTGCCGGGCGGAAAATTGTCAGGCTTCGTGATAAGGGCTTCGAGCGCGCATTCGGCTTCCACTAGGGAATCGAAACTCTCCGAAAAGTTTGGAACGCGAAGGCCGTTCTTTAATACGATTACCACGTCAAATCGGTAGCCCCGACATACGTCATACAGGTGTATGGACGCATCGGTTGCGGCTTCAATCTGAACGATGTCGAATCGGTGGCGCGATTGTGCAATTGTCACGTTGGTCCTCCTTCCATTGTCGGCGGAGGTGCCGACGCACTCCACTGTGAGTGGGCACTGACTGCATGCAAGGGGAGTTGACATGTCCAGGCAAAGGACGCAACTCAATTTTCAACCTCCACATACTGCACATAACTTTTCACTAAGGAGACTGAAAGCCCAAGGTCATCGGCAAGTATTTGTGCGGCCGCTTCTGTTATGGAGTCGTAGTCGTATTCGTCTTCGTCATCGGGCACTTCTAGACTCACGGTGACGACGGAATACTGCAATACGAGGAACACATTTTTATGCGTCATTTCAATGTCCGCTCTCATCTCGGTTGGTTTAACTACTGTCTTCATTTTGTATTTCCTTTCGCGGTCCCGGTGGGGCCTCAATTGGATGATGTCCGCGGTGTGCAAGCGTGCACATCGACTCACTTTTGGTACAACAACCTTCGGAATACGCACCGGCCACCTTTGCTTTGGAATCTTGATCTCTCCCGGGAAGGCAAGTGATTCAGTTGAAAACAGATTCCGTATCTCGAGTACCACCGAGATGAGATCTTCGAAGGCGGCAGACTCCGCAGTATTGAGTAGCAATGATCGACGTACAGATGTGAGCTCTACTCACATCCAAGAAATCACGGGCCAGATATTGTTTCGAGGATTCGCAATGCATCTCCCCGAACTAACTCAAAGTGAAATCTTTGGTTTTCGTAACTGCGGAGACACGAATAGCAGCTCGAGTCCTCGCCGCATTGACAATCCCTCACAATTCTGATTGCACTGTCCATGAGGTCTCCAAGACGTTCCTGAATTCGATGGGCGTGCCCGGCTCCGCCTGGAACTGCGTCAATAAGTATGAGCGAGGGAGGGCGACCTGATCCAGTGGATCTGAGTGTTCCGTTGACGTCACCACGGGTGATCCCAATGCTGGGAGTAGCTGAAAGTAGGGCATATAAGCAACTCCTCGCCTCACCCCAGTTCATGTCAAAATCAAAATCAATTTCAACTACGTCAGTGAAGTAATCGTGTCCGAAATGCATAACTTTAAAATGGCTGGAGCATTGACTACCACTTACGTTGGGACGCTGATGTGTCTCTTTCGGTATGCCGGTCTTGCGAACGCTGAGAGGAGCAACCTCAGTGCATCCACAAGTGAAGCACACCCGAAACCCTCGACCGCCGTTGCCCCCGTTTATAACAGTGATTTGTCCTTGCTTGCTGAAGCGATATTTAATCTTGTGTGCAGAGAGCGACATCTCCTGAAAGTCCGGAGGGGGTGATGCGTAATCGCTGAAGTGAACATCAGAGAAACCGTTGTTTCGTGGACGAGCCTCACCAGGTTTCTGGTCGCTGCGTTTGCCCAAGAATCCGAATTCTGGCTTAAAGAATTGACGGTTGCCAGCCAACTTACTCGAACCACATGTGGGACAATCACCTGGTTCTGTGCCGCGAACTGTCCAAAAGGCCTTGCAATCCGCACACTCTGCCCATGTCGAGGTCAGAAGAGCCTTGCTAGGTGGAATGCGCACCCCAATCGGCTCCCAGATGGCCTTGTCTGCCACTATTTGCGATCCTGGAGCAAACTCAGTAATCCCCAAGCGAAGGTCTCGAGACAAGTCAACCTTTGTCGAACCGGCATCACCACGTCGTACGACATCCAGCGTCACAACATCGACTGGGAAGCCATACTTCGGAATGACTACTCGTCGTGCAAGATAGTCAATCAGACGTCGCCCAGATATTGTGTCCTTCTCTCGCTCAAGCGCCTGCATTTGATAAAGGATTGCCCTGACGCGAGGGCCCTGGTCAGCCTTTCGGGCTTCGACTAAGCGTTCGTCCTTTTCTGAAATTGCGTCTAGAGTCTCCCGCAGTTCCTCCCGAACTTCATTCGTTGCGCGTGCAAGCCAGCCATAGCTCTCATGCTCTTCGCTGGACAGCGCGAGTGCGTCAACCCAATTCCATTTCCCTACACCCAATGTTTCAGTCCGATCTACATCGATGTTGGCTGGCGTGATTCGAGTCAGAGCGTCACCCAGATCCTGCGGCCTACTTCTGAGCCACTCAATAAAGTCGTCAACTGGGGCTGTCGCCTCTTCGGCGCGGGGCACGAAGAACTCCTTGACAGACTCGTGCCAGGTCCCTCCGCCTTCGACGATCATGCGTTCGTAGGCAGCAAATGCGACTGCGTGGAGGTGCCTTCTAACTATTTGGGGATTGTCGATGGAGATGATTGGAGTGGTGACGGTCCCGTCAACCATCGCCCAAGGGTTCTGGAAGTAATGAAGATCATGATTTCGCCGCTGGGCGAAAGTGACTACAAGTGCAGCTGATCCTGTGCGACGACCGGCTCGTCCGGCACGCTGAACATAGTTTGCTGGCGATGGAGGAACGTTCTTCATTAGTACTGCCACGACTTCGCCCACATCGACTCCGAGTTCAAATGTTGTTGAGCAACTAAGAACATTAATTTTTCCGTCGATGAAATCCTGCTGTATCTCACTCGCATATCGCGATTCGAGTTGACCGGTGTGTTCCGAGATCGACATTCCGATCGCTTTTAGATTTTGATAGAGCTTTCTGTAATGATTATCGTCCAAATCTTCATCTTCGGTCATTCGAAGAGTACCTTTACAGTGAAAAGAAGGGCAGACTGCCTGAACACTCCGCCACCAAACTTGTCGGCAGGTATCGCAAATGTAGGAAGGATGCTCCTTTGTCGCGGGGAGAAAAGTTAGCCATTCGTGACATAATGCGAGCACCTGTCCTTCACCTCGAATCTCAGAAGTTTCGAATACTTTGTGCCAGGAAGACGAGGGCTTCGTCAGCCACTGTGACCAGAGATCGGAAAGCAATTGAACTGCATCTGTGTCGATCCCCTTGATTCGCAGAACCTTCCTGAGATAGTCGAGTCGACGATTGTCTCCTCTCTTTGGAACCCAGGCGAGGATCCCGTACGCCGTCTGTTCAAGTCGAACGGTGTTCACCACATTTCGAGGCGCGAAAATGGGATCACTGATATCAACGTCATGAGGTAGTGATACTGCGGCCTGAAGTCGAAGCGTGTCGAGCAGAACTCGGGCCAAGTCGAGGCACTCATTCTCGGTAAATCCAAGCGAGAGAAGTGCTGATGGGGCTGTAACGCCACGAGGTATCGCAATAGCAACCTCAGCCAATCCAACGCCGTCGATGCTTTGGCGGCGATCGGTTGCGAGGACTTCGCGCATCAGCCATGTACGGGTGCGACTCAAATTCGACTGCGCCCCAGAGTCAGGATCGAGTACGAGGTCATGTTCGGCCTGTAGGCGCATCGGAAGAGTCAAGTCCTCAAAGCGACTCTCTATTGTTGTGTCGTGAGAAACGATTCGCCACAAAAGGCTTCGTTCTACCGCCCGAAAGTACGTTCTCTCTAGATACGGTGCGAAGAATGCGGCATCTTTGCGCGAATCAGCGAAAGACAGAAGTTTTCTTCCCTGGCCGAGAAGTTGTCGATGATCGGTCTCATTTGATTCCGGTATTTGTTGGTAAAGCGAAGTTGCAATGACCGCAACCGGAGCGTCTTGCCCAGTCGAGTAACGAAGAACGATTCCCATATTGGATCGGCCTGAACAAGTGATGCATTTGTGAAGTTCGTCAGCGCCGCGGGCGTTGTGAGCATGTATGACGGGTAAGGCATGCACATCACCACAGCCACATTCTGTATTGGTGCCTTCGCTCAAGCATCCGCATCGCGCGCATAGCGTTCTCATATCAGTTTCAGCGGCGGCGGTCTCGTCTGAGACGGAGGAGCCTTCGTCCTCATCCTCACCCTCCGCATCGTTCAATCCATCGATAAGTAGATACTCGAGGTTGGTTGAGTGTCCGCTGGCTATAGCAAAGGTCCGCACCTGGCCCTCGTCTTCGGTCGTTCCAACCAAGTAGGAGGCACCACACTTTCTACACGTCCCAAGCTCGAAGAGATGTGAGACGATTTTGATTCGCAGGCACGCGGGGCAATGGAGTCCAGGCGCGAGAAATAACTTCGTCCCGTCTTTCGGGTGTTCACTGGAGAGACAAATGAAAGCGCCCTCAAGGGCACGTAACAAGAAGTGGTATCGAGCGGGGACTAGAGGAGCGCCGTGCTTCGGCGAAGTTGCCACCATGCCCACCTTCACCAGAGCCGTCGTCAATCGGAAGGGTTCTGTTTCGTCGAAGATGACCTTCGCGATGTTGTCTATGCTCGCCGAGCCGGCTTCCAGTATTTTCTGGAGGTGAAGCAGTGACGATTCCGTGGAGAGTGCGTAGCCAAGGAGTTCGCCAAGTACCAATCCGGGTGGGATAGCTTTTCCAATAGTCGCAAAAAGTTCGTAGAACTCTTGAACATGGCTGTGGGATTCGACTCGCTCTTCCAGATCGAGCAATTGCGATGGGGTGAGTGACCATGTCGCCTCTCCGTGAAGGAGGGTCCGTCGTTCTGGCCCGATGATGTCTTGGCGAAGGGGATCGCTTCGGATGTACTCGACACGCTCGTCAAAGAGGGACTGGGCATACTCTGCGAGGCTTCCAAAATCGCTTTCGCCTCTACCTAAAGTCGCGGACGTCCCTACGTAAAGAATCTCACCCCTCTTGGATTGGTTAACTCGATCGCGTACTCGACGAAGCAGCATTGCGATCTCAGCCCCTTGTGCACCATCGTAAACATGAACTTCATCCATCGCGATGAAACGCCAATGTCGCCCCGAGGGTCCATCAAAAAGTTTTGTGTCTTCGGGACGAAGCAGTAGGTACTCCAACATGGCGTAGTTCGTCAGGAGAATGTGAGGTGGATTTTCGCGAATTTGATCTCGAGATATCAATTCGTTCGAAAGGGGGTCTTCGCCGAAGCTCATTCGGTGCCGTGCTAGTGCTTCACGATTGTGGCGCTCAGTGTCTCCAATGAATCGCCCGAAAGTGATTTCCGGGAAGGGACGCAGGAGATCACGAATGCGCTTCATCTGGTCATTCGCCAATGCGTTCATTGGATAAAGCAGCATTGCCCGAACGCCAGGCTGTGACAACGTTGCGGCGTCGCGTTCCCGCAGCAAGTGGTTAATGATTGGGAAAAGGAAACATTCTGTCTTCCCAGAACCGGTACCCGTCGCGACAATCAGATTACGAGAATCTACAAGCTTCTTGATAGCGAGTTCTTGGTGAACGTAGAGCGGCCTTTCAATAGGAAATGCCTCAGGGTCGAGATCTCCGAAACCTGGATGGAGAATGCCTTGCCCGATAAGGTTCGCTACAGAACCGCCAAGTACGTACGGCGCAGTGGCTTGAAGAAGAGGTCCCTGTGTCAACTGGAATCTGTTCTCAAGCGCGTCGCGGAAATGTTCTCGAACGCTGGCATCCTTTGCCCAGAAAGTAGTTTGAAGATATCTCTTGTAAGTAGTCGAAATATCCTGACTAGTTGCGACGGGATTGAAGGACTGCATTGACTCTGTCTACTCGTTCAATTCACGGAGGGCCAAAACCAGCAAGATGTTTCTTTCCACCATTTTCCGGGCAATGGGAAGAGCGTCCCAAAGCGCTCTCGTTGCCCGGACACGTGAATCACGAATGTAGAGTAAGTGAATCGTTGCAGCCAGGATGTCCTGCGAGAGAATCGTCCACCGAGGTGCGTTGGGATGAGGCTCTAGACACTTGAGAAAATGCTCGAGGTCATCAGATAAGCGAATTCGGGAATCATTGAGAGGACTGTGTCGATTGCGCCATTGCGCAATGTCAGAGCCGTTATTCTGATTGGCCCCTTTCAAAATTTCAAAAGTTGCTTCGAAGAAACCTCCCCACTGCAACGGCAGTCCGGTGGCAACTTGAATAGCCAGGGCCATTTCTTCAAGTTCAGCGCTGGACTTCTCCGTGAATTGAGGTGGGATAGGGCCTCCCCCAGAGGGCAATTCTTCATTGCCGTATGGCCATCCGGTGAAGTGCGCCCACCGATCAACCGCAGAGATATCGACTTCTAAGTGGTGGTCGAACGCCGCGCCGGAAGGCAATGAAGTTCTCCAGAGAGTGAGAACATCTTCCTCCGAGTGAAATGCATTCTGCCCCAATACGATGTAGGGAAGTGCGGCAATGACAAATCTGTCACCAACGTTCACGTCGGTTGACGCACTGTTGATTTCAACTAACGTTCTGCCGAAGAGCTGAGAGTTATTGGAGACCGCCTGCATGATTCCGTCGACAATTCGGTCAGAAGCGAACGCATCTCCCTTTTCGGCAAGGAGCGACAACAAGGTGAGGGCTAGTTCATGTTCAATATCCGTCAAGGAATCTCTTAGCTCTTCAATTGAAATACCAGAGTTGGGCGCAGAGGCGAATCGCTCGAGTGACGCAAGTTTCCCACCAGCCTGAAGCTTCCTTAGGTGATTCTGGAATTCGTATGGGGTCCCAATATCGATTCTTCGGATGTTGGGAGAAGCGGTTGCCGGCCTCTGCGCTTCGAGCCACGGATCACGGACGCTGATTTCCAATAGGTATGGTCCAGCTGGAATGTCATGGCCTTCGATCAATACTTCAATCTCGACAGCAATCTCGTCACTTATCGCTCGACAGACGGGTCTTTCCCACGGTCGAGCTATCGACCAAATTCGAATTTCTCTGTCAAGGAATTTCTTGTTTTGCCCCCAATTCAAGTGGATCAAAGTCGATCCCTGTGAGGGGTCGAGCAGTGTATCGACTTTCAGATCGCGTACCTCAAAATGAGCAATCACCGAAAGGGGAATGACAATGGTTCCGTCTACGTCAAGCTCGAAAGTCAAACGATTCTGACCCGACTGGGAGATCGTTGTCATGAACTGTGAAAGTGGAAATGACCATCTGCCTGCATCAGCAGTGATTCGGACGACATCGGTTCTCTGGATGACGGTATCTCCAGTCATCAGACGAAGTTCGGCAATCGATTCTTGCCCAGTGTGGACGATTAGCGCGTCAACATTATGGGACTCCAATTCATCCAAACCAATGACAAGTTGTTGGTTGGAAAGTGTTCGAAGCGGAGAGTCAATTCGACGTACGAACCAGAGTATTCGTGGAATGGAGACGGAGATAACAAGCAAACGCAATCCATCGTTCAGCGAAACTGACTGACGGGCGACGCCTTCAGTGAATTTGAGGGAGTAGGTCAAATTGCCTTGAGGAAATATTGGCGAAGTTGCAGACAGTTCAACATCAACCTCTTGCGCTGGGCTGACGATAGTCGTCGGTCGAGTTGACGTGAGATGATTGACAATGGTCAGATTCGTTCGTAGGTCTGATCCAAGCGGACCGCGAACGATGAGTTCACCGGAGGTGATGGCTTGATTTCCGAGCAGATCACTAAGTTGGAAAACATCGTCAACGTGCGCCATGTCAATTAGGTGTCGCTCTAACACTTCTCCGTATTTTGAATTGAAGCGAAGATTCCAGGCTGCTATAGGAGCGACATCCAAAGGGACATGGAGTAGCGGAGGACAATCAAATATGGGCCAACCGCTTGAATCGATGATGCCATCGATTGGTTGGTTGAGGATGCGGGGAGTGGCTGCAACGCCGCGAACTGATATCGTCTTTGAAGTTTCTGATGCATCAAATTGAACTTGTGAAGCGAGGAGATTCTTAAGACCTCGCAGATCCAGAATGCGAAGACTCCATCCTGCCCATGCGCCAGATAGACGAGGAAGTTCGTCGCCTTCTGGAATCGGTGACGCGTTTTCCCAGCTCAGTTGGAATCCCACTGATACTGGACTAAGCGCCAACACCCATTCATCCCGGAGCCGACTTTGGTCCCTAAGAAGTTCACCGGTCCGCATGTCAAAGAAGAACAGTCGGAGGCCTTCTACACCTACGAACCTCCAGTTTTTAGGAGTATCAACCTCTTCAATTGACGCTTCCCAGAAGTCTCCAGGGGTAAGTTCGACGGTGCGAGATTCATACTTCGACGCCCTTAAGATTCCTTGACTGGTACTAGGACGAAGGATCCAGCGGGATTTGTCGGTGGCGTTAGTAACTGCGGGAAATTCAATGGTGGGACCTTCTCCTGTGTAGGGGTCAATTGAAATACGGGGACGTCGAACGAATGAAAGCTTGCGATGCGCTCGGTAATCGGTGGTCAGCAGTTGTTCGACTAGATAAGTGGGTAAGCCAGCGTACTGAGAAAGTTGGGAAGCTTCTTGACGTGCTGCCTCGTCGCTATCGAGTGAGCTCACATAATTGGCGAGATCGACCATTCGTTGCAGTAAGTCACTAGCGAAAACGCCGCCGTAATCCAAGAAGCGACGGACTGGTTTGTCGAGCGTTTGCAGTTTCGTCCTCATTGACCGCCAGTGGGCGATGATCTGGTCGGCTTCGTCAAATCCTTCGCTAACTGCGCTGAGAAGCAATCTCCATAAATCCTGGGCGCTGTTCTTTGGCACTCCTCCGTGCAACAGAATTGGCGTGACGAACTTTAATGAGTTCTCTTCTTCATGGACGTATGAGAAGTCTTCCAGATTTAAGTCGGTCAGAGTCGCTAGAAACGCTTCTCCTAAGAGACGTTGATGATTCGGCGACTGAATCTCTCCGATCGAAAGCTGATCCCAAAAGGCGCCACTCGAATAATTGAAGGCACCTTCACCAACCAAGAAGACACAAAGGCTGCATGGAGCAATAGTCGGAAGTTTAGTTAGGTTGCCGCTTTTCGTAAGGCGTACAACTACCGACTTTGCCTGCAAATATATCTCGTCGTTGGGCCCTATTTCGAGTTCGCCTATCAGGCTCACTAACGGCAATTGACTTCGAATGTGTCTTTCGATGTCGAATGGATTCATTGAGTCCCATTCGTTACCCTCTTCTTCGACTCGATCGTCCATAGGTCCAGAGTGTACGAGTGCTGTGCGACGCTCCACTTTGCCAATATGGTCACAACCTGTATGCCAAGATCAATCAATGGCAAAGATGTCACCAAAAGTCTTTCCGTGGGTTGGCGACCGGACGAAGTGGGCCGAAGGGGAGGTTTTTGCAGCCTTTTCGAGGTTGGACGATGAGTGGACGGTTCTCTATTCGGTCCCATGGCAGTCGCTCAGGGATGGCAGACAAGGTGACGGCGAGGCTGACTTCGTCCTAATCCACCCAAAGAGCGGGATCTTCGTGGCCGAAGTGAAAGGTGGCTCAAGCATTGTCCTCGAAGACGGAGAATGGTTTACAACCAACCGGAGTGGTCGAAGCAGGATAAAGGACCCATTCGATCAGGCGGTAACGAACAAGCATAGGTTGTACAGGTATTTGAAGGAGGAGTGCCAGGACTTCCCTAGGTTCGTGACGATGGGTCACTTTGTGGTCTTCCCTTCGGCTCAATGTGACAGGGGATTCGGGCCAGGTGGGCCCCGTGAAATCATCATCGACATTGCGGATTTAACAAACGTTGAGCAGGCCATGGACCGGGTAGCGCGACATTGGAATAGCCCTAAGTCAGCACCCGCGATGAATGCCGAGCTGGTCGCAGCAGTTAAGGGGTGTCTCTCGCCCGACGTTCAGATCAGAACAGTCCTTCGGGATCAAGTTCGAGTTATCAACTCCGAATTGGCAGAACTTACTAATACTCAGATCAACGCGATGCGGTTAATGCGAAACCAGCGACGTTCTCTTGTAATCGGCGCAGCGGGTACGGGAAAAACAGTTTTGGCTTTGGCGCGCGCGCACGAATTATCCCAAAGAGGATATCGAACCTTGCTCGTCTGCTTTAATCACCCGCTCGGCGACCAGCTGAAGAATGATGTTGCCCAGGAGGAACTGATTACGGCGGGATCGTTTCAATCGGTCTGTAAGGAGATGTGCGAGCGGTATGCAGTGTTGCCGCCAGGTCCAATCAGTGAGAGATGGTGGGACGAGGACTTGCCGGCGATGTTCGCCGAGGCGGTTTATGACGGTGACCACAAATTTGACGCAATCGTTGTGGATGAGGCACAAGATTTTCATAGTGACTGGTGGAGCTATCTCGAATTGGCTCTTCGCGATTCTGGCAACGACATTTTCTGTATATTTGCGGATTCGAATCAGAATATCTATAGACCTGGCTGGGTGCCTCCAATAGATGGCGAACCATTTCAACTAGACATCAATTGTCGAAATACGGTTGAAATCGCGGTTCACACCAACGGACTTTTGAACTTTGAGCAGGAAACACTCGGTATCCACGGTCTTGCCCCTGTCTTCAAAGAGGCATCTACTGAACGGCAGGTCGATAAAGCGGTAGTGGGAAGCCTGAGAAAACTCATCGATGATGAAAAACTGGATTCCAAGCAAGTAGCGATTCTCTCATCGCACCGAAGCGACGTGGAGAGGCTCAGAAGAGACAATCTAGAGGATTTTGAACTTGGCGATTGGCAAGACAATTCAATATTGGTAGAGACGATTCATCGCTTCAAGGGTTTGGAGGCAGACGCCGTTATTTTGATCCTTCACGACGGAGGGCCAGATGAGATCAGGCGATTGGCATATGTTGGTATGAGTCGAGCCCGTGCAATCTTGTACGTGATTGGATCTCTCCACGTGCGTGACGCATTGAAATGGAGTACCTGATGTTGGGATGAATCCGGGCGGCTCGCGAATATCCGTCGCGGCTTTTGTCACTTAGGAACGACCGCCATCCAACTAGGCGGGGATAGAGAATCCTCCGGCACTCCTGAGCAGTTCTACTGGCCTCCCGGCGGGGGGCGTTTCGGGGCAGGGAACGCGACCGTGTAGCGATTTCGCAACGCAGAAGACATAGCTGCTACCTGCGGAGCTGTTCACGAAGAGCAAATGCCATCGCTCCTGGTACTTGATGATTCCGTCACTTGCGGCGACCGCTTCCGCTAATCGCTCCGGACTGTGGTTCCAGAGACGCAGTTCCTTTCCGTTCACTTCGATGAGAACCGTTCCGTCATTTTGATAGCCGCTGTACCGGTACGGGACGGGCAGTGGGCCCTCACGGGACTTCTTCATCTGTACCCAGTGGGGGGTGTGGCCGGGCAAATACAGTCCACACACCTTGGGTGCGCGAATCTCTGACATATAACCTCCATCGCATGGCATTCGCACCTTGCCGGAGCAGGTTGCGGCGATGTCGTAGGGCCATGTCCCTCGATCGCTCTTGATGATGATGATGACTATACATTGGGTTTTCAGTTCGTCCTTCGTCAAGGGCGCGGTCTTTACGCACAAGTTCTCGCTCGCCTGGAAAGTAGAAGTAGTTATTTGACTACGGTGCAGCAGTCGAATGAAGCTTCGAGAAATCACGGAGCTAAGTCTCAACTCGTAGCCAAATGTCTTGTGTAGCGAGAAGGCTCTTGTAAGAAGCTTCTGTGTGAAGAGTGATTAATTGTTCTTCTAAATGAATTTGCATTCCTTAGAGAGTTTTCCTTTCCTCTCAAAGTGAGCTAGTTTCCAAATTTCCAAAATTCAGAGGGACATCTGCATTGTTCAGCGAACAATGACACAACGGCTTTCCGCGATGCGGAAATAACTACGTGACAACTCCGACTTTTCTCGCACAGGTAATCCTTGCTCGAAAGCTCTTCGAGTCTCTACTGTCCTCGGAGGTCAAAACTGTGCACGTGAGTTTGAGCAAACTTATGGCCGAAGGCTCAAAGAGTGCGTGGAGCATTGCGACCTACTACACCAAAGGCATCACGATGAGAGAGATTGCTGTCCCATCAGAGGCGCTCAACGCGATGGTGGGTTACTACGCAAAAGCTGAGCACGCGGATCATGGAGGGCCCTACGCGAGGTGGTACGGGAGCGGGGTCGAAGCGCTCGGATTGGAAACCGGAGAAGAAGTCACACCGCTTCAGATGCGGCGACTGCTTCAATTATTGGATCCACATGACGGCTCTCGACTACCGAACAACGGGGGGAAGAAGGCGAAAATTTCGGCTGCGGATTTGACGTACAGCTTGGAAAAAGAGCTCGGCGCACTATGGCTATTAGGTGATGACACGTGTCGAGCGGAGCTCGAAATGATCGCCGACGTGGCTATGAACGAGTCTCTTGGGTGGGTACAAAAAGAGGCTTCAGTGGTACGACGCGGAACCGATGGAATCGCTCACCGAAGCGCGTCGGGCTTTGTCGCAATAGAGGTGGATCACACGACGGCTAGGCCAGTCGAGGGCCTCGTGACCCCACACCTTCATCGTCACGTGGTGATCATTAACGCCGCAGAACTTGATGGAAAGTGGACGGCTCTCGACGCGGAGCGCCTCTTCGACGTTCAGAAAACAGCCGCTGAAATTGCGGGGCAGAAGGTCCGTGAACTCACTTCAAAACTCTTGGGCGTTACTTGGAAGCGCGACGACAATGGCGTCTATCGGATCCTCGGATTCGACGCCGGACTTCGGAACAAGCTGTCTCTTCGACAGAACCAGATTCTTGATCAGGCCCTGGCTGATGGCCTAGATCCAACGTCAAGAGGGGATTGGGTCAAGGCTCAGCGAGTTAGTCGAGAAGGAAAGAATGCGTGTGGTGATGACCCAGAGGCCGCGCAGTGGGCCATCGAGATGATGGCCAAAGAGGGCATCAATTTTGACTCAGTGATCGGTGACATGCGTCAGGCGACGAAAGAACTCGAAGAGCAGCGCGAGCAGATTCGACGCGACCGACGATGGATAGACACGACGTTTCCGCCGTGCCCGGAGGACGTTAAGAAAGCCGAAGCCTGGCGCCTGATGGTGGCTCGCGAGCTCGCCACGACGCATGTCGTAGGAACCATCGTC
>Ga0182030_10005739_pt1 | contig 26283 bp, 20 predicted proteins | sample 812S3MmetaG_FD_121299 | JGI IMG/M metagenome (GOLD analysis project Ga0182030, IMG submission 121299) | Permafrost microbial communities from Stordalen Mire, Sweden - 812S3M metaG (Illumina Assembly) | ecosystem: Environmental > Terrestrial > Soil > Wetlands > Permafrost | place: Sweden...
CCGCGTCGGCATCGCGCTGTTCCCGCACGGCCTCGATCCATGGGGATTTTCGTTCATCGGCATCGGCTCCTGGCGCGACGTGTTCGCGGTGCTGGCGGTCGTCGGCATCGTCTACGGTGCGCTGGTCGCCCTGGTGCAAACCGACTTCAAATTCGTCATTGGCTATTCCAGCGTCAGCCACATGGGTTTTGTGCTGCTCGGCCTCATGACGCTAAACCAGATCGGCGTAACCGGCGCGGTCATGCAGATGTTCTCGCACGGCATACTGGCGGGCCTGCTCTTCGCTATCGTGGGCCGCATCGTCTATGAGCGCACCCATACGCGGCAGTTGGCGGAACTCGAGACGATGCATCTGTCGCGGCGAATGCCCTTCGCCGCGGGCGCGTTTGTGATTGCGGGAATCGCTTCCATGGGGCTCCCCGGCTTCTCCGGATTTGTGGCCGAGTTGCAGGTGCTGGTCGGTGCGTGGAAGGTGAATCCGTGGTGGGTAGCCGCGGCCGGTGTAGGCATAGTGGTTGGCGTGGCCTATACTTGGCGCGCTGTGCAAAACGCATTCTTCAGCGATGTGCGCCCGAGCGCGCATGAGCTTGAGCAGGAACACGCACATCCCTTTGCGGCTATCACATGGCCTGAAGTTACCGGCGTAGTTATGCTGGCCGGAGTGAGTTTGTTCGTAGGACTGTACCCGAAAATATTGCTCGATGCCATAGAGCCGGCAGTGAAAGCGCTGCTCGCGGGAGGGGGACAATGAACTACCCAGATTTTTATTTTGCCCTCTTTCGCGTAACGCTGCCGGAGACAGCGCTGGAGGTGGCAGCGCTGCTGGTCCTGATAGTGGACCTGGGCTTCCTGCGCAAGGCCGCGCTCAAGGTGCGGGTAGTCATTGCCGCACTGCTAGGCGTTGCCGGGTGCGGTGCGGCAGTGTGGGCTTTGCAAGCCTCAACTGGAGGGGGACTCAGCTTTGAAGGCGCTTCGCTACTTGCGCAGGGCGGATCCGTCGCAGTTGCACAAACCGGAATCCTGGTTTTGACGGCACTAACGCTACTCCTGTTGATCGATTCGGATTTTACAAAGCACGTGGGCGAGTTTGTGGCCGTGGTGCTGATGGCGGCTGCAGGCGGATTGCTGATTGCCGCCGCGCAAGACTTGCTGGTGATTTTCATTGGCCTTGAGCTGTTGAGTCTGGGGCTCTACATTCTGACCGCATTTGCCAAGCGCTCAGGGAAGAGCGCGGAAGCGGCCATGAAGTATTACCTGTTCGGCGGGATGTCGGCGGCGTTTCTGCTCTTCGGCTTCAGCTATCTCTACGGGCTCTCCGGTTCAACCAACCTGCCCAGGATGATCCTCGGAACCTACATGGCCGCTGCCGCCGGGGCCACTCCCTTGTTGGTGATCGCACTCGTCCTCGTTGCTGCCGGACTCGGTTTCAAGGTCGCCGCCGTTCCCTTCCATCTCTGGGCGCCCGACACCTACGAGGGCGCACCCGCTCCCGCCGCTGCCTTCATCGCCTCGGTCTCCAAGGTTGCCAGCTTCGCGCTCCTCATCTCCATCAGCCACGCAATCCTCTGGTGGCCTGCGATGCTGCACTTGACGGGTGGCAGCGTCAGCTTCACGGTCTCCCCGCCCGGAACGCCGCCCCCGCACATGACCTCCGGCTTCGTCTCAGGCTGGCCGCTCATCCTCATGCTTCTCTCGGTTGCCTCCATGGTCGTTGGCAACCTGGCCGCTCTCGCGCAAAGCAGCGTCCGCCGACTGCTTGCCTACTCCGCCGTTGCCCACGCCGGCTACATTCTGCTCGGCCTCGCCTTCTTCTCGTGGAGCAACCTCAGCGCCGCTGCCATCCTCTACTACGTCCTCACCTACGGCCTAACCACAGTCGGCGCATTCGGCGTAGTGGACGTTGTCGAGCGAACCACCGGCAGTGCCCGCCTCGATGCCTTCCTCGGCTTGCATAAGCGCAATCCGCTGCTCGCCGCTGTGCTGTTGGTGCTGTTTCTATCGCTCGCCGGCATTCCGCCACTGGTCGGCTTCTGGGCCAAGTTCAACCTCTTTGCTGCCGTCCTCACTGTCACGCGCGGCAACACGCTTCCCCTGGTCCTCGTCGCGCTGGCCGTTGCGTTCAGCGCCGTCTCGCTCTACTACTATTTGCAAGTGCTCAAGCGCGCCTACGTTATGCCAGTAATCGACGAGACGCCCATCAAGGTTCATCCGGTTACCATGATCGTGCTGGTGGGGATTGCGGCCGCGGTGGTGCTGCTCGGCTGTTTCCCAGCCCTGCTGCAAGGCTGGATTCAGAGCTTCTATCCCACCATGTAGAGCGGGCGCGCCCACATCGCAAACCGCAGGTCCTTAGACTCTCTTCGCTCCAGTCGCTCAGCCTGGCGGAGTTGCAGCTACCCGCGCAGAAAGTCCTTAGCCTTCTGAATCAGCACGTCGCGGCTGATATCCGAGATTGCATTGGTAAGCGGAATCCCCTTGGGGCAAACCTCCACGCAGTTCTGCGCGAATCCGCACTCCTGTATGCCGCCATCGCCGGCCAGCGCACGCAGGCGTTCTTCCTTGAAAACCTTCCCCGTCGGGTGATCGTTGAAAAGCTTCACCTGCGCAATAGTGGCCGCGCCCACAAACCCTGTATCGTCGTTGAACTGCGGGCACACTTCCATGCAGCAGCAGCAACTGATGCAGTTAGACAGCGGATAACTCGCTTCCTGTTGCTGCGGAAACACGCGCGGGCCCGAACCTAAGTCATAAGTCCCGTCGACCGGAACCCAGGCCTTCACAGCCTTCAGGTTTTCAAACAGAACGGAGCGATCGACCTGCAAATCGCGGACCAGCGGAAACTTGCTCAGCGGCTCGATCTTGATCGGCTGCTCCAGGTTATCCACCAGCGACGAGCAGGCCATGCGCGCCTTGCCGTTGATCCTCATTGCACACGACCCGCAGATCTCCTCAAGGCAATTCGAGTCGTAGGTCACAGGCGTGGTCGCGCGGCCGTCGGCGGTCACGGGGTTCGCCGCTATCTCCATCATGGCGGAGATGACGTTCATGCCCGGTCGCCATTCAAGCTCGAAACTCTCCCACACAGCGGGAGCATCGGGGCTGGCCTGGCGCTTGATTTCGAGTGCTACGGTCTTGGTTGCCACAAGTCAGTCTCCCTTTGCTTATTTGGTTGCGGTGTAGCTGCGTGGACGCGGTTTGATGTACTGCGTATCGACTTCCTCGTACTCGAACTTGGGACCCTCGGGCGCGCCGGTGAAGCTGGCCTTGGTCGTCTTCAGAAACCTCTCGTCGTTGCGGTCCGGAAAGTCAGGTTTGTAATGCGCGCCGCGGGACTCGTCGCGGAGCAGTGCGCCTAACGTGACGGTCCGCGAAAGTTCCAGCATATTCTTCAACTGGCGGGCAAACGCGAAGCTGGTGTTGGCCCACTGGCTGCGGTCGGCCAGGTTCACCTTTTTGTAGCGTTCCAGCAACTCCACAATCTTCTCATCGGCCTGCTTCAATCCCTTGTTATAGCGAATTACGGTAGCGTGCTCGGTCATGGATACCCCAAGCTCGCGCCATAGCTTGAAGGGATTCTCAGTGCCCTCGTTCTTCAGCAGCTTGGAATTGATTTCAGCTTGGCGGGCAAGCTCGGCGGCATTGCCGCAATCGCCCCCTGGGCATTCCAGGCCATGCGTGTAATGCAGCGCATTAGGGCCGGCACGGAATCCGCCGAAGATGCAACTGACCAGTGAATTTGCGCCCAGCCGGTTGGCGCCGTGGTACTGGTACTCGCACTCGCCGGCCGCAAAAATGCCGGGAATATTCGTCATCTGATTGAAGTCCACCCACAACCCGCCCATGGTGTAGTGCACGCCGGGGAAGATCTTCATGGGCACGTCGCGCGGGTCGTCGCCTACAAACTTCTCGTAGATTTCCAGAATTCCTTCGAGCTTTCGGTTGAGCGTGGCGCGATCGATGTGCGTCAGGTCGAGATAGACCATGGGCTGGCCGTCAAGGCCGAGGCCATACTCATAAACCACTTTGTGTATGGCGCGCGTGGCCACGTCGCGCGGAACCAGGTTGCCATACTTGGGATACCACTCTTCGAGAAAGTACCAGCGGTCAGACTCCGGTATCTGCTTGATCGGCCGGCTCTCGCCCTTTGCGCGCGGAACCCACACGCGCCCGCCCTCGCCGCGCGCCGACTCCGACATAAGCCGCAGCTTGTCTTCGCCGGGAATGCAAGTCGGGTGCACCTGGATGAACTCACCATTGGCGTAATAGGCGCCCTGCTGAAAAACGGCGGACTGCGCCGAGCCGGTGCAGACCACTGAATTGGTGCTTTTTCCGAACAAGGCCCCATTGCCGCCTGTGGCTAGGATGATGGCTTCGGCGGGAAAGCTGCGCAGCTCCATTGTGCGCAGGTCGAGGGCGGTAATGCCGCGCGCCGCGCCCTTTGAATCGAGCACAGCGGAGAGAAACTCCCAGCCTTCGTACTTCTTCACCCTGCCGTCCGACTCGTAGCGGCGCACCTGTTCGTCGAGCGCATAAAGCAGTTGCTGCCCGGTAGTCGCGCCCGCAAACGCCGTACGATTGTAAAGCGTGCCTCCAAAGCGGCGGAAATCCAGCAGCCCTTCCGGCGTACGGTTAAACGGCACGCCCATCCGGTCCAGCAGGTCGATGATGCCGGGCGCGGCCTCGCACATGGCCTTCACCGGCGTCTGATTGGCCAGAAAGTCGCCGCCATAAATGGTGTCATCGAAATGCTTATCGGTGGTGTCGCCCTCGCCCTTCAAATTCTTTGCGGCGTTAATGCCGCCCTGCGCGCACACCGAGTGAGAGCGCTTCACCGGAACGATGGAAAACAAGTCGACGGTCCCGCCGGCCTCGGCGATCTTGATGACCGCGGCCAGCCCAGCCAACCCTCCGCCAACCACGATAATTCTGGGTGCTGCCATGAGTCGAACTTCCTTTCGACTTGAGCTTCTAGCTGCTAGCTCTTAGCTTCTAGCTAAAGGCTGAAGGCTATTCAGGTAAGAAGCTCCGCCGGAGTTGGCCGGAGCATTGAGGATCGAGACTGCTGGCGCAACATCTTCGGGAACATTGGGATATTTACCGCCCACAAACGCCCAGATGCTCCAGAGCCCCATCACGGCCAGCACCACGCCCAGTGCGGCGCACACATAACCGAACCGTTTGCGCGCAGTTGCCCCCGGAGTAATGCCCCACTTGGCCGCGAACAGCCAGATGCCGTAAGAGAAGTGCCAGGAGATCGCGATCATCGCGATAACGTAAACAGCCAGCATCCAGGGGTTCGCCAGCTCCACCTGCACCTTGTGGAAGGCGGCGTAAGGATGTTCTGGAAGGTTCACGCCTGTGAAGCGCTGCCTGTAAAGGTGCTGTGCGATATAGGCAAATGCAATCAGGCCAGTGTAACGCTGGGAGACATACATCCAGTTGCCTGCCCAGGGGTAGTACACCACGTTCGATTGGCCGCGCAGCCAGATATAAACGCCATAAACGCCGTGATAGAGGATGGGCAGAAAGATGAAGACCCACTCAAGCACGCGCACCAGCGGCAGGCCATTCAGGAACTTGACCTGCGCTCCATAGGCAATCGGCCCTTTCAACGCCTCGAAGTTCGAAAGAATGTGCTCCAGCAGGAAAGCGCCGATAGGGATGACGCCGAGCAGCGAGTGGAGCTTTCGCCACAGAAACGAGTTCCCCTGACCGGCGCGCAACGGCGGCACGCCGCCTCTGACAGTCGGAACCGCGGGGGGCGCGGCAGTTTGTTGAGCGGTGGCCATGGGCGTCGAGGCTCCTGAAGGCTGCAAGGGCAGGCGGTTTCAGATTGAGAGACAGAAATCCTCTGTCTTGTTTCAGTTGCATTATTGGTGCCGCGCATCACGCTCGTCAAGGCGCGGGATGGGACGGCTGCGGCGGCGTCTCCCAGCAGCCCGCCGCTCGAGAGCAAAAGGCCTTCTGATACGCTGCTACCATAAAAGCCCCGGCCCTGATCGTAATCGATATGTTGAACGACTTCCTGGCCAATTGGGAACCGCGGCGCAGGCTTGAGCTAACGCAGGCCATCAACCAACTGCTGCGCCTGATGCGTGATCGTTCCCATCCCGTTATCTGGGTAAGGCAGGAGTTTGAGCCCGACCTCAGCGACGCATTCCCGGAGATGAGAGCCAAGGGAATCTCCATCAACATCAAAGGAACGCCGGGCTGCCAAATCGTTCCGGAACTGCTCCCCGCATCCTCTGATCCCGTCCTCGTGAAGAAGCGCTACAGCGCTTTTTTCGGGACGGGCCTCGATGAATTATTGGCTCAGCTCAAGCCGGATTCCGTCATCTTGGCCGGCATCAACACCCACGCCTGCATCCGCACCACGGCCATCGACGCTTACCAGCGCGACTGGCCCGTGATGCTGGCCTTGGACTGCGTCGATTCCTACGATCGGGAGCATCACGAAGTCTCATTGAAGTACATGAAAGCCAAAATCGCCGCCGTAATGACCAATCGAGAGATCGAGTCCGCGCTGAAGGGCAATCTCAGACTTTCAATTGAGCCAGCAGCGCCGCAATCGCCCGCCCGCGATGACTGAGCGTATGCTTGGTCTCCAGCTCCAGCTCGGCCATCGTCCTCCCCAGGCCGGGCAAATAGAACAGCGGATCGTAGCCAAACCCCCCAGTCCCGCGCGGCGCGTCCAGAATCAGCCCCTCAACCGTGCCCTCGGCTGTGTGCAGGGCCACGCCGTCCCGCGCGGCCACCAGCACGCACCGGTAACGAGCCGTGCGTTCGCCTGCCGGAACAGCCCCAAGCCGCTGCAGCAAAATCATGTTGTTCCACACGTCGGTGTTGTCGTTGGCGTCGGGCGAGTCCACCAGGCCGGAGTCGGCCGCAAAGCGCGCGGAACGAACCCCCGGAGCGCCGTCAAGAGCGTCCACCTCAAGGCCTGAGTCGTCGGCCAGCACCAGGCTCCCGGGCACAAACTGCGAGTAATACACAGCCTTGAGAGTGGCGTTGGCCTTGAAGGTTGCGCCGTCCTCTTCCGGAGCGGGTATCGTTTCCAGCCCAGGCAGCGGCTCGATTGCCAGTTTGTGCGCCTCGGCCGCGATGCGGAAATCGCGAAGCTTTCCCTTGCTGGTGGTGGCGGCGTAGAGACGTAGGGCCATGAAGAGAGTGTAATGGGCCCGAGTCTGTGATACTTCGCTCCTGCTCTGCCACGACAGGAGATACTTTTGACAAGGCACGCTGGCAGCGTTTAAGGTTCAGCCGAATGGAAACAATTTCATCCGAGGAACTCTGCGCTGGAAAGCTATCGAAGAAGGGGTGGGTCATGCGGTCGACCATCAGAGAATTGAGACCAATGCTGGGCGTGTTACTCCTTGCTGGATCGGTATCCTTGCCGGCTCAACAGGCTTCTGGTCAGGCAGCCGGCCAGGTTCCTTCTCTTCAGGACGGTTTTCTGAATCCCCCGTCGAGTGCGCGCCCGCGAGTCTGGTGGCACTGGATGAACGGGAATATCTCCAGGGAGGGCATCAAACTTGATCTTGAGTGGATGAACCGGGTAGGCATCGCAGGCTTTCAGAACTTCGATGCCGCACTGTCGACGCCGCAGGTGGTGAAAGAGCGGCTGATCTACATGACGCCGGATTGGAAGGATGCCTTTCGCTATGCAACGGAATTAGCCGACCAACTGGGCATGGAAGAGGCGATTGCCGGCTCGCCGGGATGGAGCGAGTCGGGCGGTCCGTGGGTCACTCCGGCTGACGGGATGAAGAAATATGTATGGAGCGAGACCGTAATAGAGGGAGGCAGGCCGTTTGCCGGCAAGCTTGCGGCTCCGCCCTCGGTGACCGGGCCTTTCCAGTCCATCGCGCATAGTGAAGAGCAGCCCGCTCCTGTGCTTTATGGCGATGCGGCGGTGGTGGCCTACAGGCGTCCGGCAAGTGACGTTTCCATCAACGCGCTGCACGCCTGGATGACCGCAAGCGGCGGCCATCCAGACTATGCCCTGCTCAGCGATGGCGACCTCAACAAGACCACTGGGCTGCCGGTTCCGGCGTTGGGCGAGTCCTCCTGGATTCAATGGGAGTTTGCCCAGCCTCGGACCATCCAGGCGATCACGTTCGTAACCAAAGACCCCGACTGGACGGCGGAATTTACCGGGGTGGGTGCGCCGGAAAAAACCCTGGAAGCGAGCGACGACGGAACGGCTTTCAGTCCGGTGGCTAAACTTTCAGGAGGCAGCGCGCCCGAGCATACAATCGCATTTCCGGCGGTAACGGCCCGGTTTTTCCGGGTGACCTTCAAGCGCCTGCCTCCGCCTGCGATTCCGGACTGGGCCAAGGGGTTCGACCCGGCTTCTTTCGCTTCCAAGGCGCCGACGGAGTACAAAATTGCCAAGCTTGAGTTGATTCCTGGCGCGCGCGTCAACCGGTTCGAGGAGAAGGCTGCATTCACGCCGGAAGAGAATCTATATCAGTATGCGACGGCGCCCGTTAGCCCGGAAGACGCGATCCAAAAGTCCGATGTCGTGGATTTGACATCCAGCATGCAGCCGGACGGAGAACTGGACTGGACGCCCCCTCCGGGCCAATGGGTGGTGGTACGCCTCGGCTACTCGCTGCTTGGAATCACCAATCATCCGGCGACCAAAGAGGCCACAGGCCTCGAGTCAGACAAGCTCGATCGCGCTGCCGTTGCCCGCTACATGAACACCTACCTCGACAGCTACATGGCAACGGTGGGCGCGGACAGGATGGGCAAGCGCGGCATCCGCTACGTAATCAACGATAGTTGGGAGGCGGGGTCGCTCAACTGGACACCGAAGATGCTGGCGCAGTTTCGCACCCTGCGCGGCTACGATGCCACGCCGTGGCTCCCGGTGCTCACCGGCCATGTGGTCCAGAGCAGCGAAGCCAGCGACCGGTTTCTGTGGGACTTCCGCAAGACGATTGCCGACTTGATTGCAACCGAGCACTACGGCCAACTGGAGCAGACGCTGCACGAGCGCGGGATGGGGCACTACGGCGAGTCGCACGAAGGGGGCAGGGCGTATGTCTGCGACGGCATGGAAGTGAAGAAGTACAACGAAGTGCCCATGAGCGCGATGTGGACGCAGCGGCCAGGGGTGAACCATGAACAGTACGGATACAACGCTGACGACCGCGAATCCGCCTCGGTGGCGCACATTTACGGGCAGAACCTGGCGGCGGCGGAGTCAATGACGGCTTCGGAGGCGCCCTGGGGATGGTCGCCGCAGACCCTGAAACCGACTGCGGACCAGGAACTGCTGAACGGAATCAATCGCATTGTGATTCACGAGTCGGCGCATCAGCCGGTCACCGACAAGATCCCGGGATTGACGCTGGGACCCTACGGGCAGTGGTTCAACCGCAATGAAACCTGGGCCGAGCAGGCGGCCCCTTGGATCGACTATCTGGCGCGGTCGAGCTTTCTCCTTCAGCAGGGCCGCTTTGCCGCGGATGTGGTGTACTTCTATGGCGAGGACTCGAATCTAACTGCGCTCTTCTCGCACAGCGCGCCGCCGATTCCCCCCGGCTACGGTTTCGATTACATCAATGCCGATGCGCTCATCCACGAGTTGAGCGTGCAGGATGGCGAACTCGTCACTCCCGGCGGAATGCGCTACAAAGTACTCGCGCTCGATCCCAACAGCAGGCACATGTCGCTGCCGGTGCTGCGCGCGCTTCACGCTTTGGTGACGGCGGGCGCGGTGGTAGCCGGACCCACCCCGGACGACGACCCAAGCCAGGCCGACGACCAGCAGGAATTTCAAACCTTGAGCCGCGAGATGTTTGGCGATGGAACCGGCGTTCACCAGGTGGGCATGGGGACCGTCTATGCCGGCCAGAGCCTGCAGCAGGTATTTGCGGCGCTGAATCTGGCGCCCGACTTCGACTACACTCGGCCGGAAGCCGATGCGCGCATCGAGTTTGTGCATCGCAAGCTAGCCGATGGAGACCTCTACTTTGTCGATAACCGCAGCGACCGCAGCGAGCGCGTCGAGGCCAGCTTTCGGGTCACCGGCAGGGAAGCGGAGCTTTGGCGCGCGGAGACGGGCGCTGCGGAACCCGCTTCCTACAATATTGCCGATGGCCGCACCTCCGTTCCGTTGACGCTGGAGCCCTGGGGAACGGTCTTCGTAGTCTTCCGCAAACCAACGCAGGCGGCGCAACGGACGCTGCCCAACGTGGCCGAGACTCAGGTCGGCACAGCAACCGGCGCATGGACGGTGGCCTTCCAGCCCGACCGCGGAGCACCGTCTGCCGTTACGCTCGACAAGCTGGCTTCATGGACTGAGAACGCCGACCCGGGCGTAAAGTACTTCTCCGGCGCCGGCGCCTACTCGACCACCATAAACGCCCCGGCATCCTGGTTCCATGCTGGAGCCGCCATGGGTATCGACCTGGGAGATGTGAAGAATATTGCCGAGGTCTCGGTAAACGGCATCCCGCTGGGCGAAGTGTGGCATGCGCCGTTCCGCGTGGACGTGACGCGGGCGCTGCGCCCGGGCGCAAACCACATCACAGTGAGGGTAACAAATCTTTGGCCGAACCGGATGATCGGCGACCTGCAAGCCGGCGTAACCAAGACGTATACATGGGCAGACGTGAAGCCCTACAAGGCAGATTCGCCGCTGCTGCCATCGGGGCTCATCGGCCCGGTCACCATTTGGCGGACAGAGACGGCGCAGGCTGCAAATTAACATAGTCACGTCTTGAAAGGGCACGACTTTAGTCGTGCCGAAGGTGCGAAGGCTTTGTATCAGGGCACGACTTCAGTCGTGCCGCAACTGCCGCAGAATCAACGGGGCTTTAGCCCCTGCGGCACCATCGCTGCCGGCTCATGGACGAGTGTGTACGCGTTAAGGAGAGAAGGAATGGGGTCGATATTCACTGGGATCGGCTGGCACATGGTGGGTGCGGCATCGGCCGCGTCGTTCTATGCGCCCATTGGCAAAGTCAAAAAATGGTCGTGGGAAACCACCTGGGCCGTCGCCGGCTTCTTCTCCTGGATACTGCTGCCGATTTCGGTGAGCTTCCTGCTTCTGCCTTCGTTTGCCGGCTTCTATGGCTCCATCGATCCGCATATTCTTTTGAAGGTAGCCCTCTTCGGCGCCATGTGGGGAGTCGGAAATGTGAGTTACGGCCTCACCATGCGCCACCTCGGCATCTCACTCGGTGTCGGCGTGGCCATCGGCGTCGTATTGGTGGTGGGCACATTGGTTCCTCCGCTGCTCGATGGCCAGGCTGCGGTGCTGTTTACCACCCGCAGCGGCCTGTTCACCATGGCAGGCGTATTGGTCGCAGTGATGGGAGTGGCCATCGTCTCTTATGCCGGCCACCAGAAGGAGATCGAGCTTCGCGGGGAACTAAAGGAATTCAATCTGAAGTTGGGGCTGACTCTGGCTGTTCTGTGCGGAATATTCTCCTCCGGCATGTCCTTCGCCATCAATGCGGCAAAGCCCATGGAAGCAGCGGCGCTGCACCTGGGGGTAAACCCGCTTTATGCCGCGCTGCCGAGTTATGTATTTATCATGGGCGGCGGCGCGGTGGTAAACATGAGTTACTGCTTCATCCGCCTGGCTGCGCTCAAACAAATCTCCCTCCGCGACGACTTATCGCAGAATGGCCCAACTCTCATCAAGAACGCAACCCTCGCGGCAACCGGCGGCGTCATGTGGTATCTCCAGTTCTTCTTTTATGCCTGGGGCGCGGCCAACATTCCCCAGCGCCTGTCTTATGTCAACTGGATGCTGCACATGAGCGGCTATGTCTTGTTCGCCGGCCTTGTAGGCCTGGCGCTGGGCGAGTGGAGTGGCATAAGCCGCAGGCCCATCCGCCTACTCTGGGCCGGAATGATAATAATCATCCTGGCCGCGAATCTGGTAGGCCTGGGCCTGGCCTCCTGAGTGCAGCCGAAAACCTGCCCTGAGAAAAGTCGATGGGGACCTGCGTTCCTGTAGCTCTCCACAACTCTATAGCTCTTTGCAACTATCTCGCTCTTTACAAATATCTGTCTTCCTGAGCGAAGCCGAAGGACCTGCGTTACTATAGCTCTTTACAAGTATGGTTCTTTGCAAATGTCTGAAGTAGATTGAGATATGGGTCATGTGCCCAAGCATAATGACAGGAGGCCGAAAAGGTGCGTCCAGCGATTTGTTTCTGGTTGGCCTTACCGTTTATCGTGCTACTCCAGGCTTCGAATGCCCAGGAAGTCCCGAATGTGCCATGTGATGAGGTACACGCTATTGCTCGCATTTCGCGCGCCAACTCTCTTGCAATGTTGGCTAAGGCGAAGCAAGATGCCGGAGGCAGCTACCGCGCCGGAATCGTTTCTGCAACTCGCGCATTTGAACTCCAACCGGGTGACCAGAGCGCTGCTGTTCTTCTGCTTGATCTTATCCCTCAAAACGACGAGCAGCACGCCATCTTGATGACGCTCGGAGACAGTCTGTGCGACGATGAGTCCGTAGCCGAAATGACTTTATTGTCGCGGATCGGAGAACGTCTGTCGCGAGACTTTGCAAAAGCTGTTCTCCTCGCTCCAGAAATGCTTCCGAAATACGTTGCCTACGCTTCTACCTCGGTGCAAGACCCACACAGCGATTACGCCGTGCAGATGCAAAAGGTCTGCCGGGCCAAGCACCCCGAGTTCGTAAAAGCGGTGGAAGGGCTTCCAATCGATCAGAGGGGCTGGTTCGTGAAGCATGTTTTCAATCCCGAAGGGTGTCATGCACTTGCCCTTTCCGAGGCCGAGTAGTCCCAATTCCGCACACAGTCGAAAAACGGGAATCCAATCGCCCTCAATCACCCGCCCTCCGCATTTTCCCGTTGAGCTTCCCTTCGCCGCAATCTACCGTTCAAGGCAGTGAATCGCCAGGATGAACATCCTTGCGGCGAGGCAAGCCCGTGATTGCCACTGCGCCCCCAATGCCGGCCAAAGAGAGAGTCCGCCAAAATCCTCTCTCCGGCCATCTGTTTCATGTAGCCGCTGCCTACCAGCAAACGCTCAAAGAAAATCCGCGTCAGCCCGAAGCCCTTGTAGGCATCAGCCTCGTGGCTCTTGCCAGCCGTCAGGCGTCAGCCGCGGTAAAAATGGCCTCGGCCGCCGTAAGCGCCGCGCCGAAAATGATTCCTGCATGGGTTGCGCTGGGCCAGGCGCTCAAAGCCGCCTCCCGATACGCCGAGGCCGAAGAAGCCTACTCCCAAGCCATCCTCCTCGATCCCGGAAGCGCGCTTGCCCGAATGGGTTTCGGCGAACTCAAAATCGCCACCGGCCGTCCCGAACAAGCGGTTCGCGAATTTGAGAGGGCTCTCGCCCGCCAGCCCACGATGGTTCCCGCGCACCTTGGCCTGGGCAATGCGCTGGCCATGATGGGCCGCAATCAAGAAGCGTTGGAGCGCTACCAGCAGGCGCTGGCGCTACGCCCACGCCTGCCCGAAGCCGAGTTTGCCGCCGGCTTCGTCCTGGCCCGCATCGGAGAGCTGAAGAAGGCCGAAACCCGCTACCGCCGTGCGTTAGTCGAGCGGCCCGATTTTGCCGCGGCCTGGATGAATCTCGGGAGCCTGCTGCGCGAACAGGGCCGCGAAACTCACGCCGAGGCCGCCTTACAGCGCGCCGTCGAGTTACGCCCCGACCTGATCGCGGGATGGGTGAATCTGGCGCTGCTCGAGCGGGAACGCCGCCGTCCCGCCAACGCGGAAGCGCACCTGCGAAAGGCCTTCGCGCTCAATCCAAATCAAGTGGAGACACTAGTGGCCTGGTGCCAGTTCCGCGCCGCGGAAAAGGATCAGGCTGGCGCATGGCAGTGGCTTCGCTGGGCCCTCACAGCAGATCCAGCCAACGCTGAAGCCATCAATATGCACGGTATTCTGCTCCACAACGAGCGGCGCTTTCACGAGGCCATCGAAGCTTTCCAGCGTGCCGAAGCTCTGGGTAGCCGCCCGGCAATCTCCAACCGCGGAAACTCCCTGCTCGATCTCGGCAACACCGCTGAGGCGCTCTCGGCCCACCAGGCTGCGGTCCAGCGCGATCCCTCCAGTCCCGGCGCGCTCTACAACCTCTCGCTCACCCAGCTCCGCCTGGGCGACTGGGAACGCGGATGGCCGGCATACGAGGCGCGCTGGCGCTTTCGCGAGGTTCATCGCGCTCCCCGCGCCTTTCGTCAGCCCCGGTGGCAGGGTGAGATGCTCCAGGGTCAGCGGGTGCTGCTTCACGCCGAGCAGGGCCTGGGAGACACCATTCAGTTCTGCCGCTACGCAACCCTCGTTGCCTCCCGCGGCGGCGTCCCAATCCTGCGCGTCCAGCCGCCCGTTGAGCGGCTCATGCGTTCGCTGGCTGTGGTGCGCGCAGGCCTGGCTCACACTGCTCTTCTTGGCGCTATGCCTCCGGATTTCGATCTCGAATGCCCGCTGCAAAGTCTTCCGGCAGTCTTCAGAACCACGGTGGAAACAGTCCCCTGGCCGGGCGCATATCTTGCCGCCGACCGGGACTTCGCCTTAGAAAAGCAGTTGCAGTTTCCCGCCCCCTGGCCCGATCGTCAGCCAAAAGCACAGCCGCTCCGCGTCGGCCTCGCCTGGGCCGGCAATCCCCGCTACAAGGCCGACCGCCAGCGCTCCATGAACCTTGCAACGCTCTTTCCGCTTCTGCGCACCCCCGGCGTCTCCTGGATTTCGCTGCACAAGGGCGCGCCTGCCGCTCAACTGGCCAACCTGCCTGCCGATATCCAGGTCCACGACGGCGCCAACCGCGACCGCGATCTGGCCGAAACCGCTGCGCTCATGGCCACGCTCCATCTGGTAATCACCACCGACACCTGCATTGCGCATCTGGCCGGCGCAATGGGCAAACCGGTCTGGATTCTGCTCCACCACCTCGGCGACTGGCGCTGGATGCAGAATCTCGAAACCACCCCGTGGTATCCAACCGCCCGCCTCTTCCGCCAATCCGCGCCCGGCGATTGGCCAGGCGTACTGGATAATGTGATCCCAGACCTGCGCAGGCTCACGGCAGACCCGAACTAGACCGCAGCGTCGGCGGAAGCGGTGAAAATAAATCTTGACATCTTTAACTCTATAAACTAGAGTACTCCTTATTGGAGATAACTCTGGAAAACAAGAGACCTTCAATCGACGGTTCGCAGAATGATCCGAAATCGGACAGGAGCGCTCAAAATGGCAACAATAGTTACCTCTCTCGTCTCTCCACCCCTTAACTCAGCATGGCTGAGAGGCCGCTTGATAGGCGCGTTGATCTGCGGCACTTTCGGCGCCGTTTGGATGTTTGAAGCCTTGTTCTTTGGCGGCATTGCCACACCCCTTTCGCTCACCACGACAGCGATGCTCGCGATTGCCTTTGTTGCCTGGCCCGTGATCCGTCTTCGTTCGTTTCCTCGCTTTGAATATTCAACCGCTGACCGGGAACGCTGGGCGGCCATCACAGTGCCCTACTGGACAAACGCCGGCATTGAATGGCTTTTGTGCTTCGGTGCGGCTGGGTGGCTGGCGCACATTCATCAATACAGCCTGATACCCCAGTGCCTTGGCGCGATCATTGGATTGCATTTCCTGCCTCTAGGGAAAATGTTCAGGTCACCGGTCTATTACCTGACTGGAGCTGCATTGGTTCTGGGGGCTTTGGCTTCGCTGGCAATTCCAGCAGGGCACCTTCGGAATATCGCGGCATGCAGTGTAGATGGCCTGTCTTTATGGGCGACCGCGACGGTTCTTCTGTGCCATGGCTGGCTTTCGTCGATAGAAGAGGAGATCAGAAAGGGGATCGCATGAGCGCTAATTCAAAGCTCGCAGATCCAACTGCAAACTCGCCGCTGCCTCTGGAAGTCGATGCGCTGGTCAAGCGCTTCGGCCAGGTACTCGCCGTCGACTCCATCTCGCTCCAACTGCGCAGCGGAGAATGCCTCGGTTTGCTCGGCCCAAATGGCGCAGGAAAAAGCACGCTCATCCGCGCCATTGCGGGCCGCGTTATTCCAGACTCCGGGCGAGTCTCAGTCTTTGGGTCCGCCGCCGGCTCACCCGCAGCCAGAGCCGCCCTCGGCTGGGTGCCGCAGGACCTGGCCCTCTACCCCCGACTCAGCGCCAGAGAGAACCTGAGCTCGTTCGGACGCTATTACGGCCTCGCCGGCGACAAGCTCGAGCAGTCCATTGCATGGTGCCTCAAGTGGGCCGCGCTCGAGGATCGCGCCGGCGATCTCACCCGCAACCTCTCCGGAGGCATGAAGCGCCGCCTCAACATGGCCGCCGGCCTCATTCACCAGCCGCGCCTGGTGCTGATGGACGAGCCCACCGTGGGCGTCGATCCGCAGTCGCGCAATCGCATCTTTGAGATGATCGCCGCCCTCCGCGCCCGGGGAATGACCATCATCTACACCACGCATTACATGGAAGAAGCCGAGCGCCTGTGCGATCGCATAGCCATCGTCGACCATGGCCGCATCATCGCCCTCGATACACGGGACGCGCTGATTCACAACTCCTTTGCCTCGCGCAGCCAGGTGATTGCGCGCCTCGAAGGTCCCGCCGGAAAAGTCAGCGCGTGGGTTGCCGCGCGCGGCGGCCGGCTCGCCGATTCCACAGCGGAGTTCACCATCGAGCAACCCACTCAAGTTGCCGGCTTGCTTGAAGGCGCAGCCGACGCCGGCCTTGAGCTCATCGACCTGTCCCTGCGCCGGCCAAACCTCGAATCAGTATTCCTGCACCTCACCGGAAGGGAGTTACGAGATTGATTATCCCCATTGTCCGTACCGCATTGATGGCCCTGCGACGCGACCGGCCATCGCTGGCTCTCAGCTTCATCCTGCCCATCACTTTCTTCTCCATCTTCGCCGTCGTCTTCGGCGGACGCCACGATTCCGTTCCCAGAATCTCCGTCATCCTTGTCAACGAAGACCAGAGCCAGGCATCCCGTCAGCTCGTCCAGTCCCTTCAGCGCGAAGGCTCGCTCGACGTCACCACCAGGCCCACATCCAAAGACAAAGCCGCGCAGCCGGACTATACCGCCGTCACTGCCGAAGCTGCCGTCAAAGCCGGGGACATCCCGGTCGCGCTCATCATCCCGCGCGGCTGGGGTGCCAACCCCATCTCATTCGCCCACCAATCCAGCAAGTCCGGTCCCACGCTCCAGCTCCTCTATGACGCCAGCGACGAAATCGCACCGCAAATGGTCGGCGGACTGCTCCAGAAAGCCGCCATGACCGGCATGCCTCTCACCATGGCCGAGCAGGGTATCCAGTACACCAGCGGTTTCATTGGCGGACTCACCCCTGAACAAAAAACCCGTATGGACGCGAACCTGGCCCAATTGCGCAATCTCGAATCCAAGCAAGCCGCCGGCGCCGCCCCAGCTAGCTCAGCTTCGGGCGCTCTCATCGCCGTCCAAACCCGCTCCGTCGTCGGAGAAAACAAGCGCAGCCCCATGATTTCTTACTACGCCGCCGCCATCGGTGTCATGTTCCTGCTGTTCACCGCCAGCGGCTCCTCGGGAGCGCTGCTTGACGAGGCTGAAAGCGGCACCCTCGATCGAGTCCTCAGCTCCCGCATCACCATGACTGGCCTGCTTGCCGGCAAGCTTCTCTTCAACACCTTGCTCGCCTTCACTCAACTCGCTGTCATGTTCCTCTGGGCCTGGGCCGTGTACCACCTGGACCTCCCCAGCCACATCCTCGGCTTCCTGGTTATGGGTCTCTCTACAGCCGTTGCCGTAGCCTCGTTAGGCATGTTGCTTGCTTCCCTCTGCCATACCCGAGCCCAACTCGGCGCTGTCTCCACTCTAGTCATCCTCATCATGTCGTCGATCGGCGGCAGCATGTTCCCCCGCCCCCTCATGCCCGAGTCCATGCAGAAGGCAGGCCTCTTCACCATCAATGCCTGGGCCATCGACGGCTTCACCAAAGTATTCTGGCGCGACCTGCCCGTGACCGCGCTGTGGCAACAGGTCTCAGTGCTTCTTGCCATCGCTATCGTGCTTTTCTCGTTGGCTCGCAGAATTGCCCGCCGATGGGAACACGCATGAACCTCACTCCCAACGCCCCAAGGAGAATCACCATGACCTCGAACGCTGAAAAGATGGACCTGAAAGACAGGCTGAGCCTGATTGAATCCATGATCGCCGAAGGACGGCGCACAACCGAGAGCTGGGGCTGGACCTTTGTCCTGTGGGGCGTGGCCTACTACATCGCCATCGCCTGGTCGGCTCTCGGGCAATCCTCCATCGCATGGTCCGTAACCATGACTGTTGCCGGCGTGCTGACAGGTGTGATCGCCTCGCGCATTGCGGGTAGGCATCCTGGGACGACTACCGGCCGCGCCATGGCCGCCATCTGGATTGCGATGGGCATTTCAATGTTCATTCTTATGATGTGCCTCGGCATAACTGGCAGGCTCGAATTGCACATGGCGGTTGCCATTGTTGCCGCCATGCTGGGTACGGCCAACGCCACTTCCAGCATCATTCTCAAATGGAAGATGCAGTTTGCCAGCGCCGTGGTCTGGTGGGCGGCCATGGTAACCGCGTTGTTCACCTCTGAATACGTGACCGGCATCGTCTTCCTGGTCGCCATCTTCTTCTGCCAGATCGTCTTTGGCATCTATGGGATGATCTCGGAGTCCCGTAGGCACAAAGGCGGCGCATCCGCGCAAGGGGCCTACCATGCCTGAACTTCCGGAACTGAATCCTGTGATTCACGGAAAGCTGCGCCTGGCCTTGCTATCGCTGCTCTCCAGCGTCGAAGAGGCGGAGTTCACCTGGCTCCGCTCCAAGACCGGATCCACCGACGGCAACCTGGGTGCCCAACTGCTCAAGCTTGAAGAAGCCGGCTATGTCGCGGTCGAAAAGAAGTTCGTCCAGCGCAAACCCCAGACGCTTTACCGGATGACGGACAACGGGCGCACGGCGCTGACCGATTACGTGCAGGCGCTCAAACAACTGCTCGGCGCCGCTATCGAAAGCTAGGGACAGCGCTCAGGCGGGGAAGCGCAATCCCCCCAAAATGCCCGTGCCTAAAATGCCCCGTGCCCCATCCATTTGCTTGTTTCTGGCGAATGGGTGGGAGTGCACAAACCTCAATCGCCCCGCGCATCACAAGCCGGATGAACCCGAAGCGCCCGCCTCCAGGCTCTTCCGCACCCGCTCCATAATCCCCAGGTAATAAGCCAGGTTGTGTATGGAGTTCAGAGTCCCCGACAGCGCCTCTCCGGCCTGCATCAGGTGCCTAAGGTAGGCGCGCGAGTAGCGCCGGCACACCATGCAGCTGCAAGCCGGGTCGGGCGGCCCCTGATCCTCGGCATAGCGTTTCCCCTTGATGTTCAGCCGCCCTTCGCTGGTGAACAGCAGCCCGTGGCGTGCCGCGCGGGTAGGCAGCACGCAATCCATCATGTCCACGCCCATCCGCGCATACATCTCAATCTCGTCGGGATAGCCAACTCCCATCACGTAGCGTGGCTTGTCTTTGGGCAGCAGCGGCAGCACTTCCGCAATCATCTCCAGCGTCAGATCGCGAGGCTCGCCCACGCTGAGCCCGCCAATGGCGTAGCCGTCAAAATCCATCTCCACCAGCCGTTCGGCGCTCTCTTTGCGAAGGTCGGTATACATTCCCCCCTGCACAATTCCGAACAGGCTTTGCGTCCGGCCGCCCAGTTCCTCGCCCCACGGAACTTCATGGCGATGCAAACGAAAGTGCTCCAGCGATCGCCGCGCCCACGCCATCGTCAGCCGCAGGCTTTCCTGCGCACGGGTTCGGTCGGCCGGGTATTCGGTGCATTCGTCAAAGGCCATGCAGATGTCCGCGCCCAGCGCAATCTGCACATCCATCGAATGTTCGGGAGTAAAGAAATGGCTGCTCCCGTCCAGATGCGACCGGAAGCGCACACCCTCGTCGGAGACCTTGCGCAGCGCGCTCAGGCTGAAGACCTGGAAGCCGCCGGAGTCGGTAAGCAGCGCCCGCGGCCAGCTCATGAATTTGTGCAGCCCGCCCATGCGCCGGATAGCCTCATGCCCGGGCCGCAGATAGAGGTGATAGGTGTTGCCCAAAACGATCTCCGCGCCCAGCGTTTCCAGCATGTCCTGCGCGACAGCCTTGACGGTGCCCGCGGTGCCCACCGGCATAAACACCGGCGTCTCAACAGCCCGGTGCGGCAGCAGCAGCCGTCCCCGCCGCCCGCCTGCCTCGGTCTCCGCAATCAGATTGAAAGCTGAACTCACTCATCGATTCTAGCGGGTGAACGGCGGCCCAAACGTCTGCCCAGCGCAAGCACCCCTCACCGCCCCAACGTCGCAAACATTGCCACCGCCGCCGCACCCATAAAAACAAACGTCGCCCATACCAGAGCGTTCGAGAGCCAGCCGCTCCGGTACTCGCCCATGATCTCCCCATTGCGCGCAATCCGGCCGATCAGAAAAATCAACGGCACCGCCACCACGCCGTTGATCACGGCGGTCACAACCAGTGCCTGGATAGGATTGATGCCGATAAAGTTGATCATCAGGCCGATCAGCGTCGCAATCGTGATCACCCCGTAGAATCCATGCGCGCGCTTCAGCTTCAGGTTCAGTCCTGCCCTCCAACTCAGCGCCTCACTCAGCGCATAGGACGCCGATCCTGAGAAAACCGGCACGGCAAGAAACCCCAATCCGATAATACCGATGGCGAAGATCAACTCCGCCAGAAACCCCGCGTGCGGGAATGTATGAACCAATGGCTCCAGAGCCTTGGCCGCCTCCGCAGCGCTGCTGATATGAGTAAAGCCGTTTTTATGCAGCACCGTTGCGCCAACCACAATAATGCACCACGCCCCGATCTGCGATGACAGCATGCCCAGGAAATTGTCGATCCGCATGCGCTTCATAAACGGCTTGGTAACCGTTGGGATTCCACCGTGAATCATCCCCTTGCTGCGCTCCTCTTCCACCTCCTCCGATGCTTCCCAAAAGAACATGTACGGTGAAATCGTAGTGCCGATAACTCCGGTGATGATGAAGAAAAACTCTGAGCTGAATTCGATGTGCGGAATAAACGTTGCCTTCAGAATTGTGCCCCATGGTTCATGCACCAGAAACACGGTAATGACGTAGGAAAAAAGCGTGACACATAGCCACTTCAGAATCCTTGCATACACCTTGTAAGTGGTGAATATCTGAAGAATGAGAATCAGTGCCGTAAAGAACAGCACCAGAACCGTGAAATTCACAGGAACAATAAGCTGCGCCGCCGCACCCATCGCTCCCAGATCGGCGCCCAGGTTGATGGTATTTGCCACCAGAATCAGCACCAGCATTCCATAGAGCACTTTCTTGCTATAGTGCTCCTTGACGACCGCAGCAATGCCTTTCCCGGTCACAGCGCCAATTCTGGCGCAGGCCTCCTGCACCGCAATCAGCATGGGCAGCACAAGCATCGCGGTCCAAAGTTGCCCATAGCCAAACTGCGCTCCGGTCTGCGTATAGGTAGCAATGCCCGATGGGTCGTCGTCCGCCGCGCCCGTTATGATTCCAGGCCCCGCGATCTTCAAAAGCTCTTTGGTCCTTCTGCTGAATCTTGCCATGTCGGGAAGCGTATCCTCGGAGCCGAAGAATCTCTGGCGTCTTTAGAAGGTAAGATGCAGAGAAATGCATGGTGTGTATCTCAGGTATCTTAAGCATCAAGCACAGTGTAAGAATGTTTTACTTCTCAAAGAATGATTTGAGCGGAGAGCAGATGGCATCGGCATTAGAGAACGCCCTGCCAGAAATCCAAAGAATCTGCGCCAGACACCAGCCGCCGTTTTTTTGCCGCGATCACCAAAACAGGCGAAGTTCATTTGCGAGAAAAGCTCGCTGGACCCCAGCCTGGGTTATGAAGTTTAAATCGGAATGTCTGTCCCATATTTGCAATCGGGGAACCCCTCTGCTAACAAATTTGGACCTCTTTGCTCTAATTTCGCGACTTATCCGATAAACTCCGTGTTACAGCAAGTTAAATAGGCAATGGCTGGCATCTCTGGCTTTGTGCACTCGGCAGCCGCCATCGCCTCAGCAGCAAACGGCTGTCCAAGCGGCTATGGGAGGTGTGTATGCAGCAGGCTCATCCACTCGAACCATTCTTCCAACAAGCGGTCCGCAACAGTTATGAAGGCAAGCTGGGATTGCACGATCCCGATGTTACCGGCTATGTCGCGCATCTGCTGTGCGAGTTCTCTGAGGCCGACAAGCTCTACAAGGTCCGCGATCAGGCAGGCCGGCCCATTGAAGAGCTCACCGAGATGATGCTCGCCTCCGATCCCGTGCACGGCACCGCGCCTTCCTTCGATGCCGAGCGCGCCGTCCGCAAGCACATCGGCGACTATGCCCTGTTCGTCGCCGGAATGTACCCCGAGGCTTCCGACTCCAAGAGCCGCTGCCGCCGCCATCGCCCCACCTTGAGCGAACTTATCCAGGCCGGCAAGCAGAGTTACTTCATCGTCAGCCAGTTCAACCTCTTCGAGTATGAGCAGGAAGCTCCGCTCTTCGCCCGCCTTTCCGACGGCTTCGAGCGCTGCATCCTCGGCCTGACGCTGGTCCGCGAAGAAATAGGCCCCCGCAAGCCCCTCATGCTGCCGCCGCCGGTGAACTAGAAACCCGCCGCCCCCGGACGGTCCGCTCTTCACTTCGTCAAGAAGTCTGGGTGGGAAAGCTACAACCCCAATTCGCGAAATCACGCGATTGCTAGCCGCGGAAGAGGCCTGCTCTGTATCAGGGCACGACTTCAATCGTGCCGTAAAGGCAATAGAATCAGCGTGAGCTTCAGCCACCGAGGGATGTCTTCCGCCAATTTCATCCGAAATCCCGAGTTTTTCCGCAGGCTCTTTAGCCCCTGCGGCATGCATCCCCCGACATCTCGACCAATCTCATGCCCTTATTTCGCAGCCTGAAAACCCGCCTTCTGGTTGTCCCCCTTACGGAGTCCCAGCCGCGAAAGCCAGCGCCTTTGCAGCTCTGAGAATAGCCACCGGATCGCCGGAAGGGCGGAACTCCATTGCCACGTTGCGCCGGTAGTTCAATTGCGCAAGCTTGTGGAAAATGTTGGCATAGTTGATTTCACCGGTGCCGGGTTCGTGGCGTCCAGGCACGTCGGCCACGTGGATGAGGCCGATTACGTCAATGTGTCTGTCGAGCTTCTCGATCAGGTTGCCGAAGCCCATCTGCTCGTGAAAAATGTCGTAGAGGAATTGGACCTGGGGATGGTTTACGGCGCGCACCACTTCGATGGCCTCAAGGGCCGAGGTCAGGAAGTATTTGGGGCGTTCCTCGACGTGAATGCACTCCAGCAGCAGGCGGACGGGCTGGCCGTCGATCAGGCGGCCCTCGACCTGCGAAGCTGCCCGCTTCAACGTCTCAATCGAAGCTTGATGCTGCACTTCGCGCGTGAGCCCCGGAACCACATCGCCCGATAGCACGATCATCGCCGGACAGCTCAGGGTCTCCATCGGAGTGAGCGCCTGCCGCAACTCGGCCAGGAAGGCGTCGGCCGTAGCGGGATTGGACACACCGTTAGACAGCCCTGCTGTGGCATCGAAGCGAATTCCGAGACGCTTTCGGGCAGCGTTGGCGCGGGCAAAGTCGGCGTCGGACCACTTGCTGTATTCGCCCACCAGTTCGATGTTGCTGTAGCCCGCTTCGGCCACTTTCGCCAACCGCTCCTCGAAGGGCAGGCCGTTGAAGACGGTCCAGAGCATCACCGAAAGGCCAAATGCAGGAGCGGCGGCCTGAGCCGGAACTTGCCCCTGAAGTTGACCCGGAACCGGAGCCGCGGCGGCCGTGGTCTCAGCCTGCAACCGGGGCAGAGCTGCGGTGAATGCGGCGGTGGCCAGGGCTTGCGTAAAGCCGCGTCGATTCATGCTGGCCTCCTGGATTTCTCTCCGGGCTTCTCTTTGGAAGATTTCGTCGCCGAAGCGGGCTTTGATCCCATCTTTCGTGACCGCCGCAACTCCTGCCAATCCTTTTCGGTTTGGTCCGCATACAGCGCTCCAAATTTGCCCAGCGCCTCGGCGAAGCCGTCTCCGGAGCCCAGGTAGCCGGCGATGGTTCGCGGGTCGCCGCTGCGGGCATGGCCGCGGGCCAGCAGTTCGCCGCATACCTCGCCGTATGCCTGCAGGCCGCCTTCAGCCAGGTCCGTCAGGTCAATCGAGCCCTTGTGATCGTTGAGTTGGCGCACCAGGTAATTGCGGTTGCCAATGTGCGTCCATCCCAGAAATGGGTCGGACTGCAGTTGCATGGCGCGCTGCCCGTCTGCCACGCGCTGGCCGTTGTGGTGCGCCGGGTGCGCATCGGGCAGGTAGGGCGCGTAGCCTGAGGCCGGCTCTTCCTTGACTTGCAGAAACAGCGGGTCCCCCGGCCCATTGCCTTCAAAATAGACGCAATAGTCGCGCAAGCCCACTGATCCGGTGCCCACCACTTTGAAAGCCACATCCACGGGGCGATAGAACGACAAAAGGTGCTGCCTCTGCGGCTCCAGCATCTCCCGGTAGGTAGCCAGAGATGCCAGCACGGCTGCGGCCTGCGCCGCGGCTACACGAGTCAAAATCGGCTTCGATTCGCGGAAGCGGCGAGCGCCCGGCTTGTCCGGCACAGGCTCGGTAAGCTGTTCCAAGGTGTGCTGGGGTGTGGCGCGTTCGGCCTTTATCAGCGCTTTGTGGATAGGCGCAACCATGCCCAGCCGGTGCACCTGGTAGCGGCCAATCTCAATGCACGGCATTTCGGCAAACGTATGCATCAGGGTGCAGTACCGCTCAATGCACAGCTCCACGGCGCGGACAGCCGCCGCATCCTTGTGGCCCGATCCGCGCCCAGCCAAAACCAGGGACGAGGCCATGCGCTTCAAATCCCATTCAAAGGGCCCGCGGATTGTCTCATCGAAGTCGTTGATGTCGAATACCAGCCGCCCGTCGGGGGCGGCATAGGCGCCCAGGTTGCGCACATGCGCATCGCCGCAAAGCTGGCTGACGATCCCGGTATTGGGCAGCAGCGCCAAATCCGCGGCCATCACCGGCACTGCGCCCCGAAAGTAGCCGAAGGGCGACTCCGCCATCAGTTCGTACTTCAGCTTCACGAGCGCCGGGACCCGCCCAATCATCGATCGGGCAAGAAGCGAAACCGAAGATGTTTTGCGCGATTTGCAGTTGAAATCGCAGTGTTCCTGGCGGCCCACCTGCTTGCGCCGCGCCTGGCCAAGATTAGTGCGTTCTTCCGGAGTTGCCCAGTGCATGTCAGGCACCATACACTCTCTGCCCGCTGCGTGCAACCCGCTTAAGCTATTGATTTACACTTCTGGCAGGAAGCCAGCACGCTGAAATCGCTCGCCGGGTGGATGAGTTGCCGGATTCAGGAGGAATGCCCTTTGACGCATGTGACGCGTGCAGCCACTCTCCTGCCATCGGCCATTGCCGTTCTACTTTCGGCTGCCGTCTCCCTTGCCGCGCAGGCTCCTCCAACGCCTCTCACGGTTGAAGCAATCTTTGCCCATGGGCCCATCGTCGGACATCTGCCCGTGGGTCTCGCATGGTCGCCGGATGCGCAGCACCTGACCTATGACGACGGCGGCGAACTCATCGAACTCGACCCCGGCTCGGGTAAGCAGCATGTGCTGGTGAGCAGCGCCAAGCTGGCCCCGCTCACGGGCGCAACCGATTCTGAGAAGGACCGCGATCATCGCGAACGCTACAAAATGCCGGAGTACCAATGGGCGCCGGACTCCAGGCATCTACTGTTCGATTCCGATGGGCGTCTGTGGCTTTACGATCTGCGCAACGGCACCGGGGTTGAGGTTGGATTTACCGGAGCGGCCTCCGGCGACGATCCGAAGTTCTCGCCGAATGGGGAATGCGTCTCCTTTGTGCGCGACCACGCGCTCAGTGTGATTCGCCTGAAGGAGCCATGGGCCGGCACAACCGTGGTGGCTCCCCTGCCCAATCCGGATGCGCACCAGGTTGTGCTCAACGGCGAAGTGGACTGGGTCTATGAGGAAGAGCTGGACGTTCGCAGCAACTACTTCTGGTCGCCCGATTCCAGTCGCCTGGCCTATCTGCAAATGAACGAGACCGATGTGCCGCAGTATCCCATTACCGATTGGATACCAACGCACCCCACCGTGGATATGCAGCGCTATCCGCAGCCAGGCGACACCAATCCCGATGTTCGCGTCGGCGTAGTCAGCGCTGCCGGAGGTAAAACGGTATGGGTGAAACTTCCCATTCACCCAGGCCAGGACTACATTCCGCGCTTCGGGTGGGCCGATCCAAG
>Ga0182030_10005740_pt1 | contig 26276 bp, 28 predicted proteins | sample 812S3MmetaG_FD_121299 | JGI IMG/M metagenome (GOLD analysis project Ga0182030, IMG submission 121299) | Permafrost microbial communities from Stordalen Mire, Sweden - 812S3M metaG (Illumina Assembly) | ecosystem: Environmental > Terrestrial > Soil > Wetlands > Permafrost | place: Sweden...
CAGCCGTATGCGTTCACCGGGGACGATCCGCTGAATGCGACGGATCCACTGGGACTCACCGCTGGGCCGATGAAGTCTCCCGCCTGGATATGTGCCCATGAACATGGCGTAAAGAATTGCCTGCACAAGGCGAAGAAGGCTCAATCTTGCGGACGACTCGGTTGCTATGACGCAGAGAATGCGCACAAGGCACTACCGGAAGCGATCGGCGTAACACTATTCGTAACTACGGGAGGCCTAGGCGATCTTGCGCTAGAGAGCTTCGGGGAGGCCGCAAGCACAGCCAGGGCTGTCATCGAAGGCTCCAGCACAGCCTCGAAGTTCATTAGCGCCCTTCCCATCGTTGCTACTTCAGCAGCAACCTCCGTCGGCTTGAGAAACCTTGAGGAGAATTTTGACGCCACGGCCAACAATCCTTCTGCTTCGCCGCTGACCAGAGGCGTCGCAGGCTTTGACGCTGGAGTCATACGAATCGTCGACCCAATCGCTACTTGGCACGACGAATGGGATATATTTAACGACGGGTGAGACAGAAATGATCGCGTTGGAGATAGTCACCGCGTTGGCGATGGTGCTCGTGCTCCTTAGGCAATGGCCTGGCGTCACCAGCGTTCAATATGCCAGGAAGCACGGTCAAGAAGAGCTGCAGCAGAAGCGCGCCGCGGCCGCCAAATTAGCAGAGAAGCAATTCGGAGAGCGCCATGCTTTTGCGAATGTGATTCTGAACAGGGCTGGCGGAGTTTTGCTTTGGGGCGTTGGTCTGTGCATCGTCATTCTTTCAGCGCCCCATATATTCGACTCCGGTTGGCCACACAGCGGGGTGGCCAGCTTTGGATTGGCTATCCAATTAGTCGCGGCGGCGCTTTATGTCTTTTGGGGACTGATCGCGTCAAGGGCCATCTCGAAGGCCGTGCACGCTCAAGGCAGCGAGTAACCATCCATTTAGTACGAAGCGATTATATCTGCTCAGTCCCAAATTGGCGCGCCATACAAGCCGTTGGTGCTGAGCGCTATCGGCATTGAAGAGGAGTATGGACCGAATCATACCGTGCCACCCAAAATGGCAGAGGTGTCGAGACATGACATGCGACGCTCGGGTCTTGGTTGCCGCCTACTCAGCATTCAGCTCACGCTCATGACTGATGCTTATGTGTGACTCAATCAGTACGAATTCGGCCTAAATACTGCCAGAATCGGAAATCGTCGGTTAGTCATTAGTAGGGCGTTACTACGACGCCACGACTGGGCAGTTCCTGACTGTCGATCCGGACGTGACCGAGACCGGCCAGCCCTACGCCTACACCGGGGATGATCCGGTGAACGGGGTGGATCCGCTGGGGCTGAGTTGGTATGACCCGAGCTGGGTGCACACGGCAGTCCACCGATTCGCTCGCGGGGCGGACAAGGTGAGCCACTTCGTCTCCACGCACAAGAAGGCCGCCATTGTGGTGGCGACAATCATCGCTACCCTCCCGCTCGACGAAACCGGGATAGGCGAAGCGATCGACGCCGACGTCATTGGCGGTGAGGTCACGGCGGACGTCACCGCAGACGTGGTGGGCGACGAGGCGGCCAACGAGGTTGCCGAAGAAGGGGCTCAAGAGGAGGCCGAGCAAGAAGTGGCCGACAACGCGCCCAGTTGTGGCGCGCAGAGCTTCACCCCCGACACCGAGGTGCAGTTGGCCGATGGAGCCAAGATTCCCATCAGCCAAGTTAAAGTTGGCGACATGGTCTTGGGTACCGACACCATCAGCGGCAAAACACAGGCCGAAGCGGTGACGACGTTGTGGGTCAATCGCGACCACGACTTGATGGACGTCATGGTCAAGGCCGCCAGCGGCACCTCGACCATCCACTCGACCCAGCATCACCTGTTCTGGGACCTCACCACTCGCACCTGGGTCCAGGCGCACGAACTGAGCGCGGGCACGGCCCTCGAGACCCCGAACGGCGCCGCGGCCACTGTGGTCGCCACGACCATCGTCCCCGGGGCCGCTGACATGTGGGACCTTTCCGTGAACAACGACCACGACTTCTACGTGGCCGTCTTTGCCGGGAGCCTGACAGCGGTGCTGGTGCACAACTGCCCTGATCGCGTGTACCAGCAAAGTCCTAAACACGGCATGCAGTCCTATATGAGTGGTGGCAGGGTTGTTAGTCGGGCGCCGCAAGGTGACGTGCAGTCGATGTTGGATGCCGCAACTCCGATAAGTGAGAACTCAACTGGACTTCTAGGAACTGAACCTGATACGGGACTTCAAGTTGTATTTAGGCTGACGCAAAATGTTACGGACAGTGACGGAAACATCGTCACGCAGATCTACCATGGTTATGTACCAGGAGGATAAAATGGGTGGAACATCAGCAACCTCGGCGGGGTTCTATGTTGGCTGTATCTACGAAGACTGCCGTTTTCATCCTGTTGAGTGCACACTGGCTTCTGCTGATACGGACGAACTCCAGGGAACATCGTTGATCGATGGATCGTGGCCATCTAGCTGCTCAATTGAGCACTGCGGTCCGGTTTTGCTCACGCGAGAACAGGCAGGATTGATTGTCGACAATTGGGATGAGTACTCTTCTCGAAGAGCATCGGGCGGTGACCTGGCTGAGATTGTGGACAGCTTCCGCCGAGGTTGAAGGAGCCCTCGGTAAAGGCGCTGTGCTTACTTGCCGCTCCTTTGGTCAAAGATCGTTCATTCGGCTGCGTCACACATCCGTCATTGGCAAAGCTGTGGCTTTCACCGGGAGGACGGCCTTAGTCAGTCCCGATAAAGTTCGAATGATCGCTACCTCCGAAGTGGAATATTTCAACGCAGTCCGATCAGCTGCTCATAGGGTGGCCAACTGACTTCCATCCCCTTGGCGTTTCGCATACGAGGCCCCGGCGGGGTCGTACTAGCCGCCTACTGAGCATCGCTCTCAGGCGTGATTCGAGCGAGTTAGGCGTGAAAATCAGTTATTAGTTGGGCGTTACTATGACCCGGCGACGGGCCAGTTCCTGACCGTCGATCCCGACGTGGCCCAGACGGGCCAGCCCTACGCCTACACCGGGGACAACCCCGTGAACTGGATCGATCCCTTGGGCCTGAGCTGGTATGACCCGAGCTGGGTGCACCAGGCAATCCACCGGTTCGCCCGCGGGGCAGACAAGGTCGGGCACTTCATCGCCACCCACAAACAAGCCGTCATCACGGCCGCCGTGATCCTCGCCACCCTCCCGCTGGATGAGACCGGCATAGGCGAAGCCATCGACGCCGATGTCATCGGCGCAGACGTGACGGCGGACGGCACCGCTGACCTGGTGAGTGACGAGATGGCCAATGAAGCAGCGGAGGAAGAGGGCGCGCAAGCGTCCGAAGAAGTGGTCGACCAAGCACCCAGTTGTGGTGCGCAGAGCTTCACGCCCGACACTGAAGTGCAGCTGGCCAACGGAGCGAAAATCCCTATCAGCCAAGTTAGAGTTGGAGACATGGTCTTGGCCACCGACACGGTCACTGGCAAGACTCGGGCAGAACCGGTGACGACCTTGTGGATCAATCACGACCACGACCTGATGAATGTCACGGTCAAGACCGCCAGCGGCACCTCGATCATCAAGTCAACCCAGCACCATCTGTTCTGGGACCTCAGCGCTCACGCATGGGTCCAAGCAGACGACCTGAGCGCCGGCACGGCCCTCAAGACCCCCAACGGTGCTACGGCGACCGTGGTCGCCACGACGGTCGTACCGGGCGCCGCCGACATGTGGGATCTCACCGTCAACAACGACCATGACTTCTACGTGGTTGTCTCTGCCGGGAGCCAGACAGCGGTGCTGGTGCATAACTGCACCGTTCCCGGGGGCATGGCAAATCTCTCCGACAATGTCAGCATGTCAACCAGCGATGCCTTGGACACGGCAAGCGAGTTCCTGGGAGACAGCCAGACCGAGGTCTCAAACGGCGTCTTTCAATCGGCCCAGGATGAGAATGGCGTGTTCAATCAAGTGCGAATGACTGATAACGATCTTGTCGAGGACGCAAGGGGTCCGCATCTAAACTTCGAGCAATGGCAGGCAGGAACTCGAGGAGCAACTCGGCTCTTTAATTATCACGTGTGGCTGCCGGAAGAGGGCTAATGGTGAATTTTGAGACCAAGACGATCGAAGTAGAGATTCTGCCCTACGAACAAAAGACCGGGGTGGTCTCATGGCACGATCAGGACGAGCGCATTCTCGTAACTGCGGGAAAAGACGCGGTTGTAATCAAAGCAAACAAGCAAGGACTGCGCGCCCTCGCTCGCGAACTTCTAACACTTGCGCAAGACGAGGTGCCTAGCGGCTGCGAGGTGTATTTGATGTCGAAAGGCCATGCTCCAACACTTTGCGAGGAATCGTCCGCTCTTCAGATGATTCGAGTTGACGTCAAATTGCCATAGTGGGTTGAAGTGGCGAGACTGCGGCGTGCGATCGTTGAATGCCGAAATGGCGGAATCGAGCCTGCGAGTGCGTGCAGGCACGGTCGAAAAGGGAGACAAGCGAGGTCGTAATAGCCGCCTATTAAGACCTGAACGGATTGTGGAGCCCCTGACCAGGTTGTTTTGCGGCTCTCATCAGAGTCCATTTGGTCAGAACCGAGGCCAGGCGGGTCCCGAAGGGGCCCGTGCGGCAGCGTGGCCGAAATGCCCCGACCGCCTGCCGAGGCGGCGCGCTGTCTTCTTGAAGGAGTAGAGAGAATGTGCTCGCGCACTCATTCCGATGTCGTCATGACGGCCAGGATGCGGAAGCCGACGTGAGGGCCGGAGCAGAGGGCAATCGGCGACGGAGCGGCCGTGCGGCAGCGCTTCTCGGATTTGCCTGGTGTGCCGACTTCGAGACGGCGAAGCACCATCACCAAGGGAGGCGGCCGGAGCCGGCGTAGGCCGAAGCCGGAGCCGGCACAGGCCGCCATCCACTTGGATCATCGGGATATCGCCGATCCCGCAGGCCGGGCGCAAGGTGGCAAGAGCTGCTGAGGCGGGTGCCGAACAGCAACATCCGAGGCCGAAGTGGCCAGCTGCGGGCGACCCGCATCGTCGGAGGGCCGCGAGCGGTGCCGTCGAGACGGAGAGCGGAGTGAGGGTGCAGGGCCTCTGAGCTGGACCGTGTCCAAAACGGGCATCCGAGAATCCCCATTCATAAGTAGGGAGGAAGTGCCTTCCTCACAAATGCAATGGAGGAACAATGCGACTTCCGGTCGACACGGCAGCGGCATGGTTGTTGAAAAGGTGTCCTGGCGAATCCGGCAATGTCGCAAGTTCTTCCAGAGAGTCAGCGGCCGGCGTAGCCCGCACCGAGTTGATCGGCATCGAGGCACTGGCGGGTTGGCTCGGGGTGGAGATCGTCTTTGTCCGCCGGCTGGTGGCCGAGCGCCGTGTCCCGTTCCTGAAAATCGGCAAGTTCGTCCGCTTCGACCCCGACGAAGTGGCGACGTGGATCGACGAACAGAGGGTTGGCGTTTACTGCGAGCGGTCGGTGTGCCGTGGACGCGCGTAAACTGGCACCGTTCGCCCGTTTGGGAGTGTTCGCACTTTTCGGAGCAGACCCCGCAGATCCCGGCTCACGTTGTTGTCGCACCGAGGGTTCTTGCGTGTAGGTGCCTCCTTCATACGCCGGCGCCCGGGTGCGCCACGAGTCCATGGAGCGCGTGCAATGACGAAGCGTGATTTTGGGGCCGTGCGTCAACTTCCGTCGGGACGATGGCAGGCCAAGTACCGTCACCCTCGAACGAACCGGTTCGTCACGGCGCCCAGCACCTTCACCACGCGGAGGGATGCCGACAGATGGTTGGCAAACACCCAGGTGGATCTTGAGCGGGGTTCGTGGATCGATCCGTCGTGGGGAGCGGTGAGCCTCGAGATGTACGCCACCTCGTGGATGGAGCAACGGATACTCCGGCCGAGATCGGCAGAGTTGTACCGAGGGCTCCTCAGACTGCATATCCTCCCGGTGCTCGGCGAGATCGACTTGTGCGACCTCTCGCCGCGAGATGTCCGGGCGTGGCACGCCCAGTTGACCAAGGCCGGTTACCCGGGCCCGCCTACGGTGGCCAAGGCCTATCGCCTTCTCCGTACGATCTGCGAGACCGCCGTAAGCGACGAGATCATCATCCGCAACCCTTGCAAGCTGAAGGGTGCCTCGAGTGAGCATGCACCGGAGCGACCGGTAGCGACGGTCGCCCAGGTCGAACAGCTCTACGAGGCCATTGAGGATCGCCTCAAGGCAATGGTGCTCCTGGCGGCCTGGTGCAGTCCCCGGCTGGGCGAAGTCCTGGCATTGACGCGGCGGGATATCGACCTCGAGGCAGGAACAATACGTATCGACAAGGCGGAATCTCAGCTCCAGCATGGCGAACGCATTATCGGGCCCCCGAAGACCAAGGCCGGTGTGCGCACCGTTGCGGTGCCGCCGCACGTGATCCCATTGCTGGAGGAGCATCTTCGCCGGTATGCGGAACCCGGTCGGGACGGGCTTGTGTTTGTCGGCAAGAAGGGCGGGCCGCTCCGCCGAGTCTCTTTCTATGCTGCGTGGCTGAGGGCGACGAAGGCGACCGGCCTGGATGATTTGCGCTTCCACGATCTGCGGCACACCGGCGCCACTCTGGCCGCCGCAACCGGGGCCAGTACCAAGGAGCTCATGACACGGCTGGGTCATGCTTCGGCTGTCGCAGCCCTGCGGTACCAGCACGCCACGGTCGACCGTGATCAGGCCATTGCCCGGGCGCTCAGTGGGCTCGTCCCTCCCAGGGAGGACCCCCCGACGAACGCGGATTCGTGACACGAGGATTTGTGGTTACGATATTAGTGTGTCTGCAGTTGGATTCCGATGAGGGTGAAGCGCTAGCAGCGCAGTAGAACGCGTCCGGGACAACCGGGCGATCTTGTCCTGCTTCATCGACGCCATTTTTCTCTCATCGGAGGACTTCCCATGCCTGCCTTTGCGGTTGAATTCCGCGCAGGCGAAGGCGGTCGGGATGCCGAACATTTCTGTCGGCAGCTTCGCTCCGCCATCCTTTCGTTCGCTCGTCATAATCACGATTTTGCCGAACCTCTCCCCGAACCTCCCGGGAGTCGCACCCTCGTGCTCCGGATCAACGGATCCCGAGAGCCCTACGAGGCCCTGACGGGCGTACACCGGATTCAGCGCATCCCGAAGAACGACCGACGGGGCCGCCGACATACCTCGACGGCGACGGTGGCGATCATCGACTACCGCTGCGCGCCCACGGTCGGGTTGCGGGACGACGAGATCGAGATTCAGGTCTACAGGGGTCCCGGCCCAGGCGGTCAGCATCACCAGAAGAACGCCACGGCCGTTCGCCTGGTGCATCGCCCGACAGGGTTGGTGGTGACCGTCGAGCGAGGTCGGAGCCAGTTCCAGAACCTGCGGGAGGCCAAGTCGATACTGACGAAGAGGCTGACGGACGCCGAACGCCGGCGAACAGCGGGACGCGACGCCGACGATCGCCGTCGACAGATCTCCTCGGGAGAACGCCCGGTCAAGCAGTTCACCCACAACGCCCAGCGCCAGCAGGTGATCGGCCACGCCACGAACACCATCTGGAAGATGAGCGACTTCTATCGTGGGCAAATCGATGGCAGCCAGCGATGAAGGCCAAACGACATCAACTTCCCGCCGACCGACGGTGGCCACTGTCGCCAAGTCAGGTGTACGACGCACTCGACCAGGCGGGAGCACCACATCCATCATGCATTCGACGATCACGCCCGTATCGGCCCAAGCATCTGTCCACCCGCGATCGGGCCGGCAGACGTGGGGCGGAACTGGTTGCGGCTTCAAACCTGATTTTGACTGTCAGTTGGAGTCCGCCCGGAAGTTGGGGCATGCGCTGGGAAGGGGGCCTTGAGACCGTCACAGTATGGATCGCAGACATTGCCGCAGAAGACCGGCTCTCCATTGTGGAGGCGGCTCTCAAGACCGCAGTGCCCCAGCTAGCGGCACGGTTGCACTGGGCTTCTGACGCCCCGGAGGGTTGGAGAATCCTTCGCCATTGTCGGGTCTGGCACTGGACGGGAGGAGGGATCACCTCTCGGGAGATCATGAGCTGAGTGAGACGGGCAAATTGGCATTGCGTTTCACAATCGCCGGACGGCGAGGCGCGTCAAGGGGCGGCCCTCGGCCGAGCGAGGACACGAAGCGCAGCGAAGTCCCGCAGCGACCCTTGACGCACCGGAAGTCAACCAACCAGAGATGATGGAAAAGGCCGGGCCCCTGGGGCCGGCCTCCATGCGATGTGGTCCACCTCCATGAGCGCAGCGGGGCTCCAGGCTGGGATCGCCCGAACCGAGGCGAAGATGCTTCGGGACCCTTTCGTCGTCTGAGAGCAGGTGCGCGGAGCACGCGTGCAACACCGTGCAACACCGAATTCGCCCTCGTACGCAGGCCAATAGCTGAGTACGCGAATCGCCCCAAATTGCACGCTGTTGCACGCTTGTTGCACGAGGGCGTTTTCGGGCACTGAGAGGGGCCGTTCGGCCAGCCCAAAAACCTTCCTTGAGCTGGGATTCTATGATGGAGCGGCCGACCGGGATCGAACCGGCATGATCAGCTTGGAAGGCTGAGGTTCTACCATTGAACTACGGCCGCGAACAGGTGGGCAGTCTAGAGCGTCTACCGTCGTCCCCGTGGACACACTCTTTGCCCGGGTAGGTGGTGCGCAGTTCTTTACCGACCTGGTCGATCACTTTTACCTGGGCGTCGCAGGGGATCCCTTGTTGCGGCCGCTCTATCCGGGTGATCTGACCGAATCACGTGGCCATCTGGCCCTCTTCTTGATGCAGTACTGGGGTGGGCCCGCGACATACAACGAACTGCGGGGCCACCCCAGGCTGCGCATGCGGCACGCCCCCTTCGTCGTTGGACCGGTGGAGCGTGACGCGTGGCTACGGCACATGGGCAGCGCCGTCGACCGTATGGTCGAGACCGACCGCCTGGCGCCACCGGATGCCGAGGAGCTGCGCGCCTACTTCGATATGGCGGCGCATTCGTTGGTCAACGCTCCCTAGTCGAGTTCGTACTCCCCGTTTAGTCGAGGAACACGGGGGAGCGCTTCTCCCGACGAGCGCGGATCGACTCTTCAAAGTTCTGGGTCGTGATGCGAACGAAGAGCTGCGCCGTTCCTTCGGCGTCCATGTGGGTCTGCAGGCTGGAAGCGTCGAGACTGTTCCACAATTGCCTCTTCGTCAGCTCGATCCCGGGCCGGCTCCAACCGATGATCCGGGCCGCGATTTCGTAGCAGGTTGTGAGCAGTGCGTCGCCCGGCACGACGCTGGACACGAGGCCGATCCGATCAGCTTCCTCGGCGGACACGTCCCGACCGGTGAGCATGATCTCCGAGGCCCGCGACTGCCCGACGCTTCTGGGAAGGAGGAAGCTGATCCCCAGTTCGGCCGCCGTCAGGCCGTTGTTGATGCCGGCCGCCCGGAAATATGCGGAGTCTGCCGCGATCCGGATGTCCGCCGACAGGGCGAGACAGAAGCCCCCGCCGATGGCCGGCCCGTTGATTGCCGCGATCACCGGCTGATGGAGGCGGCGGATGGTGGTGATCACGTCGTCCAGGAGCTCCATGGCGCGGAGGGCCAGCGTGGGCGCGGTCAATCCGTCGACGTTGGGGATCGTCCCGGAGTCCTCGAGATCGGCCCCCGAGCAGAATCCATGGCCCGCCCCGGTGATGACCACGACGCGGACGTCGTTGTCAGAGCCGATCTCCCGTAAGCGATCCCGGAACGGGATCATGACGTCGAACGCCATCGCGTTCATCCGTTCCGGTCGGTTCAGGGTAACCAGGGCGACGTGGGGCTGGGGCGTGGTGACCTCTACGAATGACATAGCTGGCATCGTAGGCAGTCCGGACGAGGCCACGCGGCTCGGAATCGGGTACGGTCGAGCCACGAGCCCACCAGGACCGCAGGAGGACCGTCTCATGGAGTTGCCGGAGTTGGAGCGCTAGCGTGGAAAGGCGCCGGTTGGGCCGGACGGGCCACCAGAGCAGTGTGGCCATCCTGGGGGGGGCGGCATGTTGGGCGGCCACTCTCGCCGAGGCCGGAGTGTGGTTCCAGTTGGCACGCGACCGGGGCGTCAACCACCTGGACATCGCCCCGCAATACGGGCAGGCCGAGGCCGTGGTGGGACCTCATCTGGCGGCATGTCGTGCGGAAATGTTCGTGGCCGGCAAGACCATGCGGGCGAACCCCGACGGGGTCCAGGACCAGTTCGACACCACCCGACGATTGCTCAATGCGGAAGTGCTGGACCTTTACCAGGGTCATGCCGTCACCACCTTGGAGGAGCTGGACCGCCGGTCCGGGGCACTGGAGCGAATTCTCCAGCTCCGCGAGGGCGGCCAGACTCGGTTCGCCGGGATCACGGGCCACGATCTGGAGGTTCCGGTTGTCTTCATGGAGGCCCTGCGACGCTTTGACCTCGACACGGTCATGTTCCCGATCTATCCCGCCCTCTGGCGTCTTCCGGGCTATCGGGAGCCCGCCGAGGAGCTACTGGCTTTGTGTGAGCAGAGGGACATCGGGGTGATGGCCATCAAGGCGGTGGCGCACCGACCGTGGGCCGACCGGCGCCCGTTGGCCGATGTCGCCGGCGACGATCCGAGCACAAGTGGGCGCTGGGCGACCTCATGGTACGAGCCGGCGGCATCCGACGAGGACATTGACCGCGGCGTGCGATTTGCACTCGACACACCGGGCGTGCACGGATTCTGTACGCCCGGGGACATCGATCTCTTGCCCCGTGTGCTCAATGCGGCGGATCGCGCCACGCCGTTGAGTGTGTCGGAGCGACAGGGGGCGGTCGATGCGATGGCATCGACCGAGCTCATCTTTCCCATGCCCCGCTAAGGGCCTGCGGTGGCCCAGACGTAGAGACGCTGGGTCGGGTGTTCCACTTCGTACGGGGCGCGTTCGTGCGCCTCGACGATGGCAAATCCGGCCCGCTGGATGAGTCCAGACAGTTCGGCGAGTGAGAACAGGGTGGCGTGGAGGTCGGCCGCCTTACCCACCATTTCTTCAGCGTGCAACGTGCCCCGGCCGCCATGGACGGCCACCAGCAGGGCGCCACCGCGCACCAGAACCCGCGACATCTCCAAAAGGACGGTCGCGACCTGCGAACGGGGCACGTGGATCAGCGCGTAGAAGCAGACGATGCCGGTGAAGGTGTCGTCGGGAAGGGCCAGGGCGGTCATGTTCCCCTGGCTAAAGGACAGAGCGGGGTACGAGAGGCGGGCTTGTGCCACCATGCCGGCCGAAAGGTCTATGCCCACCGTGTCGACACCGTTGGCGGCCAAGAAGGCACCGACTTGTCCCGGACCGCATCCGAGGTCGCAGACGGGGTGGCCCCCTTGAGAGTCCCGTCGCGTGGCTGCTGCGAACCTGGTCAGGATCTCGCGGTCGAAGGGCTTGTGGTCCAGTTCGTGGAGGAACGTGGCGGCGTATGCCGCCGCCACCCTGTCGTAGGTGGCTGCGGGGTCGGCCCACAGGGCCGGATCGATGTCACTCACGGGTTCGGAACCATTGATCGAAGAGTCCACGCCCGCTTCCGGGAGGTCCCCCCTGGTCCGGGCCCCGTGGCGGCGGCCGGTCGCGCGTGCGTCTGCGCACGGAGAGAGACCCGAGACCGACGATAAAGACGACCACCGCGATGACCCCGATGACGGAAGCGACCACAGCCACAGGCCCCTCCTTGTGGTCGCGGCTGTGCCCACTGCCGTGCGCAGGTGCCGCCCCCGATGCCTCGGCGCCCTGAGCGTGGGCGGCCACCACCACCTGCATCGCACCTTGGGCCGAAGTGCTCGGAACGGCCATCAGCCAGACCAGCGCGGCACAGAGGGCGGTGATGGTGACGATGACGGCGCGTGGTCGCGACCGACCCGCGTGGCGGCGTCGTTCAGTCGAGCGCATCGTGGTCCTCGACTGACCCGGGTGCCTTCCAATCCTGGTGCAGCAGCACATAGCAGTAGGCATCATGCTGCGCGCCGCCGATCCGCTCCCAGCCCCGCAGAAGCGCCTCCTGAGTGAATCCGCCGTACTCCGCTGTTCGTTGTGACGCGACGTTCCACGGCTCGATGAAGAGCTGGAGGCGGGGTATGGCCAACACCTCGAACGCGTAGGAGACCGCGGTCCGCAGGGCCACTCCTGCCACCTGTCTGCCCCGCGCGGCTGGAACGACCCAATACCCGACGGATGCTCGGCCGTTCTCGATTTCGCGCAACCACAGTCCCAGCGCGCCCAGACCCTGGTGAGGGTTCGACGCTTCACAGATGACGAAGGGATAGCCATGTCCCTCGGACGCCAGCCGGCGCTGTCGTTCGATGAAGGCGCGTCCGCTGTCGTCGCTGTAGGCCGCGGGCACCGAGGTGATGCTGGGTATGTAGGGATCCTCGGTCGCCTGACGGATGAGAGGCAGGTCCGACAGGCCGAAACCTCGCAACAGGATGGGGTCGTTCCGCAGTTCGGGCAGCGTCAACGGCGCTGCGAACACGGACAGGTCGAACGGCGTCACTGAAGGGGAAAGTAGCCCGGCACGAGGTGATGGTGCGTGTCGAGGTAGCCCTTCGCCTCAGGGAGCCCGCCAAACCGTCCGTGGCTCCACCGCACCTCGACGTGCCCCGCAACCTCGTGGAGTTGTCCAGAGGCGCGTTCGCGCACCGTGGCCAGCCAGCCCACCCGAGGTTGCCCACCCTCTTGGGGGAATACTTCGAAGCGGGCCAACCGGAAAAGCTGTTTCCAGTCCCACGGGGTCGCGATGCGCAGGCGCAAGGACCGCGTCACGCTCGAGCCTAGGACGAAGTAGGGGGCACTGCCCATCCGTAACAGTCGCCACAGCATGGCCTCACCGGCGCTGGCACTCACCGCAAGGGCGGCGTGCCACCGCGACACCGACGCCCGGGCCACCTCGGTCGAGAGCTCACGGTAGGCCTCCCCGGCCTCCCCGGGCCATCCCGATCTCAAGCGTTCGCCCAGAGCGGCGCGGTGGGCCGAGGTCAGATCGACGGCCCGAGCCGGGAGTTCACCGAGCGCGGCCCCTGAGTGACGAGCGACCGTGCCGGTGCGGCCACCCGGCGTGGTCCCCTCGAATCCCGGGAGCGCCACGGTACCGGGCTCGAGCGTGCCGGGCGTCGGCTGGGCGAGAGTGGATCCGCCCGTGTCGCCGTCTTGTACGGCCTTGCGGACCACCTCGTAGAGGTGCTGGTACCGCGCCGGAGCGACCTCGGCGTACCAGTCGCCTCCCAATCCGCGTCCGGGCCGGGCCGGCCCGCCGACCAACAGGGAGTCGAACACGTGTGTAGGGGAGGCGTTGAAGAGAATTTTCGACATGTACTTGCAACTGACCAGGTAGACGTAGTCGATGCGTAGATCGACCGGGGCCGCCTCGTCCCCGCTGCCTCTCAGCGCGCCCTTCCACTCGACCACCTCGGGCTGTCGGCCCCTCAGCCCGTCACGAGCGGCGAGGAAGGAGCGCCCGTTGAGCCAGGCGGCGTGAAACTCGCTGTCATAGGCTCCACCGGCCCGCACCGAACTGAGACGTTCCCAGTCGTCGGGCGACAGACTCCGCATGACCGGCGATCGCGCGCGCAGGACCTCATCGAGATCGTCGGCTCCGAGCATGCCCAGCCCCGTACCGAGTTCGGTCACCATGGTGCGCAGGTTTGGCACGCCAGCATCCTTCCACGCCCACCCGGCGGCGCCGTGCGTCCAAGAGGAGCGGCACCTACATTTCGTAGACGATGAAGGACGTCGGTCGGGCCACCAGGTCGTAGAGCGAACGAGCCCGGCCGTTGTACGACTGGGTGTGCCAGTACAGGCGTCCCGCGGCGCGCTGGACGGACGCCCGTTTGGCCTCCTTCAAGAGGTCTCGACCCAGATTCGATCCCCTCGCCGCCGGCGCCACAAAGAGGTCCTCGAGGTAGCAGGAGGGGGCATCCGACCAGGTGGTCGGGTGCACGACGCAGTGGGTCAGCCCGATGCCCTCGCCCTGTTCGCTCACGGCCAACAAACCGAACATGGTCTCGCCGCTTCCCACCAGGCGGGCGAAGGTGGTGCGCGTTGTCTCCTCGGGCAGCTCAGCTCGATAAAACTCGAGGTAGCCCCTCCACAGCGGCCGCCACTGCTCCCAGTGTCCCTCGTCGAGTTCATGAATGGTGTGCACGGCCCCAGCCTCTCACCGACAACCCTGCCCCGCACCGGGGAACCAGAGCCTGTTTCTCTCCCCGGCCGACGCGTTCGCGCACCCGTCACCATGGGCCCGGCGCCGATAAGGTCAGGACGAGGGGGAGTTCCCCAGGGAGGCAATACGAGTGAAGGTGCTGGTAGTCGGGGCCGGGGGGGTCGGGAGTGCGTTTGCCCGCATTGCGGCGCAGCGCGATTCCTTCGAGAAGGTGGTCGTCGCCGACTATGACGGCGGGCGCGCCGAGCGGGCCGCCCGGTCGGCCGCGGACCACTTTTCGGGCGTGCAGCTGGACGCCTCGGACGAATTGGCGACAACGGAACTCCTTCGGTCCCAAGGGTGTGACGCCGTCCTCAACGCGGTCGATCCCCGCTTCGTGATGCCGGTCTTCCGGGCGGCTCTCGCTGCGGGCACGACCTATGTGGACATGGCGATGTCGCTCTCGCGCCCCCACCCTGAGGACCCCTACTCGAAGACCGGGGTCAAACTGGGTGACGAGCAGTTCGCGCTCAGCAGCGAATGGGAGGATCGTGGTCTCCTCGCTCTCGTCGGAATGGGTGTAGAGCCGGGCTTGTCCGACCTCTTCGCCCGGTATGCGGCGGACGAGCTGTTCTCTTCGGTCGATGAAGTCGGTGTCCGGGACGGGGCGAACCTCGTCGTCGACGGCTACGACTTCTGTCCGACCTTCTCCATCTGGACGACCATCGAAGAATGTCTGAACCCGCCCGTCATATGGGAGAAAGCGCGTGGGTGGTTCACGACCGAGCCGTTCAGCGAGCCCGAGACGTTCGTCTTTCCCGCCGGCATCGGGCCGGTCGAATGCGTGAACGTGGAACACGAGGAGGTCCTTCTCATCCCACGGTGGATCGATACCGGCCGGGTCACCTTCAAGTACGGTCTCGGGGACGAATTCATTCGGGTCCTCAAGACGCTCCACATGCTCGGGCTCGATGCGACGAGCGAAGTCTCGGTGGGCAGTTCCCGTGTTGCTCCGCGGGACGTCGTCGCCGCATGTCTTCCCGATCCGGCGGGCATCGGCGAACGGATGCATGGCGTGACCTGCGCCGGTACCTGGGTGAAGGGGACCGGCAAGGACGGCGCACCTCGTGAGGTCTATCTCCACCACGTGGTGGACAATGACTGGAGCATGGCGGATTACGGATCGCAGGCGGTGGTCTGGCAGACCGCGATCAACCCGGTACTGGCACTCGAGCTCATTGGCTCGGGGGGCTGGTCCGGCGTCGGGCTCTTGGGCCCCGAGGCGATGCCGCCCGTTCCTTTCCTCAATCTCCTTGGTTCGAGCGGTGCCCCCTGGGCGATGGAGGAGCGCTCGCCGGCCTCCTAGAGGTTGACGGGAGCGTCAGTATTCGGCACCGCTGGTCGTGTTCATTGGGGAGCGCGGCGCCTGCGCTTGCGGGGCCGCCGCCCGCCCCCGCGCCCCTCATACGTCGCACGTACCTGGGCCCGCCTGGCCTGGATTTCCCGGTGAGTCAGTCGCTCGGTGGTCTCATCCAGTCCGAAGCCGGCCCTGACACTGCTGAGATCGGGCTTCCATTCATCGTCACGCTCGAGACCGAGCTGTTGCATGATCCGTTCCCCGTGCTTGGCGGCGAACATCAACGCGATGGCCTCGATCTCCCCGAAGAGGTCGAGATCCGGTGCCAGGGTGGCGATGGCCCCATCCAAGAACACCAGGTTCTTGACGAACAACATGAGCTCTTTGGGCATGCGCGCACCCAACGCCAGCAGTGTCTTGATGGTCCGCTGTAGCTCGGCGACCAATTCGTCGGGCGTCAGCGTGGTGGGATCGATCGGCGGCCGGTCGAGTCCCAATTGAGCGATCACCGCGTCGACATCGCTCCCTTCGGGCAGCGCGCCCAAGTCACGCAGGGCGCCCACCTGGGACGGTATGTCACCGTTGGTTGCCCCGACGATGAGTGAGAGGAGCGCCAAACGCTTGGGCTCCGACAGCCGGGCGGTGATACCGAAATCGAGCAGCGCGATCTTTCCCGATGGCAGGATGAACAGGTTGCCCCCGTGGAGATCGCCGTGAAAGATGCCGTGCATCATGGCGCCCTCGAGAAACCCGATCATGCCGCTACGCACCACCGCATCCGTGTCGATTCCCGCGGCGCGCATGCCTTCGACATCGGAGAAGTTGAACCCGCTCAAACGCTCCATCACGAGCATCCGCCGCGTGACCAGGGTCGGGTGCGGCCGCGGGACGACAAAGTCACGCTGACCCAGCACCGCGAAGGTCGACGCGATGTCGAGCATGTTCTCGGCCTCGAGCCGAAAGTCGAGCTCCTCGACAATGGTCTCGGCGAAGAGCTCTACCAGCGCCGGTGGGTTGGCCAAGGCGGCGATGGGAATGCGGCCGACCAGGTGCGGGGCGAGCCACGCCATGACGGCGAGGTCCTGACGGACCCGGCGGGTCACGGAGGGTCGCTGGACCTTTATCACCACCTCCGTGCCGTCGAGCAACTGCGCACGGTGGACCTGGGCGATGGAAGCCGCTGCGAGGGGTTGGGGATCGATGGAGGCGAACACCTCAGCGGGATCGCGGCCGAGCTCCTCTGAGATCACCTCCTTTATCACGGGCCAGCTTTCGGGCGATACCTGATCGCGACACCACTTGAACTCCGCCACGAGCTCCGGCGGGAAGATCCCATCGCCCGACGCCACAATCTGTCCGAGCTTGATGTACGTCGGCCCCAGGCGCTCTGCCGCGATCCGCAGGCGCCGGGAGATCCCGGCGGTCTTCTCGGAACCCCCGCGCCTCCGTTCTGTGAGGTACCAGAGGCCCAGCGCACCGCCGAGGTGGCGCACGGTGGTCCCTACTCTGGCCCCCGGGGGCAATCTCCTCGGAGCGATGAGATACGGGAGGGCGGCCCGTAGTTCGGAGCGGACCGCGCGCAGACCGGACTTCCAAGCGATTTCTCCGGGAACGAGCACCCACGGGCCGTCATCGGTGAAGACGCCCCACTCCGTATCGGCAGATACCACTACTAAAAGTGTACTGACGCCGTCACGGCATCATGACGGGCGCACTAACCCCGTCTGAAAAGCCAGCACGACCGCCTGCACCCGATTCCGCAGCCCGAGCTTGGCCAGAACGCGCCCGACGTGGGATTTGATGGTCGCCTCCGAAACGAAGAGCCGTTCGGCGATTTCGACGTTGGAGAGGCCCTCGGCCACCGCAATGAGCACCTCGGTCTCGCGTCCGGTGAGCGAGCTGAGGACCGCGGGCACGGCACCCAGCTCCTCCGCGCCCGCCGAGAGATCCGGTAGCTGATGGGCGTACTCCTCGAGAAGTCGTTTCGTGATGCGCGGGGAGACCACGGCGTCCCCGCGCGCGACCGTGCGGATGGCCTGGGCCAGCTGGTCGGGCGGCACGTCCTTCAGCAAGAACCCACTTGCGCCGGCCCTCAGCGCGCTGAAGGCGTATTCATCCAGGTCGAAGGTGGTCAAAATGAGCACATGGCTCAAGGAGCCCGAAGCCGTGATAACGCGGGTGGCCTCAATCCCGTCGAGCGTGGGCATGCGGACATCCATGAGCACGACATCGGGTTCGTAGAGCTCGACCAGCCGTAGTGCGGCGCTCCCGTCCGCGGCCTCGCCGATGACGGTTATGTCGTCTTCGGCTTCGAGGATCATACGGAAGCCCTTACGGAGGAGCGCCTGATCATCGGCCAGGACGACGCGAATCGTCACAAGAGGGCGGGCGCTCTACAGCCGCGTAGCGTGACCGCGACCTGCCAGCCGCCGCTGGGGTGCGGACCGGCGACCAGTGAGCCGTCGAAGGCCGCGGCGCGCTCGGTCATCCCGACCACTCCGTGCCCGCCTCCGTTGTGTCGGGTGGCTGGAGCGCCGTCCGGCAGGCTGGCCCCCGAAGGCCGTCCGTCATCGACGACGATCAGCCGCACCACGGGATCGTCGAAGACGAGCGAGATCGCCACCGAGCGGGCCGAGTTCGCGTGCTTCATGGTGTTGGTCAACGCTTCCTGCGCGATCCGAAAGACGGTCAGCTCGGCTCCACCGGAGAGCGCGAACGGAGTGCCGGACTGTGTCAGGGTCACGGTCAGCCCGGTCGAGCGCACCCGTTCCGCCAGTCCTTCCAGTTCCGCCAGGCCCGGTTGGGGCGCGAAGGCTTCGGCGTTCCTCGCCGCGTTCCGGACGGTGCGTGCTGTGTCCTGGCCATCGCGCAGGAGCCCCAGCAGCCGCCGCATGTCGCTGAGCGCCTGGCGCCCCGTGTGGGACACGTCGCGCATCGCTTCGGTGGCTCGGTGGGGGTCCGAGCGCTGTGCAACCGCGGCCGCGTCGGCCAGCGTCACCATGACCTGGATGTTGTGCGAGACCACGTCATGCATCTCTCGGGCGATACGGGCCCGCTCCGCGGCCGCGGCGAGAAAGGTCTGCTGATCACGCTCGAACTCCAAGCGGGCGGCGCGTTCCGCCAACCAGTCGATCTGACTGCGCAGCGCGCGCACCACCACACCGGCGAAGAGCGAAGCCGCCGCCATCCCCGTGAGGAAGATCAGCGACTTGGAATAGTTGCCGATGGGCGTCCAACGTTCGGTGGCCAGGATCACGCCGATCTCGACGATGAGCGCAGCGACGACCACGGCAAGCCAATCGCACTCGGCCGTGACCGTGTACAGCGCGACCAGAAGGGCCGAGTCGGCGACCAGGGGCGAGGTGGTTGACCACTGTGCAAAGGCCACAATGGCGATGACCAGGAACACGCTGATCGGCGCGCGCCGCCGCAGGATCAGGGGCAGGGTCAGTCCGGCCACGAACCACAGGTCTGGATGGGAAACCTTCGAGAACGAGAACCACCCGGAGCAGACCAAGAACAACCCAAGGGCCAATGTGGTGTCGACCACGATGGCGAACCGCTGGTCCCAGGCCCGCAACCGCTCCCAGAGCTGCCAGGCGCCATCGAGTGGCCGGGGGGGCGATCCGGCGGCCACCGGCGCGGACTTCAGACCCGCCGATCCCGGGTTCGAACCATCGATAGTTTGGTACATCGGGTCGTCTTTCACTTCTTGAACCGACCGCGATCGTACTTCGACCGCCGAGTGATGACCTTGCGGCGGACGGCGGTCGAACATAGAAGCCCTGATTAGCCCACCAGGTCGATGGTCGGCCTCCTCCGAGGGGATGAATTGGGATGACCGGCTCTCTCCCTTTTAGTTGAAGCGGGCACCCCTGCCGGCCGCGCGTTCACTCGCTCCTCCTTGTCGACTGCGGCAGACCGGACCCACCAGTGGAACTTTTCTCAGCGCCCCAGACCGTGGAGGATGAAGGCACAGATCTCATCGCTGGCCAGGTTGGCCGGTAGCGGGTCCGCTTCACCCGCCCGCACCGAGAGGGCGCCGTATATCTGCTGGCCGATCAGCGAGACCGCACGATCCCTCTCCAGCTCGGCCCGGAAGAGCCCGTTGTCTATTCCCGCCGAGATGATGTCGTCGAGCAATCGCATCATGTCGAGTCCGATCGTCATCAGCGCGCCCCCCACCGCGGCCGCGCCCGCCGCGCCGGTCGTGGCTTGGGTGGCCATGGCCAATCGGAAGAAGGCGGGACTCTCGTCGATTCGCTCCAGAACACCGCCGATAACGGCGCGGAGGCGGTCCAAGGGCGGAGCGTTGTCTTCGAATACCTCGACGACCGTGTCTTTGATCGTGTCGTACATCGATTGCACGCAGGCGCGCAGGAGCTCGTCGCGGTTGGCGAAATACACGTAGACGGTGGATCGTGCCACCCCCGCCTGGCTGGCGATCTCGTCCATTGATACCTCGGTGGTGCCCCGCTCGCCGATCACGCGCCGCGCGGTTTCGATGATCTGCTCCCGCCGAAAGTCGCGGATCACCTCTTTCAGGGTGTCCGGGGCACGTCTCGCCACGCCTGCGCCTCTCCGGTCTTGTCGCGAATCAGGCGCCGACGGGTGCCGAAGGGGTGAAAGCCACGGGAAGGTGCTTCACCCCGTTGATGAACTGTGACTGCAGACGCTGCACCTCGCCGGCCTGGTGGATGTCGGGTAGGCGGTCGAGGAGGTGATCGAACATCACCCGGATCTCCATGCGGGCCAGGTTCGCCCCCAGGCAGAAGTGCGGTCCGCCGCCGCCGAAGGCGATGTGCGGATTGGGGTCACGACCGATATCGAAGACGTCGGGATTCTCGAATATCTCCTCATCCCGGTTGCCCGAAGCGTGGTAGAAAACGACCTTTTCGCCCTGTCGGATCGCCGTTCCGCTGAGTTCGGTGTCGCACATCGCCGTACGGCGGAAGTTCATGACAGGTGTGACGAAGCGGAGCATCTCCTCGACCGCGCCGGGCAGCAAGGTGCGATCCGCGCGCAGGCGTTCCCACTGCTCGGGGTATTGAAAGAAGGCATGCATCGCTCCCGACATCAGATTGCGCGTCGTTTCGTTTCCCGCCACCGTGAGCAAGAGGAAGAAGAGCTCGAGCTCCAGTGGGTTGAGCTGCTCGCCCTCCACCTCCACGGTCGTGAGGACGCTCATGAGGTCGGCGTGTGGATCGATCCTTTTGCGGGCGAAGAGCTCGGCCGCGTAGGCGTAAAGCTCCATGGCTGCGTTCAGTGCGATGTCGCCCTGCAGTTGGTACTCGGGGTCTTCGCTGCCTACCATTCGGTTGGACCAGTCGAACATTCTGTGGCGATCTTCGATGGGAACGCCCAAGAGCTCCGCAATGACCTGCAGGGGCAACTCTGCCGAGAGGTCGGTGACGAAGTCGGCCTCCCCGGCCGCGCTCACCTGGTCGATGATGGCATCGGCAGAACGGTGGATGCTTTGCTCGAGGTCGCGCACCATGCGGGGTGTGAACCCCTTGTTCACCAGTCGTCGATAGCGGGTGTGGAGCGGTGGATCCATGTTGAGCATCATCAGGCTCTGCTGGGCGATTTCGTCCTCGCCCATCTCAAAGGGCATGGTCCCTTTCGCCGCCGAGCTGAAGCGATCGAATTCCCGGTTGACGGTGACGCAGTCATGGTACTTGGTCACGGCCCAGTAGCCGGGGCCACCCGGCTCTTCCTGCCAGTGGACCGGGTCGTGGCGGCGCAGGTAGGCCAGCCAGGCGTGTGGCACTCCCGGCACGAATGAGCGGGAGTCAGAGAGGTCCACCGGTGTGATGTCGGCTGCGGTTTGGGCCATTTCGCTCTGCTCCTTACTGATCAGACGTGCTGTCTGATTAATGAGATGCTATGTCCAGCCATCCGTCCCGTCAACGGAGCGGGTACGGGCTGTCCTGGTGCTCTTCGGCAGGATCGCAACGGACTTCGTGGGATCGTCGGGATGGAGGATGACCTGCAACCTCTCATCGGTGTCTGGTGGGTCGCCGGGAGCGGGTGAGGTGATCACCGGCTCGATGTTCGTCGGCTGGAAGATCTCCTTGAGACCGAGAGCGACGCCGGTGGCAATAGCCCCGATGGCGGAGCGCCGTCTCCACGCGTCGAACCGCCTCGCACGCGGGTGATCCTCGTTTTCTCCAGGTCGTTCCACGGGTGGTTCGATACGCCCATGATCGCAGTATTTCCAGGGCAGTAGGTCAGCACCCGGTCCGTGGTCGACGGGGAGGACGAGGGCCGGTGTCCGGCGATCGCCGGCAACGTGCATTCAGCGCTCGCGGGCGGTCGAGCTCCCCAGGTGCCAGCAAGAGCAAAAGTCGCACTCGTAGGCATTCAACGTGACTCCCGACTCGAGCCGGCGGACATTGGCGGCGCGAAGCGCCTCCTGCTGGGACCGGAAAACGGCCTTGGGCGCCCCATCGGCGCGCCAGTGTGAGCCGAACGAGAACGGTCGGGGGTCATCGCGCCGACTCCGGCTTCCCCGCTTTGGAAGGTTGCGGCGGCTCACCACCCCATTTTGGCCCGGAAACGGCCCGGTGCCGCACACCCCGACAGGACGTTGGGCGGTGACGGCGAGCACGGCGGATGAAAGGCCTCGACGCGCCATGATCCGACGGAGGGGGAAAAGGGGTCGAATCCGGCGCGCCGAGGCAGTCGAAGCCTACGAGAACCACACCCTTATGACGAATGGCGCGTGGTGGATATCAGAAGAATGCCTGGGCACGATGACGATCCGGCCGATTTCGCCGACCCGGCTGACCTCTGCGATTCGAGCAAGTCTTGCTAAATTCTAAACCTGGAGTGCTTAGCAGGCAATGGCCAATTTTTGCCCAACGACAAAATGTGAGTCCTAGGGGCTAGCCCTCTTAGCGGTTCTTTCCTGCAATTCGCCTAAACGGTCGCAGTCTGCCAGTATGCATACATGGCAAAAACGGTGATAGTAAAGCTGACCGATGATATTGACGGGGGAGACGCCGAAGAGACTGTGCACTTCTCTTTGGATGGAAAGTCCTACGAGATTGATGTCAATAGTTCCAATGCGGCCCGCGTGCGCGCGGCATTCGAACCCTTCATTGCCAAGGGACGTGCATCAGGCAGTACGGGACGGCCCCGCACGGCCCGCACCACCGCCGGCCCGAGCGAAAAGACGCTGTTCTCCCAGTTGAGCAGCGAGGAGAAGGCGCGTTTTCGGTCGTGGGCCAATATGGCCACGGCCCGTCGCATCAGCGACAGCCGTGTAAACAGTTGGGTGGAGGCCGGTAAGCCCTAGGAGGCTGACCTAAGGCTGGTGTTGCTACGACGGGCGCAAATTGATTGACGTTCTCGGTGCCCTGGTGTTGGGGCTAGCCGTGCCCTCTACGCCAACGTGAGCTGACCAAAGGTGTTGCAGAGGCCCAGAGCCTCAATCAGCAGAAAAGCGGCGATGATGGCCAGTACTACCGGCTTCCGCCAACGCGGTCCGCTGCGGGCCATGGCAGGGGGCATGTACCACTGCGGCAAGGCTGCCCCCGCGAACTGGGCCAGATGGATATGAAGGGGTACGGCGTTCTCGTCCAGCGGCTCGTCGGGGTCGGCTGCCAGGGCGAGTGCGGTCAACTCGGCGTCCGTCAGCGGGAGGTCCAGAGAACGAGCGAAAGGCTTAGGGTCGGCGTCGATGAGCAATGTGGGTGTCTCCTCCAGCCGGTAGCGCTGCGGCCAAGCGTACAGAGGCAGACGAGGGAGCGGACCTCGCGGCAAGGCGCACGCTCCTGCTGTTGCCTGACCTGCGGGAGAGCAGGCCAGGCAACGGTGCTCGGAAGATTATTGGGGCGGCCCGGAAGAAAGCTGAACGGAGACCGTTTGTGTTTTGCCGGATGTGCCCGTCCAGCCGATCGTCACCTTGTCGCCGGGGTGGAAGGGCTCGAGCAGGTTGGTGAGGGCGCTGGGCGACGTGACGGCCTGGCCATTGAGGGAGGTGATGGTGTCACCGTCGGCCAGCCCACTCTCCTGTGCCGGCGAGCTCGTGATCACGGAGCAGATCAACGCCCCCGAGGAGCTACTGCCGCCGGAGCCCGAGTTACCCCCGAAGCCACCGCCCCCGAAGCCGAAACCGGAGCCGCCTCCCGTGTTCCCTCCGCAGGTGGACTGCGCGACCTCGACGCCCAGGAAGGCGGTGGCGCCGATGTGGACCGTCGACGAGCTGCTTCCCGCCTCGATCTCCTTGGCGATCGCGATCGCTTCGTTGATCGGGATTGCATAACCCTGGTTGCCCGAGGATTGGCCCGACGATTGGAACGAGAATCCGGCAGAGGCCGCGGTGTCGATGCCGAGGACATCACCCGATGTGTCGACGAGCGAGCCGCCGGAGTCGCCGGGCTGGATGTCCGCGTTGGTCTCGATGAGGTCGGTGAGCTGCTCGGAGGAGGCGTCTCCCTGGTCGCTGGCGGTGATCGACTGGTTGAGAGCCGTCACGGTGCCGCCGGCGGCGCTAGGGGTGCCGCCGGTCCCGCCGGCGTTTCCGATGCCCACGATGTCCTCGCCCACCGACACGGAAGAGGAGTTGCCGATGGTCGCCGTGTTGAGCCCCGAAGCGCCATGGAGCTGCAGGACGGCGATGTCCTTGGTCCTGTTGTAGCCGACCACGCTGGCGGAGTAGGTCTTGCCGTTGCCGACATCGGTGACACTGATGGTCGTGGCACCGTCGATCACGTGGTTGTTGGTCACCACCTCGCCGGTCGAGGTCAGCACGATGCCGGTCCCCGCGGCTTCTTCTTGCTGGTACCCGATCGTGGTGTCGATATCAACCAGTCCGGGATCCACCTTCTTCGCGATGGCGGAGACATCGCTCGGGCCGCTCGATCCACCCGATGAGCCCGAACCACCCGACGAGCCCGAACTACCCGACCCACCCGACGAACCCGACGAGCCCGATCCGCCCGACGGCGCGAGCGAATGAGAGGCGGGGCTCGACGAGTTCGACGTCGGATTCTTCGTCCAGGCCACGTGACCGATCCCGACTCCGGCCGCCAGGACGACCACTGCCGCCGCTCCGATGACGGCCGCCACCCGCCCGGGATGGCCCTCCGGGCGCTGACCGGGGTGAGGTGGGGGCGGTGGGGGCGCCCAGCCGTAAGGGCCGGCATTTGTCGGTGGGCCACCTTGCCCGGGGCCCGACGGGGTACCGAGCTGAGGGTTGCCGGCCAACGCGCCGAGCGCGTAGGAGCCGTAGGGAAGACCGGCGGGCTGGATCGGCGGAGGACCGGGGGGTGGGGGTGTAGTCGGGCCGAGTGGTGCGCTGCTCAGCGGCGGGGTCTCTGAAAGTGAACCACCAACAGGCGGGAGCGGGATACCCCCTCCGGGCACTCCGGGCATGGGGAGTGGGGTCGTGTGCTGCACCTGAGGGGCGCCGTCCGGGGCGGTCGGCTGCTCAGTTCCTTCGTCCGTCATCGTGTCTCCTCCGGCCGAAGCCTCCCTGTTGAGGGCTTTGCCATATAGCCATTGAAGCGTAAAGATCTGTACGCCAGGTCAAGGAAAGATATGAGGAAGATAAATCTTGGCTGTGGGCTGGCCGAATGGGTCCCGCCACCACGGAATCAGCCCGGGGCATCGAGTCCCAACCGCCGTTGCTCAATGATGAGACAGCGATCTTCTAGGTAGAGCATCCCGGCGCTCTTGGCGATCGATCGGGCCTCCTCAGATCTGATACCGAGCTGGAGCCAGAGCGCCTCCGCTCCGGCCGCGACGGCTTGGCGCGCCACGTCGGCCGCTGCTGGAGAAGGCCGGAAGACGTCGACCAGCCCGATCTGCTCGGGAACGTCGGCGAGGGTGCGGTAGACGGGTTCCCCGAGAATCTCTTCGGCGTGTGGATTGACCGGAATGATGCGCCACCCATGGTGCTGCATGTGCGCCGGAACGGAGTGCGCTGCCTTCGACGCCGTCGTGCTCGCCCCGACGACCGTAATGGTCCCGTAGGTCCGGAGCATCTGTTCGACAAGTGCATCCGTATCGACCATGAGCTCGTGAGTGCCCTCCCGTGATCGTCCGCCGCCGTGAGCGTCCCTGGTGCCGCTCGCTCGGAATGCCCACTATGGCAGAGTTCAGGACCACCGACCTTCCCCGGTGGCATGGGCCACGCCGCTGAAGCGACGGGGCGCGCGACCGCGCGGTTGACGATGACTGGGTCCGCTACGGAGTGTCGCCCTCGCTGACGCGCGACTCTTCGTCCTGTCGCGGCCGGAGTATGCAGAACTCGTTGCCTTCGGGATCCCGCAGAACCAGCCAGCGAGGACCGTCGTAGACGTCATCGGCGCGCTGAGCCCCGAGGTCGACCGCGGCCCCGACTGCGGACTCGAAGTCCGTGGCGCGCAGGTCGATATGCAATCGGTTCTTCCCACGCTTGGACTCCGGCACGGCCAGGAAAAGCAACAGGACACCCCCGGTTCGCAACGCCACGTCGCCGTCGGTGTCGACGTGCACCTCTCCGCCGATGAGTCGCTGCCACCACGCGGCCAACGCCGACGGGTCTGCGCTGTCCACGCAGACACACTCGATCCCCTCTTCGAGGAAAGGGATGCCTCCGGAGGTCATCGGCCAATCCTAGGGCGAAATGATGCCGGATCAGGCCGCTGGCGAGAGAAACTTTCCCTAGGTTCAGGCCGCTGGCAGGACGATGGTGCTGCTGCCGTCGCCGTTCGGGGTTACCAAGCAGCCGAGAGC
>Ga0182030_10005741_pt1 | contig 26273 bp, 28 predicted proteins | sample 812S3MmetaG_FD_121299 | JGI IMG/M metagenome (GOLD analysis project Ga0182030, IMG submission 121299) | Permafrost microbial communities from Stordalen Mire, Sweden - 812S3M metaG (Illumina Assembly) | ecosystem: Environmental > Terrestrial > Soil > Wetlands > Permafrost | place: Sweden...
GAGCCGCGCCGTTGTAATTAAATAATTCCATTGCCGGATCCCTTCAGCGATTATTTCGTAGGTACTGATTGCTTTTTTCTTGCCCCCATGCATACAGCCTCCCTTCCCGCATTTGAGCAGAATCACCACAATGTCCTCGCAACATTATATATAGATTAGCTAAATAAGTCAAATTAGGCGCGCAAGCGCTTGTAGATGTCATCCTCGATGGCCTGTCGTTCCTGGCCGTACTTCATACGGGAATACTCCATGAGCTTTTGGGCAAGCTCCTTACTGCCGCCATTCCATGATGCGGTGCCAACTTTTAGGTTGAACGGTTTGGAGGTCTGTCCATTGATGAGGATCTTGGCGAACGCGTTCAAGTTGTCGATATTGATGAGATCGTTCTGATTGAACGCCGGCTCGAACTGTTTCACCAGGAATTCCGCGTCCTGCACGCCCACACGGAACACGAGCTCGGACCCCACGTTGCCGAATACGGCGTCTTTGATCTTGTCTTCAAGTTGTGCGATGAACTGATGCGCCATGGTCAGGTTCAAGTGATACTTGCGCGCTTCGGAAAGAATTGTCGCGATGGAGTCGGTCGTAAAGTTTTGGAACTCGTCAATGTAGAGACTGAAGTCTACGCGCTTGCTCTCGTCTACGATGTCCACGCGCGAGAGCGCGGCCATCAATATCTTTCCGGTGAAGATCATGCCGAGCAGGCCGGCGTTGATATCCCCTATCTTACCTTTCGAAAGATTGATGAGCAGGATCTTGCGATTGTCCATCACGTCGCGGAAGTTGAACGATGATTTCGGCTGTCCGATGATCGGACGCATATAATCGTTCGAGATGAAGTTGTTGAATTTGGACGTGATGTACGGGGTCATGTTCGCAAGAGACGCCTCGCCGCCGGCCTTCACCGCTTCCTTCTCCCAGAAGTCGGCAACGACGGGGTTGTGGATGCGCGCGAGCTTGCGCGTGCGGTAGGCGGTGTCGGTAAAGATGCGCGGCACCTCCACGAGCGTGGCGGGTTCGTTGGGCATGTCTTCCATCATAAGCAAAAGCGCGTTACGCATATACTGCTCGAACATCGGGCCCATGGTCTCCTGCGAGAACAGCTTATTGAAAATGCTCTGCATCTCGTTCACAATGAAGGTCTTTTCTTCCGGCCGGTCGAAGTTGAAGTCCAGCATGTTGAGCCCGAGCGGCCGGTCGAGATCCCCGGGATTGAAGTAGATGACGTCGTCCAGACGCTCCTTCGGCACGAAACCGAGCGCGTTCTCCACGAGCTGGCCATGCGGATCGATGATCGCCACGCCCTTGCCGGACTGGATATCCTCGATGATCATATTGCCGAGCAAGGTGGATTTACCGGTGCCGGTCTGTCCGATCATATAAATGTGCCTGCGGCGATCGTCATCCGTGATATGTACCGGCTTGGCCACTCCGCGGAACATGGCGTCGCCGATAAGGATACCGGAGGCCGGAAGATTTTCCGGCGGCGCGGCCTCTTTCGACTTGAGCCACTTGATCCGCGGCGTTTCCGTGGAAGATATCGGTAAATGATAAATGCTCGCGATCTCTTCGCTCGACAAAACCATTTTTTGCGAGTTATCGAACATGCGATAGATAAAATCGTTGACAATCGTTTTTGGGTTTCTTGGTTTTACAACACGGAAATCATTGCGCATCGGACTGCCGAACTGGCTGAATCCCGCTGCGAGCCCATCCAGGATATCGTTCGCCTGGAACGGTGAACCGGCAGAGGCGATAAGCCGAAGATTCACTTCGAAGAGCGGTTTCGCCACCTTCATCTGCAACGCTTTCACCGCTTCGTCATCAACCACGCGATTGCTCTTTTCTTCCGCAAGCTCCTCTTTCGATTTGGGATTGAAGACAGCCGATACGTCGGACGCGCTCATGCCCGTAGCGGCACTGCGACCGAATACTCTTTTGAGCGACTCGCCTTTCTTTAACGATTCGATATGGAAGTAGACCTCTTTTTTATAAGCTTCGGGCGCGGGACGCACGATAAGCTGAAGGGATGCGCCCTCGCCGACCTCGTTGATCTTTGCGAACGATCCGACGATGGATTCGAACGAGTCGAGACCGAGCTCCGCGTACGTGCGAATCGGTAATGCAGAGCGCTCTTTTTGTGTCACGTATGCGGCGACCGTCGCGCCATTCGCGTTGAATATATTAAAATCGTCTTCAACCAGCTCGATGCTCGCGCCATTCCACAAACCCTGAACCTGCTTCATTGCGATCTCGGAAGCCAGTTTAGGCACGCCCATATAGAAGTGGATCTCCTCGCCCACGTGCGGTACGGCAACCTCAAAAACGATCGGCTTCTTGATGGCGGTCAGACTATTGAGCAACTGTTCGAAATGGGCGATCTCCGTCTTGAAATCATCTCCTTCGCCTCCGGCCCCCTGCTGACCCGAGGGCATGGCCTTCGGGAGTTTTATTAAAAAAAGCGATGTCTGCAGGGAATCGTAGATGCGCCGCCGGGCGATCGCACGAATGATGAAAAACAACGCCACTGCAATAATGGCACCGACCACGATCCCTAAAAATAAATAAAATAGCGCCATATTATTTCACCACACCCCGCTTCTGCAATTCCGGATACAATCTTCCGGCGAGCGCATCGTGAAACGCGTCCTGCACGAAGTACGGCGACTTCGCCGATTCCGACAACGCCGCGCCGATGCCTTTCTTAAGTGCGATATCCAACAAATACTCTATTTCCAACTTGATCTCAGGCGCGGCGCTCTGCGCGTATAAGGGAAGCGGGCTATTCGCTTGGCCCGGCGTGCTGGGAGCGGTAGGAACACCGTTATCCTCTGCCCGGCTATGCCCAAGCTGAGGGAACGCCCGAATGGCCTCCTTTACCGCGTCCACTCCCTCCGCGTTCTTCACATCCCGCATTTCCTGCGTCCGGTGAATTTCCGCGACGAGGACCTTCATATCGGCTTCAATCTTGTTTTCGAATGATGGGGAGTCCATTTGATATAATGAATAGAATGTCCAAAGCTCAGCGGAACTTCTTTTTGATCGGTATTCTTATTATAGCAATCTTCCTTCGGTTCTACCATTTCACAACGACTCCGCCCGGGCTCTACCCGGATGAAGCCATGGACGGGAACAACGCCGTCGAAGCTGCCGAGACAAATCACTTCCAGGTTTTCTATCCCGAAGACAACGGCCGTGAAGGGTTGTACGTAAATGTCATCGCGGCATTCCTGAAAGTATGGCCGATCTACGAGCCCTGGGTCATTCGCCTTCCCGCGGCGATCGCCGGCGTGCTTACGGTATGGGGCCTTTATCTGCTTGTTGCGGAGCTCTTCGGCAACGGTCCGGGACTGCTTGCCGCATTCCTCCTGGCCACAAGCTTTTGGGGGATCATTTTTTCCCGGATCGGATTCCGTGCCATTTTGGCGCCGCTCGCACTGGTATTCACATTATGGCTTTTCATAAAAGGGCTCCGCGCGGCGAATAAAAGGCTGGGCTTCCTTTATGCAGCCTTGGCCGGCATCGTCTACGGCCTCGGGTTCTATACCTATATCGCCTACCGGGACACGCCGATCCTTTTCCTGCTCTTCATCCCGTTCTTCTTTAAACTGCCAGGATTCTGGAAGAAAACCGCTCTTTTTATCGTCGCAACGATCATTGTGGCCGCGCCACTCGGATGGTACTTCGCCACGAACCCAGGAAGTTTCTTCGGCCGGACAGCCGAGATCTCCGTCACGAGCTCGGCGAGCCCCACACGGGACTTTGCCGTAAACATCGTGAAGGAGGCTTTGATGTTTAATGTGCATGGCGACTACAACTGGCGCCAGAACATAAGCGGCGCGCCGGAACTGTTCCTGCCTGTCGGCCTGCTCTTCTTGCTCGGCATCGTTCTTTCGCTCTATTTCATCGTTCGCCGCGCGCGGAAGAAATATATCACCGCGGAGAACGAAAAATTATTCCCGCAATTCGGCATCCTGCTCACGTTCGCGTGGCTCATCTTCGGCATCCTGCCCGCAGCGGCATCGGACGAGGGCATCCCCCACGCGCTCCGCTCGATTCTCGCGCTCGCGCCGGCGCTTATCTTTGCCACGCTCGGCGGCATATGGCTCTATCGCATCATTCACAAGCACTGGCACGAGAACGTGGCAAAATCGCTGATGACGATATTCATCATCGTTGTGGCGGCCTTCGGCTATTACGATTATTTCATCGCATGGGCACAGAACCCAAACGTCCCCGGCGCGTTCAGCGCAAACTATGTTGACATTGGTCGCCAGATCAACGCTTTGCCCGCGAGCACACCGAAATACGTGGTCGTAAATGCCGGCGGAGTTCCCGTGCGCGGGATTCCTACACCGGCGGAGACGACGATGTTCATCACCCATTCGTTCACGAACACCGATGCGACCGCGGCGAACATCCATTACCTCTTACCGAACCAGACAAACCAGATCCCGACCGGAACGCCGAGCGAAAACATCTTTTCTATCAATTAAATAAAAGAACCTCCTCCTGGGTTTTGGAGGGCTATCGAAGCCGCCGACGGGCGGCGAGATTTGAGGCGCGCGCAGAGTACTGCGCGACGCCGTACCTCCAAAACCCAGGAGGAGGTTCTTTTATTTTTTGAACAGTTCCGAGAACTTCAGTTTAAGTATCACGAAAAGATAGACGATCTCGAGTATCCCGGCGGTGTTAATAACGACCATGGCGACAAACCACCAAATGTGCCCGCGCCGCCCGGAATGCCATAACGCAAGCCCTTTCCAGAAAAAGCTCCAAATAATGATGAACCAAAGCCACGGGCCGATCACACCGGCGGCGCCCGAAACAAAGCCCGTGTTCAGTATGTTCATATGCTCTTTATTATATAACAAATATAAAAATCCCCTCATAGTTGCCGAACGGTCATCTGCCCGGAGGCAACTATGAGGGGATTTTTATATCTTTACGATCTCGATCTCGGTGTAATCCTGTTTGTGTCCTTTCTTCTTTCGAGCGCGGGTTTTGGAATGATATTTGAAGATGATCTTTTTCTCACCGCGGGTATCCCCGATTACTTTTGCTTCCGTCTTTGCGCCCGTCACATACGGCGCACCCACCTTGACCGCATCCCCAATGGACGTCAAAAGCACGGTATCAAAGACCACTTTATCCCCCGCTTTTACGTCCAACTTTTCCACCTTAAGCTTGGTGCCGGCGGAGACCCGATACTGCTTGCCGCCCGTTTCGATTACTGCGAAGTCGTTTGCCATGGTTTTAATTGACTTTGATTATAGCCGCGAATCCCAAAAAAAGCAAGACTGCCAGGACGAGCGTCATTCCGGCCACGATCTTTCCCAATACCCGGTCCCGCTCCTCGAGTTCCAACGCCACAAAAAAGTTGATAAACACGATGATCATCCCGAGAACCCCCATCGTCAAAATGCTCCCGAAACTCCCGATGCTCGTGATCCCTTCCATATCGTTGAAGTGCAGGATGAGCGGACCCGAGGAAGCGCTTTCGAGTGCCATAAAGCTCCAGACGAACGCACCGGCCACGAGCGCGAACGAGCCGAGCGAAAGAATGCTGACGAGAGGATATTTCCGTATCTTTTTGATCATTGTTTTTTGCCGCGGATGATCGCGGCGGCGTTGTCCGGATCGACGATGTTGATCTGAATACCCGTAGAGAACTCGAATCCCGCATCGGTGGAGGTCCGCGGGGTCACTTCGATGTGCCAGTGATGATGTTGTTGATTTTTATTATCAAGCGGCGCGTCATGCACAAAAAAATTCAGGTCGGGATCGTTCAGGTTCTTTTTCATCTTGCGCATGACCGATTGCAATAAAAGCGCGACCGACCGGACAACGGGCGCCGGCGCCGAACGGAACGTCTTTTGATGTCTTTTGGGGATGACGCTGACCTCGAAGGGCCGCTTCGACGCATACGGCGCGATCGCGATCGCATGCTCGTTTTGGCCGACAACACGAAGCCCCTTCGCCGTCTCAACCTTGATGATATCGCACCGCACGCACCGGCCGTGCGCTTTGAAATATTCGCTCGCGCCGTTCAACGAATGGACGACATGCGGCGGAACGATCGGCAGGGAAAGGATCTGATAGTGCGGGTGCCATACGGAAGCGCCGGCGGTCGGCCCGTAGTTATAGAACGACGACACATACGCGGCGCACTTGTCCTTCGCCGCCGCGTTATGAAGCGACCGAAGCACCTCGAACACCTTCGTCGCCTCGGATGGACCAAGGTCGATGAAATGCTTGCTGTGATCGCGCGTGATAAGCAGGCTGTGCGTTCCCACCGCGGTACGCGCGAAATAAATATCGCTTCGCAAAGGCACCGAGCACACCGAGCCCCGCGCGATCGCCGGAAACTTGTTCGGGATGACGGCTATCTTCCAATGCTTCTCGTTCGGATACGCCGCGATCGGCGGCCAATTGCCGGATTTTTTCAGATCCTCGAACGGACACTCGCTCTTCGGCAACGCTTTTCGTGGTTTCTTTTTTTGGTCCAAAAACTTCGGCCGCGCGGCGCGCCCCGGCGCCAAAAGTACCCAATCCCCGGAAATCAAATCCTGTCTCAGTTCTGACATAGTTTTATTTAAACCGGCCAAAAAAGGAATGCTAGTTCCCTGTGGCCATCCTGTTATTATAGTACCAATCAAACACATCTTTGGCGATAGGAACGGCATTCAAACTCCCCTGCCGGGAGTTTTCAATGAGAAGCAGTAAGGCGATTTTGGGGTTCGTGCACGGGAAATATCCCACGAAGAGCGCGTTCTCTTCTTGGTTGTTCTGCACCTGTGCGCTTCCGGTCTTCGCGCACGCCTGCGCGGGAAGGCCGTTCATCGTATACGCGGTGCCGCCCGGCGTATCGACCGCTTCGAGCATCCCCTGTTGCACCTGTTTGATCTGGGGCAAAAGATACGTAAGATCGGCGCTCACATGCGGAGTCGTGCTGGCGTTCAGGAACGGCTGATAGATCGTCCCATTGTTTGCGATCGCGTCGATATAGCTCAAAAGCTGTATCGGTGTGACGGCGAGCGAACCCTGTCCGATGGAAATGTTGTACGTATCGCCGAGCGACCATGGCCGCGTCGAGACGGTGCTCCACCACGCCGGCGTCGGCAAAAATCCGACCGCCTCACCCGGCAGGTCGATGCCCGTCTTTTTCCCCAAGCCGAACGTCGTCCACCAACTGAAAAGCTTGTTCGCCCCAAGGCCGGCGATACCGTAATCGACAGGATTGTTGAGCGGTGGCGTCGTATATTCGGGTGACCCGCCGCCGACGATATAGAAGTAGACGTCGGAAGACTGCGCGAGTGCGGACGCAAGATCGATATATCCGTGAGGCTCCCAATCCGCGTACCGCGTCGGAGTGGAGGAGTTGTACGGGTTAGGGACCATCAGATATCCGGGAGAGAACAACTGCCGATCCGGCGCGATGATCCCCTCCTTCAGCGCGGCGATGCCGTCGAGCGGCTTGATCGTGGACCCCGGCTGGTACTGTCCGGAAATGATGCGATTGAAAAGCGGCTTATCCGGGGAGGTAAGATAGTTTTCTATTAAGGCGCTACTGCTCGCGGAATTCGAAAACGCATTATTGTCGAAGCCGGGCAAATTGACGAGCGAAAGCACCGCACCGGTATTCGGATCGATGATGAGACCGACGCCTACCTGACGATTAAGCGTCGCGAGCTCCGCCGCGATGCGGTCGTACAAATACGTCTGCAAGCCGCTATCAATCGTAAGGTGAACGGAAGACCCGATGGTGGGAGCGGACTGCTGTTCCTCTCCCAATACCGTCCCTTTGGCGTCCATGAACTTGATATCCACGCCCGGGGTGCCCTGCAAGGCCGCATCGTATTCCTCTTCGATGCCGGTCTTTCCCACAAGATCGCTCGCGGTAAGCTTCGAATCGGCGGCGAGGTCGCTCTGGCTTACCTGACCGACGTATCCCACGACCGACGAGAACGCCGGACCGTTCGGATAATACCGCTCGAAGTCGCTCTGGATCTTTATCGTCGACGTCCCGAGCGCCTGCAGGTTCACAAGTTGGGACTGATCGAGGTTTTGGACAAGCACCACGGGTGTGGAAAAATCTTGAACTTCGCTCTGATCTAAAAGCGACCACACGGTCGATGACGGGATCCCGAGAATGTTTTGCGCGGCGGCCAAGGTGGAGCTCTGCAATGACGGATCCGATATGAAAAGGTTGGCGTCAAGGACCGCGTTGAACACCGCCTTGTTCTGCACGAGCGGGTTTCCCTCCGCATCGTAAATGATGCCGCGCGGCGCGGGCGTCGCCTGCTCCTGGTTCGCATTGTCCATGGCACGCGCGGCGTAATACGCTCCGCTTGCCCAATTCAAGTACGCGACCCGGCCGAGCACTACAAGCGCAATGCACGCGATAAGCGCGCCGAGCACGATAAGTGGCGTTGCCCCGAGAGGCACCTCTACCATGTCGAGGTCGCGGCCCCAATCGTCGTTCAGCGAATCTTCGAATGGAATATCCGGTTTTCTCTTCATCGCAAAAATGATTATTCGGTCTTCAATCGTTTCAGAACGAGGAACACCGTTCCGCCGAACAAGAGCCCTCCAAAGAGATCGATGAGGAACAACTCCGCGTGTGGAAGAAATCCTGCAGGCGCAATGACAAAATAGAGCAGGAGGAATCCGCCGGCGATCGCCGCGGGGATCGCCGCCCACGCCGCCCACGCAAAAACCTTATGGAACGCGTACGCCGCGATCGGAACGATCCCGAAGATAAAAATATCGACGCTCGCCGCCGGTTGCCAGTTAAGCACGAATATCCCGAACAGGACGAACGCAAGCAATTCCCATATATCGAAAAAGAACGCGAAAACGATGAGCGTCGCCAGGATGAAATCGATGAAGATACCCGTCGAGGCGAACCAGAACTGGAGCGCGCAGGCGAGCAGGAGGACAAGAAACGCAAGGATGAATCGTAGCCGCATATTATTTCATAATAAGCACCGTCTCGACGTTGTTTATGTCATAGGGGAACAAGAGCGTCGTTTGTTGGAACAAGCTGTCGGGAGAGGTGCTCGTGGCGACCACTTGTGCGATCGGCAAGGCGTACGGGATACCCGCCGCGGCGGAATATACGATGTCACCCGGCACGACCGTCGCGGTATTCGCGACCGACGTGACGATCGGATAAGAACCTCCTTGCAAGAGCCCGTTCGTGCCGGCGGAACCGATCCTCACCGGCATCTTAAGACTATCGTCAAAGATGGTCTGAACGAGCGACTCTTCTTTGAACACGGTCCGCACCTGACCGATCAACATCCCCTGGAACACCACCGCCGCGCCGGTCGTAACGCCGCTATCGGACCCGGCACTTACCAAAAGTTCATTCCTGAAGTTCATCGGATACCGGGAGTAGACCATCGCCCGGACGACTCCCACGGACGATGTCGGCAACTGCGAAGACACCACCTGCAGCTCGGCAAGTTGGGCTTTCAGCGCGTCATTCTCCGCGGAAAGCGTCTGAGCGTCCGTGGAAGTGCCGTTCCCACCGGCATTGGCCGATCCGGACGGCTCCGGGCTTAGGAACGTCCGAAGTCCCCATCCATAGGAAGGAAGAAGAAAAATAACGGCGAGCAAAACGATGATGATCGCGCCGGAAATTAAATGATTGTTCGATGTCCGCTCGCGACCCATGGTGCGATGCCGATCACAAATTGATATAGAGCGGCTTCAACGGATTGTCGAGCAACTCCCGATGGGCGTCGAAGTCGTCCACCATCTGGCCCAGCCCGCGCACCACGCAGGTCAACGGATCGTCTGCCACGGTCACCGTCACGCCGGTCTCTTTTTCGAGCAGTTCGTCCAAGCCGCGCAGGAGCGCGCCGCCGCCGCACATCACGATACCGCCGCGAAGCACGTCGCCCGCCAACTCCGGCGGGGTCTGCTCGATGACCTCGTGCACCGAATCGATGATCTGGCGAAGCGATTTCGAGATCGCCATGCGAACATGATTGTTCTTCATGCCCACCTCGCGCGGAAGGCCGCTCGTATAATCGCGCCCGCGGATGGGCACTTCCATGCGCTCGTCGAGCGGGATCGCGGAGCCGACCGCGATCTTCGCGAATTCCGCCGTCGGCTCGCCGATAGCGAGATGGAATTCGTCTCTTACGTAGCGAATGATGTCCTCGTTGAACTTGTCCCCCGCCACCTTGAGCGTGCGCGAGACGACGGTGCCGCCGAGCGAGATGACCGCGATGTCCGTGGTGCCGCCGCCGATGTCGATGATCATGCTCGCCGACGGCGTCATGATCGGCAACCCGGCGCCAAGCGCGGCCGCCGTCGGCGATTCCACCAGATATACTTTGGAACAACCGGCATTCAACGCGGCGTCCTCAACGGACTTGCGCTCCACCTCCGTCAGATTGTTCGGGATCGCAAGGATGGCGCGCCGATAGGACATGATCGGGCTCGCCTTCGGGCGGGTCAATAAATGGCGGAGCATTTCCTCCGTCATCTCGAAATCGGAAATGACGCCGTTCACAAGCGGACGCACGACATTGATATGCGGCGGCACGCGGCCGAGCATCTTCTTCGCCTCATCGCCCACCGCCAACACGTGGTTGGTCTTGGTGTTGATCGCCGCAACCGACGGCTCGTTCACTACAATGCCTTTGTGTTTTAAATAAATAAGCGAGTTTGCCGTGCCAAGGTCAATACCGATGTCTTTGAATACATTGTCGAAGAGTGCCATAGTGTGTCCGCCGTAATTTTATTGTTTTTTAATGAGTGCCAACGCTTCCGTAAGGTCCATCACCCGAGGCTCTTTTTCGGTCCTTTTCTTGACCTCCAGCTTGCCTTCAAGCTTGGCGCTTACCACGATCCGCCAGGGAATGCCTATCAAATCGGCCTCCGCGAACTTCTCTCCGGCGGATATTTCCCTATCGTCATAGAGTACTTGGACGCCCGCCTTTTGTAAAGAATCGTAGACGGGTGCGCCATCCGCGCCACCGAGCGCCAAAAGGTGGACGGCGAACGGCGCGACGGCATCCGGCCAGATGATCCCTTTTTCGTCGTTATATTTTTCCACGATCACTCCCATAACCCGGGAAATTCCGATACCGAAACAACCCATGATAGGATACTGCCGCTTGCCTTCCTTGTCCGCATAGGTCACGTCAAAATCCTTTGCAAACTTTTGCCCGAGATCGAAGACATTCCCCACCTCCGATGCGCGTGCTTTCGCAAGCGTACCTTTTCCGCACCGCGTGCATGCTTCGCCTTCTTTTTCTTTTGCGATCTCCGTGTTCACACAAAAATCGCACGCATCGCAATAGAGAATATCATCCTCGCCCGCGTCGGTAAGCACCATGAACTCGTACGATACCTTTTGCGTAAAAGCTCCGCCCGAAGCCTCGGTGGCCTTGGCTACGAGTCCCATCCTTTCATATACGCGAAAATACGCCTTTTTAACCTCCGCATAGTACCGCTCGAAATCCTCCTGTGTTTCGTGGAAACTATACATATCCTTCATGAGGAACTCCACGCCGCGCATAAGACCCGACTTTGAACGAAGTTCGTCGCGGAACTTCCAGTTGATCTGATAGACCGCCTTCGGAAGATCTTTATACGTGTTCACATACTTCATAACGAGCGGGGTCACCACCTCTTCCTCGCTCTGTCCGAGCGCGTAGTCCTTTTCGGTGCGGCTCTTTACTTTAAAGAGCACATCGATCTTGTCCCAACCGCCGGTCGTCATCCAGATATTCTTCGGATGGATCATCGGCATGGAAACCTCCTGACCGCCGACGGCATCCATTTCTTCGCGGACGATGTTTTCGATCTTATTCAATGTTCGAAGACCAAGCGGCAGATAGCTATACACCCCCGCCATCAGCTTGGAAACGAATCCCGCGCGGGCCAATAATTGGGCGTTTATCGTTGCTTCGTCCTTCGGGGCGTTTCGCTCGGTCTTTGTGAACAGTTGAGATTGGCGCATATAGGCCAATTTTAACACCGACAGGCACGTGAATCAATCGGGTCGGGACCACCGCTCGAGCACCTCCGTGAGGCTTTCCAACAGCTCTCCGACCCCTTTAAAGAGATGGTCGAATTTTTCCTCAACAATGTCGAATTGTATATCCAGGTATGTCATGAGTATGTCCAGCACAGGCGACACTTCCTCGCGGACGACGATTCGGATCTCTTTGAGCAATTCTTCTTTTTCTGATTGTTCCATCGAACAATCATATCCATTGCGGATTAAAAATGTATTAACTTTTTCTCTTCGCTGATAAGCTGATTTCTCCGCAGAAAAATCACCAACGGAGCGCCGCAGTCATCACAAAATCTATAGTGGGAAAGCATGCCCGGCCATTCGATCTTTATGTAATGATTCCAGGTTACTTCTTTTCCGCACAGATCGCATTTTCTCATGGATGAATTTCATTAAATTTATTTAAAATGACCTTTGTGGGTACAGTATGTACACACCGCGATGCCAAGTCAAAAAACTTTTAATGAAATTTTAATGTGCTGAATTACAAAATGATCCCTCCGCCCAGCATCTCCCCTGCCGCATCATAAAACACCGCCGACTGGCCTTCGGCCACGAATTTTTGCGGCGTCGTAAATGCAAGTTTGTAATTGCCATTCTCAAGCCGATGCATCACCGCTTCCGAAAGGGGTTGGCGATAGCGCACGCGGGCGCGGACCGCGATAGGCAGGCTTTTCTCCGTCCCACCCCCCTCAATAAAGTTCACTTGCACCAGCTCAACGGCGCCTCGATACAAGGCCGGATCATCACTCCCCTCCGCAACAACCACCGTATTCGTCGCCGCATCCTTGGACGCCACGTAAAACGGCTTACGCGCAGCTCCCGCGCCGCCGTGGCCGGTCTTTGGAAACGCAAAATCGGCATCGATGTGCCGCTGGCCGATGGTATAAAATTCCGCGCCGGAATGCTTACCCACCGCCTCGCCCGACGTCGTCACAAGCGCGCCCGCGTGCTCCGGAATATATTGCTTGAGAAAATCATCGAGCGAGAATTTTCCCAGAAAACAAATTCCTTGTGAGTCTTTCTTTTCCGCTGTAGGTAATCCGGCGACACGGGCGATCTCGCGTACTTCCGGTTTTTTATAATCACCGATCGGGAACAAGCAATGAGCAAGTTGCCGCTGTCCAAGCGTCCATAAAAAATATGACTGGTCCTTGTTTTCGTCCACCGCCTCTTTTAGCCCGTACGTCACAAGGCCGCTCTTGGGATCCTTTTTTTCCGTCAGCCGGACGTAATGCCCCGTCGCCACATAGTCCGCACCGCTCACAAGCGCTTTCTCCAAAAAAAGTCCGAACTTGATCTCGCGATTGCACATCACATCCGGGTTCGGCGTGATCCCGGCGCGATAGCCCTCTATCATATACTGCACCACGCGATCCTTGTACTCTTGCTCGAAGTCCCATACGTAGAACGGGATGCCGATATGCTCCGCCACGCGGCGCGCGTCCTCGGCGTCCACCTCCGCACAACCATCGATGTTGTAGCATTTCATAAAAACGCCCACGACATCGTTGCCCTGTTCTTTGAGTACGTGTGCCGTGACGGAACTATCCACCCCGCCCGACATACCGACGAAGACGGTTTTATGTAAACTTGACATTTTTAACAAAATAAATTAAAATAATGGGAAGGTAGGTGCTTTATGAGACGGGTTCTTTTGATAGTTCTTGCCGGTGTAGACACCGGCATCGCAATCATGTCCGGGTTCGATCACAAACCAGGATTGTGCGCCTTCGCTGCTGCGATCGCGGTGATACTTGCTCTTTTTGTGGTTACATCACCAGCGAGAGAAAGGGAGTGATTCTCGATTCTCCGGCCCGGCGCAACGCAAATACGTTGCGCCGATTTTTTTATACCCGCTCCACATAATCACCGGTCTGCGTATTCACACGGATCATATCACCTTCGTTCACAAAGAGCGGTGCGGAGATCTTTGCCCCGCCCTCTATCGTCACCACTTTACTGCCGCCCTGGGCGGTATTCCCCTTGAGCGCCGGCGGTGCCTCCACCACCTTGAACTCCATCTTGACCGGGATCTCGATCGTGATCACCTTCTCCTCAAAGATCATCGTCTGCACGCGCGTGTTCGGCTTGAGGAAGCGCCCCTGATCTCCTACCACGTCCGCGCCGAGCGCAAAACGATCCTTCGGATTATTCTCGGTGTGAAACCAATACTCTCCCTTGCTCTCGTAGATGAAGATCGCGTGCTTTCGCTCGATCTCCGCCTCTTCGAACGAATCGCTCGCCTGAAAGTTGCGGTCCAAAAGCTTGCCGGTGATGAGATTGCGGATGCGCGTCTGCACGACAGCCTTGCGCTGCTGCATGCGCAAAAAGTGCGTCTCGAGCACCTCGTACGGCGAACCATCCATAATGAACAAAACTCCCTTGGTTAAATCGGTGTATGCGAGTGCCATATCGGTACTATGATATAACAAAAAACCGCCCTTTTGCAACCCCCCGATACCAAGACTCCAATATAAATTAAAAAATCATTAAATCGGATTTGACGTTGCACGTACAAGAACTACAATTGGATGGTGCCCGTGGGGCGAAAGCCCCTTATCAACATTGTAGTTGATGTCGGGCATACCAAAAATCCCCGCCTGCGGGGCTTTTTGTTTTAATGGCTCTCCATAACACTATAAAAGTGCTTTATCCCATTACCGACCTGCCGAACAACAACTCTTATTTCTCGACCCTCTTTTTCTTTACTAAATGCCCAATAGTGAATGCTCTTGCCATTACGGAATTCACTTCGATAAGAAATATTCGCATTAGCATCTTTAAGAATTTCCGGCACTTCACTTAAAAGGCTAAATCGCTTTGTTTGTTCTTTTTTGGATCGGACCTTTGCCTTTCGAATAAGGTGCCTGAATCCAATATTATTAAAAACAACATATGCACCGCCAAGGCGTGGAGATGAGGTACTCATTAATGTTTTGTAGAAAGCTTCTGCCTGACGGCGAGATGCACGATACGACATTCAGCCATCGTGGCATATAACCCATTAAATCTATTTAAAAAAACATAAAAAAAGCCCCTCATGTTTTGGAGCATTTAATCTTCCATGCTCTAAAACATGAGGGGCTTTTTTAAGTTTAGTTCTCCGTGTGTTCTTCCTCCATCGGAGCTATCGGATGCTGTTCCGTGCGGGGGGCACGGGTGCCGCCTTCCGGCTCTTCGATCTTGAGATTCACGCGGGCGTTATTCTTGACGCCGACGATCCTTAAAAGCGAGCGGATAGCCTTTGCCGTCGCGCCCTGACGGCCGACGACCTGACCCATATCCTGGGCGTTCACGTGAAGCGAGAGCAATACGCCCATCTCGTCGACCTTACGGTCGACCTTCACATCATCCGGATGGTCCACGAGCGATTTCACCAAATACTCGAGAAACTCCTGGTCTGCTGAAGATGAATTCGACATTGAGATTCTGTGCGTTCTTTTGTTCGGTTGTTCGAGCCGACCTTTTCGTTACATTTCGATGACTGAGATATGGAAATCTGAACCAACGGGCTACGCTGCGGCCTCCGCCTTGGCGGCCGGCGCTTCCTCCGCGGACTGTTCCGCAACCACCTCTTCTTTTACAACTGGCGTGGCTTTTTCTTCCACCGGAGCCTTGGCAACCGCCTTGGGCATCTTTACCGCAATCGCCTTACCCGTGAGCACCCCCTCTTTTACCAATAGATTGTTGGCAGTGACGGTCGGTTGGGCGCCCATCTTGACCCAATGCAAAATACGCTCCTTCTTGACGGTCGTCGCCTTGGTGAACGGGTTATACGAACCCAGATCCTCCACCGGCGGAGCTGCCATCTTTGAACGGCGTTCGGCAACAACCACCCGATAGCTCGGCTGGTGCTTCTTTCCTATGCGTTGTAACTTAATGGCCAACATGCAGTCCATTATACTAAACGAGCGCCAAAGGTCAAGGATGCGATGCCCTGCCTTCTCGGGGTACGGCGTTCCGGCCTACTGGCCGGCCGCCTCGGCTCTCGGCACCTTCGTGCCTCCGAGACGCCCCCGAGAAGGCAGGGCATCGCATCCTTGACCGATTCGCTATACTATAAAGACTATGAAAATTGGGGTATTTGATTCCGGACTCGGCGGACTGCTTATTACAAAGGCTTTAGTGAAAGGACTTCCTCAATACGATTATATCTATCTGGGAGATACCCAGCGGGTCCCGTACGGCAATCGCTCGAGCGAAACCGTATACCAATTTCTCAAAGAGGCGGTCGATTATTTGTTCACCCACGACTGCGAGCTGATCATCGTCGCCTGCAATACGGCTTCGGCCTGCGCATCACTCAGCCGGATCCAGCAAGAATACCTTCCGAAAAACCATCCAAAGAGAAGGGTTTTGGGAATTATTCTCCCGACCGCTGAAGTGACGCTGGCGTACCCCGGCATAAAAAGGGTTGGTGTGTTGGCCACGCAAGGAACGGTCAACTCGGAGGCATATATAAGAGAGGCAAAAAAAATATCCCCGTCGGTGAAGGTGTTCCAGCAAGCCGCGCCGCTCCTTGTGCCGCTCATCGAAAATAACGCTACGCAGTTTGCCGGTCCGATCCTACGCTCATATTTGAAGCCGCTCCAGAAGAAAAAGATCGACGCACTGATACTTGGATGCACGCACTATCCGATACTAAAAAAGCAGATTAAAAAAATATGCGGGAGCGGCATTAAAGTTATCTCCCAGGACGAGATCATTTCAGCAAAAGTGGAAGATTATCTACGGCGGCACCCTGAGATCGAAAAGACGCTTACAAAGACCGGTCGGCGACAATTCCTCGTTACGGACCTTACCGATGCAATGAAGGCGACCTCAAAAAAGTGGTTCGGAAGCGCGGTAAGGCTCAATGTTATTTCCCTAAAATAAAAGACCCGCCGGAAAGCGGGTCTTTTATTGAACGTGAGACCGCGGATACTAGATATGCGTCTCCGTCCGGTCCTTCAACTTGTTCAAGAGATGATTCGCGTAATCTTTGCCGCCAAGGCCGAAAGCCAAACCGCCGGCAAGCGCGAGCATCGCGATGAACCCGGTCACGATCGTCTGAATGATCGCCGACGCGATGTTCAACTGCGTGAGCGCCGTCAGGAAGCCGAAAACCACGATCGCCCACCACGTGACGGTTCCGAGGAACGGCCCCGAGTGAAGCTTTGCGCTCATGACCGACGCCGTCACGAGCTTGCGCAGGAAATGCGCGAGCACGAGCGCCGCGAGCATGATGAGCACCGCCGCGATCACATTCGGCAGATAGTTGAGGATCGACGTCAGGAACTGCGAAAGCGCGTAGAGCTGGAGGCTGTCCGCAACCGCAAGCAGGAATGCCACGATGACGAACCAATACACCAACTTGCCGAAGAAGTATGCCGCGCGCAATTTGATTCCCGCACGCTCGAAGATCGGTTTCAACCCGACCTTCTCGAGGATCATGTCCAACCGGATCCCTTCAAGGATCTTTTCGACGAGCGCTCCCAATCCCGCCGCCACGATGAGACCCACGACCAACACGACGAACGCGCCGATGATGTTCGGCAGATAGTTCGCCACCCCAAACCACAGGTTCTGCAAAGAACCCACGACCACATCCGTCCAACTTGTTACAACCATAATAATTGTTAAATCGTTATAAAATTCTCAAACTCGACCTTTTTATTCGTTACTATCATTATAGCAAACCGAACGGGGTGAGTTCGGTTCGCAACTGTGCGTTGTTGTTGAACTGGATACATTTAATGCCCAATTCACGGGCAACGCGCAAATTGGCCTCCTTATCGTCTACGAACAGCGTCTCTTGCGGCTTGACCTTCATCGCCTTGAGCACGTAGTTGAAGATCTTCTTTGAAGGCTTTTGCATTTTTAATTTGTACGAAAGGAAGCTGCGGTCGAAGTGTGCGTAGAGATCGAACCGCTCGTCCACGAATCCGCGGATCTGGCTCACGTTAGAAAGGATCGCCGTCTTCTGATGCACGCGCAGAAGATCCACCATCTCCAATAATTCCGCGTTGAGCGTGATGTGCTTCATAGCCACATTCATCCAAATTTTTTTAAGATCGCCCGTTATGTGGAATTGCTTTTTTATGAGCGCAAAGAACTGTGCCGCGGAAAATTTGCCATAGAGCATCCGATCCAGATAATCGTTATGGAGCTTTACGATCTTTTCCGGTGGTGCGCCAATCACGGTCGCAAACTCCTCGTATATGCCGTCGAACGACCGCTCCGAGCTCATAAGCACACCGCCGATATCGAAGATGATTACTTTGATCATATCTTTATATATACCATATATAACGACCGGCGCTTGAAATTATTACAATTTTCCTTATAGTTATGTGCGGAGGCTGATTATGATCGTCTCTTACGGGCCGATAGTAAAGTGGGTCGCGCCCAAGGGGCGCGCTTTGATAGATCAAACGCAGTTTCGTTCCGGCTTACTATAAGTCCAATAAAGATTGGGCCCGTAGTAAAGTGGTATTACGCGGCATTCGCATTGCTGAGGCGGGAGTCCGATTCTCCCCGGGTCCACCACAATGTAAGCCGGAACGAAACTGCTGGGCGGCATTCGCATTGCTGAGGCGGGAGTCCGACAGTCTATGGATATTTATCCCAACTCAGCAAGGAGATTGTTTAAATCAAGTGGCTCGGTGACCATCTCAACCTGTCCATCATTTTTTACCTTCCACTGCGAACGCGGTCGGTCGGCGTACAACTCAACCCCTATGTTATCCGGATCGTTTAAATATAATGCCTCGGATACACCATGGTCGGCCACTCCCGTCAAAGGATAGTTCGCGTCGATGAGTTTCTGTAAAACTGCCGCAAGTTCTTTTCGGGATGGATACAAGATCGCATGATGGAAAAGCCCCGAATGTCCTTTAGGCGGAGGGGTAGCCCCCACGCCTGCCCATGTATTGAGAGCAAGGTGGTGGTGGTATCCTCCCGCAGAAAGAAATACCGCTGAATCGCCGTATCGAGCGGTAACCTCAAACCCTAAAATGTCGCGGTAAAAAGCGAGTGAGCGGTCAAAATCCGCTACGGTCAAATGCACATGCCCGATGGTTACTTCGGGGTGAATGCTCACGAATTTGTATCACTAACCTCCTCCCCTTCCGGCTCTAACTTGAGCGACACCACCTTTGAACTTCCATCCTCGGCGAGCGTGACGCCGTAGAGGATGTTGGCCGCTTCCATCGTGGCGCGGTTATGCGTGACGACGATGAACTGCGTGCGCTTGGAGAAATCTTTGAGCATGGTGCCGAAACGACGGGCGTTGCGCTCGTCGAGCGGCGCGTCGATCTCGTCGAGGACGAGGAACGGCGGCGGACTGACGGAGACCATCGCAAAGAGCGCGGCGATGCCGACGAGCGAGCGCTCGCCGCCGGAAAGCATGTCGAGCGATGTCGTCTTCTTGCGCGGTAATTTTATCTCGATATCCACGCCGCCGTTCTTTTCCTGATAGAGCTCTTCTTCCGTCGGCTCACCAACTTCCACCGCACCCATGCCGCCGCTGGCTCCGTCCGCATCCGCGTCATCTTCATCTTCCGCCGTCCGCTCGGACTTTGGCTTGAGCACCTTCAATTTCGCCGAACCGCCGTCGAACATCAACGCAAAAAACTTGGCGAATTCGTCATTAATCTTGGACAACGATTTATCAAACTCAGTTTTTATCTTCTCGTTCAGCTCGTGCATGAGCGCGGTCAGGTCGGACACCGCTTTGATGAGGTCTTGGGATTCTTTTATTAAAAATTCATGACGGACCGCCGTATCCTCGGCTTCCTTCATGAGCGCATGATCCACTTCGCCGATGCTCGCAAGGTCGCCGCGCAAACGGAAGATCCGATGTTCCATGTCCGCAAAATTGCCGGCGAAACCGGCACCACTCGAAGCGCCGCTCGCGGAAACCGCGTCGGCAAGGGATGCGTCGCGGAATTCTTCCGCGCGGCGACCGGCCTGGTCCACCTGGCGCAAAACCTCATCACGGCGCAGGTCGATGCGCTCCTTCTCGAGCAATAATTCGCGATTAATCTTTTTCCACGCATCAAGCTTGCCTTGCGCGAGCTGAACATCGGCGACCGCGCCTTTGAATGTTGAGTAAAAATCTTCCTGGCTGGATTCCAATTCTTTTTCCTGTGAACGCAAAGCGGCGATGCTTTTTTCAAGCTCGGCGAGGTCCTTTGCCGCCTCTTCGAAATCGTGGCGCAAAGAATCCGGCACCGCGGCGGATTTCGCCGTGACCGGTTCATCCTTTTCCTCCAGCGCGAACGTGATCTCTTCCAGCACCGTCTCGATGGCGGCCTGCACCGCGAGCGGCTCCTCGTCGAGGACCGACTCCAACTCCGCTTTTATTTTTTGTAAAACATCAATGAGGTTCTCCGCCGAACGATCGGTACTATGCGAACTCGGACCGGAGCGCTTTGCCATCTCGATCTGCGCCTCGATGCGCCCAACATCTTTCTGCACTTTACTCCGCGCGTCCATGAGCGCGGTCACTTCCTCCTTGAGCTTCGCAAGAAGTTTGCGCTCCTCCGGCTGGCTCTCTTCGATCGCCGCCTGACGCGTTTCCGCGGCCTTCTTCTCCTTTTCTAAAACATCGTACCGCTTGGTATGCTCCGCAACGCGACCGTCCACCTGCGTACTTTTCGCCTGCAACTCATGGAGTTGTGAACCGAAGAACTGATTCTCGAGCGAGCGCAATTCTTCTTCCAACGCGCCACGGCGCTCCCACCGGCTCGTCTGGCGCTTAAGAGAACGCAAATGCGGCTCGATCTCTTCGATGAGCGCGGTAACCTTGTCCAGATTTATTTTACTGTTTTTTAATCTCCGTTCGGCGTCGGCTTTTTTGATCTGATATTCACGGAGGCCCAAGATCTCCTCGATCATCTCGCGTCGCTCGAGCGGCGACGAACGGATAAAAAGATCACTGTCCCCTTGTCCGATGATAATAAGCCCCTTCGAACCGAGCCGTGCCTTCGCCAAAAAATCAATGAGGTCGCGCAATAAGATCTCCGACTTGTTCAAGAAATATTTGCTTGCTCCATCGCGCGAGATCTGACGCGAAACGACCACTTCCTCGAAATCCACCGGGAAGAACTTGTTCTTGTTCTCGAAATACAGACTCGCCTGCGCCATGCCGACGCGAGCGCGCTTTTGCGTGCCGGCAAAGATCAGATCTTCTACCTTTGCGCCACGTAGATTCTTTGCATCGCGCTCGCCGAGCAACCATCGCAATGCATCCACGATATTCGACTTCCCGGAGCCGTTCGGCCCGACGACCGCCACGATGCCCGCCGGAAATTCCAAAACCGTCTTTCCCGCGAAAGATTTGAATCCGTTCAGTTCAAGCCGTTTGAGAAAATGAGATTCGGATGCCATGGTAAAAATTTGCCAACGTTATTTTGTGATCCTACTTATGTTTCTTGAGCGCGTTCTTGGCGGCCTCAAGTTCGGCTTCCTGCTTGGACGGCCCGCTCCCGTTCGCCATCAGCTTGTCGGTATAATAGACGCCCATGGTAAAGATCCGCTTGTGTGCGGGGCCCGTCTCTTCCAGCATCCGGTAGGTCGGCGTCAGCTTGAGCTTTTCCTGGACGATTTCCTGGAGCTCGCTCTTGGCATCCTTATAGCTCTTCGTCTTCAAGACCTCCGCCAGATTGCTCATGACATACTCCGCGACGAACGGCCGCATCTTCTCGGATCCCCGGTCGAGATAGATCGCGCCGATCAGCGCCTCCATCGCATTTGCCAAAATGACTTCGCGCGCCTTGCCGGTATCTTTCTTTTCGCCACGAGACATCAGAATAAATTTCTGCAGGCCGATCCGTTCGGCGACCTTCGCCAAGATCTGATAGTTCACGAGCGCCGCTCGGAACACCGTCAGCTGTCCTTCCGGCTCGAACGGGAAACGTTTAAAAAGCTCCTCGGAAACGAGCAGCTCCAAAACCGCGTCACCAAGATATTCCAGCCGCTCGTTATGCGGCAGAGGCCAGCGCGGATATTCGTTGAGATACGACCGATGCGTGAGCGCCTCCGTCAAAAGATCCTTGTTCGCGAACGTGATGCCTATATTCTTTTCGAGTTCGTCTGATGAAGCCATTATGATGCACCGTTACTGGCGGCGGGTACCTTCTCCCGATAGATCGTCCCGAGAACACCGTTGATGAACCGTGCGGCGTTGGGACCTCCGTAATTTTTTGCGAGCTCGATGGATTCGTTGATGGCCACTTTGGGCGGCACTTCGTTCGGATCCGCGTAGAGCAATTCGTAAAGACCGATGCGGAGAATGTTTCGGTCGATCACCGCGATCTTCTCGAGCGGCCATTCCGGCGCGACGCGACGGATGACGGTATCGATGTCCTTAAGATGCATGGCGACCCCCTGAAGAATTTTCCAGCCGAACTCCGGCTCATCCACACCCGGCGCGAACTCCGCCATATTTCGTTCAAGGATCTCCGTGATGTCCTTTTTTTGGTTATAAAAATCCCACTCGTAGAGTGACTGGAGAACGACGGTTCGAATTAAATGCCGTGTGGCCATGGTCTAGGAAGGAACAATTTCTGCAAAGAGCGACCAATCCATAGTTATATGATTACATTTTTCCGCACTGCGCGCACGTTCTGTGCGCCCGACGCGGAGCTCCGCAATTCTTACAGACAAGCAAATTTGCCTTCTTCATGGCAAGATGCGAACGCCTCCGACCAACCTTGCCTTTACTGTGATGTTTTAATGGTACGCCACCCATGGGAATAGAATTTAATTTATTTGTTCATTTTAGGCTGTTTAGGCAAAAAAGTCAATCGGTGCGCGTCGCATGGGCCGTTCTTTTTGATCGCACGGAGATGTGCAGCCGTCCCGTAGCCCTTGTGCACTTCGAACCCGTACTCCGGATACCGCTTCCCGAGGCGGCGCATAAAGGCATCCCGAGAAACCTTGGCAACGATGGACGCCGCAGCCACCGCCGGGATCTTTTCGTCCGCTTTTATGAGGGTTTGAGCGTTGACCGTGCCGGCCATCCCGCGCTGGCGAGTTTTATTTCCCAAATAAAGACCGCCGTCCAGGATTACCGGCGTGGCCGCAGAAAGCTTATATTTCTTTGCCAATCGCGAGAAAGCGGCCAACGCCGCCCGGTTCGCAGCGGCGGAAATATTAGTTCTTTCTATCCCGCGCGGATATACCCGCGCCACCGCGAACCGCGCCTGCCTGCTGGTTCTGATCTCCTTGGCCCAAAGCTCGCGTTGCCCGGCGCTCAGTTTCTTAGAATCTTTTAATGTCCGAAACGGGGCATACGCGATACGGCCGCGGGCGTCGATCGCGAGCATGGCGGCGGCAACCGTCACCGGACCCGCCAATGCACCGCGGCCAACTTCATCGATGCCGACAATCCACTTTGTTCCGGAGCGCGATGCGGCCATTAAGCTCCAATGCCGCCAAGTTGGGAAGACAAGGATTGCATAAATTGCTCCACCCATATGTACGTCATCCAGAAAAATACGATGCTCGAGGCGATGATCAGTATGAGCGCGATAAGGCCCATCTGTCTGGCACGGGAATCCGGCGAGCGGAGATATCGTATGCCCTGCCACTTTGTGATCGCAAGATACGCGATCCACGGAAGAACGAGGCTGAAGGCGTAAAGCAGAAGCTGATCGACGATGCCCGTTCCGAGCGGCGCTTCAGTAAGCTTCGCTCCGCAATTGGGGCAGAAATAATATTCGGGCCTTACCGGGGCGTGACAACGCGGACAGACCGATTGCTGAGCCGGTACAAGCGCAGAAGTTGGTACTGCCGCCGGTGATGGGACTTCATCCATAATAGATTTATTCTACCATGCCCGGCGATGTCAACGGCGAAGCCATCGCCGGCTAGCCGACCTGTCTGACCTCCGCAACCTTCAAATGCTCGATCCCGCGATGTAGGGATGAGGGCTGATCCTCAAAAAACGTCTGGAGGATCTGCAAGGCGTCACCATGCGAAACAAGCAGGATGACCTTCCCGGAATACGCTTCCTCCAAATCGGATATAAGGCCGGCAACGCGCCTGGCAACCTCCGCAGTGCTTTCGACATTGGCATCATTATGATCCGCGTCGACGAAGTCGCGATCCCATACTTTTTGATAATTCGCGTTGCCCGTCCCCTCCCAATCGCCGAACCAGCGTTCGCGAAGACGTTCGTCAAGAACGATCTCGGCCTCAACGCAGAGAACTTCTTTCGCGATCTCAGCCGTCCTTCGCGTGCGGGAAAACGGCGAAGCGTAAATGATCGTGCCGCTGTTTAAAAATCCGCCTTGCTTTGCCTCGTGCACCGATCGAAGAACTTGCTCCTCGCCGTTCTTCGTCAATGTATGATCAGTTTTCTTTCCCTCTTCAAGATCGCTCAAAATAACGCCGCGCGTGTTCGGCACACTCTCGCCATGGCGTAAGACAAAATAACTGTTCTTGAATTTTCGGGCGTGCTCTCTGTCGTTCATGTCTTATGCAATATATCACTCTCGGCCGCGGTTTAGAACTTTTCCTAATCGGCACACAGCGTTTTATATTCCCCTATCTCTTCCTCCGTAAGAGGCGCAAAAATCGTCTTCTCGTATATTTGAACTTTTTCGTAAAGCTCGTCATTTAATTCCCGGGGACGAAGATGAACATGGAGATGATCTACCTTTAAAGGATTCTCGGGGATGAACGGGCGATAATGCTGAGAGATATCAACGCCGGATACTTTTGTGAGAAGTTTTTCTTCTATGGTTATTGTCTCATTCAATAATTCCTCTCGCTCCTCTTTCGAGAGCTCGCTCAACTTTTCTACATGCCGCTTTGGTATCACGAGCACGTGTCCGCTCATCAGCCGAGGATCGCTTAAGATCGCGAACGTATACTTCCCCTCGCGAAGGAACCTATCCAGCTGTTCGTGCGCAACAACGCAAAAGCGACAATCCATGACGGAATGATTATAGCAAATGAATACCCCATCTCGCCTCCAGGCAGATGACCGTTCGGCGAGATGGGGTATTCATTTGCTATCAGGGCCATCTCCTTACCACCGGCAGTGAAGTGAAAATATGAATGGATGCCTTTCCGCGCGACGTGCCCTGGCTCAAATCCAACAGAATACGAATAGTAAAACAAAAGAGCATGTGTCTTCGCCGACATTAATCTTTCAGGAGGCGAAGACACATGCTCTTTTGTTTTACTATCGGTGCCCCCACCTGGATTTGAACCAGGGACCATCTCCTTAAAAGGGAGCTGCTCTACCAGGCTGAGCTATAGGGGCAATTCCTGCTAATCTTAATAAAAATCGGGCAATATTTCAACCGGTTTGCCAATCGCCACACACGTGGCCGCGCCGACGAGTTTATTTGCCTTTTGCGCGATACGCCTGCTTGATCTTAAGATACGCCTCCTGCGTGCCATGCTCCCCTTTGTTCTTTCGCATGAGCGCGGCGGGATACTTCTTTTTGACCCGCTCAAGCTTGGCGCGGATGACCTTTTCCGAATCGAGGTCAAGGAGCACCGCCATCTCGATCGCGTAAAGAAAAACATCGGCGAGCTCGCCCTTCAACTTCTCCATCTTCTCTTTGTCGTTCTTGGTGCCTTGAATATCCAAGCTCTGCCACTGGAAAAGCTCCAGGAGTTCCGCAGCCTCGATGGAAATGGATTTTGCGATGTCGGACGGACGTAAGGTATGCCAATTCCTCTCCGTAAGATATATCTTGATATCCTTCTGTAATTTCTTCATAACAATACAATCATAGTAGTATTCCGATATTTTTCCAGTTGACGATACCGTGGATACGTTGTAGGGTGGTGGCAGAAGTTGGAAAGCGAGGTGGCTCCATGGAACACTTCATTGTGTTGTACGGCGGAGAGCTGGACGATACGGGATGGCTCGACAGGGACGCCGAAGGAAGATGCTATGCCGCACGACGTGCGGCAAGCGAGTTCCCGAACGCAACCCTCGTTTTCTCCGTGGACGAAAGCACTCCGAAATTCGAACAGATACGGCATGCAACGTTGATCTGCCTAAAAAGACTCGGGTGGCCGACGGAAAGGATGATCATCCCCGCGGCGGCTCATGCTTCGTGGGGTGAGACCAAAGCGGCATTCGATATCGTGCAGGAAAAACGCGCGAGGGAAGTCGACGGGGCCAGCTCGTGGTACCACATGCGGCGGACCCGCTTCATGTGGTGGTCCGCCGGATTCAAGGGAAGGGTAACCCCCCGTTTTAGCCGGGAAAGGATCGATC
>Ga0182030_10005742_pt1 | contig 26272 bp, 31 predicted proteins | sample 812S3MmetaG_FD_121299 | JGI IMG/M metagenome (GOLD analysis project Ga0182030, IMG submission 121299) | Permafrost microbial communities from Stordalen Mire, Sweden - 812S3M metaG (Illumina Assembly) | ecosystem: Environmental > Terrestrial > Soil > Wetlands > Permafrost | place: Sweden...
ATCTTAGATGAATTATATACTCTACTAAATGATGACGGCATACCCAACTCCAATCTGGATGGGATCCGGCGCGTCGTGGCGAAGTACGACAGCGAAACGACCTGGAACATTATTCTCAAACTATTTTCTCAACCATGGTGGGGAAGAATGTGGCCAATTCAAGAAGTCGTTCTCGCATCAAAAGCCACCATTATCTATGGAAAGAGACGACTCAACTTTGACAAGATCCAAAGGATCATGGTTAAAGAGAAGAAAGCGAGTCAGCTTCTCCAGGAAGTGTACAAATATCGGGAATCGAATCCCGTCGTGGCATTTTTGCGAGGACCTTCGACTTGGAATCGAGCACGAGCACTTGGCGAGCTGCGAATGGTACTGCAAGAGGATGGAAGGGTTGAGCTTCCTCAACTCCTTTATGCTTCGCGTTTCAGCGGGGTATCATTTCCACCGGATCGAATCTTCTCTGTATACCCGCTTTCCTTAATAGGATTGGAATCCACGGCCACGCCGGCTGGCATGGTCGTTGACTACCAACTGCCTCCCGAAGAGGTATTCACGAATTGTTCCGCATATCTGCTTAGACTATATCGAAATCTTGACATGTTCTCTTACATTACGCCTTATTATGGAAACCGATACTACGAATTGCCAAGTTGGGCCTCAACATTCATGTCTTCGGCTGCAACGGATGTTGCGAGCGGTGATGATACGCCTCTGGGAGCAGTCTTGGCAGCTCGTAATCGATTCCTGAGCAGACCCTGCCCATATCTTAGACCGTTTGTGAAAGGGAAATTCCAACCTTTAGAAGGAGATGATGTCTATTCTGCCTGCGGAGCAGCGACAACTGCGACCTTATCATTTCACCCCCCACATTTAACACTTAAAAGGGGCATTCTCGTTGACCGGATATCTCATGCTAAGAATTTACACACCGAAAATTTATATGCCGATTCTCCTTTTGTCGATTTACCTCCACGATTCGTATCTGAAAAGCACACGAATATTCAAAAATATGAATCATGGCGAAATTACGCACTCAGGAAAGCTGTGAAATTCTACAACAGCACCTTCAAAACTCTAAGTCAGGAAGTCTTTTGGAGAACGATTGTGGCAGACCAATGGGAGGTAGGTGTACGAAACTCGCGAAAGCTGTACGATTTCCTGCCTTGTGACATGGGTCAGTTTTGTGAACGCGGCATACCGCCAGGGCGTATTGCACCATGCGGATTGGAGTTTACCGATGGTCGAAGTATGTTCAAATCAGTCAAAAACTACCTCGGTCTTGGGCCTCCCGATTCCCGCGAGGGAGATTATATCATGGTTCTTCCTGGTGGGAAGGTGCCTTATATTTTCCGGGCAGCTCATGCGGAAACACTAGAGGGTATCTCATATCTACCGACGGGAAGTAAATCGCTCCCACATTTGCGCTTAATAGGAGAATGGTATGTACTTATTCTACTAGATTGGATCGAGGAAGCTAATTAGTCCGCTAGCTATGTTCATGGTATAATGGATGGAGAGATCATGCAGGCTGCTGAGGATGGAGAATATGAATTCCAGGATGTGACAGTCGTTTGATCCCGAGGCTTCTTCAGTTTATGAGGAGTTGTCAGGGCTGTATTCGGGGACGAAGGCGCTCTTAGGCTTTCCAATAGTAGCACAGTGTATAAAACTAGTATTTTGAAGAATTAATAAGTTGCTTCGTCGAATTGAGATATGAGATATTATACAAAAGATTTTCTTGTGAAAATATGCGTTGCTTAACTCTTTAACTAAAAAGAAATTGGTTCACAGAAAGTTCAGGGGTTAAATCTCTATACAAGTAAACAGGAGCGAGTAGGAGATATTTACCTCTCAGTCACACAAATCCCTAGGGTTGCTTCGTACAGCAGCACCTAAGATTCTCTTATCCTAGTAAAGATACATATGACATCAAGCTCGGTCCCTGCCTAAAGACAGAAGACAAAGTGAATAGTTGTTATTTCAAAATTGACTTTAGGGGAGATAGAATACCCTAGTTTGTCTTTACTGCGATTAATTTATAAAATTATAAGCTTTGAGGTACTTTACAAAGGTTTCCTTGAGAAGGAAAACGGTGCTTGTTTAATGATTAGCTAAATGTCGCCGATTTAGAGAGGCACTTGCATTTTTCTATTGCCCCAAGGATTGTGTCAACTGGCACTCAGGAATTTTTTAATATCAGAGTCATCCTTTCATATTTCTGAGCTTCGTAGTTCCGTAGAATAAGGGTCCAGTACGTACGACATGAGCTCTATGAGCTCTATCATGACAAAGCCGAGACTGCGGATATCGCCTTTCCTTTCCGCTGTGATATATATATTACGAACAAAAATTCCCCGACATTAGCTAGCATATATTGGCTGTAATCATGCCAGGAGCCGAGCACAGTAGCTTGCACCAGAGATGATTCTGCTTTACCTTAGGTGTAGCATAAACCGTAATACAACTAGCTACTCAACGCAATCTCGCTGCCAACTAAATTACATAGTAGCCAGAAGACACAGAAGTCATCCAACAAGCCCTCTATCAATTTGCTACCTCCGAGATGATTCTATCGGGTCTTGCTTGCATTGTCTCAGCACCTCGGACATGGAATCTGATGCAATTTCAGATCTAAGGGTAATGCCGATATTGCCTGATCTTGCACAATATCATGTCTAGAGTAGCACCGAACGATATACTTCCCTTGCTTAGTATAACTTTGCTGCTGGGAAGACTATACCTCGACTTATATAAATGGTAAGTACCGGTTCTCACCGCCACGAGATTCACACATGACTAACGTGACGAACCGGTCCAATGCAGTTAATTGAACAAGGTTTTGACATCAAGGCGGATTTCAGAAAAGGGAAGTTGAACTCGATAGCAGGAGATGTGCCTCTCTATTGCATGAGGTGGACATCGAAGATAGGTGAGAATATCGGAGAGGAAAGAAGCAACGGCTAAATTTAGATTACACAGGACAAATATTTGCGATCCAGTCAGGGGAGGGGGGATTTTTTCAGGCCCCTTATTAAAAGTTGATGATTTTTAGTAAGGTTAGTCTTGGCTGCGCCGCGTCGAGTAATAAGACTTGATGAGCCTTCGAGCCTGAGCGAAGGCGGCGCTGCTCACGTGATACATAGGATTGGTAAGAGCAACGGAAACATTCTAGTGGGGGAGCATTCATTCCAATCACTAAAAAGACAAGGTCATTTTCGTAGCAAGCGCAGAGTTACGATGGGAAAGAAATTGAACATTGATATAAAGAGCGCGAGAGGAGTGGAGAGTATTTTATTTTAGTACAGCTTTCAGGATACCTACATTCATTTTGAGCACGCCTCACAGCCCTATTCATTGAATATGCTGTCAAAGCTCATGATACCGAGAGTCCCTCAATGCCAAACTTAACTTCCCTAATTTCCAATGCCTTAAGAGCCACAGCTAAACGTTGCACGGCTATTTCCACGATTTTCGAGCCTGTGGTAATGGTGAAGCGAAAGTAACCAGGGAGAGGCGATTCAGACATCTAGCACGTTAGATTAATTCCTACTCATCCCTCATAGAGAATTTCAATACACACCTCGCCAGGAGAAAGCAGAATTCCATTATCTATCAAATACCGGCAGATTTTCATCTCTCTGCTGCATTTCTCAGGGTGCAATGGTTCTTCCGACTCGTCGTCACCCTTGAAGTATTTCAAATACTTGCTCAGATCGATCCAAACAAACAGTCCTGAATTGACGGGACTGAATGAAATTTCATGCTTCTTAAGCAAAGCTGAAATTTGGATGAAGTTCTCTCCAAGTCGATCTCGCTGGGTATCGAAATATTCATCGATTGCCTTGTGATCGCTGATAAGTCGCGTGAAGAAGGCATCGGAAGATGCTGTGACCCAAGAATAATTTCTGTTGAAAAATGTCAGAATGAGATCAAGAATAGGAGTTTGTTAATTTACCCTAACTTCTCCATCAATGTCCTCAGCTTTTCATTTCTGGTGACAAGAAACCCGAGCCTTAAACCGGCCATTCCAAAGTCCTTACTCGTGCTATACATGACGTGGATATTGTCCCCATTTCCGTACTCCTCACCATCAGGAATAGCCAGAGCAGAGGTAAAACCATCAAAGGGTGTAATTCCCTTATTGACTTTTCCGATGCCAGTATCATCTCCGGTTTTGGAAAAGCACGACATCGCATAAACCTCATCGGATATCAGGTGCAAGCCGCGCTTATGACAAAACCTCGCAATGTCCAACAAAGTCTGCCGAGAGTAACAACGACCCAAAGGGTTATGCGGATTACACAATAAGACCCCTTTCACCAAAATCCCTTGACTCTTCGCCTCCGTATAAGTTTTCTCAAATTCCCTAACCACATCCCCTGCAAATTCCTTTGCGAACTGGTCTTCAACTCCCGTCATCGACACACGCAGAATTCGCACTCCGGGCCTACCCTCAAAGTTATAACGAAATAATGCATAATTAGGCGTTGGCATCAAGACGGTATCTCCAGGATTAAACAAATTCCAAGCTAGGTTTTCAATGAGACTTGAACTTCCATTAGTAACAAGTATTTCGTTACTCTTAATTGATTTCGCCGGGGCAAAGTAGCGGTTAAAGAAGTTGGCCATGGCGGTTCTGAGAGCGGAAGAGCCGCTGTCAGGTCCATAGTGGAGATCTTTTGATGTTACATCGGTCAGCGTTTCTCCTTCAATTGGAAAAACTTTTCTATAAAAAGAAGAAAATTGGGGAAAGGGACTCGAAGCGTACGATCTGAGACCTTCACATCCCCGAAATTGTCAGAGCAATATTTCCGAATCCAATCATCCATCAAAAAATTACTAGCTCCCGCAACGCTAATCAATCCATCTGGATTTTTGTCCGCATCCCACTCTTGTATGTGTTGCGATATGTCGTGCATCAGTTCCAAGAGCGGGCCTTGCCCAGCTAGGCTTTCGCCTCTTATGGATAGTGAAGGTGACATTTTGGGGAGACTTATTTTGGACTGGATTTTCTGGATTGTGAATAGAATTGAGAAAGGATAAGTATAGAAAAGGGGATCGGTCGAAGGAGGAGTCATCGTCGGGGTTAAGCTGGGTAAGCACGTTATTGAGTCATTCCTGTATGTAACCAAAGATCGACATTACCTTATGATAATACATCCAGGAACCAATTGATCAAGATTGATGGTTATGATCTTAAATATCTAGTTGAAAGCTCGAAGTATTGGCTAGAATTTCGACTACTTCCGGCAAGGGTAAAGGAAAACTTTGTCGCATTGAAATGGTGGCGCGCGAACGATGATAAAATCGAGTATATTTTAAGAAATATGAGGCCACGCTTCTATCAGAAAGAAGTTATATGACTCCCTATCAAATATATCCTAGAAGCCATTAGTTCGTCTCGTAAGCGTCTCTTAATTCGCTTAGCATATTGAACTTCTGTATGTCAATCCTGAGACCCCGGACCATCTTTGCAGGAGGTACATTGAGACTCAAAGGACTTATAAACGCCGCATTATCAGAGCTTCTAACTCTATCTTCGAATAGTTTCAGGTGTTCCACATGTAACTTCGTTCTTTGACTTTTTCACCTAGAGCCCTGATACTTACTTGATCAATCTCGTGGTACAGAGTCCCTGCTTCTTTCCGCCGACCCTGATGGTCGTAGAGTTTCTCTAGTCGCGACATTGTGGCGATAGACTCAGGGTTTTCATGTCTCAGCACTCTTCCCTAGGCCTCATCGGCTTCAGTGAGGAAAGCCTTCGCCGCTGACAGCTTTCCAATTTCCATAAGAGTCATTCCAAGGCTAGATTTGCATCGCAGCGTCACTGGGTGCTCTTGGTCAGTCCGTATTAACCTGATATCTAGGACCTCCGACTTAAATATCGGAGCATCTAGGCGGCGTCCCATCCACGCGTACGTGGACATAAGGTGGGACTTCGTAAGTAGAACATCATTGTGGACGTCGCCTTGGTAAAACCACTTTTAGAATTCCAAAATCTCCAACTCGATAGCCTCAGCTTTCTACAATCTCCCATTCTTATTGTATAACCATGCAAGATACAGCTTCAAAACATAGCCTAAGGGATTTGACAAGCCCATGTATTGAGTCCGGAGAGATAGGACACGTTCTCTAAGCTCTTCGGCTTCAAAATATTTGCCTTGCATGCCCATAATGACGGCCATGTTGGAAATCGTCCACATTGTAAACCAACATCTTGGTCCTTGGATTTCCAGCTGGAGGTTCAGAGAATTTGGCACGAGTTGCGCGGCTTGAGCGTGCTTGCATACACCCAGGCTAATCCCGCCACTGATTCCAGACCAAGAGAAGGTGAACAACCATAGAATGTTGTCCAGCCTTGAAATTCCTTTGTTTCTATCTTCCCGGTGCCTACGTTATCACCCAAAGCGTGAGTGACAGTTGTTATGTAGCCTAGAGAAATCAGAGTCTCAGGATGAGTATTTGTCGAGACTACCACCCACCACACCAAGACAGTCCCTCACTAATACCATAACTATAGCATCATATTGCTCATAGACCTGCAAGACATAAGTAATGCCTTCTCGATGGGTTTAGTAATTATGAAATCCAAGTACAGGTGTTAGACGGCTCTGAAATGTGCTGCTCATTTGCTGCGGCGAGTTCCGCAATGCAGTAGTGAAGAAATTGCGGTCAAGTTGGTTCTTTGCATCTAAAGTCATGTAGAATATAAAACTGGTGGTCAGGCTGTCTCGACGGGTGCGGGTCTGGGGCCTCCAGATGATTGTTTGAGAGCCATCTTGCCTGGAGCATGGTTCTAAATTGTTATGGGACACGCTAAGCACCATATATAGACTATCTATGCCTCTGTGACACGATCACTCCTTGACATATTCATGAACCACACGATAGAGCCTTGCGCTCCCCTGACAGGCGCCATGACTTGAATGGCGAGACAATAGAACAAGACAAACGGGGGAGAAAGTTTCGTGAATTTGTTTGGAAGTGTAGAAAGACGGAGTTCGAAGACTTGTCAGGTTATTGAGTAGAAAATAACTTGAGATTAAAATACACTGGGGATGAAAGCAGAATGTAAAGAGACCGGAACTCAGCAAACTAAGGATTTAGAGACTGTAATATTAATATGAAATAACATCTCTTGAAGTGTAAAGAACCAAGATCTTGCCCTAGACATGCTGTTATAGGAGTCGTGGTTTCAAACCTTAAGGCATGGCGCCTATTTGGGCAAGTCCTCACATTGTTTTTATGTCACATGATATATATGGATTGCTGAGATTACCGTCGTATCTTGATCGTCAAACAACCTCTATAGCATGTAATTGACCGTCATCGCTTTTCGAAATGTCCTCTCCACCTAAGGATCACTCCTGATATGCCATACCATAATTTATTGTGTATTTTGCCACCGCAGTCGGTTGATAGTAGAGCACCGCGTCGCCGGATTGGGAACTGGTGAGGCTGTCTTGTTCAACTTTCAAAATGCAGGGGGTTTTTCTGGTGGCGTCTGCAACATATGTCCAAAAAGTTTCTACCATTGGTTATGGATTTAAGCGACCTCCTTTTCAGCTTGGTTTTAACCTTTTTTGCACCGCATTCTTCAACGTCACGTGGCAAAATGAAAAGCTGCCTGGGTTAGGTACACAGGGCAGAAACAGCAAGCCTCGTGTGCTTTCCATTTTCATGCAACCCACATCTAATCACATGACCCTAAGTATCTGAACTTCTTCACTCATGGCAAGTCACACTCAAAGGCCATCCTCGGTGTGCGATCCATGGATCCATTGACGTTCCAATATCACCTGGTATTTCACGTGAGGCTCTTACATGAACATGCTCTGAGTTGATCAAGGTACTACAGTACCTTACCCGATAGCATACATGGAGCGACGACACATCCCAGTCTTGCATGAGAAAGCTGCTTGTAAAGGACAATTCTTTTCTTGAGCTCGTTGCATTCTCTGTCCAAAGCTGATAAGTTGTAAATATTGATTGTATTGTTCATCCATCCGTCTATCCCAACTTTATTTCTGTGTCATGTGATAGCTGCCGCCTTGATCGGGTCGAATCGGAGAGCATTGAGAGGTATCCATGATCCTTATATGGCATGGGATTGGCCATCCTGTTTTCATGATGCCCTTTGCAAGTGGATTGACATTTTTCGTGCACCGCATTGTCATCACCCCGTACAACTTTCCGACGTCACCTAGGCTTGTCACCCTATTTAACCGTTCCTCACCCCACAGCGTGCGCTTTGCTGGCGGAGTCGACCGATACACCCTCTACTGAGTATATGAAGAATTCATTCTGCTCATGCATGTAACTGTTAAGAGAAATCCGAGATTGGGAGTTACGTTCCTAGATCTACATTTGGATATGAACAATTTCATTCGGGAAACTAAACAGAAGGTTGGTCTCAGTGGAAGGAAGAAGTACATTGAGTGGTACAACCATACACGTGATATCGAAGGAAATGCAGTGGGTAGGCATAGGATCTACCCGTTGGTGGGGAATTCCGATCCCTTCGAATGGGTAGGGCTGGCAATCTAGCTTAAGCGACCTTCTTCTGAGTTCAATTTTCAGCCTTTTTGCACCGCATTCTGATACCGACCTCGGATCTAACTGCCTTGGATGAAAACGTGGTGGGGGAGGTTAGCCAGTCGTAATTCTTAAAGGCTTTGACTCTTAGGTGACCGGTGAACTAGGTCTATGCATGCTCCCGTTCTCGGAGGGCTCTGAATCACACAAACTGTATGCTGTGAATGTCCATGTCGGAAAACTATTCTCGATAGCGATTCCCATGCCACGATAAGCATTTCATTACTGGCGTCATCAGTGTCATTCAATTCCTCGAACCTAGGGTACACTAGTACCTTAACATGACTGGTGAACTCTTGTCCCTACGCTGAAGTTTTCTCGGCTTCGTGATTCGCTACTTCACTTTTCCCACTTTGACATCCCACCCAGTAACGTGGGGGTGACCGAGCTCAATGTCCAGAGATCAGTGATTTCTTTCATTCGCCTCAGCGAAAAATTGGGCGGTTGGGGATGGGCATTTCTGACGATTCAATGGCAAGATGAACCATTCAGATACTTGGTATTCAACAAGACGATGCCTAGCAAGAGATATTATCGCCGTCTCTTGCTAATTCTTCCAATCACAAGAACCAAACCCTCCTCAATCGAAATTTTGACTTTACAACTCTCCCACCCCTTCAGCCTCCAATCCCTCATCACCCTTCCACCCCACCTTCGCATACTCAAGTTTCCTCACCTGTTGTGTCTGTAGTTCGAGCTATTCAGTCATCATCGTCAGCTTTCTGTCACCTACGTCTTGCAAATGAGGAGAAACTCTTACCTCTTCAACCGTGCCTTTCATAATGTATCTCACGATTTTCACATTTCTCTTCTGTCCGAGCCGTAAAACACGCGCGATGGCTTGGTGCTCTACCATAGGGTTCCATTGGGGTTCGAGGAGGTAGACGCAGTTTGCTACTGTGAGGTTGAGTCTGTGGGATGTGATGTTAGCGGTGAAGGGATTGGGTTGGTGTAATATGTTGAGATGTGTATATTGTGGGACAGTGAAAGGCATGAAAGACCTGACTGAAGGAAGCTGTGTCTGATCGGTGGGAAGTATTGCACAGGTAATGAGGTAATGAAGTGGTGGCCGTTGAAAAGCGTTAAGAAGAAGTTAGAAAGAAAATGATTGATAGACTAACCCAATCGCTCCCGTCCCTGTTGTCATGAGCAAAATTTTCACGGCATCATCGTGCTGATACCGGACTAATATTTCCTTTCGTTGAACAAGGGAATGGGATCCGTCAAGCCGAACGAAGGCGATGTTGCGTGACTTCAGAAATATTCCAACTAGGTCTAATGATCGGGTCCAACATGAGAATACGATGCTAAAGAGCAAAGGTCAGTATTATATATACGCTTTGTGGAGTAGTATAACAACCTTTTCCCCTCGGTCTTGTGCTTTTCGATGTCCTCTACAACAGCTGAAATCTTGGTGGAGCATCCATCCTTGGTGAAGTATTGCCATGCGGAAAGGTGTTTGCCACCATGTTTTGACTTCGCCTCATCAACGACAAGATACTCTCCAAAGATTGATTCGTGGCACAACGAACATCTTGAGGATTCTTCCTGCCCATTTATTCTCTGTAATGCTTGTATCATCTTCGGGATACATTTGGCGCAAAGTAAATGACCACAGGTTGTGAAAGTTCCACTGCGAGTTTCTTCGATCCCGTGAATGCCGGTAATGTTCGCAGCACAAACTTCGCATTTCGCGTCTTTCTGCTTTTTGAGATGGGCGATAGCTTGCTCTGGATCGAATTCTCCCGCGCCGAGTTGTAATTTCTGAAACGTGCCGTGGTTGCATAATCGACGAAGTTGAAGCTGAAGTTGAAAGACCCCTAAATAGGAGTTCTTGCTCTTCGGTTGCATGCGATTTTGATTGATTTTTTTGATGAGTTCGTCTCTCGTGTCAACGTAATGCTGCTCTTCTCGGGCAGAGAAAGGAAGGAGTCTGGATTCATAGATGGCTTCAGGAAGGTGTAGAAGCTCTTTGGTGCGGCGTAGGCAGAGTGAGTCCAGAAGTTGTCGTAGATTCTCGACGCCATTTTCAGACCCTTTCATCAGAGGAGTGATAACGTGCTTTCGGAACTTGAGGAAATCATCTAATGGCGGGGAACGAATGAATGAGATGAGCGCCGCGAGGTCTTCGAGACTGTTCTGAACGGGTGTGCCTGTGAGACACCAACGGAAGTTTGCGCGAAGTTTCTTCATAGCTTTGAAGAGCTTGGTACTCATTCGACGGATGATATGTGCTGGAATAACGAATTTAGAAGTTGATGACATCGTGGAGGATTTTGTAGCAACGTACCTTCATCCAAAATGATCCGAAACCACTTGATTTGCCATAAAGGACTCTTCTTATCCGACGCTTCGTGAGCAATGGTGTGGTAGGTGCTGAGGACAATGTCTGAGTCCGCCAAGATTTTTGGATTGCCCTCCCGGCCATGACCGTGGTAAATGTTGATGTTCGTGAAGCCAACGCAGTGCCTGTCGTCGATCAGCGTCCGAGGGCAATCACGTGAAAGGAACTTACAATTTAATTTCTTGCCTCCACTCATTGAGCAATACTGGAGGTGTTTGTGAGCTCACTGTATCCTGAGGATGGAGAGTCGTGAGAAACTTACGAGGTGAAGGCACAACCACGAGGGTAGCTCTGGAGTGAGTTGGCGCATGGTCTGCACTCGAGGGCTGGTCATGATAGGTATTACTTGCAAAAGCTTTTGCATCTTCTGAAGTTCGAATGGTTGCCGAAAGCATAGTCAAGGTTTTACCCAAACCCATCTCGTCCGCAAGAATACCACCGCCAGTCTCGGCCGGTAATTCGCGTCTCTCGTCACCCGTGATTATATGCTTGCAACTAGGAACTTTCAGCCTTGGCACATTGCGAGGAAATTCTTCGACTCACAATGAATTTTGATGTGAACTCTTTTCTTTCCAAAGGCGGTAGTCTTCTGCAATTGGTCCAATTTCTCTTTGCATTATGAAATCCAATGCTTTCTTCTGATACCTGTTCTGGTGCTTTAGTTTTTGCTTCTGTAGTAGTTGATTGCACTCACGATAACAGGGGTGTACGGATCCTAATATCCGCTTCAATTTGTTTCAAGCTCTGGGCACGTGTCATATTTTTGAAGGCAGCCTAAAAATTCCAAAATCAGTACGCGCGGGAACATGTGTATTAATAGTTGACTGCTTCTCTGGATGAATGGGTTACGTACCGATATCTTTTGCTTCATGAGCTTCTGAGATATAGCCTGTTCCTCTGAAAGGCCGGGCTTAAAATCAATGCCCATTTGCAAAAGGGATGAACTCAATGGATCAAGAACCGAGTGCTCATCCGGTTGAACGGCGCTCAGGTCAAAGAAGTGAGGATTATGGTAATCTAATCCCGGTTGTCTAAAGTCTGGCTCTTGCAGGTATACTTTGTTATTTGTCAGAATGTCACCAACTTCCCGACAATGCTTTCGGAGCCCATAAAGTACAACATCAACGAGAATGTGGGGATTCTCCTCAATAGAAGCCCAGGGTTCAGGTGGGCAGTAGGCCTCGAACGTGCAGTATTCGAGTATTTCTGATAGAACGTCGCTTGACTCCCGATTTAGTACAGCAATACTTTCAGTGGGGTTTATCTCGGTTGCTGCACTTCGAGGCTGTAAGATGAATTTAGAGCTGTCTTTCTTCGTGCCTTGAACAAGCTGTGCTCTATGTTCGCAAACGACTTTGAAAACAAGAAAACCCTTTGTATCGGAAGTATCAAAATCGATGTGAGCTGCCCTCAGTGGCTCAGAGGCTTGTGGGAGGATCTTTACCCTGGCTTTATGAATCTTTTTGGAGGTTAGTACTACGCCGAAGTTAGGCATCGTCACCTTCACCAATGACTTACCATTCCGAAACAAATAGTGTCGTTTTCCTTCATCGAATTTACTCGCGATATGGTATGCATTTCGTGTCCGAATTCTGACAGCAGCCCATTGTCGGGATCGCAGGGATACCAAGGGGCGTCGTCGGGATCTTCAGATAAACCATAATAATTGTCTGTGCCCCAGCTTTTATAATTGATTGAATTCATCACCATTTCTTGGTGCTCGCGAAATTCTGCTTCCCAATTTGAGGCGGGGAGCGTCTCGCTGTCCTCGCAAAGGAAAGACCCCCAATCGACGTCAGAAGGGGTATCGCCAGCATCACTTGGTATTTGACTTTCCCCTGGACTTTCCTCAGCTAGGCCTGGCGGGGTAATTTCTCTTGAGTCGTCCCATTCGAAAAGTGGTGAAGACGAGCGAAAGGGATCCACGTGACGTGAACTACTTTTGCGACGTGGACGTTTCCTTTCTCGATGTTTATGCGACAGGACATCTTTAAATGCATCTTCATCATCGTCCCCGAAACTGGAATCCGTATCGGACGACGTATCGTCATACTCTCTTGGATGCTTGCCCGCTCCGCCTTGGTTCCTTCTGGTCAATGTTAGGGTAGCTCATATGGGACGTATGGGACGGATGGTTGAAAGCTCACGTCTCTCTCAATCGTGTTTCATTGTCACTTTGATTGCTATCGCCATCACTCTGGTAATAATTACCCTCCTCATCGCTCGACGAGTCGCTTTCCAATTCATCTCCGCTGCTTTCGACTTCGGAGCTGTCGCTGAGGAAAGAGTTGCTGCTTCCCAGGCGCGACATAGCTAGCTAGAAACCTGTCGCGAGAAGACGAGAAGAGCTCCATCACAAGTTTAGTCAATTATGATAGAAAGGTTGTATTCATAAATATTGGACGGGTACGGAGCATCGCGTTGTCTGAGAGAGCCTCACCAACAGCACTGCCACACCCCGCATGCACCCCGCCACAATCTTGTGTCGTAGCGAGAAGCCGCAAACAATGCCTCGCGCCTTCAAACTATTGCGACATACAAGTGTATGGACTTCGCTTTTTCTATGTTCCTACTATGCAGAACACGACTTCATTTCCAATGGGATCAGTCTTGCAACATTCATCAGGAAGCTAAGGTATCGGTATGACGACGATTGAAGATGGCTTCAAGCAAGTCCTTGACGACTTCAAAAAGCGTCTCAAGCCCGGCGAAGCAGAAAAATTCGCGTCAATTCAGAGTCTCAAAGATGTCGAATTGACAGCGAAGGACATTCAGGAGAAACAGAGGAGAAGCAAGACGGCGCAGAACCTCAATCGAATCCAACCATTTCTTCAAGCCATGGGACAATACAAGGATATTATTGAGGTGTTTCTGAATGCGTCATCAATGCTTTGCTTTGTTTGGGGCCCGATGAAGTTCATGCTTATGGTAAGCAGCCCAAGGTTGTTGAGATTTGGTTATTATCAAGGGAGACTGATGATCATCAGATAGCTAGCAATTGGAGCAAGTCATTCGATATTTTACTAGACACGTACAAACAAATTTCCGAGAACTTCCCCCTCCTTTTGAAGTACCGCTCTATGTTTGAGAAGAACGATCATATGAAAAAGGTCCTTGTCTGGATCTATGAAGACATTCTGAAATTCCATCTTCGGGCTTGGCGTGTGTTTTCTCAGCCAGGTACCATATAATACCCGTTCCATTGATATGGGACTTTGCTAATCTCTCTATAGCATGGATACAACTGTTTCACGCAACTTGGAAGGACTTTCAGGAGAGTTTCAAGCCAATTATGAACGATCTCACCCGTCATCGAGAGCTTATTGAAAGTACGGCAAACCTCGTGCATTTCCAAGAATCTCGGGATGCACGGTTACAATCTCAAGCTGCATTTGCAGCCCTCGAGGAAGAGCAAAACCGTGCCAAAACCCTCGCAGTGGTCAATTGGCTGTCGGCAGCTGATGCAAGCTTGGATCAGGAAGCATTTGCCGCAACAAGGCATGACTTGCCTGACACTGGCCGGTGGATTTTGAATGAGTCCAAAGTCATGGAATGGCTCGAACCCAATGATTTAACTGTCCCACTATTTTGGTTAAATGGGATTCCTGGTGCCGGTACGTTGAATCGTGTTGGGAAGTGACAAATTGGGGCCATGGCTAACGAGTTACAGGCAAGACAATCCTAGCTTCTGTCATCATTGAAGAGGTGTCTAAACTGAAAGGCCTTAAGGCTCCGGTTTCGGTAGCGTATTTCTACTGCAGAGATCAGGATGTATCTAGGAATAAATTTGTTGGTCTTGCAAACGCGATTCTTAACCAGTATGTAAAACCAGGCAGCAACACACGGCTTCATCGAACGTTCATCGATTCTTGAGACACGCCACTGACTGCTGGCTTATAGACTACTAGCCCAGAATGCGAGTCTTCTGCCATATCTCTATGATGAATGCAAAAAGAGTCATAAAGTAATATTAGCATCTGCGAAAGAATGCGGAAAGATTTTGGGCACTGTGCTCAAAGCCATACCAAAAACGTTTATTGTCATTGACGGCATTGATGAATGCGACTCCAAGGAAAGAAAATTGATTCTTGATTTGTTCTCGTCGGTAGTTAGTGAAGAGGAAAAGAATTCGCGGGTGCTGTTCGTCAGCCAAGAACTAAACGATATCAAGACAGCTTTGCACGAAGCAGAGACTCTGCGATTAAACGAGGAGCACATCAAGCACGACGTCAGGAACTACTCCATCAAAATGTCTCTGAAAATCCAACAAAGATTCCCAAGAATGCCAGATGAGGCGAGAGAGCACATTCTCAAGCTCGTCTGCGATGGTGCGGAAGGAATGTTTCTTTTTGCAAAACTTGTCTTGGAAAATCTGCACCATCAAGCCAATTTGGAAGACGTCTATAAAGAGTTAAAGCCAGACACATTCCCCAAAGGATTTGAACAAGCGTAAGTGTCTTGTACTGAGCTGCTAAATCAGGCTAATTAGTTCCAGGTATGCGCGCATTGTGCAACGAATATACAAGAATCCAAATGACTCTCAACGTCGGGCGGCGGAAAAAGTTGTGGGTTGGATAACATGCTCAAAAAGGCCGCTTAAATGGCAAGAGATCCAAGGGGCAACAGCCATTGACCTTGTGCAAAGGACAGTCAACTTTCATGGTCGCGAATCCCCTGATCACGTGCGAGATATTTGCGGCTCCCTGGTAGAGGTCTTGCCAGGAGATCGGATTCAACTAGTCCATGCAACAGCCAGGCGGTAAGCGCCCATCTATGCGTAGTTATTATCTCTGTGCTAAAAGTCTTCATAGTTATCTCCTCGAGTACAAATGTGTCAATGTCCCTAAAGAGCAGGCGGATCTCGCGGTCTTATGCATGCAATACCTCACGTTTGACTGTTTCGACCCTGGTCTCACCTATGAAGCAATGCTCGACTATATCAAAGAGGGACATTATGCGTTCCTTGATTATGCAGTTTTGCATTGGAATCACCATTTAGAAAGTGCTGTCCTGTCACAAAAGTCCGAAGATTCTCTTCATTCAGCGGATCTCAGCATTGCTATCAACGAATTCTTCGAGACCTACCAGCCGGGACCAATGGGACAAGAAGATGCCCAAAGGAAATTCATCCACAGGTTCGCATCAATTGAGGCGATGGAGATGTATGAGTCGGTAGTACTCCTTCTTAGTCACGCGCATTCGAGTCGATTGTCTGAGGACCAAATAGATGCGCTTGGGCCTTTGGGCCAGTCGTTGACCAAAGTTCGGGCGGTCCTAGAAGAACTGAGCGTTTCAAAAACGATGGATAATCAGATGAAGGAAAACCTCCAGAAATTCTACGGGAAGAACTGGCACAAATGCTCTCGTCACGCTTGCTATTATTTCCACGAAGGCTTCCCCACAGAAAGAGGGCTCACTCAACACACAAACCGACACGAAAAGCCATTTTGCTGCACCGAGATGGGTTGCACACGTATGTACATCGGCTGGAGCACAGAAAAGGAATTAAAGAAGCACACGAGCCAGTTCCATCCCGATCCCGAAGCTTTCTCGTGGAAGTTTCCTCATGTCAAGAAGCCGCCCGCTGTGTCTAAATGCGAGCTCTGTGGTAAGGAGTTCACGAGGGCTAATACGCTTAAGACGCATAAATTAAGGGAACATGCTAAGGTGAGGGACTTTGTTTGTAAGACATGTGGGAAGGCGTTTGTGAGGAAGTATGAGTGTGATCGTCATGAGAGCATTCATTTGAATAGTAAGGAGGGGAGTTCACAGCCTGCTGGGAGTGGAGAGAAGAATGATGCTGCTGGGTCTCCGGTCCAATGATCCATTCAATTCTCGGTTACCCGACGTGTTGTTTTACACTTTGCTATACTTTCATGACAAGCTTCATTATAATGATTAATGTAGGAGGAAAATTCCAGGCCTACGGTAGAGCCGAATTTCCCCACTGTGCCGTCATTTCCCGGGGCTGTGCATATTTGCCACCCTCGCCACACAGCCTTAACAATCTATAATGCGGTGCAGAAATAACGGAAATGGATGTGAGAAGGACGTCGCTAGAACCATTTGACGAATCAAGAGCACCCATTTGGTCTCCATAAATTACCGCATTGGTATGATCATCGAGGAGACCGATTCGACGCGCGTCAACTTGCCAGATAGGAATGGGTCACGTGTATTAGGTTGAGAATTGAGACACGGTATCTAAAGAACAGCACGTATTCGTTTTTTGCTATCAACATGTATGATATTCATTAGATATAGGTCAAGCCCTGCGAAAGGCCTGCACCTCCTCATTTGAGACTGCTTGAGAAGGAGTTTTAAAGAGGGAGAAACACATCGGCTCCAGATTCGATTAGCTGAGCAGTAATCATTGCGATTATCTCCAGGAAATTGGTCCATCAACGAGGAGATTGACAGGGAAGAGAAATATCACGAGCTTGCTTCAAACTGAGGACCCAGACTTGCTGGAGAAGGATAAGTCCTTGCCATTGCCAGCAAAGTTATTCCTTGGTCTTGTATGGACAACCTTAGCGAGCTCCCTTCCAGAGGAATTTCATCCTTTCTTGCACCGCATTTTTTTGGATTACGTAACATCCAGTCAATTCTCCATTCTTACTGGACACTAGTAGGCTTTAGCTCTTACGCTAGTCGTTGGCCAATCACGGCCTGCGCGTAACCGGAGTAGAATAAAAACTGTATTTTTGCCACAGAAACTACATTTGCGCCACTATTTTCTTAACTTTAATACTCAAAACTTTCATCTCCCATCAAGAAGATATGGGACTATTCATTTCTGATCTTTGAATCATTTTACAATAATTTGTTGATGCGGTATACTTGTTTTTGTGGATTGAATTTGAGTGAACGAGGAGGTTGAGGGGGTTCTTCGGCACCTTGTTAAATTTGATGTGTTAAATTACTTGATAATATGCAAAAGCCTAGGAATCATTATTTTTGACATAATAGCTGCCATTGTCACAAGACCATCTTGGTCGACTTTGACAAGACTGGCCCTCAAAATTCAGTTGGCGAGAATTTGTTAATGCAAATAAAAGCTTTTGAGATAAGCCATTTGAACACTTACATAGCAAAGATGGGGAGGGATTTGAGCTTGATCATGTGCTCAAGAGAAGGGTCTGTGAAGGGCTTCAAGGGCTTGTCAACTAGCGTATCCGAGGCCTTTCATCTGGATCTTCTTTCACTGTTGCAATCAATGATGGCAGTTGCTGGATCCAAGTATTGACTTGTTGCAACGAATAGAACCACCTCATTACCTTAGACTGAGGAATTAGTCTTACATGAAAGTGTCAGGTGATCTATGATTTGTAAGGGCCCTCGCTTTCGGAGCATGATCATATAGGCAGTAACTCCTCGTTTAATACAGACTTATAGAGTTAGCCCTTACCATGCCCTCGACACTTCTGTGTCCAAAAGCGGCTAGTTCAATGCAAGAGCGGATGCTAAAAGCCCCCAAATGCGGTGCAAAAAAAGTGAAAATTGAGCTCGCAAGGAGGTCGCTTAGCCTTCAGCCAATTACGAGATGTAAATCTCGCGATCTGATCTTTGAGCTTCAGCCCTACCCCATACTTACCCCACAGCCTTAACCGTTACTACCCCACAACCTTATTTATCGTGATCGTGAGTATATCTTCACTTTTCCCCCAATTCGACGACACGTGACTTCGATGACCTATAACTTTTCGACGTTATCGAACCCTTCCACAGTCGGTCAGACAAAATCCCAGCTTTCCCACTGCATACTTTCAACCTTCTCAGCGGGCGCAGAGGAATGATGGTGCACTTAACTTTATCCTGAGATTTGCATCTTACCATCCAAGAACACCACTGTTTCTCACTTGCAAACGGAAGCTCAAGAAATCGAAGTGCGCAATTTTATGAGAGATTAGATGTGCTGATTTGCAGAATTTCCTTAGAGAGACCATCAGGAAAACCTTTGCGATGTGAATGATCTTCTGTCTGATCCGAGAACGGTCCAACAAGCAGCAAAGACATGAGCGATGTTCCAACGAGCCGAGCCGAGAACCATAAATCTGTAAATGCAGCGCAAAGCGCACCAAAAATCTGTGACCAAGTGTACCCGCATCCAGAAGCTTTCAGAGCTAGGGCCTCTTGAAGGGGAGTGCTCGCCAAGTATCACGGTATCATTATAGAAATAAGAAGTTTCAAACACGGGATAGCATGGGCGGGGCAAAATATGGGCGAGTGTTCTGATGTGCCTTACCTGGGCGAGCAAATGGCTTGTATGGATCCCAAATTAGCAGCGAGTCGAATGTGCAAAACCTTCTTTCGACTTCAGTTGACTAAAATAAGGGAAATGCGGTGCAGAAAGTGATGCAATTGCTGTGAATGGGCGTCTAGGTCAACTAAGAGCCTTGGAGCCTGCCACTCTCAGCCGCTTTTCTAGTAGAAGATATCCACGCTCACCACATAGAGCCTCAGCCTCGTATAAGGTACTACTGCCCCCTATTGGTGCCCGAGTACACCACCAAACGCTTTCCACAATATGAACTTCTGAAAATGGAAAAATGGGGATAATTGGGTCTAGAACAAGGGTCTGCATATGCTACTGGAACGCCTTTCACAACGTTGCGAGCTTGACTCTGATGCGTGTTTTCCCTCCTGAACACGTGATCATGCAAGGTTTGGGTTGCATAACGTCCACTACGTCAAATACCATACAGCTGGGATCTAGATTCAATTAGCAATCATCATTTGTCACGAGGTTGTATCCAACTCCATCTGCCATTCAATCTAGCTTTTTAGTAGAATCTAGGACCCCGCGCAAGCATGTCAAGTCCCGCAACCGCGTCGCTCAAATGGGCTGCACTCACAAATCGGTGACATACAAGCTCGCGGAATTAAATATATGACAGGCTGGTGCTTTCAGATTCGCGTCTAGCTGTAGAATATGACAAAGACCATGGGCTTCAAAATCAACTTGGTCCTTGGTACACAACCTGGGAGACCGGCATTGCGTTCAGCGGGACATACTATTACCCACTCATCTCAGCAAACTTCAAGAACAGATTCTGCGGCCATAAATGTCTTGGTGGAATTTTGGATACTATTTGGGGACATCAAAAGAAGCCAGAGATGAAAGGCCTTTGGGTCATTCCTCAATGAAAGCTGCCCTCACGTGACGGGGAATGTCAATACTCAAGCTATAATAAATTCTAAGGAAGCTAAAAGCTCCCCATTTCTTGCACCTTTCTGTCAAAATTCCTTAAAGATGAACTATCAAGGATTTCTTATAATTTCTACAAATTCAATTAGTGGGCTTATAAAGACTCTAGACCTAAATGAGGCTTCAATCAACATCTGCCCATCAGAAGAACCTGGCTTCAAGGAAACTCTGTTCGAACACCACGCTTACATTTTCTCGCCGTATGACCGGAATGTTCGCTCTTGCACCTCACCTTCCTCAAGATACTTTCGATGACTACGTCAAGTGCCCTAGAGCCGGAATGCGCATTCTTCACTATCCCCAACAAGACGCACCAGAAGACGAGTAGAACGGCATCGCAGCTCATACGGACTTCGAATGCTTCACCACTGTCATCCAAAACGAAAACGGAGCCCTTGAAGTCCTGAATAAGTCCGAAGAATGGACCAAAGCGAACCCTATCCCTGGAACTTTTGAGATCAATATCGCAGACTATTTCATGCGACAGACGAACGGCCTTTTTGTCTCCACGGTGTATCGGGTAATCAACAGTGGTGGGAAGGGAAGGTATTCTTGTCCGTTTTTCTTCGGCTTTGATAGAATTGAGATGTCGGAAGCTGTCCATACTTGTGCTCCGGAGACGAATCCGATGAAGTATCTGATTATGACTGGGGAGAATGTTATGCATTCAGAGCGAACAACGCGAAAACTCAAGGATTAGCATATTGAACATATCCCATAAATTATCCATAAACCTATACGACGAACCCCAACCCAAGCCCCTTCAAACCTCTCACTTCCTCTACCTCAATCCTCAATCCCAATCCTCTTCCTTTCCTCCCTCCTCCCCGTACCCACCACCTTCGGCACCCTCAAAACCAGTAACCCATCCCTCAACCTCGCCCTCAAACTCCCCAGCTCCACCGGACTCGGGAATGTGAAACTCCGTTGCAAATACCCGGTATGTCTCTCCGCCAATCGAATCCTTAGTCCTTTCTCATCTCTCTCTGCATCTTTCGCTGCTTTCCTATCCCTTCTCTCTCGTCCCTCTTGCTCCCTCTCCCGATCCCGAGAAGCGCTCCTTCTTCCCTCTTCCTCGTCCCGGATACCGGTATCGCTCAATTCCTCATCTCTTGGATCACTCCGCTCGCCCCTCTCGGCCCACTCATCTTCCAGATTCCATCGAGAAACTCTACATTCCACAAGTAGTGTCCGGGATCCCAATTCCTCAATCAAAATATCGTCTTTTGCTCCGACGCCGGGGAATTCCCCCTCGAGATAGAATGCCGTCTCCGATTCCCTGACGTCGAACGAGGGTGCGGATACGGAATGGTGGTGTGTATGTGGGGAGTGCGGGTGGTTCGAATAATATGGATCTTCCAGGGTGTGGTATAGGGAGCGGAGGGAAGGGTGTGGGTCGGTAAGGGTTATGTGGATGGGGCGGGGAAGAGAGGGGGCGGTTAGGAGGTGTGTGATGAGTGACATTCTTGGGGTGTGGTGGATAGGATGCAGAATGTTGCCGACAAATTGTTGTTGTGGATATGATTTAGACACTTTTTGTGAATTGGCATTCACGGTAGGTGCTGATGTATGGTGTATCTCGCAAAATGTGTTGGTGAGATTTCTAGTTGCTTGGCGGCAAGATAACGTCCCCTTTTATTTTAGATTGAGGTCATAAAAACATTCATATCGCGTGATGATCGGTCAATGATGGCCACATTATACATTGGCGTATCGTTTGAGGTGGTGTGACTGTGGGGTGATTTTCTCAACGGAGTGCTATTAAGCGAGGGCGTTTCAGGGGCTGATCATGCTTAGCATGCAAAGTCATTCCACACAGAGACCCCAATCGAATAAATGAGTGATTAATTGAATATCAAAAGCCACAAGTTAACTATAGCATAACAATCATTGCAAATATGAAATGCAAAAGTCCGAATTCAAGAATCGCTCCTGACAGATCCTCCCCTACTATGATGTCTCCCCCTTTCCTCATCGGCCTTATCCTTAGCCCTCAACTCCTGGATTAATCCCGTGGCCCCAAGTGCCTCTCCCACCAAATGCACAACGTGATGTCTCCTATCCCCCAACATCTCCTTCCCCACTGAGTAAGCTCCAATAATCTCCTCGACCAAGTGAGCTTTATGATGCTTGATCCGCGGCGAACCGCTACGAGTCGAAATGGAAGAACGTCTGGAACGAGAACGGGATCGGGAACGACTCCGTTGACGATAGCGATGGAATGGGTTGCTGTGATCGTTTTTGTCCTCGTCAGCGCGCCGGATTAGCTCCCATGCGCCAAGTGCTACGGCAGCGCCGACACCTGCTTTGAGGAGATGAGATGTTTTATCTTCGGAGTCGATGCCTTTGAAGATCTGGTCGACGGCTACAACCGCACCCGTCGCTCCCGCTGCGAGCTCTGCGTCTTCAGCAATGCTGGAATGATGGCTGTCTGGCATGATGTTGGATGGGCAAAGTATGTTTTAAAATATAGTGTTATGTATCGTGATTGATGTTTGATATTGATTTGGTAGTATGATGTTTGACAAATTCAGGTTTGGGGGATCCAGGAAGTATATATATATAAGATCTCCGCCTGCAAGATAAAATCTCGAAAAGATGAGATCAGATCATGAGTTCGTTCAATAATTTCATGAACTGATTTTTAATGCAGGACTCAGCTAAAAGCTACTGCCTCTGAGACAGGGCGTAAAACTAAAGAATACCGCTCTTTCTTGACCCTCTGACATTGGAAATGGAATATCTAGATATCTGCACAGCCACCACTTAGAGGAAAGGTGTTGTCACCAATACTCGGCGAAAGCGTGATAGACATGAAAATAAGAGGAGCCGTGATATCTAAAACGCCTTCTTAACCAAAGTGGCAATACGTGGAGTGATGTTTAATGGGAAAAGCCGGGGAACCCCAGTCCACATCTCAGTCCGGAACAAATGATCCGCTCACATCGCCTCCACAAATCATATCTGAGCCGACTGAATGCGAGGGAGACAGGAGATTAGGCATGCTATTTGTTGTCTTGATCACGAACCATCGTATTCTCCTTGGAAAGCGACTTGAAGCGAGAAATATGTATCCACTCCCCAATCCGTTAATAAGGCACGTGTCGATGTTATTCTGGGTCGCAAGTACGGCATCGGCCAGGATCAAGACGATTGCATGAATTACGCATCTCGTATTCATCTTTCCGTTTGCATTAATAAGGATTGAAAATGTAATTGACGAAAGGAAAAAGGCTTGCGGATAGGGAATTGTCGAAAGCCCGTGTTTGTTCGGTTAGTTGCCCGGTCAATGACTTCGAGGCTGAGGGGATTGGGGGGATCACATGTAGGGTGTAACACCACAAAAGAAAATGAAGAGGTTGTTATCGGAAGCAGGCATGAGTCACATTGTCTTTACGGTAAACAATTGATGCATTATACAACAAAGGCCCTTCTGTTTAACACTAGTCGCTACTCGCTAGTTTGGGGTGAGCAATCATTCACTCAGGGGTTAACTTGTACAGAATGCAAGTTTAGCGCGGCTAGCTGGCGGTACGTTTGCATATTAAAATGCGTTATTGGGATGATAGGATTCAAATAAGGATAGGAGAATCTTCCGTATTGTCGAGCCTTTAGACTACGAAAATGAATCGCTAACAGATCGCAACTGTCAATCTCATCTACTTACTCGCTCGCGTGTTCTGCCCATGCCACCGGGCAATTCCAACGCAGCCCCCAAATAGGGCGTCGGGATGAGTATGGTGCGATAGCCGGGTCAACATAGCCCTACGCCCCCAAGAGAAGTAAAACTATCTATTGTGTCATTAACACTCCCCATTACGGTGCCAACGAATCGAAACTTCCACATCATACTCGGCAGGGGTTCTAGCTTTGGGTAGCTGTCTGGCGAAAACAGCTGTGAAAGCTCAGAAGACTCGTCTAGCCAGCGTACTAGGACATACCGCTCGTATGAACGCTTAGAATCCAAAGTAGAAAGAAGAAAGTGCCCTCTTGGACTCTGCAAAGCAGACTGGACGCGGAAAAACTGGTAGTCGTGGGCAGCATAAGGCACGAGGGTCTTCTGGTCTGTAGCCCACAGCCTGCGGACCTCCCAGCGGCCCCAAAGTTCTCCATTGTGTAGAAGCAGGGGGGATGTTCTCTGGACGAGCGAGAATTCATGTTGATGATCGCGCTGATCGAAATTGTCCTCGAGATGGTAAATTGAGGGCGGACACCACGACCAAGGACCTTCTTCGGACATCGGTGTTTGGTTGTGCATGAGCCCGCGGTGGCCCACTTGCTTGACTTTGTCCAGCAGGTTCATTGTGAATGTGGGTATTGGCCAGCTGGGATCAAACCAGTTTGCTTCGCCGCGCATCTTCCCGACTAGCAAACCAAGGATAATTATTCGATCGCGAGCCCAACATGTGTACCTCGATCTCATGCAGCTCATTAGTTGCTCAAAAGAGGCATAGACTTCTGGTAGTGTTTCCAGAGCACGTGGGCGTGGGCGGAGTCTTCGTATAACCGCTGAAGCAGCTCTGTGTGCCGGGTGGGTCGAACCGTCGCCGACGCGCGCAAGAATCTCTGAGTCGAGGTCTTTGAGAAGACGATTCCCAGCCGGATCTTTGAACAGTACGCGGACAGAGTTGGATGCCAAAAGCTCCAGAGCTGTCCAGCCACGGCTAAACCAGGTTGATAGAATCAGAGCAACGCACGGACTGCCATCGTCTTGCCAGGTGAAGTCGGCTAACTCTCGGTTGTGGACAAGCGTCCACTCAGCCCTATTATAATTGGCGTGCATTTGGCTCAGGGCCTTGTTTCTCTTCTCCCGCTCCGTCGGTAGACTGATTGTATCCCACCATATGGCACTGCAAGGGTCTTTCGTGCTCCCAACAATATCCTTCCAGAACTGAACAAGGCATCGATTGACGCTGCCAGTTCTTTTGGGGCCAACGCCGGTCCCGTCAGACCACACGTGAGAGAGCGCTACATATCTCTCTGCTCCTACAGCGGGGTCTTTCCCTGAAAGGTCCCAAGCTGTTGCTCCTTCGTCGAGATTTTCGAGCCTATTAAGGCATTCTACATCAAATTCGATCTGAAGACAGCTTCCAGCGTCCGCACACAGCACGTGGAGCTGTGGGATATTTGTGGTATGCTCGTCGTTTTCCAGGCAAACTTGAATTGTGCAAGAATGGTGCTTATTGAGATGGTGATCAGAAATCGACATGTCTGAGATCATCGCTTCTAGCGTTACTATCTCGACGAGGCCTCGGGGTGAGGACTTGGCGGCATTCCAAATTCGATGTAGGCAAACTCCTTTTGGTATCTTTCCGAATTTCGGCTGGATTACTGTTAGGACACCCATAGTTCCGGCCGCCAATTCAAACGTCCGCGGGTCGTCCGGTGACTGGGACAAGGCAGTAACCCAGTAAAACAAGTCCAGGACTTCGAAAAGCTCGAGAGTGCTCATCTTTTTAAATCCAGCCAAAGTCGAAGTCAACGCGAGCGAATTAGGCCTCGAGGTAATCCTCGAGAAGGCTTGAAACCGAGAAAACCGGGGATCCGGTGTCCAATTCCGAGGAATCATGATCCGCATTTTTGTTAGATGTAAATTAGGCGTGCAGAAAAGCAGTGCAGAGCGCGACAGCATATTGAGCGATACTGACGCTTCCCTCAGTCACAATATGACACGAGAGGGCAGATAATGCCCATTCTCTCAAGTTTAGGAAGTCGCAGCTTGGAGCTGCCCGTCTCAATTTCTTCTTCCCCTCCACGCAGGCAGGATTTGGGCAGTCCAAAGAGACGGAGTTTACTTGGCCATCCGTACCCTCCCCAACCGCCACGGAAGGCACTGGGCGATTGTTTGCGCATCTGTTATTATTTTGCGGAAGTGAAGTTTCATTCATTTTCGAAAAAAAAAAAAAAGTACCAGAGTATTTTAAAAGGCAGATGGGAATGATTTCAGATATGTTGTTGATTTTACGAGAGAACCTGGGGAAGCTGACGATATTGCGGGATGAGAGGTCATATTAAATAAACCAGCTGAGCCTTATCTCAGGAACTCAGACCCTTAGATTACAAGTTTTTTTTAGTGCTTTTTCTGTATTTTAGTAGATTTTATTTAAAATAATAGATTTTTAATA
>Ga0182030_10005743_pt1 | contig 26271 bp, 25 predicted proteins | sample 812S3MmetaG_FD_121299 | JGI IMG/M metagenome (GOLD analysis project Ga0182030, IMG submission 121299) | Permafrost microbial communities from Stordalen Mire, Sweden - 812S3M metaG (Illumina Assembly) | ecosystem: Environmental > Terrestrial > Soil > Wetlands > Permafrost | place: Sweden...
ACGCCGGTGAAATTCGAAGCCTCGCGGAAATCGCGCGGCCCGATGTCGGCGTCGTCACGAATGTCGGCTACGCGCACATCGAAAACTTCGATTCTATCGAAGGGATCGCGGCTGCGAAGCGTGAACTGGTGGAATCGCTCGGTCCCGAGGGAGTTGCGGTGTTGAATGCGGACGACCCGCGCGTTGCCGCCATGCAAATCGCGCACCACGGCCGAACGATCCTCTACGGCCAGTCCGAGAAGGCCCATGTACGTGCAGAAGATGTACGCGCCGAGGATGCAGAGCTCAAACGTGAAGGCGTCCGTTTCCGCGTGGGGTCCACCGAGTTCGCAAGCAGTCTCACGGGGCGGCACAACGTGTCGAATATCCTGGCGGGAATCGCCGTCGCGGAAATTTTCGGAATCAAGCCACAGCGTTTGCAGGAGCGCGTGCGCATGCTGGCGCCTGGGAAAATGCGTGGCCAGCGGATGGAAGTGCGCGGGATTACGATTTTTGACGATTGCTATAACTCCAACCCGGACGCGGTGCGCGCCATGCTGGATGTCCTGAAAGACACTCCGGCCAAGCGCCGCATTGCCGTTCTGGGGGAGATGCTCGAACTTGGCCACTGGGCTGAGACTTTGCATCGCGGCGTGGGCGACTACGCCGTCGAATGTGGAGTTGATGTGCTCGTTGGAATAGGCGGCGCTGCCGGATTCATGCTGGACGCGGCCATGAGCAATGGCCTCCGTGCCAGTGCCGCCCTTTTTTTCGACGATCCAACGGAGGCTGGCCAATCGCTGCGCGCGCTTGCGTCGTCCGGCGACGCGATTTTGTTTAAAGGATCTCGCGGCGTGCACGTCGAGCGCGCTCTCGAAGAGTTTCTGCGCGTTCCTCTGCACACTTCAAATGATGACGAGGGCCGGCGCTAGATGTTCTACTGGCTCTTCTACGAAAGGCTGTTCCATGCCTTCACGCCTCTGCGCGTGTTTCAGTACGCCACCTTCCGCACCGGAATGGCGAGCCTCACCGCTCTCGCACTTTCCCTTGCGCTGGGCCCGTGGATGATCGCGCGTCTGCGGCAATTTCAAATCGGGCAGCACATTCGCGAAGACGGACCGCAAACTCATTTGAAGAAGGCCGGCACGCCCACGATGGGCGGCCTGCTGATCATTCTTTCGATCGTCGTGCCGACTTTGTTGTGGGCCAACCTTAGTGTTCCATCCATTTGGGTGGCGCTGGCCGCGCTGGTCAGCTTTGGCGCCGTCGGGTTTTGGGACGACTACTCTAAAATTCGAAAAGGCCGCAATCTGGGCCTGACGGTGAAACGCAAGTTCGCCGCCGAAGTGGTGGCGGCTCTCTTAGTGGGTTTGATGCTCTTGTGGATGAATGCCAAGGGCGTCTACTCCACCAATATGAACGTGCCCTTCTTTAAGAATTTCAAGCCGGATCTTTTGGTCGATGCGTGGTTGCATAATCCCTGGACGTATCCCTTCGCGTTCATTTTCTTTTTCGCGTTCCTCATCCTGGTGCTGGCGGGCGCCACCAATTCCGTCAACCTTACCGACGGTCTCGACGGCTTGGCCATCGGACTGATGATCATTGCCGCCGGCGCGATGACGGCCTTGTCGTACCTCAGCGGACACGCGGAATTCGCCCGTTACCTTGAGCTTTCGCGCACTCCGGGCGCTTCGGAGTTAACGATCTTTTGCAGTTCCATGACCGGCGCTTCGCTGGGCTTCCTGTGGTACAACGCGCATCCGGCGGAAGTTTTCATGGGCGATGTGGGCTCGCTTGCATTAGGCGGGGGACTCGGAGTCGTGGCGGTCCTGCTCAAGCAGGAAATTCTGCTACTGTTCATCGGCGGCGTCTACGTGGTCGAAGCCCTGTCCGTGATCCTGCAAGTCGGCAGTTACAAACTGCGCGGCGGCAAACGAATTTTCAAGATGGCTCCGCTGCATCACCATTTCGAACAAATCGGTTGGGCGGAATCGAAAGTGATCGCGCGTTTTTGGATCGCAGGGCTCGTGATGGCGCTGTTCGCGCTTACGACGTTGAAATTGAGATGAAGCTGGAAGGAGCGAAAGTAGTCGTGCTGGGAATGGCTCGTAGCGGCGTGGCAGCGGCGGAATTGCTCCGGTCCAAGGGTGCCGACGTGCGCGCCGTGGATCAGAAGAGTGCTTCGATTGACGGGTTCGAAGTCTTGCCGCAAACATCCGAATCTCTCGTCGGAGCAGACCTCATCGTGCTGTCTCCTGGCGTTCCGGCGGATCTCGATATTGTCGAAGCGCAACGCAGCATAGGCGTCAGCATTATTGGTGATTTGGAGCTCGCGAGTTGGTTCCTGCGTGGCGAAATCATCGGCATCACTGGGTCAAACGGCAAGACCACCACAACCGCGCTGACCGGTCATATTCTGAAATCGAGCGGCATTGCCGTGCAAGTGGGCGGCAACATCGGCACACCTCCGGCTACGATGGTCGGAACCTCGAACGACACGCAGTGGAACGTCCTGGAGCTCTCGAGCTTCCAGTTGGAAACCACTGAAACCTTTCGCGCGCACATCGGCGCTGCGTTGAACGTCACGCCCGATCATTTGGATCGCCACTATACGATGGAGCGCTACGTCGCCGCGAAAGCGCGGCTGTTCGTGAATCAGCGAGCTGGCGATTTCGCAGTGTTAAATTCTGATGACGCAGCCTGCCGAAGCTACGCGAATGTTGGTAAAGGCGCGCCGGTGTGGTTCAGTTCGACGCAACAGGTTTCGCCTGGTGCGTTTCTTCGCGAAGGCAAATTGTTTCTCCATCAGGAGCCTTTGATGCCGGCTGCCGAGGTTCCTCTGCGCGGCCTCCACAATCTGGAAAACACGATGGCCGCCGCCGCCATGGCGAGCCTTGTGGGAGCGACGCACAAACAAATTCGCGCTGCCGTCGCCACGTTCCCCGGCGTCGAGCATCGTTTAGAGTTCGTTCGCGAAATCGACGGCGTCGCATGGTATAACGATTCGAAGGCCACCAACGTGGACGCCACTCTCAAGGCGATCGCTGCGTTTGATGGCGGCCTGTGGGTGATTCTCGGCGGCAAAGACAAGAATAGCGACTATACTCCGTTGCCTGCGCCCCTAAGTCACAAGGCGCGCGGCGTACTATTGATCGGGGCTGCGGCGGAAAAGATCGAAGCGCAGTTGCGCGCTGCGGGTCTGGGCGGCATCGAAATCGTGACGTCAGGCACGTTGGAAGCGGCCATCGCTACAGCGCGTGAACGCGCAAAGGCGGGAGAGACGGTTCTGCTCGCACCTGCGTGCGCGAGCTTCGACCAATTTGAAAATTTTGAACACCGCGGCCGCGAATTTAAGCGGCTGGTGAAAACGCTATGAACGATACGAACGAGGACACATGGCGCGCCTAAAAACGGACTGGATTCTCTTTCTCACGATTCTCGCGATGGTCGGCTTCGGCCTGGTGATGCTCTACAGCGCTTCGAGCGCCCTGGCTGAGCTGCGTTATCACGTGGCTCCGTACTATTTCGTAGTGCGGCAAATCGGTTGGGCGGCGTTTTCATTTATCGTGCTCATGTATTTCAAGCGCATGGATTATCGGCGCATGAATAGTCCCGCGTGGGCGTTTTCAGGTCTGGGAATTGTCCTCACGCTGCTGGTGTTGGTGTACTTCGCCGATCCGCATCAGCACCGCTGGTTTAAGCTCGCGGGCATCGGATCGTTTCAGCCGTCGGAATTCGCCAAGCCCGCGCTGATTCTTTTCCTCGCCTACTTCATCGCGCGCCGCGCTCATCTCATCAACGATCGCAACACGCTGCGCCAGGCCGTGGTCGCAATTCTCATGCTGGCGTTCATGGTCGTGGTCGCCGATCTCGGCACGGCGCTGGTCCCCGTGATTACCGCGGTGCTCGTGTTCTGGATCGCTGGATTGGAATGGCGCTACATGCTCCGCATTGCGGCCATTGGAGTTCTGCTGGTCGCCGTGGCGATTGCCTCAAAAGGATATCGCCTCGGGCGCATTATTGCTTACGTCGATCCCGATTATTCCAAGCTCGAACTTGTCGACACGCACGGCTGGGTCCGCGCCTACATTCAGCGGTCGACGAATGTCCGCGATGCCAGCTATCAGGCGCGGCAATCGAAAATCGCTGTCGGCACCGGAGGGATATTCGGCGTCGGCCTCATGCAGGGAAAACAGAAATTGATGTTCCTGCCCGACGCGCACACCGATTTCATTTTCGCGACCGTGGGAGAAGAACTCGGATTGTGGGGCTCTACCGCTGTCATTCTAGGATTCCTGGTGATTCTGTGGCGCGGAGCTCGTCTGTTTGTGCACGCGCGTGACGACTTCGGAAAATACCTGGCGCTCGGCGTGACCTTGTCGATCGTCGTGCAGGCGTTCATCAATATGAGTGTGGTTCTCGACATGGCGCCCACCAAGGGATTTCCACTACCGATGGTGAGTTTCGGCGGCAGCTCTTTGTTGAGCACGCTCACCTCCCTCGGAATGCTGTTGAGTGTCAGCGAGCATGAGGGCTAACATTGGCGCTCACTTTTGTCATGGCCGGCGGAGGCACCGGCGGGCATGTAGTTCCCGCGCTGGCCGTGGCGCGCGAATTGCGCTCGCGTGGGCATCAGGCCGTCTTTGTCGGAGTGAAGCGCGGCATGGAAGCGAAATTGGTGCCTGTCGAAAATTTCCCGATCGAATGGATCGAGACGGGAGCGCTGAACCGCGTGGGCTGGAAACAAACGCTCGCAACGCTCGCGGCATTGCCGGGCGCGGTTTGGCAGGCAGCCCGAATTCTGGATCGCCTGCGTCCCCACGCGATCTTCTCGATGGGCGGCTATGTGGCGGGTCCTGTACTCATCGCCGCGTTGTGGAAGCGCATCCCTGTCGCCATGATGGAGCCGAACGCCGTCCCGGGGTTTACGCATCGTCATCTGGCGCGTTACGCTGCGAGCGCGATGGTGAGCTTCGAAGAGACGGCGCGATGGTTTCCGAAAGGCCGCACGGAAATTACCGGTCTTCCCGTTCGCGACGAATTCTTTTCCGTGCCTGTCAAGCCTCTTGCACCAACGCCAACTGTCTTGATCACCGGTGGCAGCCAAGGTTCGCGAACCTTGAATCGCGCCGTGGAAGAAAGCTGGGCGCTGTGGGGAAAGACTTCGCCGGCCAAAGGCTCAGTTCGCCTGATTCATCAAACGGGAGCTCGTATGTTCGATGACCTCGCGCCCCGCTTTCAACAAAGCGGATTGGAAGGAGAAATCTCGCCGTTCATCGCCGACATGCCGCGAGCCTTCGCCGAAGCCGATATCGTGGTCAGCCGTTCAGGCATGGGCGCAGTGAGTGAACTGGCCGCTGCTGGTAAACCGTCGATCCTGGTGCCGTTTCCCGGCGCCAGCGACGATCATCAACTGCACAATGGTCGCGCGATGGAGAAAGCGGGCGCGGCGCGGCTTGTGCTGGATCGCGAAATGAACGGCGCGCGACTGGTGGAAGAGATCTCGCGGCTCATCGCGGATCCGGCGCAGCTCGCAAAAATGGGATCGGCGGCGAAGGCGTTCGCGAAACCGGGAGCCGCCGCGCGCGCCGCCGATATTTTGGAAGGATTGGCATCACGCAATGCATAAGCCCGAAGAGGGCATTGACAGACGCCGTGAAAGCCGAAACAATACATTAATAAAATGTTTTTTAAGCGACAACCCGTTCACTTCGTCGGGATCGGCGGAATCGGCATGAGCGGACTCGCGGAAGTGCTGTTGGAAATGGGCTATCCGGTCACAGGTTCGGACTTGAAGCGCTCCGCCATCACCGATGGTCTGGCGGCGCGCGGAGCCGTGATTTTTGAATCGCACTCCGCAACAAACTTGGGCGATGCGAAAGCCGTCGTCGTGAGTTCCGCGGTGAGCTCGCAAAATCCGGAACTCGTCGAAGCGCGGCGCCGCAACCTGCCCGTGGTTCCTCGCGGTGAACTGCTGGCCGAACTCATGCGCCGGAAATTCGGGATTGCGGTCGCGGGCAGCCACGGTAAAACCACGACGACTTCCATGATCGCGGCGATTCTCAGCCACGCCCATCTCGATCCCACCATCGTCGTCGGAGGCCGCGTGGGCGGCATGGGAGGAGCCAATGCGCGCCTCGGCCACAGCGATTACATGGTTGTCGAAAGCGACGAGAGCGACGGATCGTTCCTCAAGCTTTCGCCCATTCTGGCCGTCGTCACGAACATCGACCGCGAACATCTGGATCATTACTCGGGCATCGAGGAAATCCGCGAAGCGTTCGCTGCATTCATCGGCAAGGTGCCGTTCTATGGCGCTGCGATTGTGTGTCTGGATGACGAGAACATCCGGCAAGTTCTTCCGTCGCTGCATCGTCGCGTCATTACGTATGGAGCGAGCGAGCAAGCCGACGTGCGCGTGACACACTCATCGGCCGGCCACATGGCGAGCGGTTTTCATCTGGCCGCCGGTGATCGCGATCTCGGCTGTTTCCGGTTACCCGTCCCGGGAGCGCACAACGTGTTGAACGCCGCCGCTGCTGTTGCGATTGGCCTGGAGTTGGAGATTCCTCTCGAAACGATTCGCGAAGCACTTGCGAATTTCAGCGGTGTGGAGCGCCGCTTCCAAGTGAAGGGCACCACGAACGGCGTGACCGTTGTCGACGACTACGGCCACCATCCAACCGAAATTCGCGCGACGCTATCCTCGGCGCGCGCCTGCCGGTTTGCACAAGTGCATGTGTTGTTTCAGCCGCATCGCTACACGCGCACGCAAGCGTTGATGGATGAATTCGCTCGCGCGTTTGATGAGGCCGATACCGTCCACGTCAGCGATATCTACGCCGCGTCCGAAGAGCCGATGGAAGGTGTCACGGCGCAGGCCCTGACCGAAAAACTGACGACCCATGGACATCGCGGCGCAAGCTACGCCGGATCGCTCGAACAAGGGATAGACTCCGTGCTCGCGGCCGCGCACGCCGGCGATGTCATCGTTACATTGGGCGCAGGAAACGTTTCGCAGGCCGGCGACCAGATCCTTGCGCGGCTGAAGGGAGACCGCTAGCGTGGCGCGCCGCAGAATCGACGAAGACGAAGACCTACTGCCCGGAATCGATTCGCCGGAACGCCGTGAGGCGCCTGCTCGCTCCGAACGTCCACGCGTCCGTGGAGTCACTCCGCCCGTGACAACCGTTTCGCGCGTGAGGATTACGTTGCGCGTGCTGGCCGCGGTTGCCGTCTTCGGCGCCGGGCTCTACGGATTTCACAAAGTGGAGCAGTTCCTCATCCGCGACCCGCGCTTTGCGTTGAACGGCGTGGATGGCGCGTCTTCCACCGTGGAGATTCGTGGTGCCACGCATGCCTCCGCACGCGCGCTGCAAGCGGCGTTCCGCGACGATTCGGGAAGCAGCGTTTACCTCATGCCTCTGGCCGACCGGCGCGCCACTCTGCGATCCGTGGATTGGGTGAAAGATGCCGCCGTGATTCGCGCCTGGCCCAATCGCGTTTTGGTGAACGTTTCCGAGCGCGTGCCGGTTGCGTTCGTCACGCTCGCCGCGTCGAAATTCGGATTGATCGATGAGGACGGCGTGATCCTACCTCCGGCGCCCGATCGTTTTCATCTGCCCGTGTTGACCGGCGTTCAGCAAAGGGATCCACTGGAAGTCCGCAAGCGTAGCGTCCGTCGCCTGACGAATTTGATGGCGAGCCTTGGTTCCGATGCCGGCAAGGTCGCCGAGGTTGACGTTTCCGACCCGAGCAATCTTAAAGTGAAGCAGTCTTCCGGCGGACGCATGGTCACGCTGCTGCTGGGAGATCGGAATTACGACGCGCGTTACCGGAATTTCGCGAACCACTTCAGCGAAATCCAACAGAAATTGCCCGGAGCCGCGACGCTCGATTTACGGATCGAAGATCGCATCACCGTGGTGGACCCATGACGTCGGCGAATCGCAATTTTCAGTTGGCCGTCGGCGTGGATGCCGGAGCGCATCGCACGCGCGTGGTGGTGTGTGCGCTCGAGAACGGAGCCCTGCGCTATTTGTCGCATGGCCTCTCTCCCGCGGCCGGCTGGTCCAAGGGACGCATCATCGATCAAGGCGCGGTGGCGGATTCCATCCACGCCGCCGTGGTCGATGCCGAACGGGGCGCCGGTGTTTCGGTCGATGCCGCGACGCTCGGCGTGGGCGGCATGGAAGTGCGGGGCGCGCAAAGCCGCGGCCTTTACGAGTTCGGACGATCGCACGAAGTGGACGTCGAGGATCTCTCCTACGCCGTGTCTTTGGCTTCCGAAGTTCGCCTGGAACGCGGCCGCATGTTGCTGCACGCGCTGCCGCAGGATTTCACGCTCGACGGCCGCTCGGGATTTCGCAAGCCGCAACGAAGCTATTGCAGGCGTCTCGAAGCGAACGTCCACATTGTGACCACCGATTCGGCGGAGCATCAGGCTTTGGTCGCCGCCGCGCATATGGCGCACCTCGCCGCGGAAGAAACGGTCTTCGAGCCGATGGCCGCGGCCTATGCCTGCATTCGTCCGGAAGGCCGCGCGCGCGGAGCCGCGCTGGTGGATTTCGGCATGCATTCCACCGATCTCGTGGTCTACGACGGCGAAGCGCTCTTGCTGGCCGGCAGCATCCCCGTGTGGGCCGACCACATGACGCGCGATATTGCGACCCTCTTCAAGGCCACCTACGAAGACGCGGAATGTTTAAAACAGGAATATGGATGCGCGTTGCTCGGGCTGACTTCGGATTCCACGTTCATTGAAGTGCCTTCGCCCGAAGGCCGCCCCGCGCGCGAGGCGCGCCGCAGCGATTTAATCGAAATTCTGGAAGCCCGCGCCGAAGAAATATTCCTGCACGTTCTTTCCGAACTGCAACGCGTGGGCCGGGAGCGAACGCTCTACGAAGGTATCTTGCTTACCGGCGGCGGAGCTCTGCTGCCCGGCATGTGCGACATGGCCGAACGAGTTTTGAACTGCCAGGCCGCCAACGGATTGGCGACCGAAGAAGATATCGGCGGATGGCCCGAAGAATTGAAAACGCCGGTCTGGACCACCGCGGCCGGACTCGCGATGTATTCGGCGAAGTTGAAGCTCCACAAGCCCGCGCGGCGGCATGCCGGCGGCTTAATGGGACTCGTCCTGAAGTGAAGTGTAGTGCAGTGTGTGGAAAATGACCTTGAGACAAAGCGCGCCTGAGGAGGCCCAACTATGGCACTCGATGCATTGAAGTTCGTGATGGAAGACGCGGAGCCGCGTACCCGGATTCGCGTTCTCGGCGTCGGTGGCGGTGGATCGAACGCCGTCGCCCGGATGTTTAACGAAGGCTTGTCGGGCGTCGAATTCTGCGTGCTCAATACGGACGCGCAGGCGCTCGCGGCCTCTCCCGTTCCGCACCAGCTCGCGATCGGAAGCAAGATCACCAGCGGTCTCGGCGCGGGTTCCGATCCGTCGGTTGGACGTCTCGCCGCGCTCGAAGACACCGAGCGCATCATCGATCTTCTCGAAGGCGCCGACATGGTCTTCGTCACGGCCGGCCTCGGCGGTGGAACTGGCACCGGTGCCGCACCTGTCGTTGCCTCGCTGGCGAAAGAACTCGGAGCGCTCACGGTGGCCGTCGTCACCAAGCCCTTCGCGTTTGAAGGTCCGAAGCGCCGCAAGCAGGCCGAGCAAGGTTTGGCCGAGCTCGCGAGCGTGGTCGATACGGTCATCACCATTCAGAACGATCAGCTCCTCGATCTCGTTCCGAAAGGCACCAGCTTCTTCGATGCCTTCCGCGCCGCGGACGACGTTCTGCGCCAGGCCGTGCAAGGCATCAGCGACATCATCACCACGCCCGGCCTGATCAATCGCGATTTCTCCGACATCCGCGCCATCATGAGCGGCATGGGCTACGCGATGATGGGCACCGCTTCCGCGAAGGGCGAGAACGCGTGCGTCGTGGCGGCGCAGAAGGCCATCAGCTCCGCGCTCATGGAATCCGGCGGCGTGCGCGGGGCGCGCGGCGTGCTGATCAACATTACGGCTTCCAGCCAACTGGGGCTGCACGAAGTCAACGAAGCCTGCACGCTCATCGGCGATGCCACCGAAAACGAAGACGCGCAAGTGAACTTCGGCGTTGTGCTGGACGAATCGATGGGCGATGAAATCAAGATCACCGTGATCGCTACCGGTTTCGTTCGCGAAAACCTGCCGCGCATTGAGCGCCGGACCATTCAAGCAAATGCCCGCGCAGCGGCGGCCGTGCAAGAACCGGAGCGCGTCGTGCTTCACGATGATCTGCAATATGAGCCGCAGCACGAGTCCGAGGTCGAGACGGCCCAGCCGGCCTTCGCCGCGGAGTCTCCTCAAGCCAGTGCCCCCGAACGCCTCCCTGCGGAACACTTACAAGACGAGCAACCCATCGCGATGGCCGCCGCTGCAAACTCCGCCAATGGCAATGGCGTAAATGGCCACGCGGAAAAACTGTTCGACGATCTCGACGTCCCCGCCATCATGCGCCGGTCGCGTCGCATGGTTCAATAAAAAACGCTTATTCCCGTGGGCGCTCAAGGATGCGGCCTTGCGCCCACTCGCCCCCGGCTGCTCCTAACAGGACTATAATCATTCGTGTCCCCGAACTGGCAAAGATGATTTCAGCTTCAGCCAACTGCGTCAGATTCCTCTTGTTGACCGCTATTTCTGCAGCGGCTGTAAGGGGCGCCGTTAAGGACATCGCTATTCCGCTCGATAACGGCACCCTAGTTATTCACAACCTTAGTTTTCGCGGCAGCGATAATTTTGCCCCGACGGGCAAACAGTTGCTCCTATCGTTCGTGCTGGAGAATCACACCTCGTCATCGTGGAATAATATTGATCTCGAATTTAAGATGGGCGGATTCTGCAATGGCGAGCCTCGCGAGTGGTCTTACGTGTTTCATAGCGGATTTCTGGCGGGAACATCACCCACGAAGACGCAGGTTAAGGAGACGGTTGGTCCTCTTCCAGGAACGAACATGGAGTGCGATGCCGAGATCATAAAGGCGCGGCTCATCTTTGGAACGCTCTGCGACAACCCGTTATGCTTGGGTGACGGTCGGCATAAAATCGAGGGCCGTTCCACCGAATCGCTTGATATCGAAAAAGAATTTGAGCTCCTTCGAGCCAAGCGTGCGGTTGAGGCTCAGCAGCAAGCAGAGCGGGTTCGGGTGGCGGCTGACGTGGCGGCTGAAGCCGAACGGTCGCGGCAGGCGGCCGCAGCCGAAGCCGATCGGAAACAAAGGGCTGCCGAAGAGAAGGCGAAATTTGCCGCGGAGTATGCGGTGTTCCTTGAAGTACAAGCGAAGAAAAACGCAGCCGAAGCAGTGCGGCAAGAAAAGAAGCAAGCCGAAGTCGCTGCGCGAAACGCCAAAATGAAGGCCGACAAGGACGCGCAGGCAGCAGAGGAACGGACGCGAGTTCGCGCTGCTTGCAGTCTGATCTACAAGAGCACGGCGGACAAGAAAGTGGGAGATTTGACAGTTAAAGAGGAACAGCAGGTTCGCTTTTGCCAGTCTCTTGGTCTTTACCCACCGAGGTAGGATCCCGGCCGCTTGGCTTCCGCAGCCACTGTCGGGCATTGCGGCGCGGCGCGAGTCGTTATTCCACCGTGACGCTTTTCGCCAGATTGCGCGGCTGGTCCACGTCGCAGCCTCGCCGCACCGCGATGTGATAGGCCAGCATCTGCAGCGGAACCACTTCCAGAATCGGCAGCAGTAATTCGTTCGTCGAGCCCACCGTGATCACGTGGTCGGCGACTTTATGGACATCCTCGTCCCCTTCGCACGCCACCGCCACCACCAGGCCTCCGCGAGCTTTCACCTCTTGGATATTCGAGAGCGTTTTCTCGTACAAAATGTTGCTCAACTCGTTGTCGCGATCTCTTGTGGCGATCACCACGGTTGGCAGGTTCTCGTCAATCAGCGCGTTCGGTCCGTGCTTCATTTCGCCGGCGGGATAGCCCTCCGCGTGGATGTAGGAAATCTCTTTCAATTTGAGCGCGCCTTCGAGTGCGATCGGGAAATGGATGCCGCGCCCCAGGTACAGAAAATCCGACGACCGGAACAGAACCTTCGTCAGGTCTTCGTAGACGCCTTCGCGCCGCAGCACTTCTTCGAGTTGCGCGGGCAGTTTCAAAAGTTGATCCGCCAGCTTCATCGATTGCTCATGGGTCAGCGTTTCGCGAGCTTGTCCTAAATACATCGCGATCAGGAACAATGCCGTCAGCTGGCACGTGAACGCCTTGGTTGACGCCACTCCGATTTCCGGCCCCGCGTGCGTGATCAGCGTCCCGGCCGCTTCGCGCGTGATCATCGATCCCACCACATTGCAAATCGCCAGCGTTTTCGAGCCCTTCTGCTTGGCCTCGCGCTGCGCCGCCAGCGTATCGGCCGTTTCGCCCGATTGCGAAATTACGATGGTCAACGTTTCCGGTCCCACAATCGGATCGCGATAACGGAACTCGCTCCCGTAATCCACTTCCACCGGAAGCCGCGCCAAGCGCTCGATCATGAATTTTCCGGCCAGCGCCGCATGCCAACTGGTCCCGCACGCGACGATCCGAATCTGGCGGAAGGCTTTGAATTCCTTCGCCGAAATATCCATTTCGTCCAGGAAAATTCGTCCCGATTCCTGACCCACGCGGCCGAGCGTCGTATCGCGCACGGCGCGCGGCTGCTCAAAAATTTCCTTGAGCATGAAATGCTTGTAGCCGCCTTTTTCCGCCATGATTGGGTCCCACAAAATGTGGGACACCTGGCGCTTCACGGGCTTGCCGTCGAAATCGGTCAGATGGACGCCGTCGCGCGTCAGCACGGCCATGTCGCCATCGGCCAGAAAGAACATGTCGCGCGTGTGGCTCAAGATCGCCGGAACGTCCGACGCCACAAAATATTCGCCGTCGCCCAATCCCACCACTACCGGCGGACCCAGTCTTGCCGCGACGATCTTGTTCGGATCCTTGCGGGAGATCACGCTCAGCGCGAACACGCCGGTCAGTTTGCGAATCGCGTCGCGCACCGCGTTCTCCAAATTTCCGTCAAAATACTTTTCCACCAGATGCGCGATCACTTCGGTATCGGTCTCGGTCACGAACTTGTGACCTTCTTCGGTGAGCTCGCGCTTGAGCTGTAAATAATTTTCGACGATGCCGTTGTGGACGACCACAATATCGCCGCCGCAATCCCGATGCGGATGGGCGTTCTCCTCGGTGGGACGGCCGTGCGTGGCCCAGCGGGTGTGCCCAATGCCGTAGGGCCCGTCCACCGGGCTCAAGCGCAGCACGTCTTCCAGGTTGCGCAGTTTTCCCGAGGCGCGCCGCACTCCCAGCTCATTATTTTCCTCGAGCACCGCCACGCCGGCCGAGTCATAGCCGCGGTATTCCAGCTTCTTCAGGCCTTCGATAATAATGGGGACCGCTTTACGCGGGCCAATGTAGCCGACGATTCCGCACATAAATTATAGGTCCGATCAGTCCAGGTATTCGACGCGGTAATCTTCAATCACCGGATTGGCCAGGACGTCGCGCGCTATCTGCTCGATCTCTTGCCGCGCCTTTTCGGTGCCGGCCTCGGCGGACAGGTCGAGTTCAAAGAATTTGCCTTGCCGCACGGCCGCGACGGAGGTGTGCCCCAGGCCGTTGAGCGCTCCGCAAATGGTTTGACCTTGGGGATCAAGCACGGTGGGCTTGAAGGAAACAAATACGCGAGCCTTCATACTTCTACTGTACTGGATCTGCCATCCTTACCGTTACCCAAATGCTCTTAGGACCGCAAAATACAACCAAAGTTTGGCTGCCGAAAACTCGCGTACTATGCCGCGGCCAAATTAGACGAATACACCGGGCAGCCGCACTTGCGATATCCTCACTGGCATGACCGATTTGATTACTGTTGTCGCCCTGATGAAGGCCAAGCCCGGCAAAGAGGCCGAACTCCGCGCGGCAGCGTTAGCTTTAGTGGAACCGACCCGGAATGAAAAAGGCTGCGTGCAATACGATCTGCACGTGCACCTGACCGACCCCGGCTCCATCGTCTTCTACGAGAACTGGGCCAGCGCCGAAGACCTCGACCGCCACGGCGAAGCCCCGCACCTGGTGGCTTTCCGCGCGATCGTGGGCGATCTCACGGAATCCCGCAACGTCGAACGCTTTCGCCGGATTGCGTAAAACAAATTCCTTTCGTGTCATCCTGAGGGCAGTCGAAGGATCTGCTGTTCATCAAAAAGGTCCGCAGCACCTTATTCTGTCTCCTGACTACTTGAGAAATACCGCATGCTTGATGTAATCCATCTTGGGAAAGCGCGGGATCAAGTATGCGTTGGCGCCTTCCTCCACGTGACCGGGGTCGATGAATTTCCCTTCCGGCCGCATTTCGCCGTAGCCCGCGTAAAACTTGTCGACGACGTCCATTCCTTCCACGACCTTCGCGAAAGGCACGAACCCCTCGGCGTCCAGCCCCGAGTTATCTCCCAGGCTAATGAAGATTTCGGTCGCGCGCGTGTTCGGGCCGGATTGCGCGAAGGCCAGCGTGCCGCGCACGTTGTGCTCCTTTGCCGGATCGTCAATGATGAAAAACTTGCGCCATTTGTCGTGGACGTCGTAATTCCGATGCACGCCGAACTGCGCCACGAATCCCGGCACCACGCGAAAGAATCGCCCCTCGTCGAAATAGCGCATCCGCACCAGTTCGTGGAACCGGGCGACGCCCCGCGGAGCCCACGCCTTCGTCGCTTCCACCACCACGTCCCCTTGCGACGTTTCGAACTTTACACGAAAAACATCCGGAACCACAATTGTTTCAGGCTTTTTCGCGCACGCGACGCAGCCGATCGCCACCAGAAGGACGCCCGCCGTGTTGATCCAGCGCGATTTTCTCAAATTCGGCATCGTTTTTCGTAAAGCCAGCATCCGGCAATTATCGCCGAGCCGCCCGTCACAGGCAATTGCATTCTTACGAAAAACCTTGCAGCTTCTTACCCAAACCCTTGCACCTCACCCGCTTTCCCGCTCTAATGAAGAAGAGGATCTTTCGCCATCTTTAAGCTCTCGGTTCTGGCATCGTCGAGTTCCGGCAATTCCACTTTGGTCGCGACCGAGCGCACCCGGCTCCTGGTCGACGCCGGACTCTCGCGCAAGGAAACTTTCGAGCGCCTCAAAAAGATCGGCGTCGCGCCCGAAACGCTTACCGCGATCCTCATCACGCACGAACACAGCGATCACATCGCGGGGTTGCAAGCCATCGCCAAGAAGCTGGATATCCCGATCTATGTTTCTCGCATGACCGCGCCCGCGATTCCGTGGCCCGAGGATTTCGTTCCCAAAATCGAATCCTTCGCCGCCGGATCCAGCTTTCCCATCGGCGATATCGACGTCACCAGCTTTACGATTCCTCACGACGCCGTCGATCCGGTCGGCTTCACCTTCCGTTCGCAAGGCATCAAGATCGCCATCGCCACCGATCTCGGCTACATGCCGGATTCCGTGCGCGTGCATCTGCGCGGTTCCGATGTTCTGCTGCTCGAATCCAATCACGATCTCGACATGCTGAAGGTCGGCCCCTACCCGTGGTCCATCAAGCAGCGCATCATGGGACGCATGGGGCATCTTTCGAACGAAGTCGCCTGCGCTTTCATTCAGGACGATCTCGACACCACGACGTCCACGCTGATCCTCGGCCACCTCAGCGCGCAGAACAATCACCCGGCCATCGTCGAACAGTGCGCCCGCCAGGCTCTCGAAGGCCGCCGCCTCTTCACCCGCCTTGTCGTCGCCGAACCCAAGATCCCGACGGAGACGTTCGTCTACTAAACTCGTAAGCTGGACCCTTATTCATGATTCCCCGATACACACGGCCCGCAATGGGCCGCATCTTCAGCGATGAAAATCGTTTCTCCCAGTGGCTGGCCGTGGAGCTTGCCGCCTCCGAAGCTCTGGCCGAGACGGGCGAAGTCCCGGCCGACGCCGCACGGGCGCTGCGCCAGCACGCGACATTGAACGTCGCGCGGATTCACGAAATCGAACGCGAAGTAAAGCACGACGTCATTGCGTTCACCACCGCCGTGGCCGAGACCATGGCAGCGGCGGGCCACGCCGATGCCTCCCGGTGGTTGCATTACGGCCTCACCTCCAACGACGTTGTCGATACCGCGCAGGCTCTCGTCCTGAAGCAAGCGTCGGCGGAGATCCGCACAGGCATCGTCGCGCTCGCCGAATGCCTGAAACGCAGGGCGTTTGAGTTTAAGCACACCGTGCAGATCGGACGCACGCATGGCATTCACGCCGAACCCATCACCTTCGGTCTGAAGATCGCTCTTTGGTATGACGAGATGTCGCGCAACCTGGTGCGCTTCGATGCCGCCGCCGAGGATCTGCGCGTCGGAAAAATCTCCGGCGCCGTGGGAGCCTTCGGCCACATCGGCCCCGCCGCCGAAGAGAAAATCTGCGAACGTCTCGGCTTGCGTCCCGCGCCCATCGCCTCGCAAGTGATCGCGCGCGATCGTCACGCGGCGTGGGTTTCTTCGCTGGCGCTCATCGGCGCGACCCTGGAAAAGATCGCTCTTGAAATCCGTCACCTCCAGCGCACAGAGGTGCGCGAGGCCGAAGAGCCTTTCACCGCCGGACAAAAAGGTTCGTCCGCCATGCCTCACAAGCGCAACCCGGTCACCGCGGAACAAATTTGTGGACTCGCGCGCATCATCCGCGGCAACGTGAACGCCGCCATCGAGGACATCGCGCTGTGGCACGAGCGCGATATTTCACACTCCTCGGTTGAACGCGTGATTCTCGCGGACTCTGCGAGCCTGGCCGATTATATGCTCGCGAAAACCACCTGGCTAGTGGACGGCATGCGCGTCTATCCCGACCGTATGCGGCAGAATCTCGAAAGCACAAAAGGTCTGGTCTTCTCCGGTCAGCTTCTCCTTGATCTCGCGGCAGCTGGAATGCTCAGGGAACAGGCGTATCGCTTGGTGCAGGGCAATGCCATGGAAGCATGGGAAAACGGCGGCGATTTCCGCGCTACCATGGAATCCAATAAAGAAGTCCTTTCTTATCTGTCTATTGAAAAGATTTCAAACGCGTTTTCCGTGGCTCGTCACCTCTCTCACGTCGATACCATCTTCGGCCGCGTATTCCCCGAAACGAATTGATTCCAAAGTAATAAGTACCTTCTAAGGCCCCGTGTGAAAGTTTTCGGGTCGAAAATCGGGATTCTTGGGTTAAACTGTCTTTGGCTGTGGTTTTTTGCCACACGTTGTTTTCCGATTGCGATATGAGCCGAATGCCCCGTAGCTTCGATTACGATCTCGCCAGGGTCCTCCTGGTGGATGACGATCCCGCGTCGCGTATCACGCTCAAAACCGTTCTGGAAGCCAGCGGTTACTACGTGGAATCCGCCGCCAGCGCCGCCGAAGCGGTCGGCAAGCTGGAAGAGGGAACCTACGAATTGGTGCTGAGCGGACTCGACTTAGAGTCTCCCGACGCCGGTCTGAAGGTGCTCGCTCAGGCCCGCAACATGGCCTATAAACCGGCCACGGCTCTCCTGAAGACTTATCAAAATTCCAAGCCCGCGCCCTCCCGCAAGCTTAGCTCGATCCTGATCCGGCCTGAGGGCATCCCCGGATTGCTGAGTGAAGTCGCCGGCCTTATCAGCGACCGCGCCACGCGCCGCCTGGAGCGTGAGCTCCGTCTGGCTGGCGTCTAGACGCGCTTCGATTTTGGCGCGTAGTTTCTGCACGATTACATTTCTTCTGTCGCGGGTCTCCGCCGCAGCAGGCGAACGGACTAGGTTTCCCCCAGGTTCGCGTTCCCCCCCGCACCTCCTTGTGGCTATTGCTTTCCTTAGGCTGTGGAAAATACCAATCTGGTCCTCAAGATACTAGTACGAAGGTGCTAAAGCTAGGTATTGCTCTGGTCATAAACCCATGCTACACTTCTAGCCTAAAGTAATAGAACTAGCGAGTTGGCTCGACGTATCTCGAAGCTATAGGCCAGCCGATCATTGTCAGCGGAAAACGATGCGAAATTTCAGAGTCTTGCTTGCTCTCGGTGGCCTGCTGACCCTAGCGCCTGCCGCCCACGCGATGATCGCGACCGCCTACTTAGATTGCGGCCCGGGCTGCGGCAATGACTACTTTACCGGCAATCTCGGACAGGATTTCACGGTTGTAGCACCGATCTTTCTGCAGTCCATTGGCGTGTTCAACGCCTCGGGTAGTGGCACGACCACCGGTTCGATCCAGGTTGAAATCTACGACTTCACTACAAGCTCCGTCGTGGTGGGACCAGTCACGTTCACTGGCGCCTCCTCGCTATGTAGTGGCGCTCCTTACGACGTTTGCCAGAGTTCCTCCGCGGTTCTCGCACCAGGCAACTATCAGTTGGACTCGGTTGGATTTAGTGCGGATGTGACCGGCGACCAGAGTTTACCCCCCCCACTCAGGGCCCACGCTAGCGGTCGATCCCAACATCGCCTTCGGGCCGGTGGCATATGACGCGAACTCGTTTTTGGATGTGCCGACGGGCTGTCCAGATTCGAATTGTTCCAGTTCCACTCGTTTCGCTGCTGCCACGTTCCAGTTCGCCGATACCCCCGAGCCCGCGACCGTCGGTCTTGTCGGTATTTCGTTGCTAGGCCTCGCTGCCCTTCGCCGCCGCAGGCGCGCGCAGTAGAGTTTTTTCTCGTGTTGCGTATGGGGCTTGGTGCCCATTCGTGGAACAGGTTTAGCAGTTTAGCAGGACCACGTAACCCGTGGAGTCTTCTTTTCGAGGCCAAGTATGCGATTTACAAGAATTTTAGTCTTCTTTGCATGTCTTCCCGTCATCGCACTTGCGAGCACTTTCACGCTCACGATTGAGGTTGTCGAGGACGGGCAGGATCAACTCATGTTCAGCGGCAATACGCTGTACTGGGTCCACGACTCCGATTATGCGAATGGAGGGGTCGCGGGCGGATCCGTTTCCGGCTTAAAGAACGTCTTGGGAAATACGGTGACCGCCAATAATCCCTACATTCTGGTGAGCGGCACAGACTCCAGCAGCTCGCCCTTTACGAATGCGGACTGGTACAACGGCATCCAGGGACTCCAATGTTCCCAACTGCCCGGCGGCTGCCCCTACTCGGACACGACCCCCGCTTACGAATTCACGCTTCCCTCCGGCTACAGCCTGGGCGGTCTCATTGGCAACGTTACGCTAACGACGCTCGAATGCGCCGGCGTGGCGGGGACGTCGCACTGCGGAATCCCGATCTTTGAAGATCCTATTCCCAGCATTACCGATCATTCCGGCGTGTGGGACGTAAATCTAGACGACCGCAACGACGCCGGCACGCACGAATTCGAAGTCCAGCTTTCGTGGACCACGACGCCCGAGCCGGAATCCGCCGTGCTCGTCGGCCTCGGCCTTGCCGCCCTCGCTTTTGTTCGGCGAAAAATGGCGCGCTAGACGCTTTGATCACACGGTCTGCGTTGATTCGTTTGTTCGCGCGATTATCCCAGCTGCGCCACTTCCTCTTCCAGGCGCTCCAGTGCGCCGGAGAAAAAGTGATCCTTTGCCTCGATGAAGATCAAACGCTTTGGCTCCGGTAGCTCTGCGACGATTTCTTTCAGATCCTTCACCGCTCCGTACTGGTCGTTCGTGCTGTGCAGGAACACGCGAGGCGTGACGCAGCCCGCCAAATTAGCCTTGTCTCGATAGGCGCTGGGAAATCCCACGGCGATGACTCTCGTGGGCGCGGTCGAATATTGTTCGCCGCACGCTAAGCGCAGCGCGATCCTCGAGCCAAACGAAAATCCCGCGAGCGTATACGGCAGCTCCGGATAACGCCCGCGCAGATATTCCAGCGCCACTCGCGCGTCGTCTAATTCGCCTTCGCCTTGGGTGTACGTGCCTTCGCTCAGGTTTACGCCCCTATAGTTGAACCGCAGGACGACATGCCCGGTGCGCCGCAAGCCGCGCGCCACGCGGTAGACCACCTTGTTGTGCATGGTTCCACCGTGTTGCGGATGAGGATGGCACACCAGGGCCGCGGCACGCGGAGCGCCTTCTTCCGGCTCTTCGAGCAAGGCTTCCAATCGTCCGGCAGGCCCGGCGAGGAACAGGCTTTCTATTTTTCTCGGCACTGTTGTTTTTCTGGCCTCTGGCCCCTGACGCGTGGCCCCTGCTTCAGTTGCTCCGGTAATTGGTGAACTGCATGTCGATGCCGAAATCCGCGGCCTTCAGCAGCGCGATCACTCCCTGCAATTCGTCGCGATCCTTGGCGGCGACGCGCACGCAATCGCCTTGGATCGACGCCTGCACCTTCTTCTTGCTGTCTTTGATCGTCTTGACGATCTCTTTGGCCTTTTCCGTCGCGATGCCCTGCTGCAGCGTCACTTCCTGCCGCACCGTGGAGCCCGCCGCCGGATTGATCACCCCATACGTCAAGCCCTTGAGCGACACGTGGCGCTTCACCAGCTTCCCCTGCAGAATATCGGTGACCGCGCGCAGACTGAATTCGTCCTTGCTGATCAGAATCAGTTTGCTGTCTTTTTCGTTGAGCTCGATCGACGATTTGGAATCCTTCAAATCGTAGCGCTGCTGAATCTCCTTCATCGCCTGCTGGATGGCGTTGCCGACTTCGGGTAATTCAATCTTGGAGACAATATCGAAACTGTTATCTGGCATAATCTTTGTCCGGAATAGAAATTGTGCTTTCCCCTAATTTCGCACGTTTGCGGAAGCAAGGGGACAGAAGTCAGGAGACAGGAGTCAGGAGACAGAATAAGAGCCGGTCATGGATTTGATCATGGCCACGATCCCAGTAGCCGATTCCTGAAATGGTGTTGAAAAAGGGGCACAGATAGCCGAGATCGCCGTTTACCAAGAAAGCGGATTGGCGGCCCGAAATTGCGTCGGTCCCCATCACTCCCATTTTCGAGAATTCTGGCTCCTGTCTTCTGACTCCTGTCTCCTTCTTTTCAGCTCTTCCGCATCGCGAGCAATACCTTCTCCGTGATCTCTTTCACCAGCTTCGGCAAGGCGGCCTCCACCTGGCGAGCCACTTCCGCGGAAATCCGTTCCTCGTCACTCGCCGGAGCTCGCGCCTGCCGCGCCTCTTCCACCTGCTGGCGAACGGTTTCGAGAAACGCCGTCGCCTCGAACGGTTTGCGGACCATGGCATCGCAACCCGCGCGGCGGCCCTGCTCTTCGTCGAGCGTTTCCAGCACGCCGGCGGTCAGAATGACGTGCGTGTGCCGGCGCTCCGTTTTCAACTGGCGGCACAGTTCGAATCCGCTGTACCCGGCAAGCGCTGCGTCGGCGATCAGCAAGTCTGGTTCGATTTCGGCCAGCAGCTTCCGCGCCTCCGTGCCATCGGCGACGCTGACCACGTCGTAGCCCTCGTCTTCCAGAATTTTCTGTCCCATGCGACGCGCGTGCGGACTGCCGTCCGCCAAAAGAATCGCGCTCATGCGGATCTATTTAGCCGGAGCCGGAGTGGGTGCCGGAGTGGGTGCCGCGCCGGTGCGTGCGTCGGGTTGCGTATCGAGCGCCGAAGTGCCGGTCACCGGAGCCACCGTCACGTCGCCCGTGAATCCCGCCGTTTCCGAGGGCACAGGGATATTCCTCGGGACCTCGCGCTTGGGAGGTTCCATGGTGGGCGATCCGGTCTTCGCCGCGGCGCGGACGTCGGGACCGCGCTTCAGCAGTTCCTTGGCCTTTTCCGCCGTGGTCGACTTGGGATGGTTCGCGGCTTCATACTTCATGCGCGCGATCGCTGCCGGATCGGCTTCGGGAATGGTGATTTCCATATCTTGCAGCTTTTTCTTCGCCAGCTCCGCGAACGTGCTTAGAGGATAGTCGCGGATAATCTTGGCGTAGGCGTCGCCCGCGTCCTTGCGGAAACGGGGACCCATGCGGGAGTAGGAATCGGCTTCCTCGAACAGCGCTTCGGCAGCCCTGCTAAACAGCGGATACTGTGCCACCGCGCCGTCCAGGCGATTGGCGGCCGCCGCAAACGCGCCCTTGTTGTGATAGTAATCGCCTGCCGCCATCTCGGCTTCGGCCAGCAGTTCCTGGATTTCGCGCAGCCTCTGCTCGGCCCCGCGCGCGTATTTTGAATTCGGAAATTGTGTGATCAGCGTCTTGCATTCCTGTTCGGCGCGCAGAGCGTTGTTGGGATCGCGATCCGCTTTATCCATCAGGTTGTAGTGAATCTCGCAAATTCTGGACTGCGACTCCGCGGCCTCTTCCATGGTGGGATAAAACAGGATGAAGTCCTTGTATTCCGCCTCGGCCTGCGCGTTGCCTTCGGTGCCGCCCTGGCGGAACCAGCTGTCGGCGATCGCGAGTTTCGCCTTCGCTAGAAATTCGCTGGAATCGTAGGTGTTGATCAGCGTGTTCAGCGTCAGCCGTGCCGTTTCGTAGCGGCCGTGTTCGATGTCTTTTACGGCCTTGTCGTAGAGGATCTTGTCGGGCTGCTGCGTATCCTTCGTAATCGGGTTCTCGTACGCCTTGCGGCGGAATCCGCAGGAGGTTGCGCCGAGCGCGATCAGGACCACAACGGCCACCGAACTCACCGCCCACCTACGCCAGTTTTTCACTTCTGAATGCATAAAAAGAATTCCTTAATGACTATACCCGAACTAATGACTATACCCGAACCGCCAACGCCGCGTTGGCCTCTTGCTGGAGAGCTCGAAACGCCGCTGCCGGATCACTCTTGCCGTAGACGGAGGCTCCGGCCACCGCCCAATCCACACCGGCGCGAATCACGTCGCCGATGTTGTCCTCGCTGACGCCGCCATCGATCTCGATGGCGAACGCCAATCCGCGGTCGCGCCGCATGGCGGCCAGCCTGCGGACCTTATCCAGAGCGTAGGGGATAAACTTCTGCCCGCCGAATCCCGGATTGACGCTCATCACTAAAACGTAGTCCGCCACGCCCAAAACATTTTCGAGCATCGCAACGGGCGTTGACGGATTCAGCACCACGCCGGCCTTGGCGCCCTCGCCCTGAATCATCCGCAGCGTACGATCCAGATGCGGACAAACTTCCTGATGCACGGAAACCTGATTTGCTCCGGCCTCGATGAATAAAGGCGCGTAGCGATCCGGGTCGGTGATCATGAGGTGGACGTCCAGCGTCAGTTTCGTGACCTTGCGCAACGACTTCACAACGGGCGGTCCCAGCGTCAGGTTCGGGACAAAATGGCCGTCCATCACATCCACGTGGAGCATGCGGCAGCCGGCGGCTTCGACCTCGGCTACCTGCTCGCCCAGGCGCGCGAAATCGGCGGAGAGGATGGAGGGAAGAATTTCGGGCATGGGCCTGGAACTAGAACCTCGGTCTGAAATGGAAGCTCTCTTTGAAAAGAACTTAGTCTAATGTTATCACGGCGTTTCCGCTGCTTATGACCGCTGCTTATGACGACGTGATCAGGGCCGCGAAGAATCCGTCGCCCGGCTCGCGTCCTGGGAGCCGGAGCATAGTTTGTTCGACGTGCCAGCCCCGCACTACGTTCTCGTTTTCTTCGGGCTCCAGCGAGCACGTGGCGTAGACCAGCTTGCCTGCGGGCGCCAGGCAGTGCATGGCGTTCTCCAGGATCTTGCGCTGACGCTCCTGGAACGGTGCCAGGTCGGCCTCCGTGAGGCGCCACTTGATTTCGGGATTGCGGCCGAGCGTTCCGGTTCCCGAGCACGGGGCGTCCACCAGAATACGATCGAATTTTCGCGAGAAGGGCAGGGGAAAGGTGGCGTCCGCGCAAACGCGCTGCGCCTGGGAAGGCACTTCGGCCAGGCGTTTTGCATAACGATCGCAAGCCACTACTTTCGCGCCCGCGGCGAGCGCTTGAGCGGTTTTGTTGCCCGGGGCGGCGCAGACGTCGAGCACTCTCATTCCCGGTTCAATGCCGAGCAGAGGGACGATGGTGCGAGCGCCGATATCCTGCATGCGACCGGTCTCGGGATTCACGCTGACTTCGGGAGCGTCGAGAGCGGCGCGCGCAATGCCCGCGGCGGCGTCCGCTCCGTAATGCTTTTGCCAGCGGCGCAGCATCCATTCCGGAATGCTGAGTTCTGTCGCGGAGTTTGGCCACGGTATCGGCGAACGGTTCACCTTGCGCAGCACAGCATTCACGAAGCCAGTGGCGGAGCGCTTGCGTGCGCGCTTGACGAGTTCCACGCTATCGTCGACGACGGCGTGAGCGGGGACGCGATCCAGATAGCGGAGCTGGAAAACTCCCATGCGCAAGGCGATTCTGACCGCGTCGTCCAGCTTCTGCGTTGGCTTGCCGGAAAAATGCCCGATGAGAAAATCGATTTCGCTTTGCCGGCGCAGGCAGCCGAAGACGATGGTCTCGGCAAGCGCCGCATCGCGCTCGGATAAGTGCTGGGTTTCCGAGCGCAGCAGATCGGAGGCGTAGCCGCCTTTGCGGACTTGTTCAAGAATCTGGAAGGATACTTCTCGGGAGGGCGAGATGGCGGTCACGCGGGTGTGACCAGCATAACAATATTGAGGATGGAAAGATTTTACGAATGAAAGATGCTGAAAAATGTTTTGGCGGAAGGGTGGACTGCGCATTCCGTCGGCGGCGCTTCGGGCCGCCGGCAAGTGCCGGTCAAAACTGCCTGGTCTAACTTCCCCCGACCAATGCGGCCTGGGAAAAATAGATTTGGAGCTTGGAGAAGATGCCACTCACCGTGGGCATCAAGCCTGTAGGAAATATTGCGCCCGCTGCGACCGCCACGAATCCCGCCACGAGAGCATACTCAATCATGTCCTGGCCCGATCGGCTGAGCCACAACCGCCACGCTAACGTTGTCCACTTCGCCATCATATGCGAGTCCTCGTTCCTGGAAATACGCTCCACTGACACACCCATGATGGGCTAATGTTTCAAAAACAACAAGCGCTTTATTACCGTAGGTCGCCTCCCAAAACCCCTTATTCCGTGGAGTCGGAGGGTTTCGGGAGGGCTTTCCTAAGGCGTTTTTCTACGGATTCGCGAGCGCTGGATAACGCGTCACGGTGAAATTACTTAGTACTAATGTGTCTGAAGCTGTAGCGGCCATGGCTCCATTAAAGGTAACGACCAAGTTGATGGTGGAGTTTTCATTGGCGTTGGAGACGCTCGCGGCGAACGGAAGCACGCTGCCCCAGCTCTCTACGCTGTAGGCCTGTGTGCCGGAGTTGATCCCCAGACTGATCACGCCGGCGACCGCCGTGTCGGAAGCCGCTGCCGCGCGCGAGAGAACGTTGGTTAATCCCCAGTTCACGCTCGGAGTAAATGCCGTAGCGCTTCCGTTGTGCGTGTATTGGAAACGAATCTCGACGCGATCTCCGGTGTGCAGTAGTCCGCCGGGGATGGTGCAGGTGCCTAGCGGTGTTGCCGTCGTGGATGCAGTGGTTGCGCCATTGCTGCTGCAGACAATTTCCGGAGATGTAAACGCACTGAAGGGATTGCTGGGATCGGCGTAACGGTAGCTGGCCGTAACGGAATCTCCCGGCTGCGGCGTCGAGAATGCGTAGAAGATGATGGTGTTGCCCGATAGAGCGTAGTCGCCGCCGAGTTGCTCCAGCAATCCGTTCCGGTACACGTACAGGCTGCCGAGCGGCATGGGTGTATGCAGCAGAGAGAACACCGTGTTGACGCCATTAATGCTGCCCGCGGGGATCTCATTGTCCGAATACAAGTAGCCCAGCGTTCCGCCTCCACCGCACGAGCCGGAGCTCCCATCCACGTGCACGCAATCGCCGACGTTGCCCGCCGCTCCTTCGATCATTCCCGCCGAATTGATGATGGCCGCGCGGCTGGGCGCGAATCCGACGCCTTCCGTGGGCAACAGATTTAACGCGTTCTGCAGTCCGACGACGTCGCCGATCTGGATCGGCGCCGACGTAATCGGTGAGGGTCCCACGACCGTTCCGCTGGAGACCCGCACATCGCGCACACGCAGCGGGGTGAGGCTGGGAGGAACGGACCATACCTCGCTGAACAGCGCCGTTCCCTGCGTGTCGTCGTAGGTGACGTTGTATTGGGCGCCCGCCGTTGCCGTGGTGGTCGGGACCAGTTGCACACGTAAGACCCCGTTGACGATCGGCAGCGTCAGACTGGCCGACGCGATGTCGGATGTGTCGCCTGCTTGAAAGCTGCTCCACTTGATGAACATTATGCCGTTGTAACGCGACCCGTTGGCCAAATACAGCACGTCCTGAATCGTGGTCAGCGCGGGCTGGGCCGCCGCTACGGCCGCGGCCGCCATCGCCAAGATCGCCAGTTGTTTCAATCTCACCATGCAC